>Ga0209147_100091_pt1 | contig 168353 bp, 143 predicted proteins | sample AraplaCol_mLB_r2_FD_184278 | JGI IMG/M metagenome (GOLD analysis project Ga0209147, IMG submission 184278) | Arabidopsis root microbial communities from North Carolina, USA - plate scrape CL_Col_mLB_r2 (SPAdes) (version 2) | ecosystem: Host-associated > Plants > Roots > Endosphere | place: USA...
CGGCGGTCTGCCAAGGCCCGCGGGTGAACGTAAGCGCCCTGCTGCTTCAGGCTCGGCGCTTCAACACGGCATGACGGAAAACCGATGAAACATGCGACATCTGTATTTAGCTGGCGCTACGACATCTTGAAATGGCTACGACATGCGTTGTAATAGCTAGATGGAAATGTCCGCTTTGGGGGTGCGGCGGAATTCTTGGACTGGGTTATGTTTTCAGCCCGAGACTCTCCCGGTACTCAATCGGACTGAGTGCGCCAAGCGAGATCTTGATCCGTTTCTAACGACCTCAATGAACTGGTCGGTGCTGACGATGCGCGAGCTGGATCGATTCAAGGTCATTCAGGACGTAGCCGACGGCGAGCTCAAACCATGGCGTGCAGCGGAACGGCTGGAATTGACGACCCGGCGGGTCCGCCGGCTGGTCGCCCGGTTACGTGAGCACGGCCCGGTGGGATTGGTATCGGGACACCGAGCGAAGCCGAGCAACAAATGAGCAATACCAACGCTATCGAGTCGAGCGCTTCCCATGGATCCGGCGCTTCTTCGCGAGAAGATGATGACCGACCGCCAGAACGAGTCGCTCCGTGAACAGCTGCTCCGATTCGATATCGTCCCGCGACGCGGGATGAAATGCGATGCCGGGATCAACCCAGCGCGCCCCGGCCGAGATGCGTGCACACCGCGATGCGTGCACTCGAACACACCCTGCGAAGATCCACGCCCGCCTACCCCTGCCGCGACACCCCACCCGGCAACTACCACTACTGCCAGTACCTCCGCTGTCCGTGCCCCCTTACTCTTGTCGGCATCGCTGGCGCGCCGTCCGAGGCCGCGCCGCTTCGACCGGAGACACGACAGATGCCATTTGACTGGACGCAGGAACAGCATGCGACGCTCGCGCGCTTTCGCGACATCGGCACGGAGATCGCCGCGGCGGAACGCGACGCTCGCGCGCCTGCCGGATTCGATGCAGCCGGCTGGACCCGGCTCGGCCAGGAAGGACTGTGGGACATGATCGTACCGGAGACCTACGGCGGCGACGGTCACGGCTGGTGGCACTTTTCCGCGGCGCTGGAAGGGCTTGCATCGACGATCCGCCGCCCGGCGCTGCTGCTGTCGGTGATCGCGCAGGCCGGCATGGTGCGCGCGCTCGTACGCTACGGCACGGCAACCCAGCAGGACCGCTATTTCGGCGCGATCCTGCGCGGCGAACTGAGCGCGACGGCGATCGCCGAACCGGGCACCGGCACCGACGTGCGCAGCATTGCGACGAAGCTGGTCGAGCACGGCGACGGCTACCGGCTGACCGGCAGCAAATTCAACATCGCGCACGCGCCGCTCGCGCGCTTCATCCTCGTCGTCACGCGTGTCGAAACGCTCGGCCGACGCAATACGGCGCTCGTGATCGTCGACCGCGACCAGCCGGGCATGACCGTCGCGGCGCCCGACAGCAAGCTCGGCCTCGACGACCTGCCCACCGGCGCGCTGCATTTCGACGACTGCCCGATCGCGCGTGGCCAGCTGCTGGGCGAACCGGGCGCCGGGCTCGGCAACCTGATCGACATCATTTCGCTCGGCCGCCTCTACTACGGCCTCGTCGCCGCGCAGGTGACGGCGCCGTACCTGCGCGACGCAATCGCCTATTGCCGCGACCGGCGCAGCTTCGACAGCACGATCGACGCGCACCAGTATGTGCAGCGCCGCCTGGTCGACCTGCAGATCGGCATCGAGCGCGGCACGTGGCTCGCGCGCGGCGCGCTCGCGCAGTTGCTGACGGATCACCCGCAAGCGCTGATGACCTGCTCGATCGCGAAGCTGGTCGGCGCGCAGGATCTCGTCGACGGCGCGCTCGGCCTCGTGCGGCTGTACGGCAGCCTCGGCTACCAGGTCGGGCCGGTGGCCGCATTCGCGTCGGACGCGCTGGGTTTCATGAGCGTCGGCGGAACCGAGGAAATGCATCGCAAGAACATCTTCAACCAGATGATGCGCGCCGGCTGAACGCCCGCCATCGACATGCGTACGACGCACCCTACAGGAATCCAAGCATGACAACGACCCACCGACGCCCTTCCCGCCTGCGCCGCTCCTGGCTGTTCCTCGCCGGCGCCGATCACGATGCGCTCGTCGACGGCGCCGCAAGCGGCGCGGACGTATTGATCCAGGAACTCGAAACCTTTACGCCGCCGGACCGGCGTCCGGCCGCGCGCGAACTCAGCGAGCGCGTGCTCGCGGGCTGGCGCGATGCCGGCATCCTCGCGTCCGTGCGCGTGAACCCGCTCGACGCGGGCGGCATCGACGACCTGCGCGCGGCGATGCGCGGCCGGCCGGACATCGTGATGATGTCGTACGTCGCGACGCCCGAGCAGGTCGTCGCGCTCGACGAAGCCGTCACGCGCTTCGAGCGCGAATACGATATCGCGCCCGGCTCGACGGAACTGGTGCCGAACATCGAGTCGACGCTCGGGCTCGTGAACACGATGGCGATCGCGCGTTCGAGCCCGCGCGTGTCGGCCGTGCTCGTCGCGACCGAGGACATGGTGGCCGACATGGGGGCCGAGCGCACCCGCGCGGGCCGCGAGCTCGACTATGTGCGTTCGCGCTTTCGCGTCGAATGCGCGGCCGTCGGCATCACCGCGATCGACTGCCCGTACAGCTATGCCGACAACGAAGGCGCGGAGCTCGACATGCGCGTGTCGCGCGGCCTCGGATACCAGGCCAAGGCGATCGTCAACGCGCAGTTCGTGCCGGTCGTCAATCGCGTGCTGACGCCGACGGCCGACGAAGTCGCCCTCGCCCGCCGCGTGATCGACGCGTTCGACACCGCCCGGCGCGCGTCCGGTGGCCGCCGCGTGGCCGCGGCCGTCGTCGACGGTTTCCTCGCGGAAGTCCCCGACTATCTCGCCGCGCACCGGCTGATCGCCCGCGCGACGCAATTCGGCATTGCCTGAGCCCGCCATGGATACGATCGCCACGCGCCTGAAGGCGCTGAAAACCCTCGCGCATGCGGCGCCGCACGTTCCGGCCGAGAACTGGCCCGACACGCCGCAAGCGCAATTCGAACGCTGGCTCGACGAGGCCGTTGCCGCAGGCGCCGTCGAACCGCAGGTGATGACGCTGTCGACGGTCCGCCCGGACGGACGGCCCGACGCACGCTCCGTCGTACTGCTGAACGTCGACGCGCGCGGCTGGCATTTCGCGGCGAGCACGCGCAGCCCCAAGGGGCGCCAGATCGAAAACCGGCCGTTCGCCGCGCTGACGTTCTATTGGCCGGTGATCGCGAGCCAGGTCCGCCTGAGCGGCCCGGTCGAGCGGCTGCCGGCCGCCGAAGGCCGCGCCGATTTCGCGGGTCGCCCGGAGCGGTCGCGCGCGAGCATCCTGGCCGGCCGGCAAAGCGAACGGCTCGACGATCCCGCCGACCTGACGCACGCGATCGACGCGCAGCTCGCGCGGCTGGCCGCCGACCCCGCACTCGTGTCGGAGGACTGGCACCTGTACACGCTCGCGCCGGACGAAGCCGAATTCTGGCGTGCCGACAGTGCACGCCGCTTCGCGCGGCAGGCGTACCGTCGTGACGGTCAGCGCTGGGAACGGTGTGCGCTATGGCCTTGAAGTCCGCCGCCCCCCCGTCGCGACCGGGCGGCACCCGGCACGACGGCATGAACGACCGGATGCACGAAGACACGCGCCTCATGCACGCGGGCCGCGACAGCGCGGCCTGGCACGGCTTCGTCAATCCGCCCGTCTACCATGCGTCGACCGTGCTCAGCCCGACGGTGTCCGATCTGCTGAACCGCACGCAGCCGTATATCTACGGCCGCCGCGGCACGCCGACGACCGACGCGCTCGAGCGCGCGGTGACCAGCCTCGAAGGCGGTGCCGGTGCGGTGCTGTGTCCGTCGGGTTTGTCCGCGTGCACGCTGGCGCTGCTGTCGTGCCTGAAGCCCGGCGATCACCTGCTGATGACCGCATCGGTCTACGGCCCGGTACGCCATGCGTGCGAAGGCGTGCTTGCGCGGCTCGGCGTCGAGACGACCTGGTACGACGGCAGCACGCCCGTCTCCGCCGCATTCCGTGCGAATACGCGCGCGCTGTATGTCGAAGTGCCGGGCTCCTATACGTTCGACATGCACGATATCCCGGCGCTCGTCCGGCTCGCGCACGCACACGGCGCGCTGGTCGTCGCGGACAACAGCTGGGCCACGCCGATCTTCTTCCAGCCGCATGCGTTCGGCATCGACCTGTCGATCCAGGCCGGCACCAAGTACCTGGTCGGGCATTCCGATGCGATGCTCGGCACCGTGTCGGCCACCGAACGCGCGTGGCCCGCGTTGAAGCAACTGCATGGCGATCTCGGGCTGTGCGCGGGCCCCGACGACGTCTATCTCGCGCTGCGCGGGTTGCGCACGCTCGGCGTGCGGCTGAGGCAGCACCAGCGCAATGCGCTGGCGGTCGCGAGCTGGCTCGCGACGCGCCCCGGAGTGCAGCGCGTGCTGTATCCGGCCCTCCCCGGCGACGACGGACATGCGCTGTGGCGCCGCGATTTCCGCGGCGCATCGGGGCTGTTCTCGATCGTGCTGCAGCCGGCGCCGCCGCACGCGGTCGAAGCGTTTCTCGACCACCTCGCGCTGTTCGGGCTCGGTTATTCGTGGGGCGGCTACGAGAGCCTCGCGCTGCCGTTCGAACTGGACGCGCACGGCCTCGCCGCGCGCTGGCCGGCCGGCAGTCGCGGCGTGCGCGTGCATGTCGGGCTCGAGGACCCGGACGACCTGATCGCCGATCTCGCGGCCGGTCTCGATCGTTATGCGGCGTGCGCGCGGCAGGCCGCCGCCTGCGAGGATGCCGCGCGATGCTGACCGTCTGGGGCCGCCGCACGTCGTTCAACGTGCAGAAGGTGTTGTGGCTCATCGGCGAGCTTGGCGTGCCGTACCGGCACATCGCGGCAGGCGGTGAACACGGCTCGCTGCAGACGCCCGCGTTCGCGGCGCTGAATCCGACCTGCCGGATTCCGGTGATCGACTGGGATGGCGACGTCGTGTGGGAGTCGCACACGATCCTGCGCTATCTCGCCGCGCGGGTGCCGAACAATCCGTTCTGGTGCCGCGACGCGTTCGCCCGTTCGCGCGCCGAGCGCTGGATGGACTGGTCGCAGACCGCGCTCGAACCGGACGTAATGACCGGGCTGTTCTGGGCGCTCGTGCGAACGCCGCCGGAGCGGCGCGACGATGCGCTCGTGCGCGACAAGGCCGCGCGCAGCGCGACGCATTTCCAGCTGCTCGACCGGCTGCTGTCGACCCAGCCCTTCCTGGGCGGTGCGACGCCGGGCCTGGCCGACATTCCGGCCGGCGCGACGCTGTTCCGCTATTTCTCGCTCGACGTCGAACGGCCGCGGTTGCCGCACGTCGAGGCCTGGTACGCCCGCCTGAGCCGACGCCCCGCCTATCGCGAACAGGTCATGGTGTCGTTCGACGCGTTGCGCGGCCAGCCGGGCTGACTCTCCGCGTGACGACTCACACGGCCTCGCGGTTTCACGAACTCACGACCCTCTCGACACGACATGACGCACTCCGCCCTTCGTCCGATCCTGATCGTCCTGCACCGCGAACAGTCGAGCCCCGGCCGGATCGGCCGGCTGCTTGCCGCCCGCGGCCATCCGCTCGACATTCGTCGCCCGCCGCTCGGCGATCCGCTGCCGGCGACGCTGGCCGACCATGCGGGCGCGGTGGTGTTCGGCGGCCCGATGAGCGCCAACGACGGCGATCGCTGGATTCAGGATGAAATCGACTGGATCGGCGTGCCGCTGCGCGAGGCGGCACCCTTTCTCGGTGTCTGCCTGGGGGCGCAGATGATGATCCGCCACCTGGGCGGCCGCGTGATCGCGCATCGCGACGGGCGCGCGGAAATCGGTTATTGGCCGATCGCCGCGACGCCCGCCGGCCGGCGTCTCGGGTCGTGGCCGTCGCACGTCTACCAGTGGCATCGCGAGGGCTTCGAACGCGTCGCCGGGCTCGAGATCCTCGCGACCGGCGAGCACTTCGAGAACCAGGCCGTGCGCTACGGGCCGCGCGCATACGGCGTGCAGTTTCATCCGGAAGTGAGCTATCCGATGATGCGGCGCTGGAGTACGGCCGCCGCGCACAAGCTGTCGGCGCCCGGTGCGCAGGATCTCGCGACGCAGGCACGCGAAGGCCGGCGGCACGACCGCGCGACGGCCGCGTGGCTCAGCGCGTTTCTCGACCGCTGGCTCGACGACGCGCCCGCATCAGGTCGGCACGGTCACGTCGGAGATGCTGATCAGCCCCCACTCGACCGCGCGCAGCACGGCTTCGTGCCGACGTGACACGTTGAACTTGCGGCGGATGTTCATGAAGTGGAAATTGATGCACGACTCGGTCACGTTCAGGATGTGGCCGATTTCCCACGACGTCTTGCCGGCCGCGTGCCAGCGCAGGCATTCGACTTCCCGCCGGCTGAGCCGCGGCACGCTGTCGGGCGGTGCATGGCAGCGCGTGCCGGCGATCGCTTCGCACGCGACGTCGCGCAGCAGCGTCAGCGCCGCGAGATGGCGGTCGCAGTGCTCGCGCGTGGCGGCGAGCTCGTCGGTGCTCGCACACAACAGCATGCCGACCTCCCCCTTCGCGCCGCGCACCGGCAGCACGACGCCGCTGCGCATGCCGTATGCGGCCGCCGCTTCGTAACACGGGCGCTGCTCCGGCAGCGCGAACAATGCGTCGTCCCAGACGAGCGGCAGTGCCGAACGGAAGCAATGCCGCAGCATCGGGTCGACGCGGTCGAACTGGCGCTGCCGGTACAGCGCCGTCCAGCCGGGCACGCCGCTGCTCCATTTGCGCGCGAGATCGAACGACGCGCCGCTAAACGGCAACACGATCAGCACGACCTTGTCGAACCCCATTCCGGCGGCCGCGTCGGTCATTCTCTGCCATGACGCGTCCGTGTCGCCGGGTACCAACCATTTCAGACAATCCAGTCCATTCATACAAGCCACCCCGTTCGTTTAGTTGGAATCTGCAGCCAGGCGGACTTGCGCAACCGGTTCGAGACGTTGCGCGTGAACGGGCCGCGCTAGACCGCCTCGGCCAGACGTCGCCGGCCTGCCTGCCTCGCGTCGTCGAGCGACGCCGTCACGTCGAACGGAATGCCGAACGCCTTTTCGATGCCGGATGCGTTCGCGATGGCCGCTTCACGCTCGGCCGGGTCCGGTTCGATCGTGATGAGCGCACGGCAGACCGCGGCGAGCGCGGCACGGTTCTGCTTGAGCCACATGCCGCGTTCCTTGCGGTCGTCGTGCGCTTCATCCGGGCGGGCCGGCGGAAAGATCATGACAAACGGCTCGCCGTGCCGCATCAGCGCGTGCATGTCGTCGAGCCAGCGCTGCGCGTAGCCGGCGGATGCGATCGCGTCGTTGCGCACGACGACGAACGGAAATTCCGCGACGTCGAACACGGCGAGCGTCGCCAGGTCGGGGGGCATGGCACCAGCGTGGTGGGTGGGCATCGGGTCAACCTCCATCGAATTGAACAGCATGGGTCGGAACGGGCCGCGCAGCGCCCGCTTCATCGTTTCGCGGCGGCGCCGGGGCCGAACGGCGGACGGGCGAGCCAGACCACCGCGATCACGGCGAGATACACGCAGCCGAGCGCGAACGAAACGTCGTTGAACGAGATCTGGTACGCCTGCGCATCGACCAGGTTGCCCAGCAGCGTCGCCGCGCGCTGCGGATCGCCGCCGCCGAGCCGCGCGACTTCGGCGCGCACGGCGGGATCGAACGCGCTCACGTGCTCGCTGAGCTGCGCGTGGTGCAGGATCGCGCGCCGGTCCCACAGGAACGACGTGATCGACACCGCGAAGCTCGCGCCGAGCGTGCGCAGGAACGTCGACAGGCCGGAGCCGGCGGCAATTTCGTCCGGCTTCAGGTCGGACAGCAGGATGCTGTTGATCGGCATGATGAACAGTGCGAGGCCGAGGCCCTGCAGCAGCTGGATCAGCGCGATGTGCGTGAAGTCGATGTCGGGCACGAAACCCGCGCGCAGGAACGATGACGTGCCGAGGATCGCGAACGCGCAGCACACGAGCACGCGCATGTTGAAGCGCGGCGCGTACTTGCCCATGAACGGCGTCATCAGCACCGGGATCACGCCCATCGGCGCGACGGCGAGCCCGGCCCAGAACGCGGTGTAGCCGAGCGTGCGCTGCAGCCACTGCGGCACGATCACGTTGACCGCGAAGAACGCCGAATACGCGAGCACGAGCGTCAGCGTGCCGGCCGCGAAGTTGCGATGCGCGAAGAGCCGGAGGTTCACGATCGGGTTCGGCTCGTTGAGCTCCCAGATCAGGAACAGCGCGATGCCGAACGCGGCGACCACCGACATCACGACGATGAACGTCGAGTTGAACCAGTCGGCTTCGTTGCCCTTGTCGAGCACGATCTGCAGCGCGCCGACGCCGACGATCAGCGCGGCGAGGCCCACATAGTCGACGCGCGCGGCAACGGTCGTCTCGACGCGTGCGCGCATCTGCGCGAACACGCACAGCGCGGCGAACACGCCGATCGGCAGGTTGATCAGGAACGCCCAGCGCCACGAGTAATGCTCGGTGACCCAGCCGCCGAACACGGGCCCCGCGATCGGCGCGACGACCGTGACCATCGCGATCATCGACAGCGCGAAACCGCGCCGCTGCGGCGGATAGATCGACAGCATCAGCGCCTGCGTGGTCGGGATCATCGGCCCGGCCACCAGGCCCTGCAGCGCGCGGAACGCAACGAGCTGCGGCAGGTTTTGCGCGAGGCCGCACAGGAGCGACGCGAACGTGAACGCGAGCGTCGCCCACACGAACAGCCGCACCTGCCCGACGCGCTTGACGAGAAACCCGGTCAGCGGCAGCGCGATCGCATTGCTGACCGAGAACGTCGTGACGACCCACGCGCTCTGCGTCGTGCTCACGCCGAAGTTGCCGGCGATCGTCGGCAGCGACACGTTGGCGACGGTGCCGTCCAGCACCTGCATGAAGACCGCGAGCGCGAGGCCGAAGGTCGTGAGCCCGACGCTCGACGGACGAAAACCGCTGTCGGCGGCCGCCATCGGGCCGCTCATCGCACCGTCTCCGCGCGCGCTGCCGACGGCAGGTTCGCATGGATGACGTCGGCGATCAGGCTGTCGGCACGTGCCAGCTCGTCGCGGTACACGTCGGTGCGGAAGACCGGCGCGCGCTGCTCGCGACGCGACAGCATCGCGCCGCTGCGGTCGTGCTGGTCGACGCGTGCGTGCATCGACAGGCCGATGCGCAGCGGATGCGCGTCGAGCTGGGCCGGCTCCGTCAGCTCGATGCGCACCGGCAGCCGCTGCACGATCTTGATCCAGTTGCCGGTCGCGTTCTGCGCCGGCAGCAGCGAAAACGCGCTGCCGGTGCCGACGCCGAGGCTTTGCACGCGGCCGGTATAGCGCACCGCGTCGCCGTACAGGTCGGCGGTCAGTTCGACCGGCTGCCCGATGCGCATGTGTTCGAGCTGCTTCTCGGTGAAGTTCGCATCGACCCACAGCTCGCGCAGCGGCACCACCGCCAGCAGCGGCACGCCGGGCGACACGCGCTGCCCGACCTGCACCGTGCGCTTCGCGACATAACCGGTGACGGGCGTGACGACGTCGGTGCGTGCATGCGCGAGGTACGCGGCGCGCAGCCGTTCGGCCGCGGCCTGCACGTCGGGATGCGACGCGACCGCGGTATCGTCGATCAGCGCCTTGCTCGTCTGGTGCTGCTCGCTCAACGTGGCGAGCGCGCTTTGCGCGGCCGCGTACGCGCTTTGCGCGGAGGTCAGCGTGTCACGTGCATGCGCGAGTTCCTCGCGTGAAATCGCGCCGGAGCGGCCGAGATCCTCGCGGCGGCTGTAGTCGGCCTTCGCCTTGTCGAGCGCGGTGCGTCGCGAGTCGAGTTCGGCGCGTGCGCCGTCGATGCTGTTCGCCAGCCCGCGTTCGTTGCTGTACAGGCCGCGCACCTTGCGCACCGTTGCCGCGAGATCGGCCTGCGCGGTCGCGAGCGCGATCTGCGCGTCGCTCGGGTCGAGGCGTACGAGCGGCGTGCCGGCGCGGACGAGGTTGCCGTCGTCCGCGTCGATCGACACGACGGTGCCTGTCACCTGCGGCGTCAGCTCGACGACGTTGCCTTGCGCGTATGCGTTGTCGGTGGATTCGTACCAGCGTCCGACGATCACGTACCAGATGCCCCAGCCGAGGATGCCGAGCGCGAACACGGCGACAAGCGCACGCACCAGATGCTTGCGCCGTGCCGGCGGTGCGGGCGGCGTCGCGGGTGCGGCACCGCCGGGTGCCGGTGGCGTGCGGGTGTCCGGGCCGCCCGGCGCGCGGGGTGCGCCGGTGTGGTCGGCCGCCGGCTGCTGGCGGGCGCTGGCGGAATCGGCGGCGGCCGGACGCGCGGGAGTCTGCAGGGAGTTGTCGCTGCTCATGGTTCGATATCAAGGACGTTGGGAAGGAGTGGCGGCGAGCGCGACGTCGTCCGGCTCGGCGCGAAAGCCACCGCCGAGCGCGGCGACGAGCTGCAGCGACTGGTCCGCGCGCTGCGCGCGCAGCGCGGCGACCTCGCGGCTCGCGACCAGCAGTTGCTGGCGCACGACGAGCGCGTCGAGGTAGCTGCCGACGCCGGCCCGGTAGCGCGCGTCCGCGAGCCGCCACGCATCGGTGGCGGAGTCGAACGCACGCTGCTGCGCATCGGTCTGCACGGCGAGCGAATCCAGCCGGTGCAGATCGTCGGCCACCTCGCCGATCGCACCGATCAGCGTCTTGTTGTAACCGGCGACCGCGAGGTCGTATTGCGCGTCACGCCGGCGCAGCACGCCGCGCCGCTCGCCGCCGTCGAAGATCGGCAGGCTCACGGCCGGGCTGACGTTGTAGGTGCGCGATGCCGCCTGGAACAGCGATGCGCCCCCGCGCGTCGCGAGCCCGATCAGCGCGGTGAGACTGACGTTGGGCAGGAAATCCGCACGGGCGGCCGCGACGTTGCGGCTGGCCGCCTCGACCCGCCAGCGCGCGGCGACGAGGTCGGCGCGCCGGCCGAGCAGCGCGGCCGGGAGGTCGGCCGGCACCGCGAGCGCGGCGGTCGGCAGCGGCGCGGGCCGCACGAGCGCAAGGCCGCGGTCGGGGCCGGCGCCGAGCAGGATCGCGAGCGCGATGCGCGCACTGTCGATTGCCTGGGCCGTGCGTGCCTGCTCGCGCGTCGCGGCCGCGACTTCGCTTTCCGCCTGGCGCTGTTGCGCGACGTTGTCGATGCCTTTCGTGACGCGCTGGCGCGTGAGCGTGAGCGCTTCGTCGGCGCGCGCGTATTCGGCCCGCGCGACGTCCTGCTGATCGAACGCATACGCGAGATTCACGTAGGCGCGCGCAACGTTGACCGACAGCAGCACGCGTGCGGCCTGCGCATCGATTTGCGCGGCGCGCGCTTCGCCGAGCGCGGCTTCCCACGCGGCACGGCGCCCGCCCCACAGATCGAGATCCCAGCTCAGGCCGAGATTGACCTCGCGCGTGTGGCTGAAGAAGCCGCCGCCCTCGCCCGACGAAAACTGGGTACCGGACAGCCGCTCGGCCTTTGCGCTCGCGCGGCCGTCGAGGTGCGGCAGCCGCGCGGCCCGCGCTTCGATCACCAGCGCCTGCGCTTCGCGTGCGCGCGCATCGGCGGTCGCGAGATCGGGATTGCCGGCGAGCGCCTCGTCGATCAGCGCGCTCAGTTGCGCATCGTTCAGCGCGCGCCACCAGTCGGCGGCCGGCCAGTCGGCGGCGGGCACATGCGCGAGGCTGCGCGATGCGGCGAGCGTATCGGCGCCGCGCAGCGTGCCTGCGGGTGCGAGCCCGTCGCGGCTCGCGCACGCGCCGAGCACGACGAGCGCGGCGGCGGCGGCGATTCGCGACATGACGCGCAGTGCGCCGGCATCGCGTGTCCAGGGAGCAAGTGCTGCATGCATCGCATTCCTCTGCTTCGTATCGGTTTGAACACGACACGCATTGTTGGACGCCCCCGGGCAAAGCTGATAATGTTGTTTAGACAAAAAATAATGAATTCCGGCCATGCCCATCCGAGACACTTCTCCACCGCGCACCGTGCAGCGCGCCGATTCCGATCCGAGCGAACGCGAGGACGGCCCGTCACTGATCGCCGTCTGGGGGGAGGACGACGGCAGCAACACGTACCGGCTCGGCACCCGCGAGGTCGACTGGCACAGCCATCTGCGCGGGCAGGTGTTCTGCGTGGAAAGCGGTTTCGCGCACGTGCGCACGCCGCACGGTTCGTGGCTGTTGCCGCCGCATCGCGCGGGCTGGATTCCACCCGGCGAGCAGCACAAGGTCAGCATCAGCGGCGCGTTGAGCGGCTGGAGCGTCGTGATCGCACCGGCCGCAAGCCGGCGGATGCCGGGGCAGCCATGCGTGATCGCGATCACCGAGCTGATGCGCGCGCTCGTGCGGCGCGCGGTGTCGTGGGCGGACCAGGACAGGCTCGACGTCGAGCAGGCACGCATCAGCGTCGTGCTGCTCGACGAGATGCGCCGCGCGCCGCACGAGCCGCTGCACCTGCCGATGCCGCGCGACCGGCGGCTGCTGCGCATCGCCAACGCGATCCTCGGGCAGCCGCACGACAGCCGCACGCTCGAAGCGTGGGCCGAATGGGCCGGGCTGTCCGCCCGCACGCTGAGCCGGCTGTTCGTCGCCGAAACCGGCACGAGCTTCGCGCAATGGCGCCAGCAGGCGCGCCTCACGCATGCGCTCGAACGTCTCGCGAGCGGCGACAGCGTCGCCAACATCGCCGACGCGCTGGGCTATGCGACGCCGAGCAACTTCATCGCGATGTTCCGCCGCGCGTTCGGCGATTCGCCCGCGCATTACTTCGCGAAGCGCAGGCAGCCGTAGCGCGATACGGCCCTGCCCCTATCACCCCTGCCAGTACAGCACCCGCATCGACGTCGCTATAGTCGCCGTGCGACCGGCCGGTCGGTCGCTCAATGTGACTTGTGGAGTGTGTCGATGTCGAATGCCGTTGGGTCGGACCACACGCCGATCGTCTCCGAGCAGCAGCTCGCCGATCATCTGGCCGCCGGCTGCAAGCCGGCCGTGCAGTTCCGGATCGGGACCGAGCACGAGAAGTTCGTCGTCGCGCGTGCGACGCACGCGGCCGCGCCTTACGACGGGCCGTCGGGCATCGCCGCGGTGCTCGCGGGGCTGCAAGGCGACGGCGCGCCGATCGTCGACGCCGGGCGGATCGTCGGCGTGATCCAGCGCGACGGCGCCGCGATCTCGCTCGAGCCGGCCGGCCAGCTCGAACTGTCGGGTGCGCCGCTTGAAACGCTGCACGATACGCATGCCGAGCTGCATGCGCATCTCGCCGCGGTGCGCGACGCGTGCGAACCGCTCGGCCTGCGCTGCGCGCCGCTGGGTTTTCACCCTCACCTTGCGCGCGCGGCACTGCCGTGGATGCCGAAGCAGCGTTACGGGATCATGCAGCGCTACATGCCGCGCGTCGGGACGCGCGGGCTCGACATGATGCAGCGCACCTGCACCGTGCAGGTCAACCTCGATTTCGCATCGGAAAGCGACATGGCGCGCAAGATGCGCGTGTCGCTTGCGTTGCAGCCCGTCGCGACCGCGCTGTTCGCGAACTCGCCGTTTGCCGAAGGCAGGCCGACCGGCCTGCTGTCGACGCGCGCGCACACGTGGCTCGACACCGACGAGGATCGCTGCGGGGTACCTGCGCTGTTCCTGTCGCGCAGCTTCGGCTTCGAGCGCTACGTGAGCTGGCTGCTCGACAACGTGCCGATGTATTTCGTGCGGCGCGGCGACCGCTATGCGGACGCGACCGGATGGACGTTCCGCGATTTCATGCGACGCCGCATTCCGCATCTCGAGGGCGAGACGCCGACCCTCGGCGACTTCGCCGACCACCTGACGACGGTCTTCACCGAAGTGCGGCTCAAGCGCTACCTCGAGATGCGCGGCGCCGATGCGGGTTCGCCCGCCATGATGGTCGCGCTGTCGGCATTCTGGACCGGCCTGCTGTACGATCCGACCGCGCTGTCGGAGGCCGAGACGCTGGCCGCCGCGATCGACCGCGGCGCGCTGCTGACCCTGCGGCGCGACGTGCCGCGTTTCGGGCTCGGCGCGTCGGTCGACGGCCGCCTGTTGCGCGCGTTCGCGGCCGACGCGCTCGCGATCGCGCATCGCGGCCTGCGCGCACGGGCGCGCAGGGATGCGGCCGGCCGCGACGAATCCGTGTATCTCGCGCCGCTCGACGAGATCGTCGCCGGTGCGCCGACCCAGGCCGAGCACTGGCTTGCCCGCTATCGCGACGCGTGGGCCGGCGACGCGACGCGGATCTACGACGAAGCCGAAATCTGACCGCGTTGCGCGGGGCCGCTCATGCGCAGCACGCGAGGAGCGGCTCGTGCGCGAACTCGACGTCCGGCGCCGGCGCATGGCCGCGCCGGCGCGCACGAACCGCGTGCGCGAGCGTCTCGAGGAGCTGCGTGGTATCGGCGAACGAGAGGCACGCGTCGGTGATGCTCTGCCCGTAGCGCAGCGGCACGCCGGGCACGAGATCCTGGCGCCCTTCGATCAGGTTCGATTCGACCAGCACGCCGACGATGCGCGTATCGCCGGCCGCGACCTGCGCGGCGACGGCCGTGCCGACACCCAGCTGATTGCGGAACTGGCGGCGGCTGTTGCCGTGGCTTACGTCGATCATCACGCGCGGCGCGCAGCGCGCGGCCGCCATGCGTTCGCACGCGGCATTCACCGCGGCCGCATCGAAATTCGGCTCGCGCCCGCCGCGCAGCACGACGTGCGTATGCGGATTGCCGGGCGAGGCCACCGCGCATAGCCGGCCGCCCGTGTCGACCGACAGGAAGCGATGCGCGCGCGCGGCCGCGCACATCGCATCGACGGCCACCTGGACATTGCCGTCGGTGCCGTTCTTGAAACCGATCGGGATCGGCAGCGACGACGCCAGCTCGCGATGCACCTGCGATTCCACGGTGCGGGCGCCGATCGCCCCCCATGCGACCAGGTCGGCCAGGTAGCGCGGCGACAGCGGATCGAGAAACTCGGTCGCCGCCGGCATCTCCGCGCCGTTGATGTCGCAAAGCAGCGCGCGGGCCGTATGCAGCCCCGTGTCGATCCGTTCGCTGCCGTCCAGCAGCGGGTCGTTGATGAGCCCCTTCCAGCCGACCGTCGTGCGCGGCTTCTCGAAGTACACGCGCATCACGATTTCCAGCTCGTCCGCGAAGCGCGCGCGTTGCAGCGCGAGCCGTGCCGCATAGTCGCGCGCCGCGGCCGGGTCGTGCACCGAGCACGGGCCGGCGATGACCACGAGACGGTCGTCCGTGCCGTTCAACACGTCGACGATCGCGTGGCGAGCCAGATGAACCGTGCGCGACGCGCGCAACGCAGGCTGCAGCGCGCCGGCCAGATCCGCGGGGGACGGCAGGTGCAGCTCGGCGTCACGGTTCGTCGTCCAGGTATTCGCATGCATGGGGACTGCCCTCCTGTCGATAATTCGGGGGATTTTTTACTACAGCGCGACTGTATTGAATGGCGCTTTCCGTGCGCAACTAACATAGTTGCCAGTTTCTAATTCATAACCTTATGAATGACGGAAATAAGCAAGGCGACCGGAAATTCAGGCATTGGGTTTACCTGATTTTGAGACACACCACGGGCCGGGAATGCGATTTTTTATTCTCGGTTCCGGAGCATTTTATGACGCGCGGATGCCGATTGTTCAACCTTTTGAAGCGGGTTGCTATTCGTTCTGATAGTGGCGTCGCGATAGGCGTTCAATTAATTTTCAGATTCCTGACAGGCCGATCAGGTTCATATATATAAATCAACCCAGTCATTGCGGAGAATCACCATGTCGAAACGTCATTATGAAACGCCGATTCACGTCAAGTATCGCGATACCGATTCGATGGGCCATGTGAGCAGTCCCGTCTATTACGACTATCTGCAGCATTCCTATCTCTGCTACATGTTCGATCTCCTCGGCCTGCCGCGGAGCGAGAAGCTGCCGCACATCATGGTGAAGACGCAGTGCGAGTACCTCGCACCGGCGCAATTCGGCGACAACCTGACGATCCGGTCGAGCATCGTGCGTTTCGGCAGCAAGAGCTTCGATCTCGAACACCTGATGGAACGCGACGATCAGACCATCGTCGCGCGCGGCATGTCGACGCACGTGATGTTCGATTACGCGAACAACACGACGCAGGCCGTGCCCGACGAGTTCAAGGCGCGCGTGCTCGAATTCCAGGGTTCGCTGTGATGCGCGCGCGCCATTTCGGGAGCGACACGTGAGCGCCGCGGTGGCGCGCGCCCGGCGCCGGATCGGTGCGATCGTCGAGCGCCGCGACGACCGCGCGATCGTCATCGTCCGGCATGCGGCGCAGGCGTTGCTCGAGCCGGCCGCGCTCGACCGGCATCGTTCGCTCGTCAGCCGTCACGAGGACGAACTCGAGGTGCTGCTGCAGCCGTGCGGCGGTGCGCACGACGGCGTGCGCCCGCTGCTCGGGCGGCTGCGGGATGCCGGCGTGACCGTCGCGCTCGACGCGGCGACGCTCGCTCACGACGCGTCGCTGCTCGAGTTCGCGAGCTGGGTCACGCAGTGCGCGACGCCCGGCGACACGGCGCAGCCGCGCGACGATGCAGCCGTGCCGGGCGGCGGGCTGTTCTGCGGCCTGGTCGTGCGATGGCGCGACTTGCGCAACGGGTGGCGACGGCCGGAACGCGACGAGGCCCCCGAACGCACGCCGCAAACGATCGCGGCGGACGCGGCCGAGCACATCGCGGCCGGCGATCCGGACGGCCAGGTGCTCGGCGCGCTGCTCGACGCCGACGACGCAGCCACCGACGCGGCGCTCGACACGTTGTCGGACGCGGTACGCGCGCGGCGGATCTGCGCGGCGACGCGGGCCGGCTGGCCGCTTGCGCGGCGGTTATGAACGCCGTCGCCACGGCGGTCGACGTGCGTGCCCTGCCCGACCGCGCGTTCCTGGTCGGCATGATGGGTGCGGGCAAATCGACGCTCGGCCGCGCGCTCGCGGCATCGCTCGGCCGGACGTTCGCCGACAGCGATGACGAGATCGCGCGGCGCACCGGCCGTTCGGTCGCCGAGCTGTTCGACAGGGTCGGCGAAGGCGGCTTTCGCCTGCTCGAAACGCAAATCGTCGACGAACTGACGCAGCGCCCGAACGTCGTCGTGGCGACCGGCGGGGGCGCGGTGCTGAATCCGCGCAGCCGCGCGCGCTTGAGCGAGCGCGGCTGCGTGATCTACCTGCATGCGGACCCCGATGCGCTGTGGCGCCGCACGCGCGATGACACGCGGCGGCCGCTGCTGCAGGTGGCCGACCCGCGACAAACCCTCGCCGCGCTGTACCGGATGCGCGACCCGCTGTATCGCGAATGCGCACATGCGTTCGTCGACACGACGGCGCAGGACGTCGCGCACGCGACGGCCGACGTGTTGACGGTGCTGCTGGCGCGGATCGATGCGCCGGATTGACGGCGCGTGCGGCGGTCGTTCGCTCCCCTGCCCCCGAAGCGATGGCGGGACGCATGGGCGCGGCGCGAACTTCGAGTATCCGACGCGTTTTCGAAACGGCGAGTTTGGATTTTCAATCGTGTTGTTGTGATAAGAAAAGTTATCCAGATGACGTGGTAGGGAACGGAAAAGCGCCGGGAAGGCGTCGCTGGAACGTGCGCCATTTCATGCGGATTTCCTGGCCGGCGCTTCCACCGGAGCGCCATTTCCGCGGCACGGCCGGATGTGCGTCAGCATGCCGCCGATACGCGTCGTTTCGTCCGCTTTCGGGCGCGGCTCGGGAATGAATTGCGGCTGCCTGCCTTGACGAATTGGCGCATCGTCTCCGGCGAGGTTCGCGGGTCCTGCTGCGCGTGCGGAGTTCGTCGACGACTGCGCTTCGCGCCAACGGGCGACAACTGCCCTCCGCCGCATTTGTTCCCGAGACGCAAGACTGTTGCGCCACGGTGGGTGTTCGAGATCGCGACCGGCGTGTCTACAGTGAGCCCATCGGATTCATCGATCCGTTCGGCACTGAAGCCGGGAACCCATCACCTATCGAGGCAAATCATGAGCGCATCCAAGGTCATCATCGTCACCGGCGCATCGCAAGGCATCGGCGCGGAAACGGTCAACGCATTCCGGGCGCGCGGCCATCGCGTCGTCGCGACGTCACGTTCGATCGGCCCGTCAAACGATCCGGATCTCGTCACCGTCGCGGGTGACATCGGCGATCCGGCCGTCGCGCGGCGCGTGGTCGACGCGGCCATCGAGCACTTCGGCCGCGTCGACACGCTCGTCAACAACGCCGGCGTGTTCATCGCGAAGCCGTTCACGCAGTACACCGCGGACGACTATGCGCAGATCACGAGCGTCAACCTGAGCGGTTTCTTCCACGTCACGCAGCATGCGATCGCCGCGATGCAGAAACATGGCGGCGGCCACGTGGTCAGCATCACGACGAGCCTGGTCGATCATGCGAACAGCAACGTGCCGTCGGTGCTCGCCTCGCTGACGAAGGGCGGATTGAATGCGGCGACGAAGTCGCTCGCGATCGAGTATGCGAAGGCCGGCATTCGCGTGAATGCGGTGTCGCCCGGCGTCATCAAGTCGCCGATGCATGCGCCCGACACGCATGCGACGCTTGCGTCGCTGCATCCGGTCGGCCGCATGGGCGAGATGAGCGACATCGTCGACGCGATCCTGTACCTGGACTCGGCACCGTTCGTCACGGGCGAGATCCTGCACGTCGACGGCGGCCAGAGCGCCGGGCATTGAGTCGCGGCGTCGAAACCGCGAGCCGGCGCGCCTATCGCGATGTGCCGGCCCGCCTGGCGCGTGTCCCGGCCGGCCGCCTGGCCGGCTCGCGCGCCAGCTGCTCGACGAGAAAATCGACGAACACGCGCACGCGCGACGACAAAAAACGCGCATGCGGATACAGCAGCATGAAGGGCCGCGACCGGCCGCCGAGGCCGGGCAGCACTTCCACGAGCGTGCCGGCGTGCAGATCCTGCTCGACGATGAAGCGATAGGTCTGGAACAGGCCCGCACCGCTGCGCGCGAGCGTCACCCCGGCAAGGACGTCGCCCGACGTACCGTAGCTGCCGGTCGTCGTGACATCGACTTCCTCCGCCCCATCGTTGAACAGCCAGGGAATCGGCCGCCCGCTGCTCGGCAGCTCGAACTGGATGCATTCGTGCGCATGGAGATCGTCGATGGCGGCCGGCAGGCCCGCGCGCTTCAGGTAGCCGGGCGTCGCGACGACCACGAGTTCGGCGTCCTCCAGCTTGCGCGCGACCAGGTTCGAATCGGCCGGCGCACGCCCGCGAATCGCCAGATCGTAGCCTTCCTCCGCGAAATCGATGTTGCGGTTGCTCAGGTGGGTTTCGACGCGCACGTCCGGATACCGCTCGCGAAATGCCGGCAGCAGCGGCAGCACGCGATAGTGCCCGTAAGGTGTCGGCATGCTGATCCGCAGCAGGCCGGCGGGCGTGGCCTGCTGGCCGGTTGCCTCGCGCTCCGCGTCGACGAGTTGCGCCAGCGCGTCGCGGCATTGCTCGAAGTAGCGGCGGCCGGGATCGGTCAGGCGGATCTGGCGTGTCGTGCGCACGAACAGCCGCACGCCGAGACGCTCCTCGAGCCGCGCCACCGACCGGCTGACCGCGGCCGGCGTGACGCTCGCCGCGTTTGCCGCGAGCGTGAAGCTGCCGAGTTCGGCGGCAAGACAGAACAGCTCGATGCTGCCCAGCAGCAGATCGTCGAATTGTCGTTGCATGGTTCCTGCGGTCTCCGGCGGATGGCGCGCGTTGGAGCGACGAGTGTGCATGAATCCCGTGCGGGAAACCAGCTGGCGCGCATGGCGCGATTCGTTACACCGCGTCGTGAATCAATTGCGCGACCGACATTTCCGGCTTCGGTCGCGTGACTACAGTGACTCGCAGGCAGTACCGACCGACCCTTTTCCCGCAAGGAGCATGACATGACCGTCGAACAGAAGCTGGCCGATCTCGGCCTCGCGTTACCCGAACCGCCGAACCCGCTCGGCAGCTATACGGCCGTCAGCGAAGCGGGCAACCTGCTGTTCGTGTCGGGACAACTGCCGCTCGTCGACGGCAAGGTCGCGTATACCGGCCGCGTCGGCGAACGGTTGAGCGTCGACGACGGCAAGCATGCCGCCCGGCTCGCGGCGCTGAACGTGCTCGCGCAGATCCGTCGGCACCTGGGCGGCTTCGAGCGCCTGAGCAAGATCGTGCGCGTCGAGGGGCACGTCAGTTCGGCCGACGGTTTTTTCGGGCAGCCGGCCGTGATCGACGGCGCGTCGGACCTGTTCGCCGCCGTGCTGGGCGACAAGGCGGGACACGCGCGCTCGGCGTTCTCCCAGCGCCAGTTGCCGGCCGACGCGGCCGTGATCCTCGTCGTGATCGCCGCGATCGATCCTGCGTGACGGATCGGCCGCCCGGCAGGGCCGCAAACGGCCTCCCGCGCGCTATACGGCCGTCAGCGACGCCGGCACGCCGCCTTTCCGGATCAGCACATCGGGCGTCAGGCCGCTGCACCGTTCGACGCCCAGCATCGCCATGTTCCGGTCCACTTCGTCGCGCAGCAGCCCGATCGCGTGCATGACGCCGGCTTCACCGGCCACGGCCGCCGCGTAATTGAACGGCCGCCCGACGAACACCATGCGCGCGCCCATCGCGACCGCTTTCAGCACGTCCGACCCGCGCCGAAAGCCGCTGTCGATCATCACCGGATAGTCCGCGCCCAGCGCCCGAACCACGTCGGGCAGGATCCGCATCGGCGAGACCGCGCCGTCAAGCTGGCGGCCGCCGTGGTTCGACAGGATGATGCCGTCGGCGCCGGCGTCGCGGGCGATGACGGCATCGTCCACGCTGAGGATGCCCTTGATCACCAGCTCGCCCTTCCATTCCTGCCGGATCCGTTCCAGGTGGCCCCAGTCGAGATGGTCGCGGGCCGAGAAATCCCGCTGCACCGTGGACGACAGGATCGGCGCGCCGCGTGTGGCAAAGGAGTTCTCGAAATGCGGCATGCCGTGCGCGAGCAACGTCCGGGCGAAGGTGCCGGCGAGCCAGCGCGGGCGCACGATGCCGTCCCAGAACAGGCGCGGCCCGGGGCGCAGCGGCGTGGTGAAGCCGGTCCGCACGTTGTTTTCGCGATTGGCGGATACAGGGATGTCGACCGTGATCACGAGTGTCCGGTAGCCGGCACGCGCCACGCGTTCGAGCAGCGCGGCGATGCGGCCTGCGTCCCCGGGCAGGTATGCCTGGAACCAGGTTTCCGGCGCGGCGGCGGCGACCTCCTCCAGTGGAATGAGCGACGAGCCGCTCATGATCGACGCGATGCCCGCGCGCTGTGCGGCACGCGCCAGCACAATATCGCCGCGATAGGCCGACAGCGCATGGATCCCCATCGGCGCGATGCCGAACGGCGACGCGTAGCGTCGTCCGAACAGCTCGACGCCCTGCTCCCGCTGCGAAACGTTGCGCAGCACGCGCGTCGCAAACCCGTATTCGTCGAACACGGCACGATTGTCGTCGCGCGTGCGGTTGTCTTCCGCGGCGCCGCTGACGTAGCCGAAGATCGGGCGCGGCAGCGCGCGGCGTGCCGCGGCTTCGAAATCATGGAGGGACAGCATCTTTCGCAGCACGCGCGGCATGTGCGGCGTGCGCGTATCGGCCTGGGGGCGGCTTGTTCCGGGAACGGATGAGGCGGAAGGAGTCATGTCTGAAGCCTGTTTTCGAATCGATGGCGGAATTTTAGGTACGCGCGGCGTGCTTAAAAAGCGATAATCTTCCAATGAATTTGTTCGATAAAAGCGAAAGACAATGGCGACCCCGACTCTCAAGCAGCTCGACGCGTTCTACTGGGCGGCGACCTGCGCAAACTTCTCGACCGCTGCGCAACGGCTGCACCTGTCGGTGTCGTCGCTGTCCAAGCGCATCAACGAACTGGAACAGGTCGTCGAACGCACGCTGTTCGACCGGAGCGGCCACCGGGCCGTGCTGACCGACGACGGCGAGGCGCTGCTGCCGGCCGTGGTGCGGGTGCTCGAGTCCGTCGCCGCGCTGCAGGAATCGGTTGCCAGGGACGAAGGGTTGAGCGGCCGGCTGCGCTTCGGCGTCGGCGAACTGTCGGCGCTGACGTGGCTGCCGCGCTTCGTGGCGGCGGTCCAGAAGCAGCACCCGAAGCTGGCACTGGAGCCGTATGTCGACGTGGGCGCGGCACTGGAGGAGAAAGTCGATGCCGGTGAACTGGATTTCGCGGTGATCGCCGGCCGGTCGTCGCGCAGCAGCGTGCTGTCGCAGCCGGTGGCGGAAGCGCGGTTCGCGTGGATGGCGGCCGAGGCGCTGGTCGGCCGCGAGCGCGTGCTGACGCCGGCGCTGCTCGCCAGTCATGCGCTGGTGCTGCTGCCGTCCGGTTCGGGCGTGACACGCATCCTCGACGACTGGCTGCTCGCGTGCGGCGTCAATCATGCGCGCAGGATCGAGTGCAACAACTGGAGTGCGGTGGCAGGCATGCTGGGCGAAGGCGTCGGCATCGGCTTCCTGCCGGTCGACTGGGCACGCGCGCGGCCGGGCGGCCATCTCGTGCAGCTGACGAGCGAGCCGCCGCTGGCGCCGCTTCAATATGCGTTCCAGTGGCGCCGCGGCGACGTGCGCGGGCTGATTCCGTCGATGCTGTCGCTGGTGCGGCATTACGCGGACTTCCGCTGAACTCGTGCTTGCCGCCCGGCGTCAGGCCCGGGCGATCGCGAAGATGCGTGCCGTCGTCACGCTTCGTCGATGCGCGAGACCTGCTTGGGATCGGGCATCCACAGGTAGCACAGCAGCGACACGAGCACGCACGCCGACACGTAGTAGAAGAACCACGCTTCGTGTCCGATGCTCTTCATCCACAGCGCGACGTATTCGGCCGTTCCGCCGAACAGCGACACCGTGATCGCGTACGGCAACCCGACGCCCAGCGCGCGCACGCCGACCGGAAACAGTTCGGCCTTGGCCACGGCGCTGACCGACGAATACAGGCTGACGATCAGCAGCGCGGCGACGATCAGCGCCAGCGCGGCGCCGGTTGTCTGAACGCCGCGGAGCGCCTGGAAGATCGGCACGGTGCAGAGCGTGCCGAGTACGCCGAACGCGATCAGCAGCGGGCGACGCCCGACGCGATCGGACAGGCTGCCGAAGATCGGCTGCATCGCGACGAATGCCAGCAGGCTGATCACGGAGACCATCGATGCGTCGGCCTTGCTCATCCCCGCGCTGTTGACGAGGAATTTCTGCATGTACGTCGTATAGGCATAAAACGCGACCGTGCCGCCGAGTGTCAGGCCGGCCACGATCAGGCACTCGCGTTTGTGGTGGAACAGGTCGGCGATCGACGCGTGGCGCCGCTTGCTGCGGCGGTGCTGCTCGAACGATGCCGTTTCCTGCATGTTGCTGCGCAGGAAGATCGCGCTGCAGGCCAGCAGCGATCCGAGCAGGAACGGGATGCGCCATCCCCAGCTTTCGAGTTGCGCGGTGGTCAGGAAAAACTGCTGCAGCACGACCAGCACACCCATCGCGAGCAACTGGCCGAGCGACAGGGTCGCGAACAGGAAGCTCGAATAGAAGCCGCGCCGGGACTTGTCGGCCATCTCGCTCAGGTACGTTGCCGAACTCGCGTATTCGCCGCCGAGGCTCAGCCCTTGCAGCAGTCGCGCGAAGACCAGGAGCACCGGCGCGGCAAGGCCGATCGTGTCGTAACCGGGGGTCAGGCCGATGATCAGCGAGCCGACGCACATCGCCAGCACCGAGACGAGCAGCGCGGCCTTGCGGCCGTTGCGATCCGCGTACAGGCCGACGAGCCAGCCGCCGATCGGCCGCATGACGAAACCGACGGCGAAGATGGCCGCCGTGTTCAGCAACTGCACGGTCAGGTTGCCGTTGGGAAAGAACGCCTTCGCGAAATACAGCGAAAACGCGGAATACACGTACCAGTCGTAATACTCGATGAGGTTGCCCACCGATCCGCTGAAGATGGATCGAAGGTTCGCGAGGGTTCCGGTCGGCCGGGAATCCGTGGCCGTTGCAAGAGGGCTGACGCGCGACACGTAATGTCTCCGTTTCGATTGTGCTCGTGATCCGTGCAAGTGCCGGCCGTGGGCGGGCCGCTTGCGATCGGGTGTGGCAAGGTTAGAAGAGACGTTGCGTTGTAGAAAGCGAAATAATGACAAGGAGCCTGTTCGCTTTATGGAAAGTCAGGCCGGCAACTCCCCGCTTCCGTGTCTGTTTCGGCGTCGTTCCATGTTCCCCGGTTATCAGGGATCGATCGCCGGAAAGGCTTGTCCTGAAAGGCGCTCCGCGTTCCGGATACATTGAAATACAAAATATCGCATGCGATTTAATCGAATGCGCTTGACGTGGGTCGGCGACAAGACCAAACTGCGTCGCATGCGATCGAATCGCATCTGAGACAAACCTCAACTGACGGAGCAAATGATGAGCAAGATCGAACAAGTGCTGTACACGGGCAAGACGCATACGACTTCCGGCGGCCGCGACGGTGCGGCACGCAGTTCCGACGGCCGCCTCGACATCCAGTTGTCGTCGCCGGGCAGCGCCGGCACCGGCACCAATCCCGAGCAACTGTTCGCGGCGGGCTGGTCGGCCTGCTTCATCGGCGCGATGCAGCTCGCGGCGCGTGCCGCGAAGGTGACGTTGCCGGCCGATCTCGCCGTCGACGCCGAAGTGGATCTCGGCACCGCCGGCAACGCGTACTTCCTGCAGGCCCGGCTGAACGTGAGCGTGCCGGGGCTCGATCGCGACGTCGCGCAGCGCATCGTCGATGCCGCGCACCAGACCTGCCCGTATTCGAAGGCGACGCGCGGCAACATCGACGTCGACATCCGTATCGCCTGAACGTGCGTCGGGCGGCCCGGCGCCGCCTGACCGAATGCCCGGTTCTTATTTTTTCTTTTCGAGGTGAATGATGAATACCCGACTGATCGCCGCCCTTCTCGTCGCTGTTTCGGCCGCCGCCGCCGCACCGGCGTTCTCCAGCGAAGCCACCGTGACGCGTGCGCAGGTGCGCGCCGAACTTACCCAGCTGCAACACGCCGGCTACCCGCTGAATCGCGCGGCCGACGCAACCTATCCGGACGATCTCCAGGCCGCACTCACGCGGATCCAGGCGGCCGATGCGGTTGCCGGCAACGACCGGGCGTCCGGCTACGGCGGCAACGGCGATGCGGCCACGCAATCGGGCCGCCGCCATGCAGTCAGCGTGGCCGACCGCTCGGTGTATTTCGGACATTGAGCGTGCTGCGCCGTCCGTCGAAACGCGAACCCTGAATTCCTTCCATCCCCGTTCTGTCGAGGTAAATGATGAAAACCCCATTGATCGCCGCCCTTCTCGTCGCCGTGTCCGCCTCCGCCGCCGTACCGGCGTTCGCCGATGAAGCCGTCGTGTCCCGCGCGCAGGTGCGTGCCGAGCTCGTCCAGCTGGAACAGGCCGGTTATCGGCCGGGCCGCGCGAACGATCCGCACTATCCGGTCGACCTGCAGGCCGCGCTGACCCGCATTCACGCGAACGACGCCGTGGTGGCCGATGCGGCGACATCCGGTTACGGCAGCGATGCCGTCGCCGCGACGCAGTCGGGCCGCCGACCCGCGACACGCGTCGCCGAACGCTCGATCTACTTCGGTCATTGAACGAAACCGCGAACGGCGCCGGCTGCCGGCGCACGATGCACAACCGCTGAATCCATTTATTTTTCGAGGTGAATGATGAAGACCCCACTGATCGCCGCCCTTCTTGTTGCCGTGTCGGCCGCCGTTGCCGCGCCGACGTACGCTGGCGAAAGCACCGTGACGCGTGCGCAGGTGCGTGCGGAACTGGCCGCACTGCAAACGGCCGGCTACCTGCCGAACCGCCCCAACGACCCGAACTACCCGGACAATCTGCAGGCTGCGCTGCGCCGGGTTCACAACAACGATGCGGTCGCGGTCGAATCGCAAGCGTCCGGTTACGGCGGCGACGCCGTCGGGGCGGCGCAGTCGGGAAACCGCAGCGCGATTCGCATGGCGGAGCGGTCGATCTACTTCGGCCATTGAGCATGCGTCGCCGGAATCGTGGCGCCTATCCGGGCGGCTCGGTACGACGTGCGGGGAACGGGGGCGCGCAAGCACGACGCGCCCCTCGTCGGCCTTCGGCGGAAAGCTGCGATGCAGGCTGGCGTACATCCGTTATTTTCGTCGGCCCGGGCTTCGATCGCCCGCCGCACCGACGCGGCCGCCGGTTCTCGCAATTAGCGGGCATGCAGGAAAAGACAGCAGCCGTGCCACACCGAACAACACCCCATTCCCGAGCGTGTTCACGATGATGAACGCGCGTCTGCCGATGGCCCGGCGCCGCTCGAATCGAGTGACGGCGTATGGCGCAATCGGACAATATCGACGCCGTGCAGGATCGTTGCTTCCGCAACCACATGCCGCTGCGGCGCAGCATCGGGCCATTGACGGCCGATTGCATCGACCCGGCGTTCGAAGCGGTACACGACGGCGGGCGGAAAGCTCATCCACGCAATGCCGATCCGAACGGCGCGAATGCGCATCGCCTCCAGGTAGCGCGCCGGGATCCGGCAGCGCGGCACGCAGGTGAACTGGTCGAACGCGCCATCCTCGGCGAGGTGGCGCGCGAACGCGCAGTGAACGATCGCGACGGCCTGTTCGGCCGGCATCGCGACAAGCGGCATCCCGTCGAGGTGACTGTCGGTACCGGAGGGCACGGGCTGGCGGCGATCCTGTCGTTTCCGGTCTGGGTGGAGCCGGCGCGCCGGTAACGCTGGCCCGGGCTTCGCAACACGTGCCGCGCATCCCGCACCGTGCCGGTGACACGATCGATGTTGCGCGGCGCCCTGCCCGTCCGGTCCCGGTCTATGCTGTGCAACCGACACCTTCAATCGAGGAGCAGCCGATGTCCGATGCAACGACCGGAAACGCGACAGGCGCAACAGGCGCAACAGACAGTACGCACCCGCTCGACCATGTGGTGTGGAACGCGCTGACCGGCAGGCAGCGCCGCTTTGCGCTCGGCGACGGCCGTGCATGGCGGTTTCCGGCGGCCATCGCGCCGTTTGCCGCGATCGAGGATACCGGCGGGGCATCGTTCGACGCGTTGCGCGCACTGGTCGCCGCACACGGGCCGGCGGCACTCGTCATGCCGGAGGAGATCGAATTGCCGGCGGGCTTGTCGGCGATCCGGCGCGCGACCCTGTTGCAAATGGTCTGGCAAGGGACACCCGCCCCGGCACCTGAAGCGGGCCACGTCACGCTCGCCGAAGCCGACGTGCCGGACATGCTCGCGCTGACCACGGCCGCGCAGCCCGGCCCGTTCGGCCCGCGCACGTTCGAGCTTGGCCGCTATATCGGCATCCGCAACGAAGGCAGGCTGGCCGCGATGGCCGGCGAGCGGATGCAGGTCGACGGGTATACCGAGATCAGCGCCGTGTGCGTGGATGCCGCGTTCCGGCGGCAAGGGCTGGCGGCACGTCTGATCCGGTCGTTGATCGCGGCCATCGACGCGCGCGCGGAAACGCCTTTCCTCCACGTCCTCACTTCCAACCGGGTCGCGATCGAGCGCTATCTCGCACTGGGTTTTGTCGTGCGCCGCGAGATGCACCTGCTGGTGCTGGGCGACGGGCACGCATGACGACGCGGCCGGCACGATGCACGTGCCGGCCGCTGGTAGCCCGTGGGGTTATTCGTCGGTCGAGTGGATCAGGTTGCCGCGCAGCGTGACGATCGCCTTCTGCATCTTCGCGAATTCGTCCGGCTTCAGCCCGGTGGCCTCGACCAGATTCATGTCGAGCCCCTTCTCGCGCACGCGGCGCCCGCTCTTCGTCAGGCTGACGAGCACCTGGCGCTCGTCCGACGGATCGCGATGCCGCTCCAGGTAGCCCATTGCCTCGAGCTTCTTCAGGATCGGCGTCAGCGTATTGGATTCGAGGAACAGCTTCTCGCCGAGCTGGCCGACCGTCTGGTTGTCCTGCTCCCACAGCGCAATGATCGTGATGTATTGCGTGTACGTGAGGCCCAGCTCCTCGAGGATCGGCTTGTAGGCCTTGCCGAACGCGAGGTTCGTCGAGTAGATCGCGAAGCACAGGAACTCGGACAGCTTCGGCGCGGCGGTGGATGGTGCTTCGGTCGGTTTCATGAACGTCCTCCAGCGACGCGAACGGCCGCAGATGGACGCATTATATATCGCGTGCGATCTTATCGGAAGCATGATAAATCGGCCTCGATGAACCTACGGGCGCCGCGCGCCGTCAATCCGGCGTGCGGCGCTTGCCGGTCTGCACGCGGCTGGCCGACAGCAGCGTGCATTGCACCGGATGCGCGATTTCGGTCGCGACCCCGCCTGCCGCAAACAGCAGGATCATCAGCCAGCGTTTCATGCGTCCTCCACGACCGAAAGGCTCGCGCCGTCGGCAACCGTCGCGTCGAGCGCATACGGGTCGATACCGTCGAGGCAGCCGAGATTGACGCGCCAGCAGGCCGGGTCCTTGCGGGTCTGATGGAACGGATAGACGCCGCAATGGCTGCAGAAATAGTGGCGTGCCGTGTGTGTGTTGAAGCGGTAGCACGTCAGCGCGCCCTCGCCTTCGACGATCTTCAGTTCGCTCGCGGCGAACATCGGGCTCATCAGCGCGCCGCGCCGGCGGCACAGGCTGCAGTTGCAGCGAACCGCCGGCGTCACGGCGGTTCGGACTTCGAATCTGACGGTCCCGCAATGGCAGGACCCTTTGAGCCAGGTTGCAGACATCGTGCGCTCCGGAAGAGGTCATGCCTGCTTTATAGCGGACGCCCGAACCTGCGATGTATCGCGATGTATCCGCGGTTTGCGCAGATACAGGACGTTTCAAATCGGCGGCGGGCAATCGCGTTGCGTTCTCCGATTGCCGGCATGCGCATGCGGCCCGCCGCGCGTGGAGCGCGGATCGTGCGATCAATCCAGCACGTGCTGCATCCGCTCGATCGCCGCCCGCGTCTCGCGTTCGAGCGCGGCGAACAGCTCGGCCGCCGGCAACTGCCGCACGAGCGGCGCCGCCTGCCCGGCCCACTGCGCGCCGTAGCCGAATTCGCCCTTTGCCTTCGCGGCTGCATGCAGCGCCTTGCCGGCGTCGTAGGCGATCGGGTACGCGGGCGTGGCCGGCGCCTGCGGGTCGTCGCCGAGCGCGGTCAGCCGGTTCGCGATGCCGCGCGCGATCCGGCCGGAGATCGCGGCCGTGAACGTCGTGCGCCGTGCGGCGTCGCTCAGCAGCGCGCGGCGATAACCGTCGTCGATCGATGTCTCCGGGCACGCGACGAACGCCGTGCCGAGCTGCGCGGCCTGCGCGCCGAGCGCGAGCGCGGCGGCGATGCCCTCGCCGTCCATGATGCCGCCGGCGGCGATCACCGGCAGCGCGCATTCGCGCACGATCAGGCGCGTGAGCGCGAACGTGCCGAGGCGGTCGTCATGGGCGGTCGAATCGAACACGCCACGGTGGCCGCCCGCTTCGATGCCCTGCGCGACGATCGCGTCGATGCCGGCGGCGGCGATCCGGCGTGCCTCGTCGAGATTCGTCGCGGCCGCGAACAGCGTGACGCCCGCGCGCTTCAGCGCGTCGATCACGTCCGCGGACGGCAGCCCGAAATGGAAGCTGACGACGGCCGGCTTCTCTTCGACGAGCAGCGCCTGCATCGCGTCGTCCGCGACGAAACTCGTATAGATCTCCGACAGCGATGCGGGCGGCGTCGCGCCGTATTCGCGGAACGCCGGCGCGAGCCAGTCGAGCCACGCGCGTTCGACGGCCGCGTCGGCGCGTGCCGGCTGGTGGCAGAACACGTTGATGTTGAACGGCCGGTCGGTGAGCGCGCGCGTGTCGCGGATCATCCTGCGGGCGCCGTCGGCGTTCGTCGCGCCCACGCCGAGCGAGCCGAGCCCGCCCGCATTCGACACGGCGGCCGCCAGCGCCGGCGTGCTGACGCCGGCCATCGGCGCCTGGACGATCGGTGTGCGCACGCTGAGCGTGCGCAACAGCGTCCGGTTGTCGGTCGATTGATTCATGTCGCTGGCCTCCTGCAAGATCCGCAATCAAAATGCTTCGACCGGATGCGGGCCGAAGCGCGTGGGTCGGGTTCGGATCGGTGCGCGTGGGGCGTGCCTTGCGCGCAGCCGGTCGCATGAAAGTTCTGTCGAAAAAGGCGCGCAGCCGTGCGGTGCGGTGTTTGCCGTCGCGGCGACGGTGTACGACATCGCGCGTTGCGCGGCGCGGCACCTGCTGCTGCGCCCATCCTACGCCCGCTCGTGACCCGCCGGCCAGCGGCTATCGGCTATCGGCCGCGCGCCCAATGCGCGAGCCCCGCGCAAGCCGCCAGCAGCGCACCCGTCACGAAGAACACCGAATGCAGCCCGAGCGCGACGCCGATCTGCCCGCCGATCACCGGGCCGATCACCTGCCCGCTGAATTGTGCGGACTGAAGGTAGCCGAGCATCTGCCCGGTCGCGCGCTCGTCGACCGATTGCCGCACGAGCTTGCCGATCGACGGCAGCAACCCCGCGAGGGTCATGCCCATCAGCGCGCGCAGCGCGGCGAGCTGCCACCAGTGCGTGACGAACGCCTGCGGCACCATCGCGAGCGCGGTCAGCAACAGGCAGCCGATGATCACGTTCCAGCTGCCGATCCGGTCGGCCAGCGCGCCGAGCCGGGCGGCGGTCAGCATGCTGCCGAGCGCCGAGCACGCCATCACGACGCCGGCGACACGCGCGAGATGATCGCCCCCGACACCGAGGCCGCCGATATAGACGGTGATGATCGGCTCGATCGACATGTTCGCGAGCAGCACCATCATCGCCGTCACCAGCAGCGCGGCCACTGCCGCACGATCCGTGCCGCGCGACGTGCCGGCCGTCGCGCTCGCGGTGCGCGGTTTCGCGTCGGTGCCCGCGTGGAAATCCTCCTTCACGACGAAGATCGTCAGCAGCGCGGCGACGGCGATCATCGCGCCACCGGCGAAGAACGTGCCGCGAATGCCGAGCCAGCCCGGCAGCAGCCCGCCGACGAGCGGCCCGACCAGGTTGCCCGCGAGCGCGCCGGTCGACAGGATGCCGAGCGCCCAGCCCGCGCGTTCGCGCGGTGCCTGCGTGCCGACCATCACGGTCGATGCCGACGCGTAACCGCCGACGAGCCCCGCGAGCAGCCGCAACACGACGAGTTCGACCACGTTGTGCGCGACGCCGATCAGCGACATCACGATCGCCATGCCGATCGCCGCGCGCACGAGCATCGGCTTGCGGCCGAAGCGGTCCGCGAGCCGGCCCCACAGCGGCGCGGTGACGGCCGTGCCGAGAAACGTCGCGCCGAACGCGACGCCCGACCACTGGATCACGGCCGACTGCGCGTCGACGCCGAGTTGCCGCACGTACAGCGGCAGGAACGGCAGCAGCATGCTCAGGCTGACGAGCGTCGTGAACGACCCGAACACGCAGACGGCGAGATTGCGCCGCCAGTAGCGCGCGTTGCGTTCGGCGTAGCCGGCGGCGGGCCGTTCGGCCCGTGCCGCGGCGGGGGCCTGCGAGATCGTGCTCATTGCGCCCTCGCCGTCGCGGTCGTCGGTGCGGCAAACCCTTGCGCGACGAAGTTCGCCGGCAACGGCACGAGGGCGAAACGCGCCATGCCGATGCCGGACCCGGCGCGGCGCGCGCCGAACGCACGGGCGCGGGGCCGGCCGGGAAGCGCTCGATTCATGTTGACCTCCATTCGCTGAACGGGCGCCACGCGCGTCCGTTGGTTGAAGGAAGTCTAGATTGAGCCGATTGCCGAGTGAATCGCCGTCACTCGAAAGCCATTCTTCCGCATCCCGGTTCAATCGCCGTCGGTGATGGCCGCCAGCCGCGCGAAGTGCTCGCGCAGGCGCGGCGCCGCGAAATCGACGAACGCACGCACCTTCGGTACGGAAAGTCGCCCGTAAGGCATGACGAGATGGATCGGCAACGGCGCGTGTTCGCTGTCGCGCAGCACGATCCGCAGCGTGCCGTCCCGCACCGGTTCGGCGACGTGATAGGAAAAGAGCCGCGTGACGCCGTGGCCGGCGACGGCCGACGCGACCGCGCCGCGGATCGTGTTGATGATGAAGCGCGGCGCGAATTGGACGACCTGCGGCAGCGCCGCCGGCGCGGACGGCGGGAAGCTCCACGAATCGAGGCCGAAATGCGTCATCGAGATGATCCGGTGCCGGGCGAGATCGGCCGGCGTTTCGATAGCCGGATGTCTGGCCAGGTAATCGGGCGACGCCACGACGACCCGCCGCACCGCGCCGACCGGAATCGCGACCAGCGTCGAATCGCTCAGGTGCGCGATCCGCAGCGCGACGTCCATGCCTTCGTCGATCAGGCTGACGGGACGGTCGAGCAACTGCAGGCGGATCGACACGGCGGGATGGCGTTCGATGAATTCGTCGAGCAGCGCGCGCAGCACGTCCTCGCCCGCGGCGACCGGCGCGGTGACGGTAAGCATGCCGCGCGGCGCCGAGCGTTCGTCGGCGACCAGCATGTCGGCTTCCTCGAGATCGGACAGGATGCGGCGGCACGCGGCGGCGTAGCGTTCGCCGGCTTCGCTGAGCCGGATCGTCCGGGTCGTGCGGTACAGCAGCGCGGTGCCCGTGTGCGCCTCGAGAAACGCGATCGCGCGGCTGACCGCCGCCGGCGACCGGCCGAGCTTGCGGCCCGCGCCCGCGAGGCTGCCTTCGTCCAGCGTGGCGACGAACACCTTCATCGCGTCGATTCGATCCATGGTTTGAGCGGGCCGGGTGCGAACGGTCGTGTGATGGGCGGCAGGCAAGCGAGCGAGCAGTCTACCGCACCCCGGTGCGATGCCCGGCCCCGGGGATACTGCACGTGCCGCTTTGGCCCTACAATGCGCAGGCGAAGAAACCGCACGAACGGCCGTCAGGATGCCGCGTTCATCGAACGCAGCGTCCGACATTCAAGCGGTACCGCTGAATAACGAACCACAACCAACCAGCACTCATGAAAAGAAGAACATTTCTCGCGCTGCCCGCCGTGGCCGCGTCCGGCATGCTTGCCGGCTGCTCCAATTTCGGCCCCGTCACCAAGGCGTGGATGAGCGATTCGAAATACGACGAAACCTTGTCGACGTTCCTGATTACCGCGGACGGCAAACAGCTCGTCGTACTCGGCAAGAAGTATCACTACATCTTCGAGATGCCGCCGAGCCTTGCGACGGTGCTCAACGCCCCCTATCGCCCCAAGATTCACACGGCGTTCAGCGATTTCGAGGCGCACGGCGACGCGATTACCGGTCAATACACGATGCGGCTGGACTACGCGGATGCGCCGACCGGCTCCGACGTGCGCGAGCGTGCGCTCGCGGACGGTTTCAAGAAGGACGGTGCCTACCTGGAGTCGGAAGGCAGGATCAGCGGCAAGCGTTATCTGCCGAACGATGTCACGTCTTCGTCAGTCCCGCAGGCGTTCAATCGGCCTTACGAGGTCACGGTGACCGACAAGCTGACGGCTGTCGGCCGCGGCGCGAAGCTGGCCTTGTCGCCGATCGCGATGGCGGCCGATGGCGCGTTGGGCCTGCTCGGCCTCGCGCTGTTTCCGATCGCGCTCACCACCTTCATCATCGTGGCGAGTTGAGGTGCGATCGGCGATGAAATCTCCTGTCCGAAACCTGTTCCGCATCGGCTGCGTGGCGGCCTGCCTCGCGTTCGCGCAGCATGCCTTCGCCGAAAGCGACTGGGACGCCGCGCGCCATGTTCGTACCGACTGGGTGTTCGCGTCGATGAAGGAAAGCGACGTGCGGCCCACGCTCGATCGCGCGCTCAAGGACCAGGCGCGCTGGGCCGGCCTGCCCGGCAACGCACCGGATGCCGGTGCGTTCAGCTGCACGAAGCTCGCGTTGCCGCCGCCGTCGGCCGAAGCGCAGGCCGCGTTCGACGCGGCACCGTCGTCGCGCGGCCGCGACGCCGACAAGGCCTACGCGAAGGCCGCATCGCTTGGTTCGTGGCGTGCGGCCGCGCGCCTCGCGAGCAGTTCGCTCGACGACGAGGATTGGGAAGGCGCGCAGCCGGCGATTGCGTGGCTGCTCGTTCATCACGTGCCGGCCGGCTACAACAAGCTCGCGGACGTCTTGCAGGCGATGTCGGGCTACGACGGCGAAACGCCCGGCGAAGGCATGAGCGGGATGATCGCGTCGCTGCGTTGGCGCGCGGCGCGCGAAGGCGATCCGGTCGCGCAGATGGAAATGGCCGACCTGTTCGAGAAGCTCGGCCAGCCCGATCTCGTCACCGCGTTGCGCGCGTGTGCGACGCAGCAGAATCCCGCGCTGAAATGATGCGAGCCGGTATGCCGCAATGATGGGCGGTGTACCGGTTCGTGTGGTGACGTTTGCCGTGACGCCGCCGCATCAGACTTCGTACCGCACCGCATGCGCTTCGGTGGGCAGCGGCGGATCCCAGCGCGGCAGCATCGCCTCGAGCGCGCGGTTCGTCAGCGACGTGTCGCGCCGCGCGTTGCGGCGCAACAGCTCCGCACGCGGCTGCTCGAGATAGACGAGCGTCACGTCGGCGCCGTACGCGAACAGCAGGTCGAGCGTCTTCTTGCGCATCAGCGGCGACAGGTTCGTCGCGTTCCACACGAACGGCCGCTTCTCCCGCAACAGTGCCTTCGCGGCGTCGACCGCACGGTGCGCGACGGCGCCCTCGTTTTGGCCATGGCGCAGCCCCAATGCATCGCGTGCATCGTCGAACGACACGACGGGCAGGTCCGGATGATGCCGCGCGACCCACGTGTTCTTGCCCGACGCGGGCAGGCCCGACATCACGACGACCCGCGAGCCCGGCGTGCGGAACAGCGGATAGTCGGGATGCACGTCCGCGCCGCGAAAGTAGCTGAGCGCGGTGTGCGCGTCGGCAAACGCGCGCGGCTGGCCATAACACCCCTCTTCCCGCGCCAGTTCGCGCAACAGTTCGATGTTGTCGAGCACGCGCTGCGTATCGCTGCAGATGCGCCCGCGCATATCGGCTTCGGCGAGCAGGCACAGCAGCGGCAGGCTCACCTGCCACGACAGTTCGCGCGCGATGAACTCGGGCGTGCCGCGGCGCGACCCGCTCATCGCGAAGAACGGCACCTGGTGCACGGCGATCATCCGGCAGATCGCCTCGCGCACCGCGAACGGCACGCCGGCGTCCCACAGCGCGATACGCGCATCGATCGCCCCCTTGCGCGAGTGGCCGGGTTGACCGATCGCGCCCGTGACGGGATCGACGACCGTCGTGCGGTACTTCGCGATGTCGTGCAGCAGCGCGGCCAGGAACACGATTTCCTGGTCGGCGCGCGATGCGGCCTGATAAGCGGGCAACGCGAGCAGCGCATCGATCACCATCGTCGTATGCGTCCACACGTCGCCTTCGCCGTGATGCGCCGGCTCCTGCGGTGTCGTCTTCGCCTGTTCGAGCGCGGGAAACGCCGCGAGGCAGGCGCGATAGTCCGGCTGCCGGCCGGGTACGGGCACGAGTGCCTGCAGTTGTTCGTACTTCATGATCAAGACTCCTCTCGAAACGGCGCACGGCCGTTCCGCATTCATGGGTGCGCGCGCGTCGCGGCGATCGATCGCCACGTGACCGTCGGGCGCGGCGCATACAGGTCGACATCCGGCGCGAGCAGGTTCGGGATGAACGGCTGCTCCGAGTGATGGCGCGCCGATTCGAGAATCGCCTGCACGAAATCGTGGCGGACCCACTTCAGGCGCGCGGTCGTCGTGTCGTCCGTCTCGACCTTCACGTAGAGCCCTTCCGCGCGGGCCGACCTGTCGCACTGCTGCCATGCGCGCGCGAGGTCGAGCCCCTGCCGCCGCACCGTTTCCTCGAACGCGCGACGCCAGTCCGGCGTCTTCGCGAGCGACGGGCCGAGCAGGGCCTTCAGGTCGGCGAGCCGCGCCGGAGCGATGCCTTCGTACAGCACGGGCACCGACAGCACGGGCCCGTCGGCAAGCAGCGCGCGACGCGCGCACGTCGACAGGAAACGGCCCGTCGTGCGGTCGAACACGTCGAATTCGAAGAAGTGATGCGGCAGCGCGTCGTAGAACACCGCGTGCTTCTTGCTCATCGTCTCGCCGTACATCACGTAGCGATCGCCGAGGCGGTCGAGCAGCCAGCCTGCATGGGCGGCGGCCCACGTCTTCACGAAACCGAACTGCCGCTCGCGGCCGCCGCCGGCCAGATAGTGGCCGCGCGACTGCAGCAGCAGTTCGCCCGCCGGGCCGAAGCTGATGCCCGTGTTCGCGCCGTCGAGCTTTTCCTCGACGACGATGTGTGCGCCCGCGAGGGTGCGATAGGGAACGTGTTCGCGACCTTCGTCGCCGTCCTGCAGGCGCGAGCCTTCGAGATGCGGCGTGCGCGGGTAGCGGGCGAGGTCGAGCGATTGCGCGTATGCGCGAAAATCCAGCGTCATGGTCTTTCTCCGGAAACAGGGGAAAAAGCCGACGACGTGAACGAACGGTATGGTGTGCGTTGCGGTGTCAGTGCTTGTCCGGGCGCGTTCCTGCAGTCGACGTTCCGGCGCCGCGAGGCAGGCGGAAACGGGCAGGACGACACGCGGCCGGGACGGCAGTCGTCGGCGTATCAGGCGAAGGGACGAATGTTTGCGGGCACTTGGATCACCGGTTCGATGAGGGTTCAGGGATGAAGCAGGCGGATGCTACGAAACGGCTTTTGCACTGTCAAGCGCTGTCGGAACCCGCTGATGCGGCCGCCGGCATGCGTTGAATACCTGCTGTGGCGTGCCGCACGCGCCGTCGGCACGAGAATTGTCAGGATATCTATATGTGTGTTTTTCGCCACATCGGGCGACGATTCGATGGGCAGCGCCGTGCTGCCCGCTTGCTGCGCCCGCTGCGTGCATGCTAGAGTCGCCGCCATTCCGATCAACCCCTCACTCGCAAGGAGAAGAACATCATGACGTCACGCCAACGCTCCTCCCGTCGCGGGTCGTAGTCCGGGTTTTTCGCGTCCGTCCGTTTCATCGTTCACGCCACGCAGCAGCACACCGTATCGCCGTCACGGCGATGAGCCGGGTCGTTCCGATCCGGTCGTGCCGCCCTCTTCCCGACTTCCGATGTCGGGCAGCGCATTCGAGCGCTGCCTGTGCCATGGCCCGCCGTTCTACCTTTTCATCGAACGGAAACCTCCATGGGCAATTCCATGCAATACCTGGGCGAGCGCGTCACCTTGTGCGCTTGCGCCACCACCTGGATCGAAGGTGAGGCCATCCGGCAGCTCGAACACGCTGCCACCCTCCCCGGCATGCGGCGTGTCGCCGGCATGCCCGATCTTCACCCCGGACGCGGCTACCCGGTCGGCGCCGCGTTCTTTTCGACGGGCCGGCTGTACCCGGCGCTGATCGGCGGCGATATCGGCTGCGGAATGGCGCTGTGGCAAACCGCGCTCGATGCGCGGCGCGTCAGCGCGTCGAAGCTCGCGAGCCGGCTCGGCTCGATCGACGCCACGCCCGATGCAAGCTGGCAGCCGCTCATCGCGGCCGCCGGGTTCGCGGATCACGCGTTCGCGGCATCGCTCGGCACGATCGGCAGCGGCAATCATTTCGCGGAAGCGCAGCGGATCGACGCGGTGTACGACGCCGATGCCGTCCAGGCGCTCGGCCTCGAGCACGAGCGCCTGCTGCTGCTCGTGCACAGCGGGTCGCGCGGTTTCGGCCAGTCGATCCTCGAACAGCACATGCGCGAGCACGGCTACAACGGGCTCGACGATACGGATGCCGCATGCACGGCATACCTTGCGCGCCACGACGCGGCGTTGCGCTACGCGATCGCGAATCGCGACCTGATCGCGCGGCGCATGCTGGCGCGCTGGCGCAGCGACGGCCGGTGCGTGCTCGACGTGAACCACAACCTGGTGAGCCGCGCGCGCGTCGACGGCGAGCCCGGCTGGCTGCATCGCAAAGGCGCGACGCCGGCCGATGCGGGGCCGGTCGTGATTCCCGGGTCGCGCGGCGACTACAGCTATCTCGTCGCCCCCGTGCGGCCCGACGATGCGGCCAGCCTCGCGTCGCTTGCACACGGCGCGGGCCGCAAGTGGGCGCGCGGCGATTGCAAGGGGCGTCTCGAACGGCGCTTCACGCCGTCGCAGCTCACGCGTACGCCGCTCGGCAGCCACGTCGTCTGCGAAGACCGCGAACTGCTGTACGAGGAAGCGCCGCAGGCCTACAAGCCGATCGACAGCGTCGTCGATGCGCTCGAGGCGGCCGGCCTGCTGCGCAAGCTCGCGCGGCTTGCGCCGGTGCTGACCTACAAGACGTCCGGGGAGGCAGGCCGATGCTGATGCAGATTTCTTCCGCGCACGGGCCGCTGGAGTGCCAGCTCGCCGCGGCCAATGCGTTGCGGCGCCTGCAGGCGGAAGCCGATGCGCGGCGCGTCGTCGTCACGGTGCTCGATGTGCAGCCGGGCGAACGGCCCGGCACGCTGCGCTCGGCGCTGCTCGATCTCGACGGTGCCGGCGCGCAGGCGCTGGCGGACCGCTGGACGGGCACGCTGCAATGGATTTGCGCGAGCCCGTACCGGTTGCGCCATCCGCGCAAGAACTGGTTCATCGGTGTCACGCGCTGCGCCGACGCGCAGCCGTTGCCGGATGGCGACGTGCGGTTCGAAGCGATGCGCGCACGCGGGCCGGGCGGCCAGCACGTGAACAAGACGAGCTCGGCGATTCGTGCGACCCATGTCGCGACCGGCCTGTCGGTGCGCGTGGAAAGCGAGCGCAGCCAGCACGCGAACAAGCGCCTCGCGCTGCAGTTGCTGCAGGTTCGACTGCAGCAGGAAGCCGACCGTCACGCGTCCGACGCGCGCCGGCAGCGGCGGATGCAGCACTTTGCGCTCGAGCGCGGCAACCCCGTGCGCGTGTTTCACGGGGCGGCGTTCGTGCCGGCCGACTGAGCACGAAGGCCCGACTGCCGGCGGTTGTGTCGCCGGCAGTCGCGCAACGGGCCTCATGGTTTTCCCGGCCAGCCGGTTGGGTGAGCGCGCCGGCGGTTCCGGTGCACGACCGCACGCCACGCAGGCTGCGCGGGCCTCTCGCACGGATGCCGGCTGCCGCGTGTTCCGCACCCTTTCTGCGCGGGAAAGGACGCTTGAAACATCCGCAATTATCACGTGCCGCGGATTTGCCCACCATGTGCCGGACGATCGGTACAGCCCGCCTGTCCGGCCCTTTCAACGGGCTTGCGGTGCCTGCCGCCACGTCGTGCGACCGGATGCATCGCGCCGGTCGCGAACGGCCGGGCCTCGCGCCACGGCGTACCGATAATCAGGAGACACGATGAACAGCCATTCCCTCGATCTCGGCGGCGACGCGGGCGAACCCGCGCCCGCACGACCTGCGGCCGCCGCCGCGTCGGCCCTCCCCGCCCGCCGCGTCACGCTCGGCGATTTCATGGACGACCTGCCGGTCGGTGCATTGCACCGGTTCGTCGTCTGGGTGATCGGCATCGGGCTGTTTTTCGACATGTACGAGATCTTCCTCGTCAGCACGATCGGTTCCGCGTTGCAGAACGAATACGGGCTGAGCCGGCAGAGCACCGATTTCAAGCTGCTGCTGGCATCGGCGTTCATCGGCATGTTCGTCGGCGCGATGTGCCTCGGCAGCCTCGCCGACCGCATCGGCCGGCGCAAGGCCTTCCTGCTGACGCTCACGTGGTACAGCGCGTTCTCGCTGGTCGGCGCGTTTTCCGTGAACGCCGACATGCTCGTCGCGTGCCGGTTCCTGACCGGCATCGGCGTCGGCGCGATCTATCCGGTTGCCGACAGCTTCCTGTCCGAGATCCTGCCGAAGGAAAAGCGCGGGCGGCTCGCCGCGTGGGCCTATACGACTTCCTATGTCGCGGTGCCGCTCGTCGGTTTCCTCGCGCTGTGGCTGAATCCGCTGCACGTGGGCGGCGTGGCCGGCTGGCGCATCATCCTCGCGATCGGCAGCCTCGGCGCGGTGTACGTGCTGTTCGTCCAGCACCGGATGCCGGAAAGCCCGCGCTGGCTGCTCGCACAGGGCCGCACCGCCGATGCATACGCGGCATTGCGGCGCTTCGCGGAGGGCACCGGCGTGCGCGTGCCCGAGCAATTCGCGGAACCGGTCGAGCCGCAACGGCCGCTCGGGCTCGGCGAGCGTATCGCGCTGCTGCGGCGCGAACCGTACGGCGCGCGCTACCTGATGCTCGCGATCTTTCATCTGTTCCAGGGCTTCGGTTATTACGGCTTCGGCACGCTGGCCGGCACGGTCGTGAAAAGCCGCGGCTTCGACGTGACGGACAGTACGCTGTTCATCGCGCTGTCGTTCATCGGCTATCCGGTCGGCTCGCTGCTGTCGATTCCGTTGCTCAACTGGATCGAGCGCCGCACGCTCGTGATTGCGTCGATCCTGTCGATCGCGGCGTTCGGGCTGTGTTTCGCGTACTCGGGCCAAACCATGCTGATCGTCGGCTTCGGGTTCCTGACGACCTGCGCGTCGAACGTGTTCAGCAACGCGTATCACGTGTACCAGGCGGAGATCTTTCCGGCGCGCGTGCGCTCGACGGCGATCGGCAGTACCTATGCGCTGTCGCGCATCGTCAGCGGTGCGCTGCCGTTCGTGTTGCTGCCGGTGCTCGGCGGTTACGGCGCGGGCACGATGTTTGGCGTGATCTCGGTTGCGCTCGGCATTGTCGCCGTCACGCTGCGCGTGCTCGGGCCGCTGACGACGCGGCTCAGCCAGGACGAGATCAATCCGGTTTGAGCGTGTGTCGATGCGGGGCGCGGGAACGCGCTCACGCATCGTTCCTGATGCTGCGCCGATGGCCGGGCTATCGGTGGCAGACGGTCGTGTCGTCCCCACACGGTCACGGTGACGGCCGCAGTCACGCAACGCCCGCGAGCGTCGACCGCTGGCGCGCGAAATCCGAAGCGGGATGCCCGGCGATCGATGGTTGCGCCCTTCACTGCGCGCCGTCGCGGCAAGGGCCCTGCGACGCCATGTCCGCTCGGGAAACGACGACCGTGAATTCGATCCCGGATTCAAAATCCAGCGTCATGGTCGAGAAGCGCGGATCGTCATCGAGATAATGCTTGTACGGTCGAACGGCGTCCTCGGCCGTGTACATGTTGTCGGCCAGGACGATCGACCCCGGGCGCAGCAGGCGCTCGATCTGCGTGAACAACTTCAGGTAGGCGTCGGCCCAGACGTCGATGAATACCATGTCGAAGTGCCCGTCCAGTTCGGCAACGGTCTCGAATACGTCGCCCTCCCGGATGTCGACATGGGCGTCCAGGCCCGCCGTGCCGACGTGATCGCGCAAACGGGCGCACTTGAGCGCATCGCGTTCGGTCGCGACGACCACGCCACGGCCCAACGTGCGCAGTGCCTCGGCGAAATACAGCGTGGACACGCCGCATGAGCTGCCGAGTTCGAGGATGCGGGCCGGCCGTTGCGAGAGCACCATGTTGCGCAAGAACCCGCCCGTTTCCGGCGACACGGCCAACGATAGCCGGCTGCCTTCCGGGGAGTCGAAGTCGTCGGTGAACAGCCCGAACGTTTCGAGAAACCGCCCCCGCAGACGAGGGGCGATCGCTTCGTATTCCTCTGCTAACGACAGAAGCTCCTCGTTCGATCCCAGGAACTGCGCGCGGGCGCGGGCGATGATTTCGGTCCGGCTCTCTTCGTGGAGCCGTCGCAGAAGAACGGCGGTGGATGAAGCCATGTGCGTTCCTTGACGAGATTGATCACGTCGACGATGTATCCGGCGGCGCTTCTTCCGCCAGGGTTTCGGCGCGGCCGCTCGATATCGGCGACACGCGGAAGGTGTCATGCGATTCGGGCGAGCGTGATGGCGTGCTCGGGGCACGCGGTCACACACAGTCCGCATGACCGGCACGCATGCGCGTTCGGCGTGTAGGCGACTTTCATGCCGTGCACGCGCAGCTTCAGGCGATGCATCAGGCCGAGGCCGACGTAATCGGCCGGGTCGATGCGTCTGACCTCGAACACGTTTTCAGGGCAAACCGCGACGCAATCCGCTTTGCCTTCGCAACGCTTCAGATCGACGACCGGCGCGATCACGCCCGGTTGCTGCTTGCAGTCGCCCGTGGATTTTTCGCGCACGTTCACGCTCCCGTGGGCCGGTCGCCGCCGGAGCGCCACGCGTTGCGGAAATGCTCGCGTTCCTCGGGCGTCATCGATTCCCACTTGCGCCAGTGGCGCCGGCCGCGCCAGCCGTGGTGTCCGCGGAAGCCGCCGAACAGGATGCGGCTCAACACGAGCAGGCCCAGCGCCCGGGCGAAATCGATCGTGCGGGCACCGACGAACAGCGCCGGCATCACCCAGTTCCACAACATCATGACGACCCATCCGAGCACGCCTATGGCGATCAAGACGAGCACCGCCTTGCCCGCGCATCTGATTCGAAAATTCATTTGTCGACTCCTCTAGATATTGTCCAGTTCGTCATGGATGAGCTGCAGCCGTGCGCGCAGATGCAAGACCGCATAGCGTTTGCGCGCGAGCAGCGTATTGAGCGCAACGCCGCTTTGCGCGGCCATCTCCTTGAAGGAACGGCCCTCCAGTTCGTGCGCGATAAACACCTCGCGCTGATTCGCCGGCAGCTCGTCGAGCGCATCCTGCAAGGCTTCGAGCAGGAGCGTGCGTGCGTAGACGGCTTCGGGGCCGGCATCGTGCGCCGGCAGCACGAGATCCAGCCGGTACTCGCTGTCCGCGTCGTCGTCGGCCTCGGACAGATCGGTCAGCGGCTGCTCCTTCTTCTTGCGAAAGCGGTCGACGATACGGTTGCGCGCCGCGCGGAACAGCCACGCGCTCACCTGTTCGATCGGCGCCGGAAGCCGGTAAGCCTGGACGAATTCGTGAAACACGTCCTGAAGGATGTCCTCGGCATCGTCCGGGTCGCGAATCCGACGCCGGATGAAGCTCACCAGCCTCGTTCGTTCACGCATCACTATCGCGGTGATGTCGCGGTCTGGGTCGGTCATGTGCGTGAAGTGGGTGGCGATTCCATGCACCTGAAGACGTTTCAGGCGCGGGAATATTGTGTTGAGTGCGAAAAATGACTGCTCAACGGGGCGGCTTCAAGGGAGAGATCGGTTACACCGCCCATCCAGCGGGCAGCAATTGGGCCGGCCCGACGGTCATCGCCGACACGAGCGGGAACGGTGTAACGATAGTGCAAGGAACGAACCCGCGATGACAAGGCGAAGCATGCGCTTCGCGGCGGCGAAGTGTGCGGGCACCGGCGTGTGCGGCAGGCACGGGCGTTGCCGGGGCCAGACAGGAAAGTACGTGCCGTGCTCGCGACTGTCGGCTGCATCCGGGCGGTACTACTCGCCGGCTGTTCGCGGTCGTCCGCAGGTCGGTCCGGCGCGGTTGCTACGAATGGCTTCCCGCAACGGCATCGGCTTCCCGCAGCGGCGAGCCAAACGCGCCCCGACGATCGCCCTTCCCCTAAGCCGAACCGCGACGACTCCCGCCGGCTTGCAGGCCGGCCTCAACGCGCCGACATGAAATCGAACAGCTTCGCGATATCGGTCGTCAGCACCGTTCCGGCCTTCACGCCGACCCAAAGCGTGCGTGTCGCCCACGCATCGTCGAGCGTCACGACCCCGAGCCGCGCCGCGCGCTCGCCGGTCACCGCGTCGCGCGGCAGGATGCCGATCCCGAGCCCGGCCTCGATCATCCGGCTCACGCCGTCGAAATTCGATACCTGGATCCGCAGCTTCAGCGAACGCTCGACCGCGAACGCGGCGTCGGTCATGCGCGCGAGCAGCGAACTGCCGTCGCTGAGCCCGACGTAGTCCTCGTCGAGCGTGTCCGCGAAGCGGATGCTGTCGCGCGCGGCGAACCGGTGCGTGCGCGGCACGAGCAGCACGAGTTCGTCGCGGCGGTACAGCCTTCGTTCGATACCGGGGGCCGGCACGTTGTCGGCGAACACGCCGAGATCGGCCTTGCCGGATGTGAGCGCGTCGACGATCTCGTGGCTCAAGCGCTCCTCGAGGCTGACCTTGATACCCGGATTGTCGGTGAGGAACGCCGCGAGATCGGCGGGCAGGAACTGGACGATCGCGGACGTGTTGGTCCACACATGAATGTGGCCACGCACGCCGGCGACGTAGTCGCTCATCTCGTGCGCCATCCGGTTGACCTGCTCGATCACCTTCGCCGCATGGTCGAGCAGCGCGCGGCCCGCGGGTGTCAGCTCGACACCGCGCGCATGCCGGACGAACAGCGCGCTGCCCGTCACGCTTTCGAGCTCGGCGATGCGCTTGCTGACCGCGGACAGCGTGAGCTGGCCATGCTCGGCCGCTTTCGTCAGGCTGCCGTGCTCGGCGACGAGCGCGAACACGCGCAGCGATTGCAGATCGAAATGAAGCGGATTCACCATGTCGTGGGTCCTGGGGAGGCCAGGCCGGCGCTTGCCGTCAGCGCGGCGGCCTGACGCCGATCATACGCCCGGCCGCCCCCTCGCGATACGGTGCACGACGGCGCAAAACGGCGCCTAGCGCGGCGCGATCGACTGCAACGCGGCGAGCATCGCACCGTCCGGCTTCGCGAGATCGTCGAGCACGTCGAAGTGCCGCATGCCGGGGAGCCCGACGTGGACGATCCGTTCGCCTGCCGCTTCGCATGCCGTCGCATAGTCGCGTGCCTGCCGGACGAGTTCGGGCAGCTCGGCATCGCCGACCGCAACGACCGTCGGTGCGCCGGGCCCGACATGGCGCAACGGGCTGTACGCGTCGACTTCGCGCGCGCTGAGCTGCAGCTTGTCGTTCAGGACGCACAGCGAGATCGGTTCGAGATCGACGAGCGGGCTGATCGCGAGTGCCGACACGACGGCCGGATGCGCGCGGTACACGGCCGTCAGGTGGCCGCCCGCCGAATGGCCGCTCAGGTGAATCGGCCGCCCGGCGGTACCGATTGCGTCGGGGTCGTTCGCCAGGTAGTCGAGCAGCGCACCGATCTCGCCGACGATGCCGGTCATCGTCGCAACCGGCGCCAGCGTGTATTCGGCGAGTATCACGTCGAAACCGCGCGCGAGCGGCCCGCTCGCCGCGTACGCGAAATCCTCTTTCGCGCAGTGTTGCCAGTAGCCGCCGTGAATGAACACGAACAGCGGCGCATCGGGCCGACCGCACGACAGCCAGTCGAATCGCTGCGCGGGCTGCGCACCGTAACGCAGGTCGCGCCGGCCGCGCGTTGTGTCGTAGAGCGCCGCGCTGCGCGCCTGCATCGACGCCAGCAACGCCGGGAAATCGGGTACCACCTTCGTGTTCAGATAGGCGGCGTCGAGTGCCGCGCGGTCCATGCCGCGATAGAGGATCGTCATCGGAATCGTATGGGTCGGGTTGCGGAAGCGCGGACGCAGGCGTCGCGTCCGGTGCGAAGGCGGCTTCTCAGTCGCCGAAGCACGCATTATCCGCAGCGCGGCGCGGGCCGGCTATCCGGAATCGGCGAGCGCGGATACCGGCTGTCCGTTTTCGGCGGCAGATCGATGCGGCAGCAGGCCGCACCGGTACGATCCGGGCCGCATGCGCGATGGCACGAGATGCCCGCCGGTGCGCCGGCGGTCGGATCGAGTCAGATCAGCTCGGATATCTCGATCAGGTTCAGGTCGGGATCGCGCACGTAGACCGAGCGGATCTTCCGCGTCGCGCCCGTGCGTTCGACGGGCCCTTCGACGATCGGCCATGCGACGCGCTTCAGGTGCGCGATCACGTCGTCGAGCGGCACCGACGCGATGAAGCACAGGTCGAGCGCGCCGGGCACCGGCACATGCGCTTTCGGTTCGAACTCCGCGCCGCGCACGTGCAGGTTGATCTTCTGGTTGCCGAAGCGGAACGCGATCCGGCCGGCTCCGAAGGTTTCGAGCTGCATCTGCAGCACCTCGGTGTAGAAATGCGTCGTCCGGTCGGGATCGACGCAGGTCAGCACGAGATGGTCGAGGTGGTCAATCAGTGCCATGAGATTCGCTCCGGTTGGTCGTTCACGAGAAAGCGCGTTGTGCGGGCATGTCGCCGGCGTCCGCGCGCGGCGGCGGATGAAGGTCCGAGCGGCGCCCGGCCTTCAGGATCTGGCTCGGCACGTCATGGCCGATCAGCGCGGGCAGCCGTGCCGACGCGGCCAGCACGGCCGCGAGATCGACGCCCGTATCGTAGCCGTCGAGTTCGAGCATGTGCACGAGTTCCTCGGTGCACGCGTTGCCGGTCGCGCCCGGCGCATACGGGCAGCCGCCGAGGCCGCCGAGCGATGCGTCGAAGCGGTCGATCCCGGCGTCGAGTGCCGCAAGCGTGTTCGCGAGCGCCATCCCGCGTGTGTTGTGGAAGTGCAGCGTGAGCTGCAGCGCACCGAAGCGCTCGCGTGCACGTGTCGACAGTTCGCGCACTTGCGACGGAAACGCCATGCCCGTCGTATCGCACAGCGTGAAGCCGTGCACGCCGAGATCCGCGAAGCGCTGCATCCATGCGAGCACGCCCTTGGCCGCGACGTCCCCTTCCATCGGGCAGCCCATCGCGGTCGACAGCGAGACGTTGATGGCGACGCCCGTGCCGCGTACCGCGTCGATCACGTCGCGCAGCTGCGCGAACGATTGCTCGCGCGTCATCCGCAGGTTCGCGCGGTTGTGGCTTTCGCTCGTCGACATCACGAGGTTCACTTCGTCGACGCCGCACGACAGCGCGCGCTCGGCACCGCGCACGTTCGGCACGAGCACCGTATAGACGACGCCCGGTGCGCGCGCGATGCCGTGCATCACGGCCTCGGCGTCGCGCAACGCGGGGATCGCCTTCGGCGACGTGAACGACGTGACCTCGATCTTCGCGTAGCCGCAGGCGCTCAGCGCGTCGACGAGCGCGATCTTGTCGTCGGTGTCGACGAATGCCGCTTCGTTCTGGAAACCGTCGCGCGTCGCGACTTCGTGGATGTAGAGCCGTGTGCGTTGCCCGCTCATGTCGTCGTCTCCTGGTTCGGGTTCAGATCACGCCGCGCGTGCGCCAGTCGCCGCGCGTCGCCGCATCGATGCCGAGCGCTTCGAGTACCGCGTCGGTATCCGCGCCCAGCGTGGGCGCCGGGCGCTCGATGCGCCCGGGCGTCGCACCGAGTTTCGGCACGATGCCGGGCACGAGCACGGGCGTGCCGTCGGGCAGCGCGGCATCGACGAGCATGTCGCGCGCGCGGTAATGCGGGTCGGCGGCGATGTCGGCCACGTCGTAGATGCGCCCGGACGGGATGCGTGCGTCGTTCAACGCGGCCAGCACGGCGTCGAGATCGTGCCGCGCGCTCCACTCGCCGATCGCCGCGTCGATGCGCTCGACCTGCGCGACGCGCCCGTCGTTGTGCGCGAGCGCGGGATCGTTGCCGAGATCGGGCCGGCCGATCAGCTCCATCAGGCGCCGGAAGATGCTGTCGCCGTTCCCGGCGATCAGTGCGTACCGGCCGTCGCGGCAGCGATACGCGTTGGTCGGCGCGATGCCGGGCAGGCTGCTGCCGGCCGCCTCGCGCACGGCACCGAACGCCGAGTATTCGGGCAGCAGGCTTTCCATCATGTTGAATACCGACTCGTACAGCGCGACATCGACGACCTGCCCCTTGCCGCCCTGCTGCTCGCGATGCCGCAGCGCGAGCAGCACGCCGATCACGCCGTGCAGCGCCGACAGCGAATCGCCGAGCGAGACGCCGACGCGCACCGGCGTGCGGCCCGGCTCGCCGGTCAGGTGCCGCAGGCCGCCCATCGCCTCGGCGATCACGCCGAAGCCGGGACGGTCGCGGTACGGGCCCGTCTGGCCGAAGCCCGACACGCGCAGCATCACGAGCCCCGGGTTGATCGCGGACAGCGCGTCCCAGCCGAGCCCCCAGCCTTCGAGCGTGCCGGGCCGGAAGTTCTCGATCAGCACGTCGGTTTCCGCGACGAGGCGGCGCACGACGTCCTGCCCTTCGGGCGTGCGCAGGTCGAGCGTCAGCGAAGTCTTGTTGCGCGACTGCGCGGCCCACCAGACCGACGTGCCGTCGTGCAGCAGCCGCCATTTGCGCAGCGGGTCGCCGAGCGCGGGCGGCTCGACCTTGAGCACGTCCGCACCGAATTCGGCGAGCATCCGGCCCGCGAACGGGCCGGCGATCAGTTGTCCGAGTTCCAGCACGCGGATGCCGTCGAGGGGGCGTGTCATGGCTGTCTCCGATGAAAGCGTGTTGTCGATGACGGCGATCATGACGGCGTTCCCGCCCGGCGAAAATCGATCGATGCTCAACCAGCCTTTCCGAAACGGAAAGGCGTGCGCGACGTCCTTTCACATATGCGGTGCGCCAGCCTTTCCATCCGGGAAAGCGCACTCGCGCAACGGTCAAACGACGGTCCGCGCGCCGCCGGCAGAATCGAACCCGTTCCGCGCCCGCCCCGGGCGCCTGCCAGCGAGGCCCGCCATGTTTTCCGTTTCCTCTCCCGCGACGATCGTGTTCCTCGACCGCGCGACGCTGTCACCGCAAACCGTGCTGAAGCCGTTCCCGTTTCCACACGTGTTGCGCACGTTCGAGCGGACGGCCGCGCACGAGGTCGCTTCGCGCATCGGCGACGCGGACATCGTCGTGACCAACAAGGTGCGGCTCGACGCGGCGGCGCTTGCCGACGCGCGGCGCCTGCGGATGATCGCGATCGCCGCGACGGGCACCGACATCGTCGATCTCGACGCGTGTGCCGCGCACGGCATCGTCGTGAGCAACATTCGCGGGTATGCGGTCCGCACGGTGCCCGAGCACACGTTCGCGCTGATCTTCGCGCTGCGCCGCAGCCTCGTCGCGTACCGCGACGCGGTGCGCGCGGGGCGCTGGCTCGACAGCGGGCAGTTCTGCTTCTTCGATCATCCGATTCGCGACCTGGCCGGCTCGACGCTCGGGATCGTCGGCGACGGCGTGCTCGGGCGCGCGGTGGCCGGCATCGCGCGCGCGCTCGACATGCGGGTACGGTTCGCCGCGCACGGCGATGCGTCGGGGGACGACTACGCGCCGCTCGACACGCTGCTTCGGGACAGCGACGTGATCACGCTGCACTGTCCGCTCACGCCCGCGACGCGACACCTGATCGACGCGGCCGCATTCGCGCGGATGGCACGCCGGCCGCTGCTGATCAATACCGCGCGCGGCGGGCTCGTGGATGAAAACGCGCTCATCGACGCATTGCAGTCGGGGCAGATCGCGGGCGCGGGGTTCGACGTGGTCACGCAGGAGCCGCTGCCGGCCGCGCATCCGTTCCACGCGATCCTGTCGCATCCGGCCTTCATCCTGACGCCGCACGTCGCGTGGGCGAGCGACGAGGCGATGCAGGCGCTCGCCGATCAGCTCGTCGACAATGTCGCCGCGTTCGTCGAGGGCGCTCCGACGCATGTAGTGTGATGCGCAGCCGCGGGGGTCGTTTCGACGGCTCTACGAGAAAAGCCCCGCTCGATTGCTCGAAGCGGGGCTTTGGATCGGGAGTTGCTTACGCCAGTGACCCGGCACGTAGCGGGTTTGTGCATCGGGTTCGTGCATCCACCCTGTCTTGCGGCGTGCGTCTGAATGCCTGATGAGCACTACATCAGGGAACTCGGGCCGCCGATGCTGCAGGGCCGGTATGACGCTGGTCGGGCCCCGCACTGGAACGCGCCGGTTTCGCCTGCGGCGCACCACCCGGCGCGCTGATTCCGACCCGAATGCGCGCGTTTCAGTAAGCGGACATCTCGACGCAAGGATCGACCTTGGACGGCGAGCAGATCACCGAATACTTGGCGCTCTCGCGCATCAGCGCTTCGCCTTCGTGCAGCGCGATCTTGATCTCGGGATGACGCTCGTACGCGAGGAATGCCGAGCACACGACCGCGGACATCACGACGAGGGAAAACACAAATTTTTCAAGGGTTTGGAAACGTTCAGGCATGGTTCGACCTATCACTTAGGCCGTGATTATATCTCGAAATAAGGGTTTTCCCTATAAGTCGGCCCGCATACCGAGGATGCACTCGGTCGCGTGCGGACGCGATGCTCGCGCCCTTTTTCCATGCCAGTCCGCGCCTGAGTGCCGGTCGAACAGGATGGGTCGACCGGGTGCGGGGTTCGCGCCGTACCGGCGCTGCCGGCAACCGTGTCCGGCCACCAGGCCGGTCGCGGGCGCCGCCCCGCCGCTGCGCCAGCCCCGGTGCATCCGGCGATGCGCTCGCGGGCAATCGGTCGGTGGCGTGAAGTCGGTGGAAGGCGCGGCGCGGCGTTCGGGCGCGACAGGCCGCGTATTACCGGAGGGAAACGCCCCGCCCGTCGCCCTCGCAGGTCACCGCATCACTGCGGTGCCGACGCGCCGCTTGCCGCATTGCCGGGCCATGCCTTGCCGATCTGGTCGACCAGCGATTTCGCGGTGCCCGTCACGATCGCCGCGTCGACGCCGGACGTCTGCCACGAGCCGTCGGCGGCCTTCACGAAGGTCAGGTTCGCGCGCGACGGCTTGTAGTCGGTATTGCGCCACGTGACCACGACGTCGCACGAGTAGGTGCGATCGCCGACCTTCTTGCAGTCGCCGTCGGGCTTCGCCGACACGACATCGGCCGAGACGGGCAGCGGCTGGCCGAACAGCGCGTTCAGCCCGCCGTGGTTTTCCGCCTCGAGCGCGCGGCGCACGGCGGCATCGACGTCCCCCGATCCGGGGCCGTCGTGGAGCAGGTTGCAGGCGGCCAGGAGCGTCGATGCACCGGCGAGTGTCAGCAGCGTTTGGAACTTCATGGATATCCGTTATCGGGGGAACGCCGCGTAGTCTGCAACGTCCGCGTATCGTGCGCGGTATCCATTTGTAACCAATTGCACGGGCGCGATCGCCCCTCCGCTTCGCCCGCGCCTGCTGACGCGCCTACTGCCGCTCCTGCTTCACGCGGCTCACGAGCTGCGTCGGGCTCACGAACTGCAGCGCGATGACCACCCACACGAGCGTGATGGCCATGTAGATCATCGCCATCGCGTCGATCGACTGCGGCGCGCGCACGCCGGTCGAGAACACCGCGTAATACAGCGCGACGACGAGCGTTTGCGTGCTCGGCCCCGCGGTGAAGAAGGTCAGCTCGAACATCCCGATCGTGCGCACCAGCACGAGCAGCCCCGCCGCGAGCATGCCGGGCACGAGCAGCGGCAGCAGCACATGGCGGAAATAACGCCACGTGTTCGCGCCGAAGATGCGCGCGGCGGCTTCGAGATTCGGATCGATCTGCTCGATGAACGGCGTCATCACGAGGATCACGAACGGCAGCGCCGGCACGAGGTTCGCTAGGATCACGCCGGGCAGCGTGCCCGCGAGCCCGACCTTGTACATCACGGTGGCCATCGGGATCCCGTACGTGACGGGCGGCACCATCAGCGGCAGCAGGAACACCAGCAGCGCGAAGCGCTTGCCGCGAAACCGCACGCGCGCGAGCGCATAGGCGGCCGGCACGCCGAGCGCGATCGACAGCAGCACGACCGCGCCGACGACCTCGACGGTCACCCACAGCACGCTCGCGAGCTGGAAGTCCGCCCACGCCTTCGCGTACCAGTGCAGCGTGAAACCCTGCGGCAGCGGCGTGCCGAACCAGCGTGTCGCGATCGAGTTCACCGCGACGGTCGCGATCAGCAGCATCACGTTCAGCAGGAAGAACGCCATCAGCCCCCAGACGAGCGCGTGCCACGCACGGCCGGCGAGATGGCCTGCCATCTTCCGCGGTTTCCTCGCGTCGGCGGGCCGCACGTCGGGCGGATCGGGCGCATCGTGCTTCGGCGGCCACGCGCGGGCGGCATGATTGTCGGTCGCCATCAGCCCTTGCCCCCCGTCACCGCGCCGGTATAGAAGAAGCGGCGCGCGCCGAGCATCGACGCGACCACCAGCAGCTGCACGAAACCCATCACGATCGCGATCGCCGATGCGAGCGAATAGTCGTAGCTCTCGAACGCCGCTTCCGCCGCCGCGATCGAGATCACGCGCGTGGGCCCGGCCGGCGCGCCGAGCAGCACGGCCGACGGGAACACCGAGAACGCCTGCACGAACGACAGGCACGCGGCCATCGTGAGCCCCGGCACGAGCAGCGGCAGGTAGATCCGCCGGAACTGCTGCCACGGGTTCGCGCCGAGCGTCGCCGCCGCGCGCGCGAGTGTCGGGTCGATGCCGCTGATGTACGAGAGCATCAGCAGGAATGCGAACGGAAAACCCGACACGATCAGCGACAGCAGCACGCCCCAGTAGTTGTGCGTGAGGCGCACTTCGTCGGTGTACAGGTGCAGCCCCTGCAACGCCTGCGGGAACCAGCCGTTCGGCCCGAAATACGTGAGCATCCCGTCGGCGACGAGCACCGTGCCGAGCGTGACAGGAATCACGAGCAGCGTCGTGACGAACTTCTGGTAAGGCGAATTGCGGCGCAGCGCGAACGCGACGGGTACGGCGACGCCGACGTTGAGCAGCGTCGCCGGCACCGCCAGCTTCAGCGTGACGAGCACCGTGGGCCACATCGCGGTGTCGGTGAAGAACTGCACGTAGTTCGCGAGCGCGCCGCCGCCGTTCATCGGCTGGAACGACAGCACGAGACCGTAGGCGAACGGATAGATGAACAGCGCGACGATGAACGCGAGTGCGGGGGTGACGAGCCAGGCTTTCGCGTCGCGCGGTGTGCCGCCGGCCGGGAGCGTGCTCACGCGGCCTCCCGGTGGCGCGTTGCAGCGCACGCGATGCGGCGGCCGTTCATCGCGCGTCTCCCGCGTAGACGAGCGTGCGCGACGGCGCAACACATAACCGCAAATGCTCGCCTTCCGCGAATTCGCCGGCCACGCGCGCCCAGATCGGGCCGAACGGCGTGGCCGCACGGATCAGCGAATCGCGGCCGCCGTATTCGACCGTTTCGACGGTCGCGTCGAACGCGTTGTCGGCGCCGTCTGCCGCGCGCTCGATGTCGTCGGGACGCAGCGCGACCGCGACGTCCTTCGCGTCGAAGCCGGCCATCGGCACGCCCGTGAGCCGCACGCCTGCGGCGCTGACGTTTACGTGGCCGCCGGCCATCCCGTCGAGCGTGAACGGCAGCACGTTGCGATAACCCATGAAACGCGCGACGTGCAGGTTGTACGGGCGCGTGTAGACGTCCTTCGGCGTCGCGACCTGCTGTACGACCCCCTCCTTCATCACGACGATGCGGTCGGCCATCGACAGCGCCTCGTCCTGGTCGTGCGTCACGTAGATCGTCGCGCGTTCGAGCTGCGTGTGGATGCGGCGGATCTCGGCGCGCATCTCGATGCGCAGCTTCGTGTCGAGGTTCGACAGCGGTTCGTCCATCAGCACGAGAGGCGGCTCGATGACGATCGCGCGTGCGATCGCGACGCGCTGCTGCTGCCCGCCCGACAGCTGCCCGGGCAGCTTGCCCTCGTGCCCGACGAGCTGCACGAGTTCGAGCGCCTGCTGCGCGCGCCGCCGCGTTTCCTGCTTCGGCACGCCGCGCATCTTGAGGCCGAAACCGACGTTGTCGAGCACCGACAGGTGCGGAAACAGCGCGTAGTTCTGGAACACCATCCCGAAGCCGCGACGCTCGGGAGGCAGCACGTCGATGCGCGTGTCGTCGAGCCAGATGCCGCCGCTCGTGAGCGGCTGCAGCCCCGCGATGCAGTTCAGCGCGGTCGACTTGCCGCAGCCCGACGGGCCGAGCAGCGCGATGAACTCGCCGCGCCGGATCTCGAGGTCGAGCCCGTTCAGCGCGGCGACCTGCGCACCTTCCGCATTGGTGAAGCTGCGGCTGACGCCGTCGAGCCGCAGCCGTTCGAAACTCTGCTTCATTGCGCGAACTCCATCGACGCGGGCGCCGCGGCGCCCGCCGGCCCATGCGTCACTTCGACTTCTGCGAACCGATCTCGCGATCCCACTTCTGGAACGCGGCGACCATCGCCTGCGCGCTGAGCGGCTGCACGTGCGGGCGATCCGCCAGCAGCTTCGCGTATTCGGGGCGGCCGAACTTGCGGATCACTTCCTGGCTGTGCGCGGGCGCCATCTCGAGCGTCACGCCCTTCACCGCCGGGCCCGGATAGAAGTAACCGTCGTCGTAGGTCATCGCCTGCTGCGCCGGTTCGAGCAGGAAGTTCATCAGCTTGAACAGCACGTCGAGCTTGTCCTTCGGCACGCCCTTCGGGATCACCATGTAGTGCGCATCGTTGACCCACGTCATGTTGTCGAACGCCTGGACCCGGAACTCGGCCGGCACGATGCCGAGCGCACGCGGGTTGAGGTCCCAGCCGGTAACGGTCACGGTCATGTCGCGCGTGCCTTCGCCGAGCTCCTTCATCACCGCCGACGTGCCGCCCGGGTAATACGGGACGCAGTCGTTGAGCTGCTTCAGGAACGCCCAAGTCTTGTCCCAGCCGTTGATCGGGTCCTGCGGGTTCTTGTCGCCGAGCACATATGGCAGCCCCATCAGGAACGTGCGGCCGGGGCCCGAGTTCGCCGGGCGCGCGTAGATCAGCTTGTTCGGGTGCGCCTTGCACCACGCGAGCAACTGGTCGGGCGTCTTCGGCGGGTCGCTGACCTTCGCCGGGTTGTATTCGAGCAGCGGGCCGGCCGGCATGTAGGTGACTTCGAGGCCGAAGCCCTGTGCGAGGTCCTGCATCTTGCGCGGGCCGGGTGCGTACCTGTCGAGCACGCCGGGGAATGCGCCCGCGTTGTCGGGCAGCACCTTCAGCCACAGGTTCTGCTCGATGCCGGCGGCCAGCGCGTCGGTGCCCGTCAGCACGAGGTCGATGTCGGCGCGCCCCGCCGCCTGCATCGCCTTGATCTTGCCCGGCAGCTGCGGCGCCGGCGCGTTCGTGAACGTGACGCTCGACACGAGGGTCGGGTTCTTGTCCCTGAAGGCTTCGATGGCCTTCTGCGTGAGCTGCAGGTTGCCCGCGACATCGACGATGTTCAGCGATACGGGGGCGGCAACGGCTGCCGAGGCCGACAGCGTGAAGCCCACGGCGAGTGCGATCCGGCGGACACGGCGAGCGATCGTGGTGGCGTTCATGTCTCCTCACTTCGGTCGGTGGATGGGACCTTTCTTTTCAGGAAATCATGACGGCGTTATACGATGTCGGTCAACAAAAAACCGAGGTGGCCGGGGCGGGACTTTCCCTGACAAACACCTTCCGGTGAGTGCCAATTTGGTTACCGGGCAAGATGGGCCGGGGATCGCGGCTGGATGCCAAGGCGTCTTGCGACGTCATATCTCTGCTGGGGGGCAATCCCGGCGAAGTGGATTCAACTGGCCCCGACGGGATCGGTGCCGTCAGCGTTCGGCAGGCCCGGCAAATCAGCGGTTCTTCAGCGCGATCAACACGTCCCGGTGTCCGGAAATGACTTTTCGCGCCGAGCGCGGCACGTCACCCTCCTCGGCTTCGGTCGAAGCCTTGGCCTCGTGGGTGGGACGGATGATCGTGCGGGGTTTCAACGCAACGCCGTACAGCACCTTTCGCTTGGGATCCGTGACGGCATTCCGCAAAAAAATGACAGCGATCGGCCGCTTGTCCGTCAATCGGATGGAGCGGTCGCGTCGCTGTCAGTCATGGCGCCCGATGAATGGACGAAAAAGGCCCGAGGACGGCAAACAATGCCCGAATATCAATTCCTCAAGCCTGAATCGCCTTCACCCAACGCCTTCACCTCTTCGATCAACCGTTCCGCATCACGCCACTCGCCATACCCCGACGCCGGATTCAGGTGCCCCACCTCGCCGAGATCGACGAGCCTGCTGCCCCACCCTGCCGCCAGCGTTTCGACGCGCTCGAAGCGCGCGAGCGGATCGTTGCGGCTCGCGGCGACGATGCTCGGAAACGGCAGCCGCCCGGTCGGTACCGGCGTCCAGCCGTGCGCGTCGATCGCGTCGGGCGCCGGATAACCGGCGGGCATCGGCGTATCGAGATCGGCCGGCGCCGCGAGCAGCGCGCCGTGGATCTCGCGCGTGGCCTGCCGCGCCCAGTGCACGGCAATCATCACCCCCGCGCTGTGCGCGACGAGGATCACGGGGCCCTTGATCGCGGCCAGCGCCGCATCGAGCGCCGCGACGCGTGCGGCGCGGCTCAGCTTGTCGGCTTCGAGCGGCGCGACGGCGCGTGCGTTCGGCAGGCGCCGTTCGAGGTGCGTCTGCCAGTGGTCTTCGACGTGATCGCGCAAGCCGGGCACGATCAGGATGGTGGGTGCGGTCGTCAGGGTCATGCAGCCTCCGAAGCGTTCAGGAAAGTCTGGACGCGCGCCGTTCGCGTTCGACGCGCGCGAGGTCGGCCACATAGCTCGCGCGTCCGATCGCGAACAGCACGGCGGCCATGAGCGGCACGACGGGAATCCATTGGAGTGCGCCGACGAGGCCGGCGCGATCGGCGGCCCACCCCGTCAGCAGCGGGCCCGGCGCCATGCCGAGCAGGTTGTTGGCGAGCGTGAGCGTCGCGAACGCCGACGCGTGGATCGCGGCCGGCGTCAGGTTCGCGACCATCGCGCCCGACGCACCGGACGCGCCCGCGCCGACCAGCATCCCCGCGCAGATCAGCGCGAGCTGCAGCGGCCCGGGCGGCAGCCGGAACGCGACCGCGAGGCAGACGCCGGTCAGCACGCAATACGCGATCGCGGTCAGCCACTTGCGCTTGCCGTCGGTTTTGCCGACGCGGTCGGTGACGATCCCGCAGCCGACCATCCCGATACCCGCGAGCAGCACGAAACCGGCGGCGAGCACGGCCGCGCGGTCGGGTGCCATCGCGTAGTAGCGGTTCAGGTAGCTCGGCAGCCATGCGAACAGCGCGCCCGGCACGAACAGGTGCAGCCCGCTGCCGAGATACGCGCAGATCACCGAACGCGACGCGAACAGCCCCGACATCAGCACGCGCACGCTGCCGCGCAGGTCGCGCGGCGTGTCGGTGTCGCGCCGGCAGGGTTCGGCGCCGTATTCGGTGCGATATGCGGCGAGCCGCCGTTCGGTCACGACGCAGCGATACGCGACGAGCAGCACGATACCGAGCGCAGCCATCACGCCGAACGACCAGCGCCAGCCGAGATGCGCGCCGACGAGCCCGCCGAGCGCCATGCCGAACACGGAGCCGAATGCGCCGCCGGCCATGAACGCGCCGGTCAGCGTCGCGCGCAGCCGCGCCGGGAAGATGCTGAGGATCAGCGCGACGCCGACGCTGCCATACGCGGCTTCACCGAGCCCGACGAGGCCGCGCGCGACGAGCATCTCCGTGTAATGGGTCGACAGCGCGCAGCCGAGCGTCGCGACGCTCCACAGCGCGGCCATCAGCACGATGCTGCGCACACGCCCGAAGCGGTCGGCGAGCACCGACAGCGGAAACGTCAGCAGCCCGACCAGCAGCGCGACGACGCAGGAGAGCGAACCGAGCTGCGTGTCCGACAGCGCCCATGCTTGCTTGAGCAGCGGGAACACGGCGTTGAGCACCTGCCGCGACATGTAGTCCGACAGCAGCAGGCCGACGGTCAGCCCGAACACGAGCCACGCATAGGCGGGCGCGCGCCGGCCGGCGGCGGCGACGTCCTGGATCGACGGCTCGACATGATGGATCAGCATGCGTGTCTCCTCCGGCACCGGAGCGATCGTGCTCCGGCGCGGCTTGCGTGGCCCCGCTCCGTTGACCGGAGTCCGCCCCCGCTTCACACGCGGGGATGGGTGCCACGCCACAACGATCGGCGGGCCGCGGCCGCCATGGCCGCGGGCCCGGATGCGCGGATGCGCGGCGCGTCAGGCGGCCCGCAGCGGCACGTTCGGCTGGCCCGGCCGGCGGTTCGGTGCCATCCCGAGCTGCGCGAGGGTCTCGTCGATGCCGTCGTACTGCACGCCGATCCGGTAGATCGCCTTCGCTTCCTTGCCGGTCGCGATGTCGCGGCCGAGTTCGCGCGCGATCCGTGCGCACTGCTCGACCTGCTGCACCGAGGTCATCCGGTTGCCCTTCTGGTCGATGATCGTGTCCTCGATCCCGCAGCGCGGATGCAGGCCCAGCGCCATCGCGACCGTGTTGATCGGCAGCACGTTCTTCATCAGGGATTCGAGCGTGATGCACGCGCCGTCCGGGCAGCGCCGCACGAATTCCATGAAGTTGTACGGATTCGGGCCGTCGAAGCCGCCGCCGATGCCGACCCACGTGACGTTCAGCGGGCCGCGATAGACGCCGCGGCGGATGATCCGTTCGAGCGTTTCCAGCGCGTGCATGCCGGTGAGCTGGAAATGCGGCTGGATGCCGGCTGCCTGCAGGCGGCGCAGGTGCTCGTCGACCCAGCCGGGGCCGGCCGGCACGGTCATCTCGCGGTACGCGTCCCACAGCGCGGCTTCGTTCAGCGACGTGCCGGCGATGTCCTTGCGGTTCATCAGCTCGGTGATGTTCATCTGCACGGTGTTGATCGCGACGGTCACCTGGTCGGGCTTCGGCGTCAGCTCGGCGAGCATGTGGCGCGTGTCGTCGGACAGCCATTTCGCTTCCGCGCCGTCGCCTTCCGGCGCGAACGAGATCGAGCCGCCCACCTGCAGGATCATGTCGGGCACCGCCTCGCGCAGCCGGCCGAGCAGCTCGTTGAACTTCGACAGCCGCTTGCTGCCCTTGCCGTCGAGTTCGCGCACATGCAGGTGCAGCACCGTCGCGCCCGCGTTGTAGCAGTCGACGGCCTTCTGCACGTGCTCGTCCATCGTCACCGGAATGTCTTCCGGAAAATCGGCGGGCATCCATTCGGGGCCGTACGGCGCGACCGTGATGACTACTTTGTCCTGGTTCTCCGGGTGCAGCGAATCGTCGAGAAATTGCATGTCGTCCTCCAGTGGAAATCGTTTTTGTGCAGGCGTACGGGCCTGCGTATCCCGCCGCGCCGGGCGGCGGGCCCGGCGCGTTGTTCGGGGTGGCGAATCGGTTAGGGTGCGAGCGCGTTCAGAACGGCACGTCGCCGACGATGCCCGCGCGCTCCATCCGGCGCACGCACGGCGGGTAGTCCATGACCGCGTAATGCTGCGTGCTGCGGTTGTCCCAGATCGCGACGCTGTTCTTCTTCCAGCGCCAGCGCACCTGGTATTCGGGGATGTACGCCTGGCTGATCAGGTATTGCAGCAGCTGGCCGGCGCCGGGATTCGCGTCCTGCCCGACCCGCACGCGCGCGGGCGTGTGGTAGTTCGTGAAATGCGTGGTGAACGCGTTCACGTACAGCACTTTCTCGCCGGTTTCGGGGTGCGTGCGCACGACCGGATGCTCGGCGTCCGGGTACTGCGCCTTCAGCGCGAGGCGCTTGTCGATCGGCATCGCCGCACCGAAGCTCGCCTCGATGCTGTGGCGCGCGCGCAGGTCGTCGATCTGCTGCTTCACGTGGTCCGGCAGGCGCTCGTAGGCGAGCACCATGTTCGCCCACATCGTGTCGCCGCCAACCGGCGGACCGTCGATGCAGCGCAGCACGCAGCCGAACGGCGGCGCCACGCGCCAGCTCGCATCGCTGTGCCACGCATTCTCGTAGCGGTCGTTCGGCTGGTCGGGCGACTTGTAGATCCGCACGAGCCCCGGGTGTTCCGGGTCGCTGCCGGCGACCGGATGATCCTCGAGCTCGCCGAAGCGCCGCGCGAACGCGACGTGCTCGGCGCGCGTGATGTCCTGGTCACGCAGGAACAACACGCGATGCCGGAGCAACTGCGCGCGGATCGCGGCGAACAGGCCGTCGTCGTGCACGGCGTCGGCGAGGCTCACGTCCAGCAGTTCCGCGCCGAGCGCGCAGGTCAGGGGTTCGACTCGCATGCGCGTCTCCTCAGACGATGAACACCGACGAACCGGTCGTCTTGCGCGATTCGAGATCGCGGTGTGCCTGCGCGGCATCCTGCAGCGCGTAGCGCTGGTTGATCCCGATCCTGATGCGGCCGGCCGCGACGTGCGCGAACAGTTCGCCGGCCAGGTCGTTCTTCTCGGCCGGATCGGCGATGTAGTCGGCCAGCGCCGGACGCGTCAGGTACAGCGAGCCCTTCATCGCGAGGCGCTGCGGATCGAACGGCGGGATCGGGCCCGATGCGGTGCCGACGCACACCATCAGCCCGCGCCGCTTCAGCGAATCGAGCGAGCCTTCGAAGGTGTCCTTGCCGACGCTGTCGAACACGACGTCGACGCCCGCGCCGTCCGTCAGCTCGCGCACGCGTTTCGCGACGTCCTCGCGGCTGTAGTCGATCGTATGGTCGCAGCCGTGCGCGCGGGCGATCGCGGCCTTGTGCTCGCCCGAAACCGTGCCGATCACCGTGAGCCCGAGCAGCTTCGCCCATTGCGACACGATCAGCCCGACGCCGCCGGCGGCCGCGTGCAGCAGGATCGTGTCGCCCGGCGCGAACGCGTGGATACGGCGCAGCAGGTAGGCCGACGTCAGGCCGCGCATCGTCATCGCCGCGGCCGTTTCGCACGAAATGCCGGCCGGCAGCCGCACGAGCGGCGCGGCGGGGATCAGCCGCTCGGTGCTGTACGCGCCGAGGGTGTTCAGGAAGCCCGTGTAGGTCACGCGGTCGCCGACGGCGACGTTCGTCACGCCGGGGCCGACGGCGTCGACCACGCCGGCCGCCTCGACGCCGATCCCGGCCGGCAGCGGCACCGGATACAGGCCGCTGCGGAAATACGTGTCGGCGAAATTCAGCCCGACGGCCTCGTGCCGCAGGCGCACCTGGCCGGCGCCCGGATCGCCGACGTCGACTGCTTCCCAGCGCAGCACGTCGGGGCCGCCGGTTTCGTGGAATCGCACTGCATGTGCCATCGTGTTCTCCGTATGTTGTCAGTCGGATGCGCGCCGCGCATCGTCGGGTTCGTTCATGCCCGGCGGCGTCGCGGCTGCGCCGTCCGCCAGCGGGTCGTCCAGTCCGGCCCAGTCCGCGTCGCCCAGGTAGCGTCGCGCGGCCGGGAAAATCACGCCTTCCATCCGCCCCATCTGCTCGAACGCGCCGTGTGCATAACGGGCGAGCGCCGCGTCGAACGCGGCCGACGGCAGCCCGTCCGCGGCGATCCGCTCGAGCGCATCGAGCGCTTGCGCATCGCGCTGCCGCTGGCGGTCGAGTTCGTCCAGTTCGGCCGCGACGCACTCCGCGCGCACGCGCAATGCCGCGAAGAGGTGCGCTTCGGCGGCCGTGCCGACACGGGCGCGCTGCAACGCGGCGAGCGATGCCAGCGCACGCTGCGCGTCGGCCGCGTGCCGCAGCGGTACGTCCGCGTGTGCGGCGGACGCCATCGGGCCATGCTGCGCGTCGCTCGCTTGCCGCTGCTGCTGTGCATCCACGTCCGCGGCCGCAGCCGCGTCCACGCCGGACGCCATCAGCGCATGCAGCAACCCGCCGACCGCGCGATGCGCATCGAGGCAACGCGCCATCACGCGCGCCTCGGCCGGCGTTCGCCGCGACGTGCACACGAGCACCGGTACACCGCTCGTCGCGAGCAGGTGCCGCCGTTGCGCGCAGGCCGCCGCATCGGCATCGTGCGGCAGCGCCGCGACGCCGATCAGGTCGCAGCCGAGTTCGGCCGCCAGCGCGCCGGGTGCCGTGTCGCCAGCCCCCGAATGGCCGGCCCCCGGATGGCCGGCCCCCGCGATCGCATGGGACAAACCCTGCGCCCGCGCGGCGGCTTCCACTTTCGCACCCTGTTCCGGCAGCCGCGCTCCGGATAAACGCGAGGCCGGTGCGCCGCCGGCCAGCAGGAACGTGACCCGGGCGCCGACCGCGCGCGCCAGTTCGAGCGCATGGCCGATCGCGTCGATGCCGCCGGGCGCGCCGTCGACCGTCACGAGCAGATGGCGGTACATCGTGCCGCTCCGTTTATCCGGCGAGCGACGCGTTGCGCCGCGTGCCGCTCGATACGATGTTCATGGCCCTCTCCTCGTTGCGTTCGTCATGGATCGGAACCCATGCTATCGACGCGGTGCCGGTACGGCCCCACTCGTCGCGGGGGGGATTGACGCGCGAACGCGCTTCAGCCGATCCTTCCCCCCACACCCACCCCTGACGCTGGCCCGCACGGCATCGCCGGATTCCCACTGCTGCCCGATGGCCCACCCACCCGCTCGCGCCGACGCGCCTCCCACCGAACTGGTCCTGAAGACGACCGCGCCGCGCGTGCCGGCGCAGTTGCTGGCCCGCGCGCGGCTGAGCCTCGCGTCGCCCGCTTTCGACGGCCGGCCGGTCACGCTCGTGCAGGCGCCGGCCGGTTACGGCAAGACGTCGCTGCTCGCGCAATGGCGTCGCGAGACCCTCGCGCTCGGCCGCGCGGTCGTATGGCTGTCGGCCGACGAGCGCGACGATGCGCCCCGGTTGCTGCAGGGCCTCGTGCAGGCGGTGCGGACCGGTTGCGCACGGCCCGGCTTCGGGCGCCTGATCCCGCCCGGCGCGGCCGACGCGGCGCGTGCGCTCGAGGGCGTGACCGCCTGGCTGGCCGAGGTCGCGCAGCTGTCGATCGACGCGCTCCTGATCGTCGACGATGCGGAGCGGTTGCCGCCGGCCGGCCTCGAGGCGCTGACCTACGTGCTGCACAATGCGCCGCAAAACCTGCATGTCGTCGTCGCCGCGCGGCGCGGGCTCGACCACACGGCCGGCGACCTGCTCGCCGGCGGGCAATGCACGCTCGCGGGCCCCGACTGGCTCCGCTTCACGCTCGACGAGACGATCGCGCTGGTCGGCGCGCGTTTTGCGCAGCGGGTCGACGCCGACGCGTGCGCGCGGCTGTTCGAACGCGTCGACGGCTGGCCGCTCGGCCTGCAGCTCGCGATGGCCGCGATGGCGCGCTCGGCCGATCCGCGCCAGGCGGTCGACGCGCTCGCCGCCCGCGTGGACGGCACACGCGACCGCCTCGTCGAGCTGCTGCTCGCGAACCTGTCGGCCGACGACACGGCGTTCCTGATCCGCACGAGCGTCGCCGATCGCCTGCATCCGTCGCTGTGCGCCGCGCTGCTCGACGACGCGGACGCGCCCGGCCGTCTCGCGCGGCTCGCCCGCGACACGCCGCTGTTCATCGCGTCCGACGATTCGGACTGGTGCCGGCTGCATCCGCTCGTGCGCGATACGCTGCGCGACCGCCTGGCCGCGGACGCCGGGCGCAGCGCATTGCATGCGCGTGCGGCCGCCTGGCTCGACGCGCACGGGATGACCGAGGAAGCCGCGCGCCACGCCTATGCGGCCGGCCAGTTCGAGGTGGCGTACGCGCTCGCGCAGCGCTGCCTCGAGGATGCGATCAAGCAGGGCCGCATCAACGACGTGCTCGACTGGCTCGCGCTGCTGCCCGACGCGGAGCTCGACAAGCGCCCGACGCTGCGCATCGCGGTCGCGTGGGCACTGGCGCTCGGCGAGCGCCACGTCGAGGCGCAGCGCCAGATCGCGGGCATTCTTGCCGACACCGGCACGCCCGCGGCGATGCGCTATGAATGCGCGCTGATCCTCAGCGCGGCCGCGTATTACGCCGACGAAATCGACCGTTTCGTCGAGCTGTTCGAACCGTGGGCCGACTTCACGCCGCCGGCGGCGACCTGGCTCGCGCAAATGCACGCGAACCGGTTGTCGGCGCGCGCGATCATCGTCGGCGAACCGGCGCAGGCGCGCCGCTTCCAGCACGCCGCGCCGCGCGGCGAGACGGCGGCCGGGTTCGGCTACGTCGCGCGCTGGGGCGAGCTGATCACGGGCCTGAGCTACCTGCGCGAAGGCCAGGTCCGGCTGGCCGACGACACGCTGTCGCCGGCGCTGGCACGCGCGGAAGCCGATCTCGGGCGCCGCCATCCGCTCACCTGCATGCTCGCGGCGATGTGCGCGGCGCTCGCGTACGAGGCCGACCGCGTCGACCAGGCCGCCGCGTTGCTCGCGAACCGGCTCGACGTGCTCGAACATGCGGGCACGCCCGATACCGTGCTGCTCGGCTATCGCACCGCCGCGCGCATCGCGCTGCTGCGCGGCGTCGAGCACCGCGCGATCGACCTGCTCGAAGCGCTCGACGCGATGGGCGTCGCGCGCCGCCTGCCGCGCCTGTCGGTCGCGAGCCTCGCCGAACAGGTGCGCATTCACGCGGCGCGTTATCGCGAGGCGACCTGCCATGCGCTCGTCGAGCGGATCGATGCGATCGCGGCCGCCGAGTTTCCGTCGCACGGGCCGTTGTGGCGGCGCCCGGTCGTGCTGCTGCAGGCGAGCGCGCATGCGGGTGCGGCGCTGGCCGCGCGCCGCTGGGACGACGCGCGCGCGGCGCTCGACGAAGCGGCGGTGCTGGCCCGTGAAATGAGCATGGGGCAGGCGCGCATCGAGATCATGGCGCTTGGCGCGTTCGCGCGCGAACAGTCCGGGGGCGACGGCCGCGCGCTGCTCGACGAGGCGATGAACCTCGCGGAGCTGTTCGGGCTCACGCGCACGCTCGCCGACGCGCATCCGGCCATCGCCGACTGGGCGCGCCGCGCCGGCGACGAAGCGGCCGCCGGCGCCGGCCCCGCGCGCCACGCGCTGCCGCCGCCGCGCATCGTGCCGCCCGCCCCGCGCGGCGCGGCCAGCCCGCGTGCGGTGCCGAGCGTCGTCTTGACGCCGAAGGAGCGCGCGATTCTCGAGCTGCTCGCGCGCAACCTGTCGAACAAGGAGATCGCGGTGGCGCTCGCCGTCGGCGAGGAAACCGTGAAGTGGCACCTGAAGAACCTGTTCGGCAAGCTCGACGCCAGCTCGCGCAAGCATGCGGTGCGCCGCGCGCTGGTGCTCGGCCTGCTCGAAAGCGCGCCGTAACGCCGGTTCCGCCGATCGGACGGCGCCCCCGCCTCCACCTCCCGCGATTCTCCGCAACCCTGCCCCCCGCGCATGGGGGGGAGCGGCCGCCCGCCGTTGCGTAGTCTTTCCGCATGGCTCACGCGGGCGCCGCCTGTCACGTCTTCCCGCCCGCCTCGTTGCTTCCCCGCTTCACCCGGACAGGCTCGATCCCGTCCGGTCCAATACGACCCTGGAGACTTCATGAAGACGAAACTGGCCGCGCTCGCGGCGCTTGCCGGCTGTTCGGCGCTCGCGCATGCGCAATCCTCCGTCACGCTCTACGGCGTGATCGACACGGGCCTGCTGTACCAGAGCACGTCGGCGGCGTCGTTCAGCCCCACCGCGCCGAATACGGGCAAGGTGTTCCGCATGAAGGACGGCGGCATCTACTCGAGCTTCTGGGGCATCAAGGGCAGCGAGGACATCGGCGGCGGCTACAAGGTCAACTTCAAGCTGCAGGGTTCGTTCGACAGCGGCACCGGCAAGCTGCAACTGAGCGATACGCCGGGCGCCGTCGCGATCTTCAACCAGGTCGCGTCGCTCGGCGTGTCGGGCCCGTTCGGCACCTTCACGGCCGGCCGCCAGATCGTGCCGATGATCTACGCAATGGCCGACACCGACGTGCGCAACGCGCAGTTCTTCGGCAGCGTGCTGACCGCGTGGCTCGGCCTGAACACGGCGGCCGGCTGGCCCGGGACGAGCACCAACGGCGCGATCGGCGCGCTGTACGACAGCAATGCGCTCGTCTACCAGTCGCCGGTGTTCGCAGGCGCGTCGATCGCGCTCGAATACGCGCCGGGCGGCGTGGCCGGGCAGTTCCAGGGCGGCACGCGCGAATCGGTCGTGCTCAGGTATGCGAACTACGGGCTGAACGCGTCGGCCGTGTACTACAACGGGCACGACACGAACCCGGCGCCGGGTGTCGCGCCGACCGGCGTCGACAACAACCGCTTCGTCTACGTCGGCGCGAAATACACGATCCGCGACTTCTCGGTGTCGGCGTCGTACGGCAACGGCCGGAATCCGTCGCATGCGGACAAGGTGAACCTCGACATGCTGTCGGCCGGCATCGGCTATCGCTTCACGCCTTTCCTTCAGGTGAGCTCGGCCGTGTATTACCTGAAGGATCGCAACGTCTCGGCGAACAAGTCGACGTCGGTCGTGCTCGCGGCCGACTACAGCCTGTCGAAGCGCACGACGGTCTATGCGCAGGTCGGCCACGTGAACAACCGTGGCACGATGGACCAGATGCTCGTGTACGGGCAACCGGTCGCGCCGGGCGTCGGCACGACGGCCGCGATGGTCGGGCTGCGGCACAACTTTTGACGGCTGCGGGGCATGTGGCGGCAGTTTCGTGGCAATAAGGTTTGGGGCACTCCCTCCGTGGCGTATACGGCCCATCCAATCTCCGGCGGGAACACGTAGAACGGCACGCCGTGCTCTCACGCGCGCTGCCACGACTGCACGGACGCCGGATACTTCGTGCCCCAGGGACCGCCGGCGAAATCTTGCAGCACCTGCCTTGCCGCCTCTTCGCCGGCGGCCGCGTAGATTGGCCGCAACGTGGCGGCGAGTCGGCCTCTGGCGCTTTGTCGGCAACGCGTAACTACGGTCTACGACGCAGCGCCGGGGCGTCAAAGCCAATCAGCCTCACACCCTGTTCAAGCGCACCACCCAGAGCAGGTTATTGTCGTTCTCGTACTTGATCAAAGAAACGGCGTACCTCCCGCACTCGACCACGACCTCGATCGTATTGTCCATGCCGACCGCATCTTCCCAGGCAAACGCCGCGTCGAACACAGCCATGTTCGATGATTTGATCTCGAACTCGAAGGGTTGATCCTCGACGCTCGCCCATCGTCCGTTCACCACTTCACGCACGCACTGCTCGATTTCCTCTTCGCTCCCACCAAACTCGATCTTCACCAACAAGTACGAACCAGCGGAAATTTCATAAAAACCGATCTCCTGTTGCGCCCCACACACCACCAAAACATCACTGACAAGCACGTTTCTCAACACATTCACGTACTCGTCCGGTCCCACGAGGCTACGGCATGCCAGGTCGTAATCGCTGCCACCGATGGCAGCGAGCGTCACACTCGATCCTTCGTTGCCTCGCCATCGCTCGGCAACAGGCATTCCCGTGAAAATGAAATTTCCGCCGCTGGAGTAGATCCATTTCATCATGCAAACCTTATGAAGAGTCTTGCATCTGAAAGCCCTGCGCACAGGGTGCGCGGGGCCGCAGCCTGACGTTCAAAAACCCGACGCGCGTTTACGCATGCCCTTCAGGGTCCCATCCCCCAGGGAGTTTGACTGCATCGTCCAGAAAACTCCTCCCGGTGGATCTTGCTTGAAGTCGTTCCACACACGAGTGGCGGCTTCGCTGATTGTTGAACCTGCAGCTGCAGCTGCCTCCGCCATAAGACTAAGCGGTCCGGTCACGAATCCACCCTGTGCATTGGAACCTGTCAGGCAGCTCGGGAACAGTTGCCGCTCTTGACCGTTCGCCAACTTGGTCGGTTGGATGTGATCAGCAACGAAATTTCCTGATTTCGTTCCCGGATCCTTGGTACCACATAAGTGACATCCGCTTTCCTTGCCTATCGCGTTGATGGCTCACCTCGTCAACTTTCCAGGCTTCGCTGACATTTCCAAAATTTATTGTGCTGGAGCTGGTGCCGTCGCGCGCGGCCGCCGCCAGCATCGATCGCCGGGATCGGCTACAGTGGTCGTTTTCGGCGCGCGCCGTCCCGCCGCCGCGCCACCGGTCGTGGCGCGCGGCAGCAAGGACGGTGCGCAAGTCATTCACTTCGACGAGCGAACCTTCATGCCCGATCTGTCCGCCTTCCCGATCACGCAAAAGTGGCCGGCCCAGCATCCCGACCGTCTCCAGCTCTACTCGCTGCCGACGCCGAACGGCGTCAAGGTGTCGATCATGCTCGAGGAAACCGGCCTGCCGTACGAGCCGCACCTCGTGCGCTTCGACACGAACGACCAGTTCTCGCCCGCGTTCCTGTCGCTGAACCCGAACAACAAGATCCCGGCGATCATCGATCCGGACGGCCCCGACGGCAAGCCGCTGCCGCTGTTCGAATCGGGCGCGATCCTGATCTATCTCGCGGACAAGACGGGCCAGTTGATCCCGAAGGATCTCGCGGGCCGCTACGAGACGATCCAGTGGGTGATGTTCCAGATGGGCGGCATCGGGCCGATGTTCGGCCAGGTCGGCTTCTTCCACAAGTTCGCCGGCCGCGACTACGAGGACAAGCGCCCGCGCGACCGCTACGTCGACGAGTCGAAGCGCCTGCTCGGCGTGCTCGACGCGCATCTCGCGAACCGCCAGTGGGTGATGGGCGATACCTACACGATCGCCGACATCGCGATCTTCCCGTGGGTGCGAAATCTTGTTGGTTTCTATGAAGCGGGCGATCTGGTCGGCTTCAGCGAATTCCGCAACGTCAAGCGGGTGCTCGATGCGTTTGTTGCGCGTCCGGCCGTTGCGCGTGGGCTCAATATTCCGGCGCGGGGGTAATCGGCTGGGCGGGTCGCGCGTTGTGCGTTGTGCGGCCCGCGCGGCTGCAGACTTGAAGCGCCCGCCGTGTTGGGCGGCGGGCTTTCGGGGGCATCGCGATTTTCCGGGGAATGCTGGGGAGACGGTCGGTGTTCGGCCAGAAGCTGTCGGTCGACGTGGGCGCCTACACGGATGACAATCGATCAGACTCACCTTGCACGCGACGTCCCCTACCAAGTTGAACAAGATCCGAGATGAAATCGCCCTCAATAGTCAAGCCACTTGAACACCCCTTGACGGCTTTCGCTTCGAACACCGATTCCGCGCGCGACGTCGCTGTCGCTGGACTACGATGGCCAACTCCATATTGGTGTGACCTCGCGATCGGTTGGTTGGAGCAAGGCCTGGCCGTTGACGACGAGATAGCCGGCATACTGCAAGAAATTTCCCAGAACCGCCGCTTTCCGCAGAGGCTACGGCATCGCGCGTTTGTGCAACACGTACGATTCACGAGGACAAGGCAAGCTGGATAGTCGGTAGATCTGCAGTGGGCCGAGTTTTTGGGGGGAGGCGCGGAAGCCCTACTCCGCGCTGGCTGCAACGTAATGTCTACGTCGACAGTCGGCCAGAAGCAGCCGCTCAGTAGGTGAAGGAATACAATTTTCTTTGCGCTCAAGGGGAGCCAACCAACGATGCATAGAATGGAAGCTTCTCATTTCTATCTTGGCCGGATAACTGACGCCTCCCGATTTTCAAGCTTTCTCGCAGAACACTACGGCGAAGATGAAAGTCGACCAGTTTCCGAGTTCTACGGCTCCCAGGGTGAGTTCTTCTGTGACCATGATTTCATGGAAACAGGGCTGCGACAGTCGGGTACTTCACTGGAAGAGTTCTTTGCGCCTCACTCGTACTCGGACAAATGGTCGGAAGCGCTATGTGAAGCGGCGCACGCCGCAAATTTGGGAGATGCGAACGCGCTGATTTTCATAAATTGCGAACAGATAAAATCGCCAAGGTCAGTGCAAGGCGAAGGATTCGAACTGGTCTACATCGGAATGTTCGAGTATCCAATTTGAGCTTCTCGAACTTGGTTTCGCCTGATGCGACGCCTAATGCTGGGCGACTGCTTTCGGCCAGAAGCGGTCTTTCGTGCTTCATCACCCAGCGCCTGCGTGTCATCCCGAATCAGCCACCCGGACGCACAATTGGGAGCGCGTGGAGCAAGATCGTTGCCACAGAAAGGCTCTGTCGATGGGTGAATTTTGTCTGGCCCAGAATCTCTGTGATCCATGTACCGGCAGGTCAAATTCAACGGAGCGCTGAATGACGGTCATCGCACAACTTTCGGATATTCATGTCCGGCCTCACGGTGTCCTATATCAAGACGCTGTGGATTCAAATGTCATGTTTTCGGCAGCCGTCGATTCGCTGAACCGCATTCGACCTGAGCCAGACCTGATTGTCATCTCAGGCGACCTTACGGACGAGGGCACCGAAGACGAGTATCAAAAACTTCGCGAATTGCTTGTCGAGTTGAGGCGACCGTTCGTGGTTCTGCCGGGTAATCATGACGACCGTGGCAATTTGCGAGCCGCGTTCTCGGATCACGCGTGGCTTCCGAGCGAGGGTGCACTCTCGTTCGCGCTAGACGTGGGCGAACTACGCCTCGTGGCGTTGGACACCTCCGTTCCTGGACTACATCACGGCGAACTGGACGCCGAAACCTTGGCGTGGCTCGACAGTGAACTTACCGAGCATCGCAGTCGAATCGTGGTTATCGTCATGCACCATCCACCGTTCATGACCGGCATTCCTTATCTGGACATCTACGGGTTGCGAAATGCGGATGCATTTGCCAGGGTTCTTGCGCGGCATAGCAATGTAGATCGCATTCTTGCCGGGCACGTCCACCGGTCAATGCAGACGCGTCTTGGGAGCGTTCCGGTACTCACCTGCCCGAGCACGACCACCCAGATTGCGCTGCGCGTTGAAGCGGACGCGCAGCCCGCTTCTTTTCTCGAACCACCTGCATACATGCTGCATCGCTGGACAGGTCGCGGTCAGTCAGCGGTCTCCCACTTGTGTTACGTGGGGCATTTCGAAGGCCCGTTCCCCTTCGCGTAAGCGCCCTCGTCAAGTACACAGCGGTCGATGACGTACGAGGCATTCGCATGCTATAGGCAGGCGGCGACCGCTTGTTACCACTGATCAGACATCTCGACTTTCGACGTCAAGCTCCGCAACGGGTTGCCTACCGCCGGTCGAGCCGCACCGAGCGCCAACCGGCGACTTCCGGCCAGAAGCGGCCGTACTATGACGCCTGTTTGGAGAATGTCGAATGTCGGATCATGGCTCAATTGCGGCCGCATCGATGCGTGCATCGCTTCATCGTTCAAGGGCGCAGGCGTGGTTCGGAACGCATTACTAGACCAAGTCGGGTTGACCGCTGCCGAATGGGCACTTGGACATGGCTTTGTGCTCCTGACGCTCGCAGAGAGGCTGACGCCCTGCGAACCCCATGCCGACCGGGCCGCGCGAATTCGCGCGTGCCAAGCTTGATGTCGCGCGAATCCCAAACGAGCACGAGCTGTTCGAGTCTGCCGATAGGATCCTGCGTCGAGTACGGGCAATGTTCTTGCGTCGCACTCTTGCCGAACGTCAGATGATCGGAAGCTTTCACGCGGCATCACTCCCGCAGCCATCTGCATGTTCCGCGCCACCCAACTGCCCAACACCCACGACCTCACATGGCCCGCGCCCCGTACGAGGTAGCTGATGACCAGCGCCTCGCACGGACTGCGGTGCTCAGAACCGTTGACGCATCCCGATTGCGACGAGCGTCTGCGTATTGGAGCCCGAATTCAAGCCGTAATCGCCGATCACTGCTTGCGCAGCCACGCTCGCGCCCGATGCATTGAGCGTCGACCCCGAAGCGCGCTGGAAGGCCGCCACCGCGTAGAGATCGGTGCGCTTCGAGAGCGCGTAGTCGGCGGCGGCGTTGACCTGGTGATAATGCGCCGAGTCCGTGCCGGATAGCCAGGTGTAGTGATAACCCAAGCCCAACCGCAGCGCCGGATCCACCTGACAATTCACGAACGCCGAGCCGCTGTTGAAACGCGCGCTTCTTGCAAAGCGGGACGCGCCATCGGGTGCATATTTGGTATGCGAGTAACCAAGTCCGCCCGTCCACGCGGTATAGGTGTATTGGCCCGCCGCGCGTGCGATGCTCACCGAGTGCGCGCTCGCGAAGCCCGCGTTCACCGCCGTGTTGAACGGACTGTCCGCGCTAGCGCTCCAGGTGCGCCCGCCCGTGCGGCCTTGCGTGTTGCCGCCGCTCGCATAATAGTAGCCTGCCGCCAGCGCAAGAGATCCCCTCGCGTAGCCGCTAGCGACGCTCCAGGTTTGCCCGGCGCCGCTGGAGCCCGCCACGCCGCCGAATCCATAAAGCGCTTCGAACTGCACGCCGCCGATGTTCGGGCTCAGATACTTCACTGAGCTGTTCACGCGCATGCTGCCGTCATAGTTGTCGACGTCGCCGGGCGTGCCGAACGTGAGACCGAAATACAGATCCTCGGTGAGCGCCGACACCATGTCGACGACCGGATCGTACTGGCGCCCAAGCTTGAGCGTGCCCCATCGCGCGCTCGACAGGCCCACGATCGCCGTTCGCCCGAACTCACGTCCGCCCTGCAACGCCGCGCCGGTGCCAATGTTGAAGCCACTTTCGAGCTGGAATACAGCTGCGAGGCCGCCGCCCAGATCTTCGTTGCCCTTGAAGCCCCAACGGTTGCCCGACAACGCGTTGCCGAAGCGCCATGCCGCGCCGCTCGCGCTGTCGCTGCCTGCGGCATGACTCACGTAGGCGACACCCGCGTCGATCAAGCCATACAGCGTGATACTGCTCTGAGCATGTGCGCTCGGGCTGGACATCAGCGCGACACAAGCTGGGATAATAGTTCGTAATACGAATTGATTGATCGAGTTCATGTCGTCAAGCGTGGTCTCAGTGGATTGAAAAACCGGATCGGCTGCCGCGCGATCGTGTCACTACGGCAAACGCCGCCATATGAATTGTTTTCGGCGAGAATGTTCCGGTGATAAAAATGCGGCGTCCAATGCCGTCCAGTTTGGAATTGATGCCAAAGCGCTATGAAAGTCGAAAACTCTGAACTCGAAGCGTTTGTCGCCGTTGCGGAGCTCGGCACGTTTCATCGTGCAGCGGAGAAGCTGCACCTCACCCAGCCCGGCCTGTCCCGGCGCATCCAGAAGCTGGAGCAGACGCTGGGCGTCGAACTTCTTCACCGCACCACGCGCAGCGTCACGCTCACCGGCGTAGGTCGACAATTTCTGCCGATGGCGCGCGAGCAGATCGCGCAGCTCGGGCTGATGCTCACGTCCATTCAGGAAATCGCGGAAAAGCGCTACGGCAAGGTGCGCGTCTCGAGCATACCCACCGTGGTAGCGCGCCTGCTGCCCGACGTGCTGCGGCTCTACGCGCGCAAGTATCCGCACATCGGCGTGCAGATACTCGACGGCAATCACGATTTCGTGCTCTCGCAGGTGCGCGCCGGCCTCGCGGAATTCGGCGTGAGCCTGCATCCGGGCGACGATGAAGACCTCATGTTCGAGCCCCTTTTCGAAGATCGCTACGTGCTCGCCGTGCATCGTGACGACCCGCTCGCGCAGGCCGAGCAACTCACGCTCGGCGATCTGCGGCATGCGAGACTCGTGATCGGCGGGCGTGACAGCGGCAATCGCCTGCTGCTCGAGATGCTCATGAGCCAAGAGTCGGTGCGGCTACGCTGGTTCTACGAAGTCGAACACATTTCCTGCGTCGCCGCGCTGGTGGCCGCGGGCGTGGGTTGCGCGATCCTGCCCGAAAGCGCCGTCGGCGAAGCGGGCGCGCTCGCCTCTCCCGCGGTGCACGCCGTACCGCTCGTGGGCCCGGTCATCGCGCGCACGGTCGGCATCGTGCGGCATCGCACCGTCTCCATGTCGAGCATGGCCAGCGATCTGTGCGCGCTTCTGAAGGGCGCCGCGACGTGAATTGACGCGACGCAGCAGCCCGCGTTGATAGCAATTGCGCATGAATCGCGAGCAGACTGGCATTGGACGCACGCAATTTGGCCACTGACGATATGAGCGTGACTGACCGGGCCCGTACGTGGCATCCAGCGCGCCGCTGACGCGCGGCCCGGCGCACGCCGCCGCAATTGCGCGGCGGAAGCCAGGAGCCACCATGCATTACGACGTCATTCTTCGCCACGGCGAGCTTATCGACGGCACGGGTGCCGCGCGCTACAGCGCCGACCTCGGCGTGCTCGGCGAACGCATCGCCGCGATCGGCGATCTCTCGGGCGACACGGCTGACACTGTGATCGATGCCCGAGGCCAGATCGTCGCGCCTGGATTCATCGACAGCCACACGCACGACGACGCCTTCGTGCTGAGTGCCCCCGGCGTCGAGCCGAAGGTCTGCCAGGGCGTGACCACGGTGATCGCCGGCAATTGCGGTATCAGCCTCGCGCCGCTCCGTGCGGAGCGCGAAGTGCCGCAGCCGCTCGATCTGCTCGGCGCGTGGCAGGCATTCCGTTTCCCCTCGTTCGCCGCGTATCTCGATGCGCTCGACGCCACGCCAGCCGCCGTCAACACGGTAGCGCTGGTCGGCCATTCCACGCTCCGTGTGCGTCATATGGTCGATCTACGCCGCGCGGCCAACGCGCAGGAAATCGCCGCGATGGCCGCCGACGTGCGCGAGTCGATGGCTGCGGGCGCGTTCGGCGTGTCGTCGGGAACTTTTTATCCACCGGCCGCCGCCGCGACCGAGCAGGAACTCATCGACGTGTGCGCGCCCCTGCGCGAGACCGGCGGCGTGTTCGCCACGCACTTGCGCGACGAGACCGCGCACATCATGGATTCGCTCGAGGAAGCCTTCTCGATCGGCCGCGCGCTCAACGTACGCGTGGTGCTCTCGCATCACAAGGTGGCCGGCAAGGAGAATCACGGCCGCTCGACGCAAACGCTCGCGCGCATCGACGCGCAGCGCGCACAGCAACCGCTATGCCTCGACTGCCATCCCTATCCGGCCACCTCGACCATGCTGCGCGCCGATCGTATCCGTCAGTCCTCGCGCGTGACGCTCGCGTGGTCAAAGCCACATCCCGAGCTCGCGGGGCGCGACTTCCACGAACTGCTGCCGATGTTTGGCGATTCCGTTGACGCTGCGATCGAGGCACTGCGTCCGGCGGGCGCGATCTATTTCGTGATGGACGAACGCGATGTCGAGCGCATCTTCCAGCATGAGATGACGATGGTGGGTTCCGATGGCCTGCCCAACGACACGCGCCCGCATCCGCGCCTGTGGGGCACGTTCCCCCGCGTGCTGGGCGAATTCTCACGCACGCGCCGCCTGTTCCCGCTCGAAGCAGCCGTACGCAAGATGACGGGCCTCACCGCCGAGCAGTTCGGCATCGAAGAACGCGGCCATCTCGCCGTGGGGCATTACGCCGACCTCGTGGTGTTCGACCCGGCGCGCGTGATCGACCGCGCGACTTTCGCCGAGCCGACGCTGCGCCCCGAAGGCATCGAGCACGTGTTCGTGAATGGCCGGGCCGTGCTGACGCATGCGTGGCCCACCGGCGCACGGCCGGGCCGCGCGCTACGCCGTTCGCAGCATGCGCCGCACGCAGCGAAGGCCGAATCTCCCACTACGCCCGAGCACGCCTGACGCCCCGCATCCGACTTCATCTGGCATGGACTCACATGATAACCACCACTAGCACCACAAATAACACGGGGGCGGCCAGCACGCCCGGCACGTATCCTTACCCGGATGCAGGCGGGAACGTCGATGCGCTCTACAGCAAGCTCACGCGACGCATCATTCCGCTCATCCTCGTGTGCTATTTCTTCGGCTATCTCGACCGCGTGAATGTAGGCTTCGCGAAACTGCAGATGGTGAGCGATCTGCAGCTCTCCGACGCCGCATATGGCGTCGGAGCGGGACTGTTCTTCGTCGGCTATCTGCTGCTGCAGATTCCCGCGGGCTGGCTCGTGCGTCGCGTCGGCGTGAAGAAGTGCATTGCCGGTTCGATGATCGCGTGGGGCGTGGTCTCCATCGCCACGCTCGCCACCCGCGACCAGATGATGTTCTACGCGCTGCGCTTCCTGCTCGGCGTGACCGAGGCGAGCTTCTTCCCCGCCGTGATCGCCTACTTCAGCGTCTGGTTTCCGTCGCGCCGGCTCTCGCGCGTGATGGCGCTACTGTTTCTCGCGATGCCGCTGGGCGTGGTGATCGGCGGCCCGCTCTCGGGCTGGATCATGGACGCGACGCACGGCGGCTTCGGCCTGCGCGGCTGGCAATGGATGTTCCTCATCGAAGGCCTGCCCGCGGTGCTGCTCGGTCTCTATCTGATGGTCTCGGTGGCCGAGCGCATCGAAGACGCGCGCTGGCTCAGCGACGCCGAAAAGCGCATGGTGCACGAGGAGATGGCCGCAGAAGCCGAAGGCAAGCGCGCCAGTCTCGGCGATGCGCTGCGCGAGCCCACGCTGTGGCTGCTATTCACGACCTCGTTCCTCTATAACGTGGGCAACTACGGGCTGATCTTCTGGATGCCCACCATGATCAAGGCGCTCGGCACGCTCAGCAATTTCGCGGTCGGCATGATCAACGCGGTGCCCTATCTCGTCGCCTCCGTGGCGATGGTGCTGAACGCGCAGCATTCCGTGCGTACCGGCGAGCGCCGGTGGCACACCGCCGTGCCCGTGATCGCGGGCGGCGTGGCCTTGCTGGCGAGCGTGGGCATGCATGCGCATCCGGTGCTGGCCGTCGCCTGCCTGACCGTCGGCGTGGCGGGCATCATGAGCACGCTCGCGATGTTCTGGAGCCTGCCCTCACGCATCCTCGCCGGCGAAGCGGCGGCGGGCGGCGCGGGCTTCGTGAACATCGGCGCGGCCATCGCGGGCTTCGTCGGGCCGTCGATCATGGGCTATCTCAAGGGCCTGACGGGCAGCACCGAGATCGGCGTGGCCCTGCTCGCGCTCACGCTCTTCAGCGCCGCCGCGCTGATTCTCGCGATTCCACGCCGCTTCATGGGGCGCGCATGAGCAGCGCGTCGCCGCTCGACGCCAACGTCGATGCGATCGCGCGAGCCGTACGCACCGGACACCTGAGTGCGGAATCCCTCGCACGCGCCGCACTCGACCGGATTGTGGAATGCGACGCGCGTATCCATGCGATTCAGATGACGTTCGAGACGCGCGCCCTTGCAGACGCGCGCCGCATCGACGAGACCGTACGAGCGGGCCGCAATCCCGGCCCGCTCGCGGGCGTGCCATTTCTGGTCAAGTGCAATTTCGATGTGGCGGGCTATACGACGGTCGCGGGCTCGCCCGCGCGCCTCGCGCTGCCGGCGGCAAGCGCCGACGCGGCGCTCGTCGCGCGCTTGTGCGCGGCAGGCGCGGTGCCTGTAGGCGCGACGCACATGGACGAACTCGCCTGCGGCGCGACCGGTGTCAACCCGCACTTCGGAGCAGTGCATCTTCCGGCCGACTCTGCGCGCATGACTGGTGGCTCGTCGAGCGGTTCGGCGGCGGCGGTAGCTGCGGGCTACACACCGCTCGCGCTGGGTAGCGACACCAACGGCTCGATCCGCGCGCCCGCTGCGCTGTGCGGCGTATGGGCCGTGAAGCCTAGCAACGGCGGGCTCGAGATGCAGGGCTGCTTACCCTACGCACCGTCGCTCGACGTCGCGGGCGGCTTTGCCCGGACGTTCGCCGATCTGGTCGCGCTTTACGATGCGTTGTGCGGAACCGATCGCAGCGCACGCGTAGGGAACATGCGCGCGCCGTTGCGCGTAGCCGTGCTCACTGGAGGCTTCATGGAATTTGCGAACGCGGATGCGCGCCGCGCCGTGCAACGCGCCGCCGCCTGTTTCGGGCACGTCGACGAAACGGCGATCGACGAGGACACGCTCACCGAAATCCGCGCGGCTTCGCTTACTGTCTCGAACTACGAGCTGGCACGCGCGCATCGGATCTTGCTCGACGCGGAGCCATCGCTCGTTTCCGCGCGGCTGCGCGAGCGGATCGTCACCGGCCTCGCGACTGCTGATAGCGCCTATGAGGAGGCGCTCTCGATCCGCGTAAAATGGCGCGCTCGACTGAGCGCGCTGTTCTCGCCTTACGAAGTCCTGATTGCGCCAGCCACGCCGTATGCAGCGCCACTGTTCACCGACACAGCGATCGAAGTGAACGGCACGCCGCTCGAACCCGCAAAATCGCTCGGCAGGCTCACGCAGCCGATTTCGTTCGCGGCACTGCCCGTCGTCAGCGCACCGTGTCACGCCGGTAACGAGTTGCCTGTCGGTGTGCAACTGATCGGCGCCAAGGGTAGTGAGGCGGCGTGCTTTGCCGCCGGAGCGCAGATTGCCCGCGCGCGTGGGGAGACATGAACAACCTCGTGCCAGTAGGCACGATGCCGCCTGATTGCCATTCACCACGAGCCTGTGAACGCCGTGTTTTGACGCCCGCACACAAGGAAGCTCAGTAAGGAAGCTTATTCAGCCGTGAGCCAAGATTTTCGGATGACGGGGCAGCCAGACTGAGGGGATTGTCGTTGCTCAATCTGGCCGTTGCAGGAGGCATTGTCGATCACACGTCACGCTGCCGGCTCGTTAACGCATCCCGAGGGAGATCGGCGCTCGACCGCGCGAATGACCGAAGAAAGTTGGGAAGCAGACAGCTGGAAGCGGACCTGCCGACTGTCGCCGATGGGCCGATCTGCGCCGGTCATGCGTCACAGACCGGCAGCCGGCCGCTTTCGGCCAGGAGACGACGTCTACCAAGTTAGGCGCACGGACGCTCGAACGCTATTTTCACGTCTCAAAGCGGTCACTAACCGGAAACGTCACTGAGCTTCTTGATTGAGGCGAACAAAGCGGGGTTGTCGTCGGCAGGGCATAATCCATCGGAACAATGCGTCCGTCCGCGCCAACTCACGCTGCCGAGAGACACGTCCATGACTATTTTTCCAACGCTCGTTGGCAGTTTTGCCGGAGCGTGCTTGGCGTTTGCTTCGAATCGCTATGTTGACCATGTTGAGCGAAAGCGCGCGAATCTTGCTGCTGGCAATATGGCGATCTCGATTTTGTCTAGACAGTATGGCGATTTCGTAATCTTTCGGGCCCACCTTCAGGCCGAGACGATCGCGAAGAATAAGTATCCCGACTGGCTCCAGATATCCCCTTCTTTCTTGTCTTTCTCGGAGTGGCTGGTGATCGACATGAAGAGTCTGACGTTTATCCTCCAGCACGGACAACGTGAACTGTTCGCGAGATTGTTGGACATACAGGCGAGATATGAAGATTTACGCCGGTTGATAGCAATCAACAATGAAGCCTGTGTGGCGCGGGACGATGCGATCATGAAAGCTGGCCTTGCTGACGCCGATCCTTTTGCTGACCAGTATCGCTTCGAGGCGGCTGTTTCTGCAACACTCAAGGCGAAGCTCTCGGCACTTAATGCAGCACTAAGACATCGTGCCAAAAATGAACTTGTCAATTATCAGGCGACCGGGCAAGCGCTTCGGGATTTGATGCTCTCGGTGTATCAAGTGACCGAGGTAATGACATTTATGGCGATGGGTGCGCAGAAGGAACTCGCGAACGAGCCGTGGAGACTTGACGACAGCCAAACCTAGATTAGTGTTGCCGTCAAAGCGTGGAATCTATCGTGTCGTTTCGGTGATGACAAAATTCGATGGCAGTGAATGTGGGTTGACGAATTAGGAGGCGCACCTTGGACTTTGCACCATACATCGAAGGGATTAACTCGACTGGCTTCCCCTTTGAACACCAAACTGCCGAGATTCTTCGGGGCCGCGGGTGGAGCGTAATATCGAATAGATATTACATTGACGACGACGAAGACAAGCCGAGAGAAATTGACTTGCTGGCGTACAAATCTGCCAGTTTTAAGAATTTCGATTTGCGCACAGCGATTGTTATTAGTTGCAAAAAAAGCGAGCAACATCATTGGGCATTCCTATCGCGCAATGTGGACTTAAATGACCCAAATTCAGACTGGAAGCCAGTGCATTTCTGGTGCAATGACAAACCGTTGAGCTACATCATCGGGCAGTCAGAATGGGCCGCAGACTATCATCGACTCACTCTAGCGCGAGGGGTTAAGCAAATACTGGACGCACCAGCGTACGAAGTATTTGCTTTCCAGGAATTGTTTTGCGGTGCTGCAAAAGGTGAAAAAAAGATTGGCGCCAGCAGAGGAGACTCTTCAATTTACGCATCAATTCTTTCCGCCATTAAGGCTCAATTGTACGAGATGTCGATCAGGGATGCCCGTCCAAGAAAGAAGCCTATAATATATCAGTTTAATATATTGTCACTGGCCGACGCAAAATTTATCCGACTCCATTTTGAGAAAAATAACATTGAGCCCTCTGAGATTGGGTGCGCCTTGCACGTAGCAAGATATATCGCAAATCGTAAGCAAATTTTTGCACGAGTTCTGTTTTCAACAAAGGAACATTTTCCGCTGATTTTGAATGATTTTGATCGCCTGCATGATGCCAACAAGGAAATACTCAAAAATAAGAGGCTTGAGTTTTATGCTGAAATTGAAAAAGACAAAAAAAGATTGGCGGTGTTTATTAAGGAATTCAGGGAGTCAATTTACAGAAATATACTGATATCTGATTTCCGTGTGCCATTTGAGAAGATGAAGATCTTGAAAGAGGCTAATCTCGAATGGGATGATAAGGGTCGGAAGTTAAGAATTCTTGTTGCGGGCGATATTGATTTTGATGCGGATTATTTTAATAAGGAGGAATTGCGGCCGGCAGTTGAGAAGACGCTGAAGGATATATACCGATACGAAGGTGATTTCATGTTCGATGAGGACATACCGTTCTAATGTGCCGATCCTGGAATTTCAATGAGACGGGGTGGCTACTGCGATATCATGTTGAATATGTCTCCGGCACCTCTTCTGGCGATCGTTACGACCATCCGGTGTTGCCGCAATCTCAGACACCATAAATTCGCGTCCGCGAGCGTCTCATATGGGTCGATCTGCGCCGGTCGCGCGTCACGGGGCGACGGCCGGCCGCGTTCGGCCAGCTACGGCCGTTGGCCCGCGCTTTCAGACGGACAGTCGAACGTCGGCTGAGTCAAGGCAACGGACCTTCATGCTCCGATCGTGCACGTTACGTCGTCGAAATTGGCCGTCGATTGCGCATCCAATGACTCAATTCAAGGAGCCTGTTGCACTTCAGATTCAAAACTACCTCTGGTATTCACACGAGACTTCATCGAGTCGATCTCTTCTTTCGGCGGGGTTTCGGAATCAACTGCACTTCTGGGCATTGGTTCTCAACCCCGAATGATTCAAACGTGACCGAGGAAATTTTGTTGCACCAAGCAGTGCCGAGGTCACCCGGATCCGCCACCCACCCGCCTCCGGCCGTCTTCGATCGGCCGCGCGGAATTGTCCTAGGGACACCAAACATATGACCCTTGTCGATTCCCGTGGTAGCCGCCGTCATGGGGTCCAGATTGCCGAAATTTGGTACCAAGGTAAATGGGACAACGCTTAAAGGATTATTACCCGGAATGACATCTGGAATGAAAATGTCGAAGGCTCCATTGTCCTTATCCCCCGCCTTCATTTCGTAGAAGCGTCGAATGTAGAATCGCACAACCGTGCCTGGTAACCCTAACATGAGCGCAGAGTTAGTGGCATCGTTTATTGTCACGTCGTCAGTCCAGAGCGTGATCCAGGCAATTTTTGTCGGATTCTTCCAGTACACGATTTTGGTCAGATCGGAGACCCCTTGTGCACCCGTTTCCTTCTTTGGATCAGGTGCGTCCTGGGCGGTGACGAAACGTACGGCCGGGTGAGTATTGATCGCCTCTGTTAGGGCATCTAAGCCCAGCAGCACGGCCGCGAATGAAGCCAGGTCGCGCAGCGGCTCAATCTTTTTATTTAAGTCGTCGAGCAGCTTGCTCAATTGCTCGAGGGATGCAAATGCCGAGTGATGTGGAACGATAATCAAGGATAGGCCGGGTTTTGGGTGGTATGGACTGAATTGTGGATTGCTGAACAATACGACCACTGTTGGGAGCAAGATCGGTAGGACTATGATCGGAATGCCGAGCATCGCTTCGCTCGGAAGCGTGGCGGGCACGGATACATCTCCGACGCTTAATGCGATCTCTGCGGAAAGATAGTACGTGCAGCCCTGCGGATTGGCGAGGGTGCCCACGTCCCCGCCGTCGTCAAGCCGGAGGTCCCGGAAAAGGGGGGGGATCCGCAGGGTAATGCTGGGAAGAGTCAAGCCGCTTGGGGCAAGGAAATCCTTACCGGGAATCCAGTCGTTTCCATTTTGGTCAGTTAATCGCCATTGAATATCCACCCGAACTCGCAAGCGAGGTTGACCTACCACCCCTAGTAAACGGCTGAGAAGACCGGTAGGCCCCACCACGGGTGGAACGATTCCCTTAAGATCTTTTTGCGTAGCCGCCGATTTTGCCGTAGGCAGAGCTGTCGCAACGGCAGTGGCGATTTGCTCGGCGGCCAAGCTGGACGGATCGATCTTCCCGACGTCGACGCTGTTGTAGGTCAGCCACGCGAGATCCAGCACGCCGTTCAAGAGGTCGGTAACGTCGACCTCAGTGCTGGCACCGGCGATTGATGCTGTAACCGGCATCCCGACAGGGACTGTCGAGGGGGAAGTGAGTTCGAGGTGCAAACGACTTAACGCCATTTGCAGGACTGCTCGCAACTCCGCATCGTCCAGTTCTCCGTCTTTAATTCCAGACATAGTAGCTTCTCCGCATTTGAGGCCGCCTACTTACTTCCTTGGCTAGCGCGACCGCCTCAGTCCGGCGATGCGAGGCGCAGTCACGGCTCTACTTTTAGTACAGCGGCTTGCGGAAATGCAACGCACATAGTGTTCCAGCCTACGCAACCCACTGTTTTTTCTGATAATTTTCGATCGAAAGCGTAGCGTCACGAGGAATACATGACCAGATGTGTTTCAAAACTGAAAACGTGAACCGCGTTCTGAAAAGATGACCTCGATGAAGTACGCTGAGACTGGGCCTGAAACCATACTATTGTGGCCGATCCACCTGGAAAGCTGTCGCCTGAGCTGTGCCGGGTCGGACGGCGGAAGTGGGTCGCCAAGCGACATCCACGAAAATTCACGAAGAACCTTGTTTTTGCTCGCGACGCTACTTGCCTTCCAACTCTCCCGGCGCCCCGCCCCCCACCCCCGCCAGCAGCTTCGCTAACAGTCGCGACAACTGCGCCTGCTCATCATCCGACAGCACGGCCAGCAACTGGCGCTGGTTGTCGATGTGCGCGACGACCGCTTCGTCGATCAGCGCACGACCGGCGTCGGTCAGCGCGACGAGCGTGCCGCGCCCGTCGGCCGGGTTCGGCCGGCGCTCGACCCAGCCGGCCTCCTGCAGCCGGTCGATGCGCGCGGTCATCCCGCCCGACGACATCATCAGCGCGTCGTACAGCGCCGTCGGCGTCAGCGCGAACGGCGCACCGCCGCGCCGCAGCGTCGCGAGTACGTCGAATTCGCCCGGCTGCATCCCGTAGCGCGCGAACAGCGGATTGAGGCGGTCGCGCGCAATCACGAGCGCCGCTTCCTGCAGCCGCCCCATCACCACCATCGACGACGCGTCGAGATCCGGACGCTCGTTACGCCATTGCGCGAGCGCATGCGCAGCTCGATCCACCTGATCCATTAACCCTCCTCGGCCTGCCAGTTATCTTGACGTCGAGATAAATCGGCGTTTATCTTGATGTCGAGATACTTTGCATGAAAATCGCGCAGCGCCCTCCCGGGGCCGCGCACCGATTTCGAGGGCCTTGCGATGAATCGCTTCACTTCCCCCGGATGGCGGCTCGCCGCCATCGTGCTCGTCGGGCTGAACCTGCGGCCGGCGCTCGCCGCGGTCGGCCCGCTGCTCGACATGATCCAGCGCGCGACCGGCATCGGCGACGGCGCGGCCAGCCTGCTGACGACGATCCCGATCCTGCTGATGGGGCTCGGCGCGCTGAGCGCGCGGCGCCTGCAGCGCGTGACCGGCATCGCGGGCGGCGTGTGGCTCGGCGTCGCGCTGATCGGGCTGGCCTGCGTGTCGCGCCTCGGCGCGCAGAACGCGTGGCTGTTGCTCGCGAGCGCCTGCTGCGCGGGTGTCGGGATCGCGATGGTGCAGGCGCTGCTGCCCGGCTTCGTGAAGGCCCATTTCGCGACGCGGATCGGTGGCGCGATGGGCGTCTATTCGACGTCGATCATGGGCGGCGCCGTGCTCGCGAGCATCGTCGCGCCGTTCGCCGCGGCCCGCTGGGGCTGGCTCGCCGCGCTCGCGGGCTGGGCGCTGCCGGCCGCGGTGGCCGCGCTGGCGTGGCCGCTGGCCAGCCGCGGCGGCAACATGCTTGCCGCCGGGCCGGCGTCGGCCACGCATGCGCGGCCGTCGCGCTCGCCGCGCGCGTGGCGGCTCGCGCTGTTCTTCGGCATCGCGACCGGCGCGTACACGCTCGTGCTCGCGTGGCTGCCGCCCTACTACATGCGGCTCGGCTGGTCGCCGACGGCGGCCGGCAGCCTGCTCGGCGGCGTGACGCTCGCGGAGGTCGTCGCGGGCCTGACGATCTCGGCGACGATCGACCGCCTGCCCGATCGCCGGCCCGCGCTGCATGCGGCGATCGCATCGCTGTTCGTCGGCTTGCTGGTGATGCTGGCCGCGCCCGAAGCGCTCGCGCTGCCGGCCGCGCTGCTGCTGGGCGCGGGGATCGGCGCGCTGTTTCCGCTGTCGCTGATCGTCACGGTCGACCATGCGGCGACGCCGGCCGATGCCGCGTCGCTGACGGGGTTCGTGCAGGGCATCGGCTACCTGATCGCCGGGCTGTTTCCGTTCGCGGCCGGCATCGTGCGCCAGCATCTCGCGGACCTGACGCCCGCGTGGGTCGCGATGGCCTGCCTGTGCGTCGCGCTGTTCGCGCTGGCCGCGGGGTTTGCGCCGCGGCTCGCGCGGCGTGTTGCGCGTGCCTAGCGCGGGCCGGGGAACACGGCCATTGCCGTTCGGCTGCGGCCGCCGCTCAGCAATGTCCTTGTGATTGACTGCGGCGCGACTGCATGCGCGATACCGAACGCAAATCGTCGACCCTGGCCCGGAAGCAACGTTCGCGGCGCGCGCGACAACGCATCGTACTGGAGCGTGGTCGTGCTCAACCTGATCCCCGTCGTCGGCATCGCCGCGCCGATCTACTTCGTCGGTGGCGCGATCACGATCGGCGCGGCGCTCTGCACGCACCTGCGCGAACGCCATGCCGAACCCGGGCCGGCCCGTGCGTGATCAACCCTCACTCGCGTACAACGTCGAATCCGCAAACCCTTCGGCGTCGAGCACGCGCCCGATCAGGATCAGCGCGGTGCGCTCGATCTGCGTGCCCTGCACCTTGCCGACGATGTCGGCGAGCGTGCCGGTCACGCGTTCTTCGTCCGGCCAGCTCGCGCGATAGATCACCGCGACCGGGCAATCGGCACCGTAATGCGGCAGCACTTCGTCGACGATGCGGGCGAGATGGCGCACGCCGAGATGGATCGCGAGCGTCGCGCGGTGCGCGGCGAGCGAGCCGAGCGCTTCGCCTTCCGGCATCGTCGTCTTGCCCGCGAAGCGCGTGAGGATCACCGTCTGTGCGACGCCGGGCAGCGTCAGCTCGACGCCGAGCGTCGCCGCGCATGCGGCCGTGGCCGTCACGCCGGGCACGATTTCGTACGGAATCCCGAGTGTCTTGAGACGGCGGATCTGTTCGCCGATCGCGCCGTACAGCGACGGGTCGCCCGAATGCACGCGCGCGACGTCCTGCCCTTTCGCGTGCGCGGCGGCGAGTAGCGCGACGATGGCATCGAGGTCGAGCTCGGCCGTGTTGACGACCTGCTCCGCGCGATGGCCGTCGAGCACGGCGGCCGGCACGAGCGAACCCGCATACAGGATCACCGGGCACGTGCGCACGAGGCGCTGGCCCTTCACCGTGATCAGCTCCGGGTCGCCGGGGCCCGCGCCGATGAAATACACCGTCATCGAAAAATCTCCGTCAATTCGTGGGATGACCGGCCGCGCGGCGTCATGCGCGCGCGGCCGGATCGAGCGCGTCGATGAGCGCCGCGGCCGAGTCGAACGCGCGGTCGGCGACGGGCAGCGGCGGCCGGCGCAGCATCACGACCGGCAGCCTGCGTTCGCGCGCGACGTCGAGCTTGGCTTCGGTGGCCGCGCCACCGCTGTTCTTGCTGACGACGACGTCGATGCCCGCCAGCGCGAACAGCGCGCGCTCGCCCTCCAGCGTGAACGGCCCGCGCGCGGCGACGACCTGCGCACGCGCGTTGCCGGGATGCGGGTCGAGGCAGCGCACGAGCCAGAACTGGTGCGGCGGGATCGCGTCGAGATGTGCGAGCGGTTCGCGGCCGAGCGTGAACAGCGGCCGCCGGAACGGCGCGAGCGCGGCTTCGATGCCGGCCCAGTCGTCGACCATGCGCCAGTCGTCGCCGGGTTGCGGCGACCACGGCGCGCGGCGCAGCGCCCATAGCGGCACGCCCGCTTCACGCGCCGCGGCGGCGGCATTCGCGCTGATTTGCGCAGCATACGGATGCGTCGCGTCGATCACGAGGCCGATGCCGGCGTCGCGCAGATACGCGGCCAGCCCGGCAGCGCCGCCGAAACCGCCGACCCGCACGTCGCAGCGCAGGTCGTCGGGCGTCTTGCCGAGGCCGGCGAGACTATAGACATGATGCGGGCCGAGCGAGCGCGCGATCTTCAGTGCGTCGCCGGTGCCGCCGAGCAGCAGGATGCGCGTGCTCATCGCGCTGCCCCGACGAAGCGGCCCTGCCGGTCGATCGCGAACATCTCGACCGCAACCGACGGCGGCACGATGTCGCGCGCGACGCGCAGCGCGTGCGCGCAGACGAGATCGCCGAGCGGCACACCGTCGGCGAGCGCGAGCTTCAGCGCTTCCTGGCTCGTGTTCGCGGCGCGCATCGCCGCCTGCAGCGCGTCGCTGGCGCCGGCCTCGGCCGCCCACTGCGCGAGCAGCGGCAGGTCGATGCTCGAATGGCGGCTGTGCAGGTCGAGATGGCCGGCCGCGAGCTTGCTGAGCTTGCCGAAGCCGCCGCACATCGACAGCCGCGCGACCGGCGCGCGCCGCAGGTGCTTGAGCACCGCGCCCGCGAAATCGCCCATCTCGATCAGCGCCATGTCGGGCAGGTGGTAGTGCGCACGCATCGCATCCTCGCTTGCGTTGCCCGTGCACGCGGCGATATGCGCGATGCCGTTCGCCCGCGCGACGTCGATGCCCTGGTGGATCGACGCGATATAGGCCGAGCACGAGAACGGCCGCACGATGCCGGTCGTGCCGAGGATCGACAACCCACCGACGATGCCGAGGCGCGGGTTCATCGTCTTCAGCGCGAGCGCCTCGCCGCCCTCGACGCCGATCGTCACGTCGAAGCCGCCCGCATAACCGTGCTCGGCCGCCAGCGCTTCCAGGTGCGTCGTCATCATCTGGCGCGGCACCGGGTTGATCGCCGGTTCGCCGACCGGCAGCGTCAGCCCCGCGCGCGTGACCGTGCCGACGCCCGGCCCCGCATGAAAACGCACGCCGGGCGCCGCCGCGAGCGCGACACGCGCGAAGATCAGCGCGCCGTGCGTGACGTCCGGATCGTCGCCGGCATCCTTGATCGTGCCGGCTTCCGCGCCGTCGGCCGTCGTCCGGCAGAACTCGAGCCGCATCATCACGCGCTGCCCCTTCGGCAGCACGATCTCGACCGCGTCGTCCGCACGCCCCGCGAGCAGCAGCCGCGCGGCGGCGAGCGACGTCGCGGTCGCGCAACTGCCGGTCGTGTAGCCGAAGCGTAGCGGCGCGGGCTGTTCGGGGGTCTCGTCGCGCATCACGCGTCCGTCGTATGCGTCGTGGCCGGCTTGCGCACGTCGTACAGCGTGACCGGCAGCGGCTGGCGCCAGGTGTCGAAGCGGCCGAGCGGCTCGGCATGCGCGAGCGACACGCGCGTGAGCGTGCCGCCATGCGTCTCGCGCCACGCGGCGAGCGCCAGCTCGCCCTGCAGCGTGACCGCGTTCGCGACCAGCCGGCCGCCGGGCTTCAGCGATGCCCAGCACGCGTCGAGCACACCGGCCGCGGTCGCCCCGCCGCCGATGAAGATCGCATCGGGCGCGGCGAGCCCCGCGAGCGCCTCGGGCGCGCGGCCCGCGACGAGTTGCAGGCCCGGCACGCCGAGCGCGTCGCGGTTGTGCTCGATGAAGCGCTGCCGCTCCGCATGCGCTTCGATCGCGATCGCCTGGCATGACGGATGCGCGCGCATCCATTCGATGCCGATCGAGCCGCTGCCGGCACCGACGTCCCACAGCAGCTCGCCGGGCACGGGCGCGAGGCGGCCGAGCGTCATCGCGCGCAGGTCGCGCTTGGTGAGCTGGCCGTCGTGGCGGTATGCATCGTCGGGCAGGCCGGGCGTGAGCGCGCGGCGCGGCGCGTCGGGGCCGGCCCGGCAGTCGAGCGCGACCAGATTGAGCGCGGCCGTTTCGTCGACGCGCCAGTCCTGCGCGAGCCCGTCGAGACGCCGCTCGAGCGGGCCGCCCAGATGCTCGAACACGCTGATGCGCGTCGGCCCGAAGCCGCGTGCGACGAGTTCGGCCGCGACGGCGGCCGGCGTCCGGCCGTCGGCGCTCAGCACGAACAGGCGGCGGCCCGGCAGCAGGTGGCGCGCGAGCGCCGCAAGCGGACGGCCGACGAGCGAAACCGCGCCGACATCCTGCAGTGCCCAGCCGAGGCGGGCGGCCGCCAGCGACAGCGACGACGGCGCGGGCAGCACGCGCCATTCGTCAGGGGACAGCGAGCGCGCGAGCGTGGCGCCGACACCGAACAGCATCGGGTCGCCGCTGGCGAGCACGCAGACGGGCGACATGCGCCGTGCAAGCACGCCCGCAAGGTCGAACGGCGACGGCCACGCTTCGCGCGCGGCCGGCAGCCGTGCGGGCAGCATGTCGAGATGCCGCTTCGCGCCGACGACGAGCGTCGCGTCGAGCAGCGCGCGGCGCGCGCTGCGGCCGAGCCCCGCGTAACCGTCGTCGCCGATGCCCACTACCGTCAGCCACGCCGTCATGCACCCTTCCCCATCGTTCGATTCCATCCCGTTTGTTGCGATGCGCGGCTGCCGGAGCGCCGCGCGTTGATTCGTTTCCATGCCGTGCGCGTCGCCCGACGGCCGGTGCGACACGGCTACGACGTCAGCCGAGCGGCACGCCGACGACAAACGTCAGCAAGGCCAGAACCATGCCGCCGATCGACGCGATCAGCAGCCAGCCGAGCAGCAGCCACATGAGCGGCCGCGCCCCGCTTTTCCTGTACAGGAGCGTGCCGCCCGCGACGATCGGCACGCCGAGGCCGGCGAGCCCGACATTCTTCGGCCACTCGGCCGACGGTGCAAGCGGGATCAGCACGCATGCGAGCAGGACCCATGCGGGGATGGCCAGCAGGCCCAGTGCGATGCCCATGCCGAACAGTTCCGTCCTGCCGAGTTTCATGGCGGATGCCGGCGCTCGCCGATCTGATGTCGAGGCGCCAATCCTACCATTTGCGAGACAGCGCAAAACCGTCTGCGGCCATGCTGCGACGCGGTTGCGCGACGCACCGCCGATGCCGGATCGTCGCGAAAATCGGGTATCCTACGGCCGTTCGTTCGCCGGTGCCCTTCGGGGCCGAAGAGGGAACACAGGGCGCACCACGCGCCGCTGTGGCTGCCCCCGCAACTGTAGACAGCGAGCCGATCTCCCCCTCATGCCACTGGTTTCACCGGGAAGGCCGGGAGCCGGCGCCGACCTGTCAGCCAGGAGACCTGCCGGCCAGAAAGTGCGTGCGTGCTAGTCGGCGTCGGGCGGGGTGTACCGACGCGTTGGCCGCGGCGCGACACTGCCCCCGTACCCCGTGAGTTCCGCCCCCGATTCGATTCCTGCGTCGCCCGTCGTGCGCCCGTCGGCTTGCCCGGGGCTCGTGCGCGTGGTCACGGCCGCCGACGGCGGGCTGTGCCGGATCAAGCTGCCGGGCGGCCGGCTCGATGCGCGTCAGGCGCGCGCGATCGCCGCCGCCGCGCGTGCCTGTGGCTCCGGCGCGATCGACGCGACCAATCGCGCGAATCTCCAGTTGCGCGGCATTCGCGCTGACGCGGCCGACGCGCTGATACGCGCGTTGCTCGACGCGGGCCTCGGCCCGTCCGTCGACGCAACCGCGGATGCCGTCGCCGATACCACCGCGCTCGCCGCGAGCGACGACGTCCGCAACGTGATGCTCAGCCCGCTCGCCGGCGACGACCCCGCCGCCCTCGTCGACAGCCGCGCGCTCGCTGCGCCGCTCCTCGACATGCTGGCGCGCGAGCCGCGCCGTGGCGAGCTGTCGCCGAAATTCTCGATCCAGCTCGACGGCGGCGAATCGGTTGCGGCGCTCGATCATCCGCACGACATCTGGCTGGCCGCATGGCGTCGCGGCGACGGTGCGGTGCGCATCGCGGCCGGGCTGGCCGGCTGCCCGCCGATCGCGCACGACGCCCGACCGGCGTCGGTCGATGTCGCGCCCGATCAAGGTGTCGCGCTGGTCCGCGCGCTGCTGCTCGCGTTCCTCGATCTCGCGCCGGCGGACGTCACGCGGATGCGTGCCCTGCTCGCGACCTGCGGCGAACGCGCGCTGCTCGAGCGCGCGCAGCACTATGTGCCGTTCGCGCTTGCGGCCGATCCGGCGCTCGCCGGCTGGCGTCGCGCGCGCACCGATCCGGCACGGCGTTTCGGCGTGCACCCGTCGCGCGATGCGGCGCGCTGCCACGTCGGCGCGCAATTCCCGCTCGGCCGGCTCGACGCCACACAACTGGAACGGCTCGCCGCGCTGGCCGAAACCGACGGCGACGGCACGCTGTCGATGACGCCTTGGCAAGGCGTGTTCATGCATCGCGTCCCGCGTGAACGCGCGCCGGCCACGCTCGATGCGCTGGCGTCGCTCGGCCTCGTCTGCGCGTCGTCCGACCCGCTGGCGTCGCTCGTCGCGTGCACCGGCAGCGCGGGCTGCGCGAAAGCGCGCGCCGACACGAAACACGACGCGCTCGCGCTCGCCGCGCGCATCGGCCATGCGGTCGACGTGCACCTGACCGGCTGCGAGCGCCATTGCGCGCTGCCGCATCCCGCGACGCACACGCTCGTCGCGGTTGCGCCCGCGCACTACGACCTTTACCGGCGCGATGCGGCCGCGGGCCTCGGCGCCCCGCTCGCGCGCCATCTGACGATTGACCAGGCCGCGGCCCGACTGACGGGCGCGCGGCACACCCAGGACACCACCGATGCTTGACTACATTCGCGACGGGCAGGAAATCTACCGCCAGTCGTTCGCGACGATCCGCGCCGAGGCCGACCTGTCGCAGGTTCCGCCCGACCTCGAGAAACTCGCGGTGCGCGTGATCCATGCGTGCGGGATGGTCGACGTCGTCTACGACCTGCGCTTCTCGGCCGGTGCCGGCACGGCGGGCCGCACGGCGCTCGCGGCCGGCGCGCCGATCCTGTGCGACGCGCGCATGGTCGCCGAAGGCATCACGCGCGCGCGGCTGCCGGCCGGCAACCGCGTGATCTGCACGCTCGGCGAGCCGGAAGTGCCCGATCTCGCGCGGGATCTCGGCAACACGCGTTCGGCCGCCGCGCTCGAACTGTGGCGTCCGCAGCTCGCCGGCAGCGTCGTCGTGATCGGCAATGCGCCGACCGCGCTGTTCCACCTGCTCGACATGATCGACGCCGGCGCGCCGCGCCCCGCCCTGATCCTCGGTTTCCCGGTCGGCTTCATCGGTGCGGCCGAATCGAAGGCGCTGCTCGATGCCGACAGCCGCGGCGTCCCGTACGTCACGCTGCTCGGCCGGCGCGGCGGCAGCGCGATGGCCGCTGCGGCGGTCAACGCACTCGCGACGGAGGTCGAATGACGACCGCGCGCGGACGCCTGTTCGGGGTCGGCGTCGGCCCCGGCGATCCCGAACTGATGACGATCAAGGCGCTGCGCGTGCTGCAGGCCGCGCCCGTGGTCGCGTATTTCGTCGCGAAGGGCAAGAAAGGCAATGCATACGGCATCGTCGAGGCGCACCTGCGGGACGGGCAGACGCAACTGCCGCTCGTCTATCCGGTGACGACCGAGGCACTGCCGCCGCCGCTCTGCTACGAGACGGTGATCGCCGACTTCTACGACACGGCCGCCGCGGTCGTCGGTGCGCACCTCGATGCGGGGCGCGACGTCGCGGTGATCTGCGAAGGCGACCCGTTCTTCTACGGCTCGTACATGTACCTGCACGACCGCCTCGCGCCGCGCTACGACACCGAGGTGATCCCCGGCGTATGCGCGATGCTCGGCGGCACCGCCGTGCTCGGCCAGCCGCTCGTCTATCGCAACCAGAGCCTGTCGGTGCTGTCGGGCGTGCTGCCCGAGCACGAATTGCGCACGCGGCTCGCGCAGGCTGATGCGGCCGTCGTGATGAAGCTCGGCCGCAATTTCGACAAGGTGCGGCGCGTGCTCGACGAGCTGGGGCTCGCGAAGCGCGCGCTGTATGTCGAGCGCGCGACGATGGCGAGCCAGCGCATCGTGCCGCTCGATGAAGTCGATCCGATGGCGTCGCCGTATTTCTCGCTGCTCGTCGTGCCGGGGGAAAAATGGCAAGGATGACGACCCCGCCCGCGATCGTGATCCTCGGCGCGGGCGCGCTCGATACCGCGCGGCGCATCCAGGCGCGTTATCCGGGTGCGCGCGTGCACGGCCTCGCATCGCGCGTCGCCGCCGACGTGCCGTTCGACGATCTCGGCGCGCACTTGCGCGAACTCTATGCGCGCGGCCTGCCGATCGTCGCGCTGTGCGCGGCCGGCATCGTGATCCGCTGCATCGCTCCGGCGCTTGCCAACAAGGGCGTCGAACCGCCCGTGCTCGCGGTGGCGGAAGACGGTTCGGCGGTCGTGCCGCTGCTCGGCGGGCTGACGGGCGTCAACGTGATGGCGCGTGAAATCGCCGCCTGCGTCGGCGTCGCGCCGGCGATCACGACGAGCGGCGAACTGCGCTTCGGCGCGTGCGTGCTCAATCCGCCGGAAGGCTATGCACTCGCCGATCTCGCCCAGGGCAAGCGCTTCGTGTCCGACCTGCTCGCGGGTGCATCGACGCGCATCGACGGCGCGGCGCCGTGGCTCGACGATGTCGCGCTGCCGCGCGACGACGCAGCGGCGCATGCGATCCGCGTGACGCCCGAAGCCTGGCGCGGCACGCATGACGAGCTCGTGATTCATCCGCGCAGCGTGGTGGTGGGCGTCGATGCGCACGCTGTTCACGCGGATGGCGCGCTCGCGGCACGCATCGCGGCGTCGCTCGACGCGCACGGTCTCGCCAGGCTGGCGCTCGCGGCCATCGTGGCGCCCGCAGCGGCGATCGGCGATGCCGCGCTGGAGGATGCGGCGCACACGCTCGACGTGCCGCTTCGTTTCGTCGATGCAGACGGCGACGGTGACGGCGGCGTACCGGCCGATGCGGCCGATGCGGCCGTGCTGCTCGGCCGCGCGTTGCGTGTCGTGCACACGCTGCGGGCCACGACGAACGGCATCGCATGCGCGGTCGCGTCGCATCCGGTCGATCCCGCCACGCTCGGCCGTGCGCGCGGCCGCCTGACGGTGCTCGGGCTCGGCCCGGGCGGCGCCGCGTGGCTCACGCCGGCCGCGCGCGCCGCGCTCGCGGACGCGACCGACATCCTCGGCTACACCACCTACGTGAACATGGCCGGCCCGTTCCGCGACGACCAGCGCGTGCACGGCACCGACAACCGCGAGGAGATGCAGCGCGCCCGCCATGCGTTCGAACTCGCGGCCGAGGGCCGGCGTGTCGCGGTCGTGTCGTCCGGCGACCCGGGCGTGTTCGCGATGGCCGCGGCCGTGCTCGAGGCACTCGACGAAGCGCGCGACCCGCACTGGGCCGCGGTCGACCTGCGCGTGGAGCCCGGTATCTCGGCGTCGCTCGCGACGGCCGCCCGGGCCGGCGCGCCGCTCGGCCACGATTTCTGCGCGATCTCGCTGTCGGACAACCTGAAGCCGTGGGACGTGATCGAGACGCGCCTGCGGCATGCGGCGCAAGCCGATCTGGTGATGGCGTTCTACAACCCGATCTCGCGCGCGCGGCCATGGCAGCTCGATCGCGCGCTCGATGTCGTGCGCGCGCATCGCACGGCCGATACGGTGGTCGTGCTGGGCCGCGACATCGGCCGGCCGGGCGCGACGCTCGCGACGACGACGCTCGGCGCATTGCGCAGCGACCAGGTCGACATGCGCACGATGGTGATCGTCGGCTCGTCGACCACGCGCCGCTTCGCGATCGGCGAGGGTCGCGAGTGGGTCTATACGCCGCGCTGGTATCGCTGAACCCGGTCAGCGCGCCGGCCTGACGCCGTGCGCGCGGGCATACGCCGTGCCGCCCGCCCCCCAGAACCGGTACACGAGCACGCCGACGAGGGCCTGCGCAACGACCACGAACGCGACGCAGCCGGCCCATCCCCAGCGGTGCCAGCCGGGCACCGGCAGGATCGAGCCGAGGCTGCCGCCGAAGTAATAGCAGGACAGGTAGATGCCGATCGCCGTCGAGCGCGCGCTCGACGCCGCCTGTGAAATGAACGTGTTGGCCGACGCCTGTTCGACGAACACGGCGGTCGAGCTGAGCGCGAGGCCGGCCAGGATCACCGGCACGTGGTCGGACAGCGTGAGCAGCGCTCCGCCGATCGCGAGCGCGGCCGCGGCGAGCCCCGGCGCGCGCGGGCCGCGATGCCGCGCGAGGCGCCCTGCCAGCGGCGTCACGACCACCGCCACCAGGAACACCGCATAGATCGCGCCGATCCCGACCGTGCCGAAGCCGAACGGCGCGCGGGCCAGGCGCAGGCCGACGAACGTGAACGTCGCGACCTGCGACGCGAGCACGCATGCGCCGATCGCGAACGACGCGAGCAGCGGCCCGCGCGTGACGATGCGCCAGGCCGGCCCCGCACCGGCGTCCGTGTCGGGTTCGACACGCCGCACGATCGCGCCGGACGCCGGCAGGCTCGCGTAGATCGCGATGCCCGTGACGAGACACAGCGCCGCGACGACGTCGAGCGCATGCCGCCAGCCCCACATCGACGTCATCAGGTTGGTCGCGAAGCGGCCGGCGAAACCGCCGAGCGTCGTGCCGGCGACGAACAGCGCGCTGATCTCGGCCGACGTGCCGCGATCGAAGCGCTCGGCGATATACGCGATCGACAGCGCGAAGACGAACGGCATGACCAGGCCGGCGGCAAAGCGCGCACCGAGAAACGACGCGAAACCTGCCGCATGCGCGGACCACACGACCGGCAGCGCGACGGCCATCGCGGCCAGCGAGATCGCGATGCGCCGCTCGATGCGCGCGGCCAGCACGCCGACGAACGGCGCGATAATGGCGACGGCCGTCGTGGTGGCGCTCACGCCCTGCCCCGCGCGCTCCGCGCTGACGCCGAAGGTGGCCGCGAGTTCGTGCAGGATGCCCTGCGTCGAATACAGATTGAGAAACGCGGCGAAGCCGCAGAGAAAGAACGCGATGCGCGTGGTCCTGTCGTTCATCGGAGCTGCCTGGTCGTCGATGCCGACAGTCTGACGAGCGCGCCGTGCGCACGCCAATACCGTTTTCATCGCGATTGATACCGGAACGACAACAATGCTCGACCTGCGCCGCCTCCGCTATTTCGTGGTCGTCGCCGACGAACTGCACTTCGGCCGCGCGGCATTGCGCCTGCGCGTCGCGCAGCCGCCGCTCACGCGCCATATCGCCGCGCTGGAAAGCGAGCTCGGCGTGCGGCTGTTCGAGCGTTCGACGCGCGCGGTGCGGCTGACGCCGGCAGGCGCCGCCTTCCTCGAACAGGCGCGCAACGTCGTCAGCGCGGCCACCGAGGCCGAGGCGAGCGCGCGCAAGCTCGCGCAAGGCGTCGCCGGACGAATCGTGATCGGTTATGCGAGTGCCATTCCGATGTCCGACACGTTCCCGGACGTCATCCGCGCCGCGAGCCGCACGATGCCCGACGTCGAATTCGCGTTCCGCGAGGCGGCGACCGCCAGCCAGCACCGGCAGATCGCGGATGGCACGATGGACATCGGTTTCGGCTGGGCATGGGGCGACGCGCCTGGCGTGCCGGTGGCGTCGCTCGTCGTGTCGCGTGAACCGCTCGTGGCCGCCGTGCCGGCCGGGAATGCGCTCGCGGGCCGCGCGAGCGTCGACGTCGCGGCGCTGGCGAACGAAACCTTCGTGACTTTTCCGCCGGGTTACGGCTCGGCATTGGCCGCGGCACTGGACGACATGTGTGCGCAGGCCGGATTCGCGCCGCGCATCGGCGCGACCGCGGCACAGATCACGACGCTCGTGTCGCTGGTGGCCGCCGAACGCGGCATCGCGATCGTGCCGGGCTTCACGGCGACGCTGCAGCGTCCGGGCGTCGTGTACGTGCCGCTTGCCGGCGCGCGCGCGGTCGAGCAGATCGTGTCGTGGAGCGAGCCGTTTGCGTCGGCGTGCGTCGAACGCTTCGTCGCACTCGCGCGCTCGCTTGTGCAGCCCGCATCGGCTTGATGCGAGTCAAGCGATCCGGATCGATCCTCCCCGTGGTTTCGGTGTTCCGGCCGCGCGACACCCTTTTCCACACCGATCACGTTTGCCGGAACGGTTGAGCGCCCTCAGCGAATGCCGCAGATATCGCCGGAATGACGCGCGCCGCACTGCCACCGTGACGCGCGTCCCGAATGCCGGCGCGGTCGCCCGCGAAATCGATGAGGGCTGCTCACTACCTCACTGCACCACGATGGTGTAAACCGCTCGCGCGTCAGCCAGTCCCCCGTCATTCGTGGCCGTGACGGTAAACGTGTATCGCCCGGTCTTCCTCGGCGTGCCAATAATCCCGCCCGTATCCTGATTGAACTGGAGGCCTGGGGGCAAACCCCCGTTGGTCACCGTGAAGCGGACGGTCGCAGGCGTATTCGTCGTGATTTTCGCTCCGTAGAGCGCGCCTTGAGTGGCGACCGGCAGGACGGCGGGGCCCAGTTGCGGTGTGGGTGCCGAGACGGTCTGCGGAGCGCCGATCGGGACGCCTTCGGCATTCACCTGCTGCAACGACCAGCTTTGCCCGGGGGTGACGGACTTCAGGGTCCACGAGGTCGTCTGGTCGCGAAGCGCGGCCCTCTGCTTTTCGGTGAACGCGCCGAGATTCCTGGCGGTTTCCCACTGCTTGATCTTGTCGAGGATATCCGGCGTCGATTCTGCCGACAGCAGGAATGCCACCGTGCCCTGGAAGCCAATGCCGGCGTTGAGCGCCGCGCCGCGTGCGAGCCGGGTTTCGATCATGGTCAACGAGACGCCCGTGATATCGAACCATCCAAGCATGCCCGGCAGGTAGTTGGCCTGGTAGAAGGCGTTGTCGCGGTACAGCTGATCGATGTCGGAGTTGGACCAGCTCGCCCGGGTCAGCGTGTCCCATGCGTTCGAGGTCATCCGGCTCGTCTCGCTGATGTATCCGTCGTGCCCGGTCTGGGCGGCGTAGGTGCCGTTGATCAACCGGGCAATGCCGAAGCTGCCCCAGCCGGTATCACTGGCGGATTCCACCCCGTCGAAAGAGTGGGACCGGATGCCGACGTTGTTCCTGAGGGTGCCCAGCCGGGTGGCGATCTCGTCGATGATGCCGAGGCCGCCGATGGCCCCGCCGTACGAATTCACGATCACCCTCGCAACGGGCGTGCCACGCGCGGCTTCGGCCGGGACGGAGCCCCACTGGCCTCGGGTCAGTCCACTGACTTGCCATTCGGTGACGCCTCTTTGGACCGCGTTGAACGAGATGAACTCGTTGCCGATACGCAGCATCTTCTCGTTGATCCCGTCCCGCACCGGCGCGAATCCGCTCAAGTAGAGGATCTTGCTCGTCATGTTCAACTGCCGGGACAAGGCGGCTTGACCGCCCAAGGCCAGACGAGGATCCGCGGGCGGCGAAACGTAGGGGTCGATGGAGGTGGGCGGGCCGACGCTGATGAAGTCCGACATGGTATGGACGCCGACGCGGACGCCGTGCTCCTTTGCCGCTTCCACCAGCTTTTCGGCTCCGTTGTCGCTGTCGCCGAAGGTGGAGTCGAACTGATAATGCCCGGTGTATTTCCAGGGGCCGCGAAAATTCCGCGGCGAGTAGATGTAGTTGATTCCCGCGCTGTTGGCGAATCGGGCTGCCTTGCCGACATTGCCGGTGTCGAGATCGTCCAGCACGAAAGACGATTGGCCGCTGGCCTGCGCCACTTTCTGCCACTGGCCGTTCTGGGTCGGATACGGGAGGTTTTCACCCGAGGCAATGAACGACAACAGGGTCGTCACGAGCTCCGGTGCGCTGCCGTACAGCGCAATCTTCGATCCGATGACCGAGCCCGCGCTGTCGAGCGGGCCGAGCGGGATCGGATAATCATTGGGATTGAGCCGGTCGCGCCGGCGCGTATAGTCGAACGTGAAGGCGCGCAGCACGGCTCCCCATGACGTCTTCGCCGCCACGCACCACGGCTCCAGCGCCGCCACGTCCACGTTGTAAGGGTTGGGGATGACGTCGTTTTCCCAGCCGTATTGCGGATATTCCTTGGGCCACGCGCCTTCGGTGCGGTCGTTGAGCGGCTTGAGGCCGATCGCGAATTCGTTGTCTCGCACCACGCCCGCGGCTTCGCCGACGGTCTGGTTGATCGCGACAGGCAACGGCCCCCACAGCAGCGTCTGAACGTCGGAAGCGGGATCGGTCGATACGCGGGTGACTTCAAAGGTGGCGTAGCCGTTTTTCTGCAGGACGCGGACATCGACCTCGAATGCGAGGCCGGCATCATTCACGAAGGACAGCGTGTTGTCGGCGGACGACCATCGGACGCCGGCGGGTTTCGCCAGTACGCCGTTGATCACGAGCCTGACGAGCGGGACGGATTTCCCGGGCGAGATGTAGTTGCGGCCGCTGCGGGAATCGATGAGTTCGACGACAGCGCCGGTGGAGTCCAGGCCGAGCGTCAAGTAGCCAGCCGGAATGTGTAGAGTGCTTGTCATGTTTCGACTTTCCTGACGAAAATGGCGGGGCCGCAAGCGGCGCAGATGCACCCGTGCCCCCGTCCTTGGCGTACCGCGTGCCAATGTTGGAATTCCGAATCGATCGACCTGACGGACAGATGGCGACAGTCGGCGGATACCCCGGACATTGGACGTAGCGGGTCAGCCCGACCGATTCGAGCGCTCCCGCCTGCCGTCGATGCCGGCATCTTTCATTGGAAGGCCAGCGTGCCGGCTATCGAGCGCGATCCCTTGCGGCATCTGGATCGCGGGATCTGCGTCGCGAGCCCTGGGTCCGACAACGCACCGTCACTGCCTCGACCGCCCTCGACCGCCCTCGCCTGCGCAAACAACCTGCGCGGAACATGCGGCGCGACAGGCGACACCGATGGCGGCCAGCCGCAGTGAATGGCTGCGGCTGGCCAGCCGCCGGAACTGCCTCGTCAAACTTGCGGCGGTGAAGCCGGCGCAGTGGGAAAGAGGCAGCGGCCGCATGATTCCGGTTCGGGTTTTATTGGCTCGGAACTTCAGCGATATACGACACGTAGAGGTTTTGCCCCCAGTCGCTGCCCGAATAGTTGGGGAACACCCTGTCTTCGCGGGTGATGTTGACGTTGAATCCGGTCGTCGTCACCTTGGTCACCGTCACCGAGAACGTGTCCGGATAACTGGATGCGTCGTTGGGGTCCTGGAGGGCTGTCACGACCACAATGGGCGCGGTCGAAAACGTGCCCGGAAACGTGATTTGCGCATTGAAAGGCGGGTTGATCCAGGAATCCTGATTGCCGCCTTGAACGCTTCCGACTGCCTGCTTTGCTACGATTCTTTCCAGCATGTTGAGCTCCTGATGGTTGGAATGACGTGACATCGTGAGTGAGCCTCGCGCGAAAGCACTTCGCTCGAAGACAAAGTTATGCCGCGCATGCGTCGAAAGCGATTACACGTGATTACATGATTGAGGCGGCCATCAAGGGGCGTCGAAAGCGACGATTTCATTTCGAAATCGACGGCAATGTTGTCCTGGTCCGCGCCCGATGCATGACGGAACGATGTCGAATCGGCAAGATCGTTACGTATCGGGAATCAAATAACGAAAAGAACAACTAACCATTCACTATTCGACGCGAATCCTCCAAGATGGGCACGCCGCCGGCCGGGCATGCCCGGTCGCCCGACCGGCGGCGATACGCGGGCCAGCGTATCCCTCTTCCACTTGGAGAACACAATGCACAACAATGTGTTGCCGCGTTTCATCCCGCGCGCGTTTGCCGCGGGTTGCCTGCTCGCCGTGGCGAGCGTGTCCCAGGGCGCCGGCGTCTATGCGCCCTATGTCGACGTGACGCTCTATCCGACGCCGCTCGTCGACCAGATCGGCGTCCGGCAAGGCATCCAGCAGTTCACGCTCGCGTTCGTGGTCGCGGGCAACGGGTGTACGCCGTCGTGGGGCGGCGTGCAGCCAATCGGCAACGGCGCGAGCGGCGGCCTGCTGACCGCGCTGTCGACGTCGATCGCGAGCTATCGCGCGAAAGGCGGCGAAGTCGCCGTGTCGTTCGGCGGCGCGAACGGCACGCCGCTGATGCAGGCATGCTCGACGGTCCCCGCGCTGGCGGGCGCGTACCAGACCGTGATCGACACGTACGGCCTCACGCACATCGACTTCGACATCGAGGGCGCGTCGCAGCTGGACACGGCCGCGGTCGCGCGCAACTTCCAGGCCGTCGCCCAGCTGCAGGCGAGTTATGCGGCGAAAGGCAAGCCGCTGCACGTCACGCTGACGCTGCCGACGATGCCGACCGGGCTCACGCAGGACGGCCTGAACGTCGTCAACGCGGCGATCTCGAACAAGGCCGTGTTCGATGCGGTGAACGTGATGGCGATGGACTACGGCCCCGCGAACATCGACATGGGGGCGGCCGCGATCAGCGCCGCGCAGGCGCTGTACGCGCAGCTCGATACGGCCTTCAAGTCGGCCGGCCAGCCGAAGACCAACGCCCAGCTCTGGCAGATGGTCGGCGTCACGCCGATGATCGGCGTGAACGACGTGCAGGGCGAAACCTTCACGCTCGCGAATGCGCAGAGCGTGCTGAACGTGGCGGTCGCCAACGGCTACGGCTTCTTCGGCAACTGGTCGGTCGGCCGCGACCAGGCGTGCCCGTCCGGCGGCACCTATGCGTCGCCGACCTGTTCGGGCGTCGCGCAGCAGCCGTATGCGTTCGCGACGATCTTCAGGCAGCTCGACGGCAAGTGGGGCGCGGGCGTCACGCAGGATCCGAACTACGGCGGCGGCTCGGACGGCGGCACGCCGCAACCGGGCGCGCCCTGGGCGGCCGGCCAGGTCTATACGGCCGGTGCGACCGTCACCTACCAGGGCACGACGTATCAGGCGCAATGGTGGACGCAGGGCGACGTGCCCGGCCAGGCCGCCGTGTGGAAACCGGTCGGCGGCGGCACGGCCACGTGGTCGGCGACCACCGCGTATTCAGGCGGCACCTGCGTGATGTACCAGGGCGCGAAATACTGCGCGAAATGGTGGACGCAAGGCGACAACCCGAGTGCGGGCGGTGTGTGGGTGAAGTCGTGATGCCGCGGATCGGCCGTCGTTAGGGCTGCGCGTGCATCGGGGGCCGTTCACGGCGATCGCGGCCCGATCGCCGGCGGACGGCCCGCTTCGCTTGCCGGCCCTCCTCCGGCGCGCCCGCCGTCAGCCGCGCGCGTGCTCGGCGAGCAGCCTGGCCTTCGCGTCGACGAGCAGCGCCGCATGCGTATCGCGATGCTGGCGGATCCGCTCGGACGGCCCGACCACCGACAGCCCGTACCAGTCGCCGTCGAGCGTCAGCGCGACCGCGATCGCCGACAGCTCGGGCGCGCTCTCGCCGAAGTTCTCGGCCCAGCCGAGTTCGCGAAACCGTGCGGTTTGCGCGACGAGCGCGGGCAGGTCCGCCACCGTCGCGTCGGTGAAGCGCTCGAACGGCAACTGCGCGCCGAGCGCCTGCTGCGCGTCGCCGGCCAGTTCCGCGAAAATCGCCTTGCCGATCGAGTTCGCATGCAGCGGGCGCAGTTCGCCCGGTTCGCGCGTATAACGGATCGCCTGCTCCGATTCGACGACGTCGAGGTAGGTGACCGACACGCCCTGGATCTTGCCGAGCACGGCCGTCTCGCGGCTCGCGTCGCGCAGCGCGACGAGATGCGGATGGACGATGTCGACGACCGGGTCGGTCGCGTCGATCGCCGCGGCGATCGTCTGCAGGCGGCGCGTCGGGTAGTAACCGCCGCGCCTGCGCACTTCGTACAGGTAACCGCGGCTCACGAGCGTGCGCGCCATCGCGAGGCAGCTCGACGCCGGCACATTGAGCAGGCGCGCGAGTTCGGTGAGCGGCAGCGGCCGCCGTTCGGCGGCGAACAGCTCGAACAGGTCGAGCGTGCGGGCAACGAGTTTGACGTCCATGACGAGCGCTTGAATCGGAACGGGAAACCGCGCGCCGGGCCGGCCGCCGGGTCGGTACGGTCAGTACGACTTCGGCAGCCCGAGCACCTTCTCCGCGATGTAGCACAGGATCAGTTGCGGGCTCACGGGCGCGAGCCTCGGAATCATACACTCGCGCAGGTAGCGTTCGACATGGTATTCCTTCGCGTAGCCCATCCCGCCGTGCGTCGCGACCGCCGTCTGGCACGCCTGGAACGCGGCTTCCGCGCCGAGGTATTTCGCGGCGTTTGCTTCCGCGCCGCACGGCTGCCCGGCGTCGTAGCGCGTCGCGGCCTTCATCACCATCAGCCACGCGGCCTCGAGCTGCATCCACGCCTGCGCGAGCGGATGCTGGATCGACTGGTTCTGCCCGATCGGCCGGCCGAACACGACGCGCTCGCACGCATACTGCGTCGCGCGGCGCAGCGCGGCCTGCCCCAGCCCGATCGCCTCCGCCGCGATCAGGATGCGTTCCGGATTCAGCCCGTGCAGCAGATAACGGAAGCCGTCGCCTTCGTTGCCGATCAGGTCGCCTTCCGGCACGCGCAGGTTGTCGATGAACAGCATGTTCGAATCGACCGCCTTGCGGCCCATCTTCTCGATCTCGCGCACCTCGACACGCGACCGGTCGAGATCGGTGTAGAACAGGCTCAGCCCGTCGGTCGGCTTCGCGACCCGGTCGAGCGGCGTCGTGCGCGCGATGATCAGCATCTTGTTCGCCACCTGCGCGGTCGAGATCCAGATCTTGCGCCCGCTCAGCACGTAGTGGTCGCCGTCGCGGCGGGCCTGCGTGCTCAAGTGCGTGGTGTCGAGGCCCGCATCGGGTTCCGTCACCGCGAAGCACGCCTTGTCGCGCCCGGCGATCAGCGGCGGCAGGAAACGCGCCTTCTGTGCATCGTTGCCGAACACCTGCACCGGGTTCAGCCCGAAGATGTTCATGTGGACGGCCGATGCGCCCGACAGGCCGGCACCCGATGCGCTGATCGCGCGCATCATCAGCGCGGCCTCGGTCATCCCGAGCCCGGCTCCGCCGTGCGCCGGGTCCATCGCGATGCCGAGCCAGCCGGCCTCGGCAAGCGCCGCGTGGAAATCGGCGGGAAACCCGCCCGCGCGATCGCGTTCGAGCCAGTAGTCGTCGCCGAAGCGCGCACAGATTTTCTCGATCGCGCTTTCGATTGCGCGCTGGTCGTCGGTCAGGTCGAACTGCATGGATGGCTCTCCGGGAAAAGGCCGAGCGGCCGCGCCGCTCTGAGGAAAATGCCAGGCGGCGCCAGGGGGGCGCCCGGCGGAACGTCCCCTTGCGGGATCGCCCCGTCGGGGCGCCGGCACGACGCGGCAGGCCTGGGGCGCTCACAACGGAAACACGCCGACGATCACCGCGGCAAACACCATCAGCACCGTGGCGGCGAACAGGAACGGAATCGTGAATTTCTGATGCTCGGCGAGCTCGACGCCGGTCAGGCCGACGATCAGGAACGTCGCGGGCGTGAGCGGGCTCACCGGGAACCCCGTCGTCATCTGGCCGAGCAGCGCGGCCTGCGCCATCTGGATCGGCGGCACACCGAGCAGCTTCGCGCTTTCCGTGAGCACCGGCAGCACGCCGAAGTAGAACGAATCAGGGTCGAACAGCAGGCTGAGCGGCATCGACAGCAGCCCGAGCACGAACGGCATGTGGCGCGCATGCTCGACCGGCACGTGCGCGACCACCACGTCCGCCATCGCCTTCAGCATCCCGGTGCCGGACATGATGCCGGTGAACGCGCCGGCCGCGAGCAGCACGCTCGCCATCATCAGCGCGGCCTTCGCATGCGCGTCGATCCGCTCGCGCTGGGCCTGCACGTCCGGGTAGTTGATCACGAGCGCGGCGACCGTGCCGAGCATGAACATCACCATCGGGTCGACGATGCCGGACACGAGCGTGACGAGCACCACGAGCGTCAGCGCGAGATTGATCCGGAAGCGTTCCGGCCGGCGTAACGCGCGCTCGGCATCGGTCAGCGCACGCGGCGCGATCGCGAGCGGCGCCGCGCCGGCACGATCGAGCCCGAGCCGTTTCGCCTCGCGCACGCCGAGCACGTACGCGGTGCCGAATACGAACACGAGCCCGACGATCTGCACCGGAATCATCGGCATGAAGATCGCGGAACCGGGGATGTGCAGCGCCGCCGACGCCCGCAGCATCGGGCCGACCCACGGCAGGAAATTGACGCCGGCCGCCATCGACGCAACGCACGCGAGGATGCGCCGATCCATTCCGAGCCGCGTATAGAGCGGCATCATCGCGGGCAGCGTGACGAGAAACGTGACCGCGCCGGAGCCGTCGAGGTGAATCAGCAGCGCGAGCAGCGCCGAGCCCATCACGATGCGCGGCGGATGGCAGCCGATCACGCGCAGCACGCCCGCGATGATCGGGTCGAGCATCCCGGCATCGGTGAGGATACCGAAAAAAAGAATCGCAAAAACGAACATCCCGGCGATCGGGCCGATGTTCTGTACGCCGTGCACGATGAACTTGCCGGTCGCGAGCCCGAAACCGGCCGCGAGCGACGCGGCCACCGGCACGACGATCAGCGCGACGAGCGGCGACAGCCGCTTCGTGATGATCAGGCCGAACAGCGCGACAATGGCGATCGCGCCGATCCATGCAAGCATGATGCGTCTCCTCTTCAGCCGGTGCGCCCGTGCGTGGCCCGGCGTGGGGTTCGAATGGTCGTGCAGCACAGCGCCGCCGGTCGCGCGATACGCGCCGGCGGCCGCGATGCCGGTCAGTTCCGGCGCGGGGCGTTATCGCGGTCGTTATCGCGGTCAGTAGCGCAGCCGGTCGTGCCGGCGTCGGCGAATACCTGCGCCGCGTGTTCGTTCAGCGCGGGCGGCGGCCGCCGGTACGTGGCCGGCGTGCGGCCGAGCTTGATCGGCGACGCGATGCCGCGATGCCGGCCCAGCTCGACTTTCATCGCCCGATGCGCGACATGCGGATGATCGAGCGCCGCATCGAGCCCGAGCACCGGCGCGCACGGCACGCCGCGGCGCATCAGCTGCTCGGCGAGCGCCGCGCCGTCGTGCGCGGCCAGCGCCGTTTCGAGCAGCGTACGCAGCACGGCGCGGTTCGCGCTGCGCGCGCGGTTGTCCGCGAAACGCGGATCGCCGGGCCAGTCGCGCGTGCCGAGCACGTCGCACAGTGCCGCGAACTGCCCGTTGTTGCCGACCGCGAGAAAGATGTCGACGCTCGCCGTCGGAAAGCTGTCGTATGGCGTGATGTTCGGATGTGCGTTGCCGGTGCGCACGGGCGCGTTGCCCGAATGGAAGAAGTTCGGCGTGTGCGGATGCAGGATCGACAGCGCGCAGTCGAACAGCGTCGCTTCGACGAACTGGCCGCGGCCGCTCGCGTCGCGCTCGCGCAGCGCCATCAGCACGCCGAGCGCCGCGTTCAGCCCGGTGACGAGATCGACGATCGGCACGCCGACCCGCAGCGGCGCGCCGCCCGCTTCGCCATTGACGCTCATCAGCCCCGCGAGCGCCTGCACGGCCGCGTCGTAGCCGGGCAACCCGCCGAGCGGGCCGTCCGCACCAAAGCCCGACACGCGGCAATGGACGAGGCGCGGAAACCGCGCATGCAGCGCGTCGAAACCGAGCCCCCAGCGCTCCATCGTGCCGATCTTGAAGTTCTCGACGATGGCGTCCGCGTCTTCGAGCAGGCCGAGCAGCCGCTCGCGGTCGGCCGGTTGCGTCAGGTCGAGCGCGATGCCGAGCTTGTTGCGGTTCACGCCGAGGAAGTACGACGCGGTATCGCCGTCGAACGGCGGCCCCCACGTGCGCGTTTCGTCGCCGGACGGCGGTTCGACCTTGATCACCTCCGCGCCGTGGTCGGCAAGGATCTGCGTGGCGTACGGGCCGCCCAGCACCCGCGACAGATCGATGATGCGCAATCCCGCCAGCGCGCCCTGCTGCTCGTGTTCCGCCATGCGTCCCGCTCCTGGTTCCGGTTGATCGGACTGCCGGTTCCGGCAGGCCAGGCGCCCGCGGCGCGACCGTCCGGATTCGACGAATAATTCTTGTTCGTGAATTTATATTCACACCGGGGAATTGTGTTGTCAACCCCGGCGGCACCCTGAGACCGTGCGGAAGACGTCCCCGTGCGCAAGTGGGGACGACACCGAACACGGACCGGTTGCGATGGCGCCCCGCCTTTCGCTAAGCTGGCGGGAAACCTCTATCTCGAAAAATCTCGAAAAATTCAGGCGGACTATTCATGAAACGGATGCTGCTGGCGGCCTTCGTGCTGGCGTCGACGCTGGGTGTCGGACATGCGCAGACCCAGACGTACCACTTCGGCGAGGGGCAAACGCAGATGCCGGGGGGAGCGCCGCACGCCACCGCGCCGACCGCACGGCACGCGAGCCCGCCGCCTCATCATCGACGTGCCGTTCACAAGCGCCGCCATCCGCGCCGCGTGAAGCCGACGCGCAACGGGATCTATACGCACACCTGACCCGGCGTCCGTTGCGCGACGCCGTGCACGGAACTGTCATGAACGACCGGTAGGATCGCTGCGGCTGCCTGCAAGCCGTCGCGGCCCGCGGCCGGGCAACGCGCCGCCGATGCGCACTTTCTCCACGATTCAGCACCTGTTTTGCCGAACATGAGTACCGGGCCGGACACCCTCGCCGTCATCAAGGAACGCGCCACGATCGTGTGCCGCCAGCACGGCAGCGTGCTGCTGGTTGCCCGCACCGCGTCGCGCTGGTCGCTGCCGGGCGGCACGATCCGGCGCGGCGAGACGCCGCTCGACGCCGCACTGCGGGAGCTTGCCGAGGAAACACGGCTGGAGGGGCTCGCACTCGACTACGCGGTGCAGTTCGGCGGGCTGACGAAGCTCCACCACGTGTTCGTGGCCGACGTGCCGGCGCACCTGACGCCGCGCGCGAGCAACGAGATCGCCCGCTGCAAGTGGTTCACCGTCGACCGGCTCGACACGCTCCGGGCGAGCGTGCCGACGCGCAAGATCATCGAGTTGCTGCGGCTCGACTGTTTTTCGGCGATCGCGAACGGCCGGCTGCGCTGACGTCGATCCCGCCCGCGCCCGTCACGTGCGCAGGAACGGGCCGGCCTTGCGTTCGAGCAGCGTGACGAGTTCGGGCTGCATGTACGCGTAGCGATCGGGAATGTCGAGGCAGACGACCTTCTTGTGCCGCAGATGCGTACCGAATTGCGCGGTCAGCCTGGTCTTGTGTGCGCGCTCCATCACGAACACGACATCGGCCCAGTCGAGCTGCTCGGCGCACACGTGTGTGTCCGCATCGGGCGCGAGGCCCGCCGAATCGGTTTCGACACCCGGCCACGCGGCGAATACCGCTTCGGCCGTCGGGCTGCGCAGCCGGTTGCGGCTGCAGACGAAGAGTGCCCGTGTCATGTCGCTACGAGGTTCAACCTTGCGGAATCGTGCCCGGCCGGACGTACGCGAGCATGTGCGACACGTAGTCGGCCTTGCCGAGTTCGACGCCATGGTGGCGCAGGATCCCGTAAGCGGTGATCGCGTGGAAATTGAACTGCGGCAGTGCCCAGTCGCGCGCGTACTGCTCGCCCGTCATGTCGAACGCGATCCCGTTCGGCATCTCGAGCGCGATCGGCAGCGCGCCGCCGCCGTCGAGCGCATCCGGCGCGAGTTCGCCGAGAAATGCGAGCGTGCCGGCGATGATCGCCTGCGCATCGGCGAGCGAGCCGGGCTGCGCATCCGCATTCCATCCCGCCTCGCGCAAGGCCAGCAGTGCAGCCGGCAACGGTTCGCCACGCAGCCGGTGGATGGGCTCCATGGCCTGGAAGCACGAGAAGCGCACCTGTGCCGCGAGCGGATACATGTCGGGCGCCAGCTTCAACGTCATCGCCGCGTCGGGCGCGTCGCCCGCGGCCTGCCGGTGCGCAGCGGCCTTGTCGAGCCACGCGGTCTGTGCGCGCAGCATGTGGGTGAAGGTCGGAACGAGAAGTTGGGTCGGTGTCACGCGTGCGCTCCTGGGTCGGGTTGTCGTTTGCGCCACGATAGCAGCGTCGGTGCAAACGCGCATCCCGGCCCGGGTGACGAGCGCGATTCGATGCGGATTCAACGGTGCGGCATGGCGACGCATGGCGTGCGGGTGTTCCCCCGCTGCAGGACGATCACGACGCGCGGCCGTTGCACCCCGGCCTCAAGGCTTGCCGTGCCGGGCCAGGAACCGGTCGAGCTGCGACGCAAACGCCTTGCCGTCGCGCGCGCTGAACGGCGCCGGCCCGCCCGTGTCGATCCCGGCGCTGCGCAACTGGTCCATCATCGCGCGCGTCGACAGGCGTTCCTCGATGTTCTCGCGGCTGAACCAGTTGCCGCGCGGGTCGAGCGCATGCGCGCCCTTGTCGAGGACGGCGGCGGCCAGCGGGATGTCGGCGGTGATCACGAGGTCGCCGGCTTCCGCCAGCTCGACGATCCGCGCATCGGCCACGTCGAAGCCGGCCGGCACCTGCACCGCCTTGATGAACGGCGACGGCGGCGTGCGCAGGAACTGGTTCGCGACCAGCGTCACGCAGATTTCGGCACGACGCGCGGCGCGAAACAGCATGTCCTTGATGACGGCGGGACACGCGTCGGCATCGACCAGTACTTGCATGGCGGTTTTTTCCAGTGGGCAGAAGCAGAAGCGGCGATCATAGCGCACCGCGGCCGGCGATCAGCCGGCGCGGCCCGTGCACAGCGCGTCGGCCGTTACCCACTGCGCGCCCCACGCGGCGGCCAGCCGCTCGCCCTGCCCGATCCGCACGGCCGCATCGTCGAAGTCGACGAACACGACGTGATCGGCCGCCGCGGGTTTGGCCGGCATCTCGCGCGTGCGTCCGTCGGACAGCACCCACAGCCAGCGCTGCTTGTCCGGATCGCGCCGCGCCGCGCGCGCGAGCAACTGCGCGGCGGCCGCGATGCCGTCCGCGAGCGGCGTACCGCCGCCACCGTCGACCGGTTCGAGCCAGCGCGCATTCCACCAGCGCGGCACGGCCGGGCCGAAGCGCCGCGCGGCGCCGTCACCGCCGAAACAGATCAGCGCGGTTTCGACCCGATCGCGCGCGGCCTCGTCGAAATACGCGACGATCAGCCCCTTCGCCAGTGCGAGCCGCCCGTGCGACAGCATCGACGCCGAACAGTCGAGCACGAAGCAATGCAGCGCATCCGGTGCGCCAGCCCGCTTGCGGAAGCGCAGATGGTCGCGATGCAACGGATCGCCGCGCTTCGCGGCGAACGTCGCCGGCCATGCGACGGCCGTGCCGGTGCGCGCCGTGCCCGGCACGCGCGCGGCTGCGCCTGGCTGCCATCGAGGACCGCGAACGGCGTTCGCGGCGGCGCCGGCTCGATGGCTCAGTGTTTTTTTAGCGGCAGCGGCACCACGCTTTTCACGTCGCGCAGCCCCGCCGGCTCGGGCCGCAGGTAGCCCCAGTCGCCCTGCGCGACGGCGGCGTCGTTCCCGCTTGTGGCCGGTTGATCGTCCGGCTGCTGGCGCGCATCCGGCGGCGAACGGTCGTCGCGTGCATGATCCGGCTGCGACGCGGCGGACGACGGCGGCGCACCGGCATGGCGCCGGTGCCGCAGCACGGCTTCGGCCACACGCGCCACATGCGACACCGTCACCGTATCGGCCTGCTCCAGTGCGGCGAGCGCGCGCGCCGCGCGCAACATCACGAGGTCGGCACGCAGCCCGTCGACGGCCGCGTCGATGCACAGCGCGCTGACGTGCGCATGCACCGCATCGCCGAAATCGAGCGTCGCCAGCCGTGCGCGCGCCGCGTGAATCCGGTCGCCGAGTGCGCGCTGCGCGGAGGCATGGCGCGCGCGGAACGCCTCCGGATCGAGATCGAATGCAAGCCGCGCCTTCACGATCCGCTCACGCTGCGCGGCGTCGAAGCAGTTCTCCAGTTCGACCATCAGGCCGAAGCGGTCGAGCAGTTGCGGACGCAGCTCGCCCTCCTCGGGATTCATCGTGCCGACCAGCACGAAGCGCGCGTCGTGCGCGTGCGACACGCCATCGCGTTCGACGATGTTCACGCCGCTCGCGGCGACGTCGAGCAGCGTATCGACGAGCCCGTCGGCGAGCAGGTTCACCTCGTCGACATACAGCACGCCGAGATGCGCCCGCGCGAGCAGGCCCGGCCGGAAACGCACGCCGTTTTCGGCGAGTGCATGCGCGAGGTCGAGCGTCCCCGTCACCTGCTCGTCGCTCGCCGACAGCGGCAGCGTGACGAACTGCCCTTCAGGCAACAGCTCGGCGAGGCCGCGCGCGGCGGTCGATTTCGCGGTGCCGCGCGGGCCGCTCACGAGCACGCCGCCGAGCGACGGGTCGATCGCGGCGAGCAGCAGCGCCTGCTGCAGCGCGTCCTGTGCGACGAGCGCCGCAAACGGAAAAACCGCGCGCGCGCGGTGCGTCGTCGGATCGGTCATCGCCGTCCCCCTTCCTGGAGTTGTTCGCTGTCGAGCCAGATCGTTTTGATCCGCTCGCGATAGTCGCCCGGCTGCTGCCACAGGCCGCGCTGCATCGCCTCGACGAAGCGTTCGCAGATGCCGTGCAGCGCCTTCGGATTGTGCCGTTCGAGGAACGCGCGGGTGGCGTCGTCGAACAGGTACGCGTCGGCGACGAGCGCGTACTGGTGGTCGGACAGCACGCGTGCGGTCGCGTCATAGCCGTACAGGTAGTCGACGGTCGCCGCCAGCTCGGCCGCCCCCTTGTAACCATGGCGCTTCACGCCGTCGAGCCATTTCGGGTTGACGACGCGCGAACGGATCACGCGCGCGATTTCCTCGCGCAGCGTGCGCATCTTCGGCGCGACCGGGTTCGCGTGGTCGCCGTGGTAGATGCTCGGCTGCTGCCCGGACAGGTGCCGCACCGCCGCGGTCATCCCGCCCTGGAACTGGTAATAGTCGTTCGAATCGAGGATGTCGTGCTCGCGGCTGTCCTGGTTCTGCACGACCACGTCGATCGTCGCGAGCCGCTCGCCGAACACGTCGGCCGCGGCGTCGCCCGCGCTGTTCTGCGCATACGCATGGCCGCCCCACTGGCGGTACGCCTCCGCGAGATCGGCATCGGTCTGCCAGCGGCGCTGGTCGATCAGGTCCTGCAGGCCCGCGCCGTAGCTGCCCGGCCGCGCGCCGAACACGCGCCAGCCGGCGCGGCGGCGCGCTTCGTCCGGCGCCACGCCCTGTGCGACCCACTTCGCGCGTTCGCGCTCGATGCGCGCGCGGACCGGGTTCAGTTCCTCCGGCTCGTCGAGCGCGGCCACCGCCTGCACCGCTGCGTCGAACAGATGCATCAGGTTCGGGAACGCGTCGCGGAAGAAACCCGATACGCGCAGCGTCACGTCGATGCGCGGCCGGTCGAAGATCTCGATCGGCAGGATCTCGAAGTCGGTCACGCGGTGGCTGCCGTGCGCCCATTTCGGCCGCACGCCAAGCAGCGCGAACGCCTGCGCGATGTCGTCGCCGCCCGTGCGCATCGTCGCCGTGCCCCACACCGACAGCCCGATCGCGCGCGGATAGTCGCCGTGATCCTGCAGATGGCGCTCGATCAGCTGCTGCGCGGATTTCAGGCCGAGCGTCCACGCGGCCTGCGTCGGCACCGCGCGCGTGTCGACCGAGTAGAAATTGCGGCCGGTCGGCAGCACGTCGGGGCGGCCGCGCGACGGCGAGCCGCTCGGCCCCGGCGGCACGAAGCGGCCGTCGAGCCCGCGCAGCAGCTGACGCATTTCCTCGCCGCCGCACGCGTCGAGCGCCGGCAGCAGCGTCGCGCGAACGCGCTCGATCACGGCGAGCGTGTGCGGCCAGTCGCCGGGGGGCGTCGCGTCTTCCGCGCCCGTATGACTGCCGTCGGCTGCACACAGCCTGTCCAGCCATTGCTGCGCGAGCCGTTCGAGCCGCTCGCGCGTATCGCCCGCATGGCGCCACGGCGATGCGTCGAGCGCCAGCAGGATCGCCGGTCGCGGGCCGGCCCACGGCGCGGCCCAGTCGGCCGCGAGCGGGTCGAAATCATCGCCGAGCGCAAGATCGCGCGCGAGCGCGCCGATCAGTCCTGCGCGTGCGCCCTTGCCGTCGCCGACCGGAAAGCGCGCGAGCGCCAGCAGCGTGTCGCGCCGCTGGCGCCCGGCCGGCGACACGCCGAACACGTGCAGCCCGTCGCGAATCTGCGCTTCCTTCAGTTCGCACAGCCACGCGTCGACGCGCGTCAGCAGCGCATCCTCGTCGCCCGCATCGCGCGGCGGCGACACGCTCAGTTCGTCATGCAGCCGGTGTTCGGCGATCGTCGCGAGGATCGTCTTGCGCAGCAGCTTCGCGCGCCGCGCATCGACCATCAACGCTTCGTAGTATTCGTCGACCTGCCGCTCGAGATCCTGCAGCGGGCCGTAGTTTTCCGCGCGCGTGAGCGGCGGCATCAGGTGATCGACGATCACGGCCTGCGCGCGGCGCTTCGCCTGGCTGCCCTCGCCCGGATCGTTGACGATGAACGGATAAAGATGCGGCAGCGGCCCGAGGGTCAGGTCGGGCCAGCACGCGTCGGACAGCGCGACGCTCTTGCCCGGCAGCCATTCGAGGTTGCCGTGCTTGCCGAGGTGGATGACCGCGTCGATGCGATACGCATCGCGCAGCCAGAAATAGAACGCGAGATACGCATGCGGCGGCACGAGATCCGCGTCGTGGTAGCTCGCGTAGTCGTTTTCGCCGCGCGAGCGCGACGGCTGGATGCCGACGAACACGTTGCCCGCGCGCCAGCCGGCGATCGTGAAGCGCCCTTGCCGCAGCGTCGGATCGGCGTCGGGCGGGCCCCAGCGTTCGTTCAGCGCATCGCGCACGGCCGCCGGCAGCCGCGCGAAATGCGCGACGTAGTCGGCCAGCGGGAAGCTCTGGAAGGCGGGGCGCAGCGCGTGCACGGCCGCGTCGTTGGTCACGCCTTCGGTGAGCCGCGCGATCAGCGCGTCGCCGTCGGGCGGCAGGTCGGCCACCGCGTAGCCCGCGTCGCGCAGCGCCGCGAGCACGCGCAGCGCGGACGCCGGCGTATCGAGCCCGACACCGTTGCCGATCCGCCCTTCGCTTTGCGGATAGTTCGCGAGAATCAGCGCGACGCGCTTGCTCGCGTTGTCGAGCGTGCGCAGCCGGCACCAGCCGCGCGCGAGCGCCGCGACGAACGCGATCCGCTCTGCGTCCGGCTGGTAGCGCACGACGTCGACCTCGGTGTGCGGGCAGCGGTACGCGAGCCCCTTGAAGCTCACCGCGCGCGTGACGATCCGGCCGTCGACCTCGGGCAGCGCGATGTGCATCGCGATGTCGCGCGCATGCAGGCCCTGGTTGTCGGCCACCCACGCGTCGCGATTGCCGCCGGACAGGATCACCTGCAATACCGGCGCGTCGCCGGCGAGCACGTCGTGTTCCGGGCTGTCGATCGCGCCGGCCGCGAACGCGGTCGTGTTCAGCACGAGTGCGACGTCGTGCGTGTCGCAGAGCTGCGTGATGACTTCGCGGCTCACCGCATCCTTCAGCGACGTGACCGCGATCGGCAGCGGATTCAGCCCCTCCTGAACGAGCGCATCGGCCAGCGCGTCGAACACGGCCGTGTTCGCGGCCTGCCAGTGCGCGCGATAGAACAGGATCGCGACGACCGGTGCGCCGGGCGTCCAGCGCGGCCGCCAGTCGTCGACGCTCGCGCGGTCGCGCGCCGGGTGATACAGCGCGGCGGCCGGCAACGGGCGCGGCGGTTCGGGTTCGTCGCCGAACCCGAGTGTGTGGAATGCGATGCTGCGCAGCAGCGCCTCGGCGTTGTGCACGCCGCCTTCGCGCAGGTAGCGCCACCACAGCCGGCACAGGCCGGGCGCGACGGTGCTTTTCGCGACGAGGTTCGGGTCTTCCTGCAGGTCGCCCGAGAACATCGCGAGCTGCTGCGCGCGCTTCGACGCGAGCGACACGGCCTGCTCGATCCCATACGGCCAGTACGCTTCGCCGCCGAGATGGTCGATCACGACCGCCTTCGCGTGCTGCAGCACGTCGTCGACATAGAAATCGACCGACGCCGGCTGCCGCAGGAACGTGACGTTCGCGAGCCGCACGCTCGGGAAGCCGGCCGGCAGGTGCGGCACGACGCTGGCAAGCAGCGACAGCGTCGTGTCGGCCGAGCTGAGGATCACGATGTCGGCCGGTTGCTGGTCGATCCGGACGACACCCTGCGTATCGTCGACGAAGCCGCCCGGCGTGGTGCGCAGCAGATGCATCGTGCGTTACGCCTGTTGCGGTTCGGCCGCGCACGCGGCGTCGAACGCGCGTTGCAGCGCGGCCGCGTCGAGATCCTCGCCGATCAGCACGAAACGGCTCGCGCGCGTTTCGCCGTCCTGCCAGCGACGGTCGAAATAGCTGTCGAAGCGGCGGCCGACACCCTGGATCACGAGCCGCATCGGCGCGCCGGGCAGCGCGGCGAAGCCTTTCGCGCGGTAGATCGTATGCGCTTCGACGACGCGCTGAAGCGCCGCGATCGTCGCCTCGCGCGTGCCGGCGTCGCCGGACACGACCACCGAGTCGAAATCGTCGTGATGGTGATCGTGATCGCCGTCGTCGGCCGAGCCGTGATGGTCGTGGCGCAGGTGGATCGTTTCTTCCGACGCCGATTCGAGGCCGAGCAGCATCGCGAGATCGAGCTCGCCGCGTGTCGCGCGCACGATCTTCACCTGCGGCGGGATTTCGTCGCGGATCGCGGTTTCGATCTGCGCAAATTCCGCATCGCCGACGAGATCGGCCTTGTTCACGATCACGAGATCGGCGGACGACAGTTGATCGGCGAACAGCTCGTGCAGCGGCGATTCGTGGTCGAGGTTCGGGTCGGCGCGGCGCTGCGCGTCGACGGCCTGCGGGTTTTCCGCGAACTGGCCGCTCGCGGCGGCCGGCCCGTCGACGACGGTCACGACCGCGTCGACCGTGAAGCTGTTGCGGATCGTCGGCCAGTTGAACGCCTGCACGAGCGGCTTCGGCAGCGCGAGCCCGGACGTCTCGATCAGCACGTGGTCGATGTCCGCGCGGCGCTCGACGAGCGCTTCCATCACCGGATAGAACTCTTCCTGCACGGTGCAGCACAGGCAGCCGTTCGCGAGTTCGTACAACTGGCCCGACGCTTCGCCCTGCGCACCGTCGGCATCTTCGCAGCCGATGCCGCAACCCTTGAGGATTTCGCCGTCGATGCCGAGTTCGCCGAATTCGTTGACGATCACCGCGATGCGACGGCCTTCGGCGTGTTGCAGGATGTGGCGCATCAGCGTCGTCTTGCCGCTGCCGAGAAAGCCCGTGACGATCGTGACGGGAAGCTTGCGTAGGGTCATGGAATATCCAGGTTGGTAAGGGAGAGTCACGCCGAGATCGTCACGTCGATCTCGTCGTAGCGCTTTAGCCGGTAGATCAGGGCCGACACGAGCCAGCAGGCGAGGAACAGGCCGATCACGACATAACCGAGCATGCCGAAGTGCGACGCCACCATCGACGCGAAGCCCCACACCGGGCCCTGCAGCGACAGCTTGTCCGCGAGCAGCGCAAGCACCTCGATGCCGCCGATCAGCGCGGCGACCAGCACCGACACGAAGGTGATCGTCATGTTGTAGTAGATCTTGCGGATCGGCCGCACGTACGCCCAGCGATACGCACCCATCATCAGGATGCCGTCGGTCGTGTCGACGAGCGTCATGCCGGCGGTAAACAGCATGGGCAGCGCCATCACCGACCAGAACGACAGGCCGCCCTGCACCTGCGCCGCCGAGATGCCGAACAGCGCGATCTCGGTCGCCGTGTCGAAGCCGAAGCCGAACAGGAACCCGACCGGATACAGGTGCCAGCTGCGCGACACGAGCCGGAACAGCGGACGGAACAGGCGCGCGAGCACGCCGCGCTGGTTCAGCAGCATGTCGAGATCGGCGTCGACGATCGGCTCGCCGCGCCGCGCGGCGCGAAACGTCCGGTAGACGGAAATCAGGATCAGCAGGTTCGCGATCGCGAGCACCAGCAGGAAGAATGCCGACACGCTCGTGCTGATCACGCCGCCCCACGCTTTCATGCTCTCGAAGCGCGCGAGCGACGCGGCCGTGAGCGTCACCACGACCGACATCACGATCACGACCGTCGAATGGCCGAGCGAGAAGAACAGGCCCGCGCCGAGCGGGCTGCGGCCCTCCTGCATCAGCTTGCGCGTGACGTTGTCGATGGCCGCGATGTGGTCGGCGTCGACCGCATGACGCAGCCCGAACACGTACGCGAGCAGCGCGGTGCCGAGCAGCACGGGCTGGCCGTGGAAGGCGGCGAATGCCCAGATCCATGCGCCTGCGTTGAAGGCGATCAGCAGCGCATAGATCGCGACGATCTTGCCGCGCAACCCGGACGGACTGTCGTTGAACAGGCGAAACAGCGAATCGAGCATGACGCTCCCTTGCGAACGGTCGACATGAAGAATGCCAACACGGCCGTCGCTGCGCGGCCCCGCGCGATCCGGCCCTTCGTCGCACCGGAACATGCGCGCTCGCGCAGGCGGCCGGACGTCGGGAATCGGGAAACGCTCGGGTGTCGGGCACGCTGCGGCCGTGGACGATGCGCCGCCTCCCCGCGGCGCTGAACCCCAACGTTTAGGCCGGTATCCGGGCTGACGAACACGCCGCTTCGCCTTCCCGGATGCGCAAGGCATCCAGTGGCGGTCGTCCGCATGCGCGCGGCATGCGGCGAAGCGGCGTTGCATCGCGGCGGGCACGATGCGTTCGCTTACCGTTGCGGGGGCAGCACAGGTTGGCTCGACTGCGATGCAGGCAGGCTCCCTGTTTCCCGTTTAACTGCGCGCGCCGGAGCGGCGCGCGCGAGCACCAAAACGCGTGCGAGTGTAGGCGCCGGGGGCGGGAGCGTCAAGGCGACGAGTGGCCTGGCCGGCCGGATGAACCGGCGGGCAGCGATCCGGCGCGGGTTTGCCGGGGAAATCGTTCGACTGTCTGACGCACCCGACAACCCGTGCGGGATCGAGCGCGAAGCAGTACGACTCGCCATCCGAAGCGGTTTTTCAGAATTGACGGTCGTTCACGTTGTCCGCAATCGCAAGGCCAGCGCCGCAGCAGGTGCAGCGTGGGGTTGCGCGCAGAAACGTTCATTCTCTTTGGAGATTCGGATGATTGACGTTGCGCAGCCGATATTCGATTGTCCGCTTCAGACAGTTTTCGATGATCGAGATAAACCACTGCGACACATTCGTTCAGACCATGAATATTGCCCGATTGTATGTGGCCATCGTCGTATGGCTGTCGATGGCGCTCCTGTTTCCGTTTGCCCTGAAGGGGATGGATTCCCCCCTTGCAACGGTCGCGAAAGTACTGATGTGGTCGTACTGCATTCTGCAAACGCTACGGGAATCGAAGCGGTGCTTGTGAAGCAGCCCACTGCGACAAAGAGCCGATCGTGTATATCGCACCTGTTTCGCAATCGGCATCGACAATCGTCAATCCAGGGAGATTCATCAACGTGCGAAAATCCACTGTGAGTGAAATGAATCGGGTAAGTGGCGGAGACGGGGCCGTCCACGTCGCGCGCATTGGTGCACAGGCCAATCGAGGCAGCATCATGGCCGGTGGATTCGCCGGGGCGATTTCGGGAGCGGCCAGCGGTGCGTTAAATGGAATGGGGGGTGCTACCGCAGCTGGCGGTACTGCCGGTTGCGGGCTTGCAATAGGCGGCCTGTTTGGCGCCGGTGTTGGCGCACTCGGGTTCGGAAACGGAGCCGCATCGGCCGTCGGCGCACTCGCCGGTGCTGCGGTCTGTGGCCCGAATAGCGGCGGCATCGGCGGCAGTTCCGGCTCGTCCGGAGGTTCAGGCGGCGGTGGATCCTGCGGCGCGGGCGGTTGCTGAAGCCTTGCTTGAAACATCTGGCGACTGTGCGCCGCCGCGCTTTGCGGGATCGGGGCATGGCCTTCATTTGCTCGGCGACATGTTCGCCGAGCGTCGCACAGACCGACGACGGGTAAGCGCCCACCCCGCATGCGTTTGCGCCGGTGCGCTGTGCTATCGTATGCGCCGCGTTCGGTGCTCGCATGCGCATTCCGTGCATGCAGTTAAACGGGAAACAGGAGGCGGATCGCCGCCCTGCCTGTGCTGTCCCCGCAACGGTACGCCGCCCGCGCGACGCGCTTCCCCGCGCACGCGCCCATGCCGCCCACGATGCCACTGCCCTTCCACCGGGCGGGAAGGCTGCGGCCTGGCAAGCGGCCAGCCCGGATACCGGCCGACGCAAGGGGCGAGCCCGATGCTCGCCGAACGCCCGATCCGCGGGGGACGGATCGGGTGCGCATTCCGCCCGCGTTCGCGCGGGCTTCGCCCGATCCGTTATGCGTTGCCTGTCTGCCGGCCGCCGATGTGCCGCCCGCCTTCCCCTTTCCACTGTTTCGACACGGTGCGCGCCGTGCCGCGCGCGATGAGCCGCGCGTGGCTCATCGGCGCCGGCCCCGGCGACGCCGACCTGCTGACGCTCAAGGCCGTCCACGCGATCGGCTCGGCCGACGTGCTGCTCGTCGACGATCTCGTGAACCCCGACGTGCTGCGCCATGCGCGCGCCGACGCGCACATCGAGCACGTCGGCAAGCGCGGCGGCCATGCCTCGACGCCGCAGGAGGCGATCGTCGCGGCGATGCTCGCGCATCTGCGCGCGGGCCGCAGCGTCGCGCGGCTCAAGGGCGGCGACCCGTTCGTGTTCGGCCGCGGCGGCGAGGAACTGGCCGCGCTCGGCGCCGCGGGATTTCGAGTCGAGGTCGTGAACGGCGTCACGGCAGGCATCGCCGCGCCGGCCGCGCTCGGCATTCCGGTCACGCAGCGCGGCGACGCGCAGGGCGTGATCTTCGTCACGGGCCACGGCGCGGGCGCCGACGAACCCGACTGGCGCGCGCTCGCGGCCACGCGCATGACGATCGTCGTCTACATGGGCATCCGCCGGCTCGACACGATTGCAGCCGCGCTGCGCGAAGGCGGCCTGCCCGGCCACACGCCGTGCGCGGCGATCGAGAATGCGACGCGCCCCGAACAGCGGCACGTGCTCGCGACGCTCGACACGCTCGTCGAACAGGTCGACGCGACCGGCATCGGCTCGCCGGCCATCGTCGTGATCGGCCGCGTCGCGGCGTTCGCCGACGATCCCGCGGTACGTGCAGCACTCGGCAGCCGCGCATGATGCGCGTCGCGATCGGTGTCGGTTTCCGCGCGGACGTGACGGCCGCGCAACTCGATGCCGCGATCCGCGTCGCGCTGATGCGGTACCCGGCTGCCGAACCGGCGCTCGTCGCCACGCTCGCCGACAAGGCGCGCGCACGCGCGCTGCGCACGCTGTGCGCGAGACGCGGCTGGCTGCTCGTCGCGTTCGACGCGGCACAGCTCGCGAGCCGCCCCGAACTGGCCGTGAGCGGCCCGTCCGATGCCGCGCTCGCCCGCTTCGGCGTCGCGGGCGTGGCCGAGCCGTGCGCGCAGCTCGCGGCGCCGCACGGCCGGCTGCTGGGCCCCAAATCCATCCGGGACGGCGTGACGGTCGCACTCGCCGGCCCGCTCTGAACCCTTTGTTTCGCTTTCTTTCGACAGGACGAATCCGATGAAAACCGACGCCGAATCCCATCAACGGATGACCGAACGCCGCCGCGCGGGCCACGAGAAGAAGCAGGCCGCCGCCGTCAACGAAAAGGGCCTGCTGATCGTCAACACCGGCAACGGCAAGGGCAAGAGCACGGCCGCGTTCGGCATGGCCGTGCGCGTGCTCGGCCACGGCATGCGGCTCGGTGTCGTGCAGTTCATCAAGGGCGCGCTGCACACGTCCGAGCGCGACTTCCTCGGCGCGGTTGCCGAGTGCGATTTCGTGACGATGGGCGACGGCTACACGTGGAACACGCAGAACCGCGACGCCGACATCGCGACCGCGCGCAAGGGCTGGGACGAGGCGCGCCGGATGATCGAAAGCGGCGATTACCGGATGGTGATCCTCGACGAGTTGAACACGGTGCTGAAGTACGAATACCTGCCGCTCGACGAAGTGCTCGCGACGCTTGCCGCGCGTCCCGACTCGGTCCACGTCGTCGTGACCGGGCGGCATGCGCCCGATGCGCTGATCGACGCGGCGGACCTCGTCACCGAGATGCGGCTCGTCAAGCATCCGTACAAGGAGCAAGGCGTGAAGGCGCAGCGCGGCGTGGAGTTCTGAGCATGCCCGCCTGCCCCGCGCTGTTCGTCAGTGCGCCCGCGTCGGGCCAGGGCAAGACGTCGGTGACGGCCGGCCTCGCGCGGCTGCACCGCCGGCTCGGCCGCCGTGTGCGCGTGTTCAAGACCGGGCCCGACTTTCTCGATCCGATGCTGCTCGAACGCGCGAGCGGCGCCCCCGTGCATGCGCTCGATCTCGGGATGGTCGGCGAGGCCGGCTGCCGCGCGTTGCTTGCCGATGCCGCACGCGATGCCGACCTGATCCTGATCGAAGGCGTGATGGGGCTGTTCGACGGCACGCCGAGCAGTGCCGACCTCGCGGCTGCGTTCGGCGTGCCGGTCGTCGCGGTGATTTCCGCGAAGGCGATGGCGCAGACGTTCGCGGCGATCGCGTTCGGGCTCGCCCGGTTCCGGCCGGGGCTGCCGTTTCACGGCGTGCTCGCGAACCGCGTCGGCTCGGCCCGGCACGCGGAACTGCTGCAACAGGCGCTGCCCGACGACCTGCGCTGGCTCGGGCACGTGCCGGCCGATGCGGGCATCGCGCTGCCGGAGCGGCATCTCGGCCTGCACCAGCCGTCCGACATCGACGATCTCGACGCACGGCTCGATCGCGCGGCCGACGTGCTCGCGCAGACGGCGCTCGCCGAATTGCCGCCCGCCGTCGCGTTCGCCGAACCGGACGCCGCGGCGCCGCTGCCGCGTGCGCTCGCCGGCAAGCGGATCGCGATTGCGCGCGACGCGGCGTTCTCGTTCATCTATCCGGCGAATCTCGCGCTGCTCGAGGCGCTCGGCGCGCGGCTGTGCTTCTTCTCGCCGCTCGCCGACGAACCCGTGCCGGACGATTGCGACGCGCTGTTCCTGCCGGGCGGCTATCCGGAACTGCATGCGGCGACGCTCGCGGCGAACGACGCCACCGCACGAACCATTCGCGCGCATGCGGCGGCTCGCCGGCCGATCGTCGCGGAATGCGGGGGGATGGTGTATCTGTGTGAATCGCTGACCGACGTCGACGGTGTCACGACGTCGATGCTCGGGCTGTTGCCGGGGCGGGCGACGATGCAGCGCCGGTTCGCGGCGCTCGGCATGCAGCAGCTCGATACGCGTACCGGGCCGATGCGCGGCCATACGTTTCATTATTCGACGCTCGCGACGCCGCTGGAACCGGTCGCGAACGCGGCACGCCCCGACGGCAAGCCGGGCAGCGGCGAAGCCGTCTATCGCCACGGCGCGATCGTCGCGACGTACATGCACCTGTACTGGCCGTCGAATCCGGAGGCGGTCGTGGCGCTGTTCGGCGGCACGGCGTCCTGACCGAAAAAACGGCGAGGCGCCGCGATGTCAGGGTTTTTCGCGGCCCGGCGCTTCCGAGCGCGAAGTGCGGAGCACGGTGCCGTCGGGCGAGAAATGCGCGTTGAACATCGCGTCGCCCGATACGCCGCCCTCGGCCCAGTGCCAGCTCCACACCTCTTCGTGGCTCAGCGCGTATTGCGCGATCTCGGTCGGCTTGCCGAGCAGTTGGCGCACGTCGTCCTTCGACATCCCGGGCACGACCTTCGCGATGTTCGCCGCCGTCAGCGCCTGCGTGATCGACACGAGCCGGCCGTCGGGCCCGAAATCGAGCATGTAGGTGCTCGTGCCGTACGGGCCGCGCGGATATTCGAACCGCTGCGAGCCGTCGTCGCCCTGCCTGACCATTTCCGGCTTGCCCGCCTGGCGGAGCACGTCCTCGGTCGTCGACACGCCCGGCTGCAGATTGCCGAACGCCATCGGATCGGGCTTGATCGCATTCACCGCGTCAGCCACTTTCTGGTCGTCGCACCCGGCTGCCAGAATGGCGACCGCACCGGCGGTCAGCACGGTCAGAAGCTGTTTTCGCATTTCATCCACACCTGTATTCATCGCGCCGGTCCGGCGTCGCGCGCAGCGTAGCACGCGACCTGTTCCGTCGATGTCAAGGAGCGTCAAATGCGGTACTACTACGGCCGCTGCGACCGGTTTTGCAGGCGCGGCAGCTCGCACGCGGCCGCGCCGCCGCATCACACCAGGAACGCCTCGGCCAGCTTGACCCAGTACGACGCGCCGGTAGGCAGTGCCGCGTCGTTGAAGTCGTAGCCGGGGTTGTGCACCATGCAGCCGCCCTCTCCGTCGCCGTTGCCGATGATCAGGTAGCAGCCCGGCCGCTTCTCGAGCAGGAACGCGAAATCCTCGCTGCCGGTGAGCGGCACCATCCCGTCGATCAGGTTCGCTTCGCCCACCCACTCGCGCGCGACGCCGCGCGCGAACGCGGTCATATCCGTGTCGTTGACGAGCACCGGGTAGCGGCGCTGGTAGTCGATCGACGCGGTCGCGCCGAACACGGCGGCCTGCGCATGCACGACTTCCTTGATGCGCGTCTCGAGCAGGTCGCGCACCTCCGGCTTCAGCGCGCGCACCGACAGGCGCATCTGCGCGCGATCGGGAATCACGTTCGGCGCCTCGCCCGCGTGGATCGCGCCGACCGTGACGATCGCCATGTCGAGCGGCGACACGTTGCGCGACACGATCGTCTGCAGCGCAATGACGATCTGCGCGCACACGACCACCGAATCGACCGCCTTGTGCGGCACCGCGCCGTGGCCGCCGCGGCCCTGCACGTCGATGACGACGGTATCGGACGACGCCATGAACGGCCCCGGCAGGAAGCCGAATTTGCCCGTGGGGAAGCCCGGCATGTTGTGCATCGCGAAGATCGCGTCGCACGGGAACAGCTCGAACAGCCCTTCGTCGAGCATCTTCTTCGCGCCGCCGAGCCCTTCTTCCGCCGGCTGGAAAATCAGGTTCAGCGTGCCCGAGAAGCGGCGCTCGCGCGCAAGATGCTTCGCGGCGGCGAGCAGCATCGCCGTGTGGCCGTCGTGACCGCATGCGTGCATCTTGCCGGCGATCTTGCTCTCGTACGGCAGGCCCGTGGCCTCGTGGATCGGCAACGCATCCATGTCGGCGCGCAGGCCGAGGCGCTGCGTGCCGTTGCCGACCTTCAGCTGCGCGACGACGCCCGTGCCGCCCAGCCCGCGATGCACCGTGTAACCCCACGACTGCAGTTGCTCGGCGACGAGGTCGCTCGTCGCGAATTCCTCGAAGCCGAGCTCGGGGTGGGCATGGATGCGGTGCCGGATCTCGATCATTTCATCGGCGAGGCCTGCGGGAATCACGCTGTGCGTCACGGTGTCGTCTCCTGTTTCTGCGGGGAATGTGCAGGCAAGGATAGTCGGTTCGCCAGCAACCGGACAGACGAAAAGTCGTCGTGGTAGCAACCAATGGTTGCCGTATCTGGTACCGCGCACGATATGAGCTGACCGGCCATCCGGATGACTGCCGCACACGGCTCGGGCGCGCGAGACTGTGGGCTTGACAGCGATTTGACGAGCGCCAGGATTCGATGATGACCGTTCAAGCATCCGGAATAATGCCGACACATCAACGTGTTACAGGTAATTGTTCACTTTTTGACGTCTGTACATTTTTTGTGTACGCTGATGAGGAAGTGAACAAGCAATCGCCTCCGATGCCCGAGAACGCCCCCCTTCCGATGTCGGAACAGCACGTGCTCGACGAAGCCTGCACCGCATTCGAACGCGCGACCCGGCGCTTCGGCGCGCGGCCCGTGCGCGTGCCGGCCGCGTATGCCGGGCAAGCCGACGCGATGATCCGCTTCGACGTTGCCGGGCATGTGTTCGAGATGCCGGCCACCGTGAGCCTGCGCGTCGAATCGCTGCCGGGCGCACTCGCGGCACTGCGCCGCCGCGGCGTCGCGACCGCGACACCCGGCGAGCGGCCGCTGATGCTGATCGCCCCCTATCTTTCGGCCGAACTGGCCGCCGGCCTGACCGACCAGGGCATCCCGTTTCTCGACACCGCGGGCAACGCATGCCTGATTCAGCCGGAGGCGACCGTGATGATCGCGGGCCGGCCGAAACCCGCACGCACACCGCGCCGGCTGGCATCGCGCGCGACGACGCCGAAGGGGCTGGCCGTGATGTTCGCGGTCGCGACACAGCCGGGCCTCGTCGCGCAGCCGTATCGGACGATTGCGGCCGCATCGGGTGTCGCGCTGGGCACGGTCAACCTCGCGATGGACGACCTGATCGCGCGCGGCCTCGTCGGGCAGCGCCGCAATGGCGAGCGCCTGATACCCGACTGGCCGCGCTTCGTGCACGAATGGGTTGCGCTGTACCCGAGCCGCCTGCGCGCGAAACTGCCGAGCCGTCGTTATGCCAGCCTCGCGCCCGACTGGTGGCGCGATTTCGATTTCGCGTCGTTCGATGCGCGGCTCGGCGGCGAACCGGCGGCCGACCTGCTGACGCACGACCTGAAACCGGCCGAGATCACCGTCTATACGCACGGCGCGGCATCGAACCGCCTGCTGCTCCAGGCCCGCCTGCGCCCGGACGACCACGGCGACGTCGAAATCGTCGAAGCATTCTGGCCGCACTCGCCCGTGCTCGATTGGCACGAGCCGCGCGTGCCGCTCGTACCGCCGCTCCTGATCTATGCGGATCTCGTCTCGTCCGGGGACAGCCGCAACCTTGCCGCCGCCGAACGGATCCATGACCGATACCTCGCCCATCCGCCCGCTTGAAGTCGACGCGCGCCGGCCGCTCGACCCGGCGGCGGTCGCGCTCTTGCAAGCGGTGAACCGTGCCTGCGCGCGCGTCGATGCGGCTTTCGTCGTCGCCGGCGCAACCGCGCGCGACATCCTGATGTGGCACGTCCACGGCATCCGGCCGGTGCGTGCGACACGGGACGTCGACGTTGCGGTGTGCGTGGTGAGCTGGCCGTTTCACGCGCAGCTCGTCGATGCGCTCGTTGCGACCGGGCAATTCACGCGCGCACCGAAACAACAGCAGAAACTGCTGTTCGACAGCGGCACGCACGGTTTTCGCACCGAACTCGATCTCGTGCCGTTCGGGCCGCTCGAAACGCCGCCGGGCGAGATCGCGTGGCCGCCGGGCGGCGAATTCGTGCTGAATGTGCTCGGCTTCCAGGAAGCGGTGGACACCGCGCAGCCGGTGTCGATCGACGCACGCACCGTCGTGCCGGTGGCCAGCCTGCCGGCGCTCGCGCTGCTGAAGCTGCTTGCCTGGAAGGACCGGCGTGCACGCCAGAACAGCGATGCGTACGACCTGCTGTTCCTGCTGCGGAATTTTCACGATGCAGGCAATCGCGAGCGCATCTGGGATGCCGCCCCCGACCTGCTGGAACGGCATGCGTTCCAGCCCGGCCTTGCCGCCGCCGCGCTGCTCGCGCGAGACGCGAAACGGATTGCCTCGCCGCACACGCGCGACGCGATCCGCGTGCTGTTGTCCGACGACGCGACCTATGCCACGCTCGGCCAGGATCTGCTGGCACGTGCGTTCGCGCTGTTGCCGGGTGAATTCAGCGATGACGCCAACCGGTATCTCGGCGCATTTCGCGACGCCTTTCTCGAGGATTCACCCGCACCGCACGCATGACACGACGCTGTGGCGCCGCCGCGTCATCCCGCTTTCGCACTGCCGCGCTCAGGCTGCCCAATCTTCGAGCGACAACCCGGCCACCCGGCCGAACTCCCGGCCGTTGTTCGTGACGAGCACCGCACCGGCCGCGATCGCATGCCCGGCGATCGACGCATCGTTCGCGCCGATCGGCATGCCGCGCGCGGCGAGATCGGCGCGAATCGCGGCCGTTGCATCGACGGCCGCCGTATCCCACGACAGCACGCCATCGAGCCGCGAGACAAAGGCCGTCACGAGTTCCGCATGCTTCGGCGACGCCTTCCTGCCGACTGCGCCGAACCGCATTTCGGCGTAAGTGATGGCCGACACGACGATCCGGTGCTGCGCATTGACGCACGATTGCAGCCGCGACAGCACTACCGGCGGCCGCTCGCGCATGATGAACGAACAGATGTTCGTATCGAGCATGTAGAGCGTGGTCACTGGCCGGACTCCGTCGGCGCGGCGCCGCCGGAAAGGTCGAAGCGGCCGGACTCGATCACGGCCGGGCGTTCGGCGAGGAAATCGGCGTCGGCCAGCGGTTCGCTCGCGAACGAGAGCCACGTGGGCCGCACCGGCCGCAGCATCAGTGTGTCGCCCTCGCGGCGGATCTCGAGTTCCGTCACCCCCTCGAACTCCATGTCCTTCGGGATGCGGATTGCCTGGTTACGGGCGTTCTTGAAAATGGAAACGGTGCGCATGAGCCACTCCATGGGAGTACGATGCGCCCATTCTAGACATATGCCAGCATATGTCAAATTGAGAGGGCGCAAATCGGACGTCGCGCCCCACGCTGCCACGGGTGTTTTTGTCATGTTGCCGGCCTGTCGTCGATGAGGAGAGCGATCCATTCTTCACGACGCAGGCCACGCGGTCCATATCCCGAACGGCCGATGCCGGTGCGGCACCGCACCGCGCGCAACGTCGCACCGACGCTGCGCACCCGCGCCGTCACGGCAACCGGAAAGTGTCGAAGAATGTGTCTCGCTCGATCACGGTGAGCGCCGCGCGCTTGTGCGGGAAGTCGAACTCCTTCAGCGTGTAGAACCCGAGCCGGTGCATGTACGCGATGTGCCGCACGTGATCGACGCGTGGCTCGCCGACGAGCCGCTGCGTGCGCGGTTCGTCGACGAACATGTAGTGCAGCACCCCGCTCCACCATGCATGCAGCTTGCCGGCGCTCTGGAACCGCGAATCGCCGATCAGCAGGTGCAGCCCGCGATCGTAGTCGTGCGCATCGTAGAACGGCGCGAGACGATCCTCCTTCGCCCAGTAGAACTCGAAATAGCCGAACGGCGTGTCGTCGAAATAGCCGATCATCGGGTGCATGTGCGGATCGGCGAGCCGCTCGGCAAGATACGCCGCGTGCTCGTCGCGCGTGCCGCGCTGGTCCCAGAAATGCGCGACGCGATCGAGGTTCATCCAGCCGCTGAACAGGTCCGCATGCGCGTCGATGTCGACGGTGCGCAGGCTGAACGTCATCCCGACCTGCGGCATATGGCGTGCATAGATCTCGCCGGCCGGCGACGGCGGCCGCACCGGGTGCCGGTGGCCGTTCGTGATCGCATGGCGCAGCGGCATCCCGCCCGACGCGGGCGCCTTCAGCCACGGTCGCGGGTTCTGCCAGAAGGTCGTGCGCGATACGGTGAACCGCAGCGTGTCGCCCTCGGCCTGCGCGCCGTCGATCACGCCCTCGCGCACCGCGCGCGCCACGTACGACGCAACGGCCGCCGCATCGGCGCCGCCGAGCGGCACCGTGATCGTCGCCGCGTCGTATCGCGTGTCGGTGTTGAAGAGCGCGACGAACGCCGCGAGCAGTGCCTCCGGCGAATCGTCGGGCCGCCACGCGTCGAGCGAGCGCTCGGCGACCGTCATCGCCGGCCCGTGCGCGGCGCCGTCGAGCGCCGCGGCCACTTCACCTTCGACGGCGTCGGCGGCGCCGGCCGGTTTCGTCAGCGTGTCTTGCATCACAGTGCTCCCGCGTCGTGGCGATCGGCGAGAACGTGCAGCCCCCGCTCGAGCGCCGGAAACAGGCTGCGCTGGAAGTTGTTCCAGCGCAGTTCGAGAATCGTGTCGTCCGGTGCGATCGGCGTGTCGAGCACGTCGCAGATCACCTCGCCGGAATCGATGCCGTTGTCGACGTAGTGGAACGACGCGCCCGTCATCATCACGGGCTCGACCGACGACGTCGCGCCGCTCGCCCAGTCGACCCGTTCGCCGCGCGCGCCGTGCAGCGCGTCGAGCGTCGCCCATGCGCCGCGCCGCTGGTACGGCGAGCCGTCGGCGGTGATGCCCGGGTGGATGTTGGCGATGCGCCGGTGAAAGCGCGCGCCGGGCCGCACGAGCTCGTCGAGGATCACGAGCAGCCCGTCGAGCACGACGACATCGGCTTCGAGTTCGAGCAGGCGCTCGAGCAGGCGGCGCTCGAACGCCTGTTTGCCGGCTGCACGCTCGCGTGCGTCGCGCGGCAGCCGCCGGTACGTCGACGCAATCGTGCAGAACAGTTCGTCAACCGGCCGGCCCTGCACCGTCAACCCTTCCGGCAGGATCCACGGGCGGCCCGGCGTGCGGGCGAAGCCGTAGTCGGCCACCTTCGCGCGGTCGGCCGGCGAACCGTCGTCGTCGTCGACGATCACGCCCTTGAGCGTGTAGCGTTCGCCGAGCGGCGAGTCGTTCAGGCGCTCGACGAGGAATTCGAGCGGCGCCTTCATGTAGCGCGTGCCGCCCTGATAAGCGACCGGCTGGCCGGCGCGATCGGCTGCGCCGTTGCGCAGCGACTGGATGTAGACGAGATTTTTCTTCGGCATGGATGCGTCGTGGAAAAGCGGACGAAGGCGCCGCGGCCGGCCCGCGCCGGCCACGAAGGCCGGCCGGCGGGCCGCGGCGCGCATCGTCACCAGTTGTATTTCGCGGTCGCGATCACCGTGCGGTCGGTGCCGAACACGCAGACGTTCACCGACTGGCAGCCGCTGATGTAGTGGCGGTTGGCCAGGTTCGTCGCATTCACGGCGAAGCGCCAGTTGCGCGTGTCGTAGTGCACGCCCGCGTCGAACAGCGTGACGCTCGACACCGTCAGCGCGTTGTCGGACCCACCGGCCGACGCGCTCTGGTAGCGAACGCCGCCGCCGAAGCCCAGCCCCGCGAGCGCCCCCGTATGCCACGTCCAGTCGGCCCACAGCGACGCCATCTGGCGCGGACGCGGAATGTCGACCGGCCAGTTGTTCAGCGAGTTGTCGTTCGCCTTGATGACCTTCACGTCCTGGTAGACGTACGAGGCGATCAGCGACAGGTTCGGCGTGACCTTGCCGGTCGCACTCAGCTCGATCCCGCGCGAACGCACCTCGCCGGACTGTACCGACTTGGTGCCGCTGTCGTCCTGGCTCGGCAGCGCCGGCGTGATGCCGTTGGTCTGGTTGATCTGGTAGATCGCCGCGTTCAGCATCAGGTTCTTGCCGGGCGGCTGCCAGCGCAGGCCGGCCTCGATCTGCTTGCCGCGCGTCGGCTGCGGCAGCCCGCCGCCGAGCAGGTTCACACCGATCAGCGGGTTGAACGACGTCGCGTAGCTGATGTACGGCGACAGCCCGTAGTCGCCCTGGTACGTGAGGCCGACGCGGCCGGTGAACGCCGTCACGTCGGCCTTCGTCGACGTGCCGCCCGCGCGGTCGTCCATCCGCATGTTGACCCAGTCCTCGCGGCCGCCGAGCGTCAACGTCCAGCGGTTCCACTTGATCTGGTCCTGCGCGTACAGGCCGAACGTGTTCATCGCCGTGTACGTGTTGGTGCGACCCGTGGTCTCCGGGTTGGAGAACACCGACGTGGTCACGGGCGTGTACACCGGGTTGTAGATGTTCAACGGCGGCGCGGCGGCAATCCACTCGCTGTCGGTTGCGGTCTGCCGGTTGTACTGGAAGCCGAGCAGCAGCGTGTGCTGCAGCGGGCCCGTCGCGAAGCGGCCCTCGACGTTGTTGTCGATGTCGAAGCGGCTGTAGTTCATCTGGAACACGCCGGCCCAGCGGCTGACATCGGTCGTGCTGCCGTCGACGAAGCCGTTGCCCCACACCGAACCGTTGTCGAGCGACAGGTGCATCAGGCGGACGTTCTGCCGGAACGTCCACGCCGAAGTCAGGTTCTGCTCGAACTGGTAGCCGACCGACCACTGCTTCTTGCGGTAGTAGTTGAAGTTCGGGTCGCCTTCGTACACGTCCTTGTTGATCTGGCCGCTCGGATTCGGCAGCACCGTGCCCTGCGCGGGCAGGAAGTTCGACGAGATGTCGCCCCAGTCCTGCAGGTACGTCGCGGACAGCGTCAGCGACGTATCCGCGTTCGGGCGCCAGCGGAACGACGGTGCGAGCGCGACGCGCTGGTCGTTGTTCGGGCCGGTCAGCGCATTGCCGTCGCGCGCGACGCCGACGAACCGGTACGCGTACTTGCCGTCCGGGTCGAGCTTGTCGCCCACGTCGATCATGAACTGCTTGCGCGCGTAGTTGCCGATCTGCACGCCGGCCTCGCGCACGCGCTCGCCGTCGGCGAGCTTGGTCTGCACGTCGATGATCGCGCCGGGGTCGCCCGCGCCGTACAGCACCGAGGTCGGCCCGCGCAGCACGGTGATGCTGTCGATCATGTACGGATCGACGCGCCAGCTCGCGAGGTTGATCGTGTTCGGCACCTGCAGCCCGTTCACGTAGGCGGTCGGCGTGAAGCCGCGCAGTGCCGCGTACCAGTCGGAACGGTTGTCCGAACCATACGACGAGAAACCCGGCACGTAGCGCAGTGCCGCGTTCACGTCGGTCGCGCCGGTCATCTCGATCTGCTGCGCGGTGACGACGTTGATCGTCTGCGGGATCTCGTTGATCGGTGTATCGGTCTTCGTGCCGGTCCGGCTGCGCTTCGCGACGAGCCCGACCGTGCCGTCCCCTTCCGAGGCCGCGTTGACGTTGATCGTCGGCAGCGTACCGGTCGACGCACTGGCCGCCGCACCGCCCTGCGCACTGCTGGCCGACGCCGCGGCGCCTGCGTTCACGGCCGGCGCCGTCTGGGCATATGCCTGCCCCGCCGCCGCACCGAACGCCACGCTTGCCGCGGCTGCGATCGCACGCAAACGCGTGCCTGTTGCCCACTCCATCTTTCTCTGCTCCACTTTTTTCATGCGGTCTCCGACCGCGCCTTTGTCAAAGAGCGAAAGCCATCCGGCCCGCGCTCACCCCGTTTTCTTGTCTTGCCTTGGCCGCGCCTTCGTCATGGGCGGGCACGATCCCGTCTTCGAGCGACGCGCAGATTTCGTCCGCGCGGCGTGCCAGCACCGACAGCAGCGTGTCGGACAAACCGTGGCTGTCTTCGCAGCAGCCTTGCAGGTAGATGCGCGGCGCGAAGTGCGCGGGCGTCGCGAGCAGGTAGTCGCGCGTCACGTCGCCACGCTCGAGCGCATCGCCCAGGTGCGGCGCAAGCCCTTCGAGCAGCGCCGAATGGGTGTCGCGGCGGTAGCCGGTCGCGAGCACGAGCGCGTCGAAGCGCTCGACGCGCGTCGCACCGCTCATCCGGTCGCGCAACGTCAGCTCGATGCGGCCGTCGGCGGTGCGCACCGCGCCCTCGATCGCGCTGTTCGCGAGCAGCGCATGACGCGGCGTGCCGTCGATGCGCTGCAGGTACAGCATTTCGTAGATCTGTTCGATCAGCGGCCGGTCGACCACCGCATAGTTCGTGTCGCGATAGCGTTCGAGCAGCGCACGGCGCGCGTCATGCGGCTGCGCATAGACGACATCGGTGAATTCGGGGCTGAAGATCTCGTTGACGAACGGGCTGTCGTCGGCCGGCTTCAGCGCGCCCGCGCGCATCACGAGGCTCGCGTCGACATGCGGGAAGCGGCGCGCGAGATCGATGAACACCTCGGCCGCGCTCTGCCCCGCGCCGATCACCGCGACGCGGCGGCGCTCGCCGTCCGGCGACGCGACGAGCCGGTCGATGTCGGTCAGGTAGGACGACGAGTGGATCACGCGGTCGCGGCCGAGCGCGGCGAACGCGTCCGGGATCGCCGGCGTCCCGCCGACGCCGACCGACAGCGCGCGCGTGACGCGCTGGCGCTCGTGGCCGGCGGCGTCGCGCGACAGCACGCGCAGCGCGTCGATCCGTGCGCCGTCGCCGCGCACGGGCTCGATGCCCAGCACGGTCTCGCTGTAATGGACGCGATCGTCGAACGCGTCAGCCACCCAGCTCAGGTAGTCGTGGAACTCGACGCGGGTCGGGTAGAAGTTCTTCAGGTTGACGAATTCGTTCAGCCGGCCGCGTTCGAACAGGTAGTTGATGAACGTGTAGCGGCTTTTCGGATCGCGCATCGTGACGAGATCCTTCAGAAACGAGATCTGCATCCGGCAGTCGTCGAGCAGCATCCCGCGATGCCAGCCGAATTCAGGCTGGCGCTCGACGAAGCAATGGGCGAGCCCGCCGCGCTCCGCGAGGCGCACGGCCAGCGCCAGATTCGACGGCCCGAAGCCGACGCCGATCAGGTCGAATACGGTTTCTCTCTGCATGTCTCAGCTCCCTTGTCGGTGAATCCGGCGCGTCAGACGTGACGGCCGGAGAAGAACGTCTCGCGCAGCGTGCGCATCCACAGCGGCTGCGCGTCGGCCAGCGCGAGACGGCGCTGCCGCGCGAAGCCATGCCGCGCGAGATGGTCGGCAACCCGCGCGTGGCCGGCCGGAACGGCACAGCCGACCGCTTCGGTACGCGGGTCGTCGAGAAACAGGTAATGAACGACGGACGGCAGCCAGCCCGCCACGCAATGCGGGCCGCGCCAGCGCGATTCGCCGACCAGCATCCGCAGCCCGCGGTCGTAGTCGCGCGCCGCGACGTGCGGCGCGAGCGCGTCTTCCTTCAGCCAGAACGCCTCGAAATACGCGAACGGTTCGCCGTCGAAGCAGCCGACGAGCGGTATGACGTGCGGGTCGGCATCCGGCGCCGCACCTTGCCCGCCGTCCACGCCAGGCTGCGCGCCCGGCCAGCCGTCGCGCACGCGCGGCTCGTCGAACCAGCGCGCGACGCGTTGGGCATCCTCGGCCGGCTGCCAGCCGCGCAGCGTGAAGCGCACGCCGAGCGCCGGCAGGTCGCGCGCATAGACTTCGCCGCGCGGCGCCGGCGGCCGGCGCGGGTGGCGGCGGCCGTCGGTGAACACCGGCAGCGTCGCGCACGGCAGATGCGGGCCGACGAGCCACAGGTCGGCCTGCTGTGCCCAGCCTTCGCGCATGCAACGGCCGGCGTCGGCGAGCACGCCGCTCGCGCGCAGCGCATCGAGCGCGACCGCCGGCCATGCGGCCGGGTCGAGCCGGATCGACGCGTGGCGCGCGCTGTCGGAAAACGCCGCGGCCAATGCGGCCAGCAGCGCACGCCGCTGGTCGGCCGGCGACGCGCGATGGTTGTATGCGACGAGGCGCAGCGCGCCGTCGTCGCCGAGTTGCGCGCGCAGCAACTGCGCACCGATGCCGTCGCCCTGCGCGACGCGGATCTCCGCGCCGTCGCGCACGGCGAACAGGCCGTCCGCGAACGCGAGGCGGTAGGTATCGAGCATCGTGAATCCGTCCGGACGCACTTCAGCCAGCATGGCGTTCCTCCTGTCCCGTTTCCGTGCATGCGTCGAGCCGCGCGCCGAGTGCCGCGAAGGTCGGCGACGCGAACAGGTCGGCGACCGTCAGCGCGTGACCGGCGCGGCTGGCCGCGTCGACGAAGCGCACGACGTCAAACGACGTCGCGCCCGCTTCGAACAGGTCGGCATCGGGCTCGGGCGCGGCCGTCGCGAACGTGTCGGACCACAGCGCCGCGAGCGCGGCAGCCGCGCGCGGTGCGCGTGACGACGTTGCGGCGCGTGCGTCGCCTTCCGCGTGCGCGCGCGGCGACGCTTGCGCAACGGCATGCGTGTCGGGCGCGCCGAGCGCGGCTTCCGACGCGCCGGCGAAGCGCGCGACTTCGTCGTGGTAAACGTCGACGAGCACATCGACGAAGCTGCGGTCGAGCAGTTCGTCCGCATACGAGAACGCGGCGCTCACGCGCCCGTCCGGATGCTCGACGACGTCCAGCTCCAGCGTGAACACGACGCGATGGCGCACATCGTCGAACCCGGCCAGCGACAGGCCGGCCCAGTCGCGCGCGGCGGCACCGGTCGGGCGCAGGTAGTTGAACATCACCTGGAACAGCGGATTGGCCTGCGCGGCACGCGGCGCGCGCAGCGCCGCGACGACGTCCGCGAACGGCACGTCGGCGTGCGCATAGGCCGCGAGTGCCGTGTCGCGCACCTGTGCCAGCACGTCCGCGCGACGCGCGGCCGGGTCGATCCGCGTGCGCACGACGACCGAATTGATGAAGAGGCCGAGCGCCTCGCGGGCCGCGTCGCCCGTCAGCTCGCGCGTCGACGCGAGCACGCCGACCGGCTGGTCGGCCGCACCCGTCGCGCGGAACAAGGCGGTGTTGAGCGCCGCGTGCAGCAGCATCGGCAGCGTCGCGTGCGCGGCCGACGCCGTATCGCGTGCGGCGCGGATCAGCGCGCCGTCGAATTCGAACGCGATGCGCGCCGCGCGCCATTGCGGCACGGCCGGCGCGTTGGCGCGCTGCGGCAGCAGGCGCGCCGGCAGGTCGGCCAGCGCATCGCGCCAGTAAGCGACGCGGGCCGGATGGCACGGCGCGGGCAGCACGAGCGGCCGGGCGACCGGTTGGGCGATCTCCCCGGCCGCCACGGCACCGCCCTGCACGCGGGCGACATAGCGTGCGCGAACCGCATCGAGCCACAGCTCGATCGATTCGCCATCCGACACGATGTGATGAATCGTCAGCGACAGCACGTGATCGTCCGCGCCGAGCCGCAGCACCCGCGCGCGCCACAGCGGCGCATCGGTCGCGAGGTCGAACGGCGCGAGCGCATCCTCGTCGGTCAGCGCCGCCGCGCGGGCAAGCACATCGGCTTGCGTCGACAGGTCGATCACCGGCAGTTCGACGGAAACGCCCGCGTCGATCCGCTGGCCCGGCAGCGCGCCGTCACGCGCCACGAGCCGCGCGCGCAGCGCCGGATGCACGGCCGCGACATCCGAGAAGGCCACACGCAGCGCATCGACGTCGAGCGGGCCGCGCACCCGCAGCGCGACCGGAATGTTGTACGCGGCGCTGTCCGGCTGCGCGCGCCACAGGAACCACAGGCCGAGCTGCGCGGGCGACAGCGGCCACACGCCGTGGGCGTCCGGTTGCGCCACCGCAACGCCCGGCGCCGCGGCACCGGCATGCGCGGCGCGCGGCGCATCGGCCACCTGACGCGCGTACTGCGCGAGCACCGGCGCTTCGAACAGCGCGCGCACCGGCACGTCGCGGCCGAGCCGTTCGGCCACGCGCGTCGCGACGCGCACGGCGGCAAGCGAATGGCCGCCGAGATCGAAAAAGTGATCGCCCCGGCCCACACGCTCGAGATTCAGCACGTCGCACCAGATCGCCGCGAGCGCGGCTTCGTCGCCGTCCTGCGGCGCTTCGTACGCGCGTTCGACGCGCACGGGCGCCGGCAGCCGTGCGCGGTCGACCTTGCTGTTCGCGTTGCGCGGCAGCGCGTCGAGCACGATCAGCTGCGCGGGCACCATGTAATCGGGCAGCGTGCGGCGCAGGTGTGCGTCGAGCGTCGCGGCTTCGACCGGCTGCGCGGCCGCCCGTGCGTCGGCGGTCAGCTCGACGTATGCGACGAGCTGCGCGAGTGCGCCCTGCCCGTGCACGACCGCGCATGCTTCACGCACCGCGTCGTGCGCGGCAAGCTGCGCCTCGATCTCGCCGAGTTCGATGCGCAGCCCGCGCAGCTTCACCTGGTGGTCGACGCGGCCGATGAAGTCGAACACGCCGTCCGCGCGACGCCGCACGAGATCGCCCGTGCGGTACAGCCGCGCGCCCGGCGCGCCGTACGGATCGGGCACGAAGCGCTCGGCCGTCAGCGCCGGGCGGTCGAGATAGCCGCGCGCGACGCCGACCCCCTCGCCGCCCAGATACAGTTCGCCGATCACGCCGACCGGCAGCGGATGCAGCCGCTCGTCGAGCACGTGCGCGGTGCGTGCGCCGACCAGCGTACCGATCGGCAGGTACGCGGCGTCGCCGAGCTTCGCGAGATCGTCGCCGGGCCGGAACATCCACAGCGTCGGCGTGATGACCGTCTCGGTCGGCCCGTAGCCGTTGACCACGCGCACGTTCGGCAGCGCGCGGCGCAGCATCGCGAACGCCTCGCGCGACGTCGCTTCGCCGCCGACGGTCAGCGACCGCAGTGTCGGCGGCGCGCCGTGCGCGAGCGCCCATTCGGCAAGCTGCGCGGCGCAGCCGGGCGGCACGTAGGTCATCGTCACGCCGTCGCGGACCATCATCGCGCAGGTCTGCGCGGGCGGCCACAGCACGTCGGCCGTCACCGACACGGCGGCGCCCGACATGTATTGCGAGAACCAGCCTTCATGCGCGCCGTCGAAGTTGACCGACTGGAACAGCAGGAACACGTCCTGCTCGCCGGCGCCGTAGCGCTCGGCGATCGCCGCGCAATGCAGCGCAAACGATGCATGGTCGACGATCACGCCCTTCGGCTTGCCGGTCGAGCCCGACGTGTAGATCGCATAAGCCGCATGCCCCGGCAGCACGTCCGGCAGCACGACGTGCGCCGCTTCGTCGAGCGAAGCGACTTCGTCGGCGCGCCACACGCGCAGCGCCGGCAGCTCGGGCAGCGACGCGGCGCTCGCGCCGTCGGTCAGCACGTGCGCGATGTTCGCGTCGCCGACGATCTGCGCGAGCCGTTCGCGCGGATGAGCCGGATCGAGCGGCACGAACGCGGCGCCCGACTTCAATACCGCGATCAGCGCGACGAGCAGGTCGACCGAGCGCTGCAGCGCGACGCCGACCCGCATTTCCGGCCGCACGCCGGCCGCCACCAGATGGCGCGCCAGGCGGGCCGCGCGCGCATCGACTTCGCCGCGCGTGAACGCACGATCGATATCGGCGACGCCGCGCGCGTCGGGCCGTGCCTGGGCATGCGCGGCGATGCGTGCATGCACGGGCACGAACGGCTCGGCATCGGTCGCGCCGGCCGGCGCGTTCCATGCAAGGAGCTGCGCGCGCTCGGCGGCGGGCAGCCAGTCGAGATCGCCGACCGGCATGTCGGGGCGCGCGAGCGCATCGGCGAGCAGCGTGACGAAGCGCGCGGCCAGCCGTTCGATCGCATCCGCATCGAACAGGTCGAGCGCGTAGATGAACGCGGCGTCGAACGTGCCGTCCGGCGTCGCCTCGACCGACAGCGTCAGGTCGAATTTCGCGGAAGGCGTACCGGACGGCAGCAACGCGGCCGACGCCGCGCCGAGCGCCGGCAACGCACGACGCTCGCCGTATGCGGCCATCACCTGGAACAGCGGATGGTGGCTCGCGCTGCGCGGCACGCCGAGCGCGTCGACCACCTGCTCGAACGGCACGTCCTGATGCATCTGCGCGTCGACGAGCGCACGCTGCGTGCGCGCGACCAGCGACGAGAAATCGCCGTGCGCGGGCACGTCGACGTCGATCGCCAGCGTGTTGACGAAGAAGCCGATCAGGCCGGCGACTTCCGCGCGTTCGCGGTTCGCGGCCGGCACGCCGACGCAGATCCGCGCATCGCCCGTCGCGCGCGCGAGCAGCGCATCGAGCGCGGCGAGCAGCACCGCGAACGGCGTGGCGCCCGATGCGGCCGCGAATGCGCGCAGTTGCGCAGCGATGCGCGCGTCGAGCGAAAACACGTGGCGGGCGCCGCGCGCACTGCGGCGCGCGGGTCGTGCGGCCGCGCCCGGCAGCGTCAGCACGCCGCGCTGCGGATCGAGCCGTTCGCGCCAGAACGCGAGCTGGCGTTCGCGCTCGCCGGCGTCGAGCCAGCGGCGCTGCCACAGCGCGTAGTCGGCGTACTGGATCGGCAGCGGCGCGAGCGGCACCGGCCGGTCGGACGCATACGTGCGATAGAACGCCGCGAGTTCCTCGAGCATCACGCCCGACGACCAGCCGTCCGACACAATGTGGTGCACGGTGAGCGCGAGCCAGTGATGCGTCGCGTCGAAGCGCACCAGGTGGGCGCGGACGAGCGGCGCCACGCCGAGATCGAACGGCTCGGCTTCCTCGGCCGTCGCGACGGCTTGCGCGCGCGCCGTGCGCTGCGCGTCCGGCAGCGCTTCAAGACCGGTTTCGCGCCACGGGCAGCGCATCGGCGCGTGGATCGTTTGCGCGACGCCGTCCGGCGCTTCGTCGAAGGTCGTGCGCAGCGCCTCGTGGCGCGCGATCAGCGCATCGCATGCAAGCCGCAACGCGTGCACGTCGAGCGGGCCCGTCAGCGCCAGGCGCTCGGTGATGTGGTACGCATCGGGCGCATCGATCAGCCGCGCATGCAGCCACAGCCGCGTCTGCGCGAACGACGCCGGCACGCGGTCGCTGCGCGGCGTGCGCGGCGGGATCGGCAGCACGCGAAAATCGATGCCGGCCGCGCCGAGCTTGTCGATGAACACCGCGCGCTGCGCGTCGGGCAGTTGCGCGAAACGCGTCGCGAGCGCCAGCCAGTCGGGTTGAACCTTCGTCATCCGTCGTCCTTATTGGGTTTCCAGTTCGCCGAGCAGCGCGTCGATCGCGCTCGCCGCGTCGGTCGCGCCGCGTGCCGCGCAGGCCGCGTCGATCGCCTCCGCGCAACGCGCCAGCGTGCGCGTGTCGAACAGCGTGCGCAGCGGCAACGCGAGCCCCCAGTGCAGGTTCGCCTGCGCATGGGCCTGCGTCGCGAGCAGCGAATGGCCGCCGAGCAGGAAGAAGTCGCCGTCGCGGCCGATCGCGTCCACGTGCAGCACGCGTTGCCAGATCCCGGCGAGCGCGCGTTCCGTGTCGGTCGCAAGTGCCGCTTCGGCTGCCGTCTCGCGTACCGGCGCGGGCAGCGCATGGCGGTCGCACTTGCCGTTCGGCGTGACGGGCAACGCGTCGAGTTCGACCAGCTGCGACGGCACCATGTAGGCCGGCAGTTGCGCGCGCAGCGTGTCGAGCAGCGCCGCCCGGTCGAGCGGGGCCGCATCTCCGCGTGCGACGTAACCGACCAGTTGCTCGTCGCGCACGATCACGACCGCATCGTTCACGCCGGGCGCCGCGCGCAGCAGCGCCTCGATCTCGCCCGGCTCGATCCGCTGGCCGCGCAGCTTGACCTGCGTATCGACGCGGCCGAGGTAATCGAGCGCACCGTCCGCACGCCGTCGCGCGAGGTCGCCCGTGCGGTACATGCGCGCGCCCGGCACGAACGGATCGGGCACGAAGCGCTCGGCGGTCAGCGCCGGACGGCCGAGATAACCGCGCGCGAGGCCCGCGCCCGCGAGATACAGTTCGCCGGTCGCGCCGGCCGGCACCGGCTGCCATGCGGCATCGAGCACATGCAGTTGCAGGTTCGCGATCGGATGGCCGATCGGCACCGCGACCGCCTGCGCGTCGTCGGGGCCGCACGTCCAGTGCGACACGTCGATCGCGGCCTCGGTCGGCCCGTACAGGTTGACGAGCGTCGCGTGCGGCAGCAGCCGCGCCATTTTCTCGACGAGTTCGGGCGCGAGCGCCTCGCCGCTCGCGACGATCAGGCGCACGCTGTCGCATTGCGCGGCGGCCGCGAAATCGTCGAGATGCGCGGCGAACGCGGCGAGCATCGACGGCACGAAGTGCAGCACCGTCACGCCGTGCGCATGGATCGCGGCCGCGAGACGCGCCGGATCGCGATGGTCGCCGGGCGCGGCGATCGCGAGCTTCGCGCCGATCGCCAGCGGCCACACGAATTCCCACACCGACACGTCGAAGCCGAACGGCGTCTTGTGCAGCACGACGTCGTCGCGCGTCAGCCGGTACGCGTGCTGCATCCACGCGATCCGGTTCGCGAGCGCGCCGTGCGTGTTGCCGGCGCCCTTCGGCTTGCCGGTCGAGCCGGACGTGTAGATCAGGTAGGCAAGCTGTGCGTCGTCGACCTCGGCGGTCACGCCGGCGTTGTCGTCGACCGTTTCGTCGACCGCTTCGTCGACGGTTTCATCGGCCAGCAGGTCCGCGACCGTCAGCAACTGCGTCGTTGCACCGTCGCCCAGCGCCGCCTCGACCTGCTCGCGCAGATGGGCCTGGGTGATCGCGACGGCCGGCCGCGCGTCGCGCAGCAGATACGCGATGCGCTCGGCCGGATAGTCGGGATCGACCGGCAGGTAGGCCGCGCCGGCCTTCAGCACGCCGACCAGCGCCATCACCATGTCGAACGAACGCTCGACGCACAGCGCGACCGGCGTATCGGGCCGCACGCCGCGCCGGCGCAGCGCAGCCGCGATGCGCGACGTACCGACGTCGAGCTCGCGATAGGTCGCGCGATGCACGCCGCCGTGAACGTCCGCGTATTCGAGCGCGATCGCGTCGGGCGTCGCCCGCGCCGCATCGGCGAATTGCAGGTGCAGCGGCTGCCGTTGCGAAGCCGGCCATGTGCGCGCGGTGTCCTGCGCCCGCGCCAGTGCGTCGCGGGTGGCGTCGTCGGCGATCGACAGTGTGCCGAGCAGCGCATCCGGCGTGCGTGCCAGCGCATCGAGTGCGCAGGCGAACGCGCGGTGCCAGGTTTCGACCTGCCGCGCATCGACGCGCGCGGTGTCGTAGCCGTAGTCGATCGTCAACTCGGCGCCGCTCTCGATCACGAGCGTCAGCGCGAAATCGGTGGCTTCGATGCTGCGCACGCCGCTCAAGACCAGCGCGCGCGGATCGGCGTCGCGCGCCGTGTCGTCGACCGGATAGTTCTCGAACACGACCAGCGTATCGAACAGTGCGCCGCCCGCGCCGCGCGCCCAGCGCTGGATATCGGCAAGCGGCGTATGCGCATGCTCGGCGGCCGCCGCGTTGTCGCGTTGCAGGGCTTGCAGCCAGTCGGCCGCGCGTTGCTGCGGCGCCGGCGCGGTGATCACCGGCACCGTGTTGATGAAGAGGCCGAGCACCGAATCGACGTCCGCGAGTGCGTCGGGACGGCCCGCGACGGTCGCGCCGAACGCGACGGCCGGCTGGTGCGTCATCCGCTGCAGCGCGAGCGCCCACGCGCCCTGCACCAGCGTGTTGACGGTCAGCTTCAGCGCACGTGCCGTCTGCGCGACACGCGTCATCGCGTCGGCATCGAGCGTCGCGCGCCACGTGACCATGTCGGCATCCGCACGGTCGGCCGTGCGGTCGGCGATCAGCGTCGGAGCGTCGAGTCGTGCGAGGCGTTCGGTCCAGAAGCGTTCGTCGGCATCGCGGTCGCGCGTGCCGAGCCAGGCGATGAAGTCGCGGTACCGGAGTGCCGGGCGGCTCGCGAACGGCGATACGGCGTCCGGGTCGCGATAGTCGCGCAGCACGTCCGCCAGCAGGCGCGCGGTGCTCCAGCCGTCGAGCAGCACGTGGTGACGCGTCCACACGACGCGCCATGCGTCGTCGGTCACGCGGATCAGCGTGATGCGCATCAACGGCGGCTCGCGCCAGTCGAAGCCGCGTGCGCGATCGGCCGCGAGCCATGCGTCGAAATCGGCGTCGAGCGTGTCGCCGCGCGTGCGCCAGTCGAGTTGTTCGACCGGCATCCGGGCATGGCGATGCACGCACTGCAGCGGCGCGGCTTCGTCCGGCATCACGCTCGTGCGCAGGATGTCGTGGCGCGCGACGGACGCCTCGAACGCGGCGACGAGCCGGTCGGCATCGAGCGCGGCCGCGGTCGCGACGAGCTGGTTCACGTAGCTGGCGTGACCGGGTGCGAACAGCGCATGGAACAGGATGCCCTGCTGCATCGGCGACAGCGGATAGACGTCGTCGATCGTGCGCCAGTCGAGCGGCGTGCGTTCGATCGCGGCCTGCGTGAGACCGGCGGCCTGCGCGAGCGGGAAATCGCCCGGCGTCGCGCCGGCTCCGCGATGCGCGACGCGTGACGCACACGCGTCGACGAGCTCGCGCAGCGCCGCCGCGAAGCGTTCGGCGCATGCGTCGATCGTCGTGCGCTCGAATTGCGGTGCACCGTAGACCCAGTGCACTTTCAGCGTGCGTGCGCCGTCGCGATCCGTATCGAGGTACGCGTGGATCGCGAGCGTATTGCCGAGCGGCCCCTGGGGGTCGCGCTCGACGCCGGTGCCGCCGAAGCGCGGCACGAGCACGGCATCGCGCGGTGCGTCGAACTGGCCGAGATAATTGAACGTGACGCGCGGACGCGGCACGGCGGCCAGCACCGCGCGCGTCGCCGCATCGCCGTAGTGCGCGAGCACGCCGAAGCCGAGCCCCTTGTGCGGCACCGCGCGCAACGTGTCCTTGACCGCGCACAGCGTGTCGCGCGCGGTGGCCGCGACCGGCAGCGTCACCGGGTAGTGGCTCGTCAGCCAGCCGATCGTGCGGCTCGCATCGGCATCGTCGAACAGCGCCTCGCGGCCATGCCCTTCCAGTTCGACACGGCACGAGGCGGCGCCGCTCGCGCCGGCCAGCGCCAGTGCGAGCGCGGCACCGAGCAATTCGATCGTCTGCGTGCGATAGGCGGCGTGCGCATCGGTCAGCGCCGCGCGGGTCAACGCCGCGTCGATCGTCTGCACGACGACGGCAGCATCGGCGTTCGTCGCCGTGGCGTCGGGGTGGTCGGGCACGACGTCGTCACCCTGCGCCATGCCGGCCCAGTATGTCGCCTCGGCCGCGAACGGCGATGCCGGTTCCGTCGCCGCACGGGCAAGCCGCGACGCCCAGGCATCCGCGCGCAGGCCCGGCTGCGACAGCCGGATGGGCGTGCGTTCGCATGCCGCGCGGTAGGCCGAGTCCAGGTCGTCGAGCAGGATGCGCCACGACACGCCGTCGACGATCGCATGGTGAATCGCCAGATAGAGCTGCGTCGAGCCGTCCGGCAAGCGTGCCGCGCATGCGCAGGCCAGCGGCCCGCGACCGAGGTCGAGGCGGCGCTGCAACGCGTCGAAGCGCGCGAGCGCGTCGGCTTCGTCGCGGGCGGCGACTTCGACGAACGGCAGCGCGTCGTATGGTTTCGCGGCATCGCTGGCCTGCCACGTGCCGTTCGCGCCGCGTGCGAAACGCTGGCGGAATGCGTCGTGATGCGTCAGCAATGCGTCGAAGGCGCGCGCGAACGCATCGGCGTCGAACGGCCCGCGCACGTCGAATGCGACCGACTGGTTCCAGTGGCCCGGGCGCGGGATGTCGAGTGCGAAGAAGCGCTGCTGCGCGGGCGTCAGGACCGGCGCCGTCACCGGTGCGCCGGCAGCAGATCCGACTGCAGGCTGCGCGACGGCGGCGGCGGCGACAGCCACGTCCTCCGTCTTCGCGATGCGTGCGAGTTCGGCGACCGTCGGGCCGTCGAACAGCTGCTTCGGCGTGAAGCGCACGCCGCGCTTGCGCGCACGGGCAATCACCTGCAGCACGAGGATCGAATCGCCGCCGAGTTCGAAGAAGTTGTCGTCGCGGCCGACCTGCGGCGCCTTCAGCACGGCCTGCCAGATGTCGGCGAGCACCGTTTCGACCGCGCCCTGCGGCGCATTCCCGGATGCGGTCGCGACCGGCGCGGCCGCCTGTTCACGCAACGCGGCACGATCGATCTTGCCGTTCGCGGTCGCGGGAAGGCGAGCGAGCGCGACGAACTGCGCGGGCACCATGTAGTCGGGCAGCTTCGCGGCAAGCGCCGCGCGCACGGCGGCCTCGTCGAAGGTCGCGCCGTCGCGCATCACGACGAACGTCGCGAGCCGCAGGCGGCCATCGTGTTCGATCGCGAGCGTTTCGGCCTGCGCGACCGGCCCGGTCGCACGCACGGCCGCACTCACCTCGCCCGGTTCGACACGGTAGCCCCGAATCTTCACCTGGTCGTCGATGCGGCCGAGGAACGCGAGACGGCCGTCGGCGCGCAACCGGACACGGTCGCCCGTGCGATACAGCCGCGCGCCGGGCGTAAACGGATCGGGCACGAAGCGCTCGGCGGTCTGCGCCGGGCGCCCCAGGTAGCCGCGCGCGACGCCCGGCCCGCCCAGATACAGCTCGCCCGTCGCGCCGGCCGGCACGCACGCGCCGAACGCGTCGAGCACCAGCGCGCGCGCATTCGGCAGCGGCAGGCCGAGCGGCACGCCGCTCGCGGGATCGCGCGCATCGGCGGCGATCGACGCCGTATCGCACGCGATCGCACCGACCGTCGCTTCGGTCGGCCCGTAGTGGTTGATCACGCGACAGGCCGGCGCAAGCGCGGCCAGGCGCGCGACGAGCGCCCACGTCAGCGTTTCGCCGCCGGTCACGAGCGCATGGCGCGGCAGCACGTCGGCCGGCACGCGTGCGTCGAGCAGCGCCTGCAGGTGGCTCGGCACGATCTTCAGCACGCCGACGTCGCGGCGGCGCATCTCGTCGGCGAACAGGTCCGGATCGAACGCGCATGCGGCCGGCAGCAGGTGCAGCGTGCGGCCCGCGCACAGTGCGCCGAACAGCGTCGTGTGACCGAGGTCGGCCGCGACGGTCGATACCATCGCGAACGATGCGTCCGGTGCGAACGCGAGTTCGTCGAGCATCCCCTGCACGTAGTCGGCCAGCGCGCCGTGCGACACGACGACGCCCTTCGGCGTGCCGGTCGAGCCCGACGTATAGATCAGGTAAGCGCCCTGTTCCGGGTGCGGTGCGACGCGCACGCCGGCCGCGAGCGCGAGCGTTGCGTCCTGCGCGAGCGTGTCGACGTCGAGCGGCTGTGCGTCGATGCCGGCCGGCCACGCCGCGGTATCCGCGACGAGCGCCCAGCGCGCGCCGCAGTCGGCTGCCGCCGCGGCCAGCCGGGCGGCCGGCTGGGCGGGATCGAGCAGCACGGCGAGCGCGCCTGCCTTCAGCGCGCCGAGCAGGCCGACGACGAAGCGCGCGGAGCGTTCGATGCAGACGATCACCGGCGCTTCGGCGCCCACGCCTCGCCCGGACAGCGCGCGTGCGATGCGGTTCGATGCGTCGTCGAGTTCGCCGAACGTCAGCGACGCCGACGCATCGGCAAGCGCGACGCGATGCGGATACGCGGCCGCCTGCCGCGCGAACGCGGCGACGATGTCCGCATGTTCGATGCGCAGCGGACGGCCGTCGCGCGGCTGGCGCGCAGCGGCCGACGCGTCGCACGGCAGGACGGCCGTCGTCTGGTGCGGATCGCGCGCGGCGGCACCGACGAGCGCCGCGTAGCTGTGGAGCCACGCACGCGCGGTGTCCACATCGATGCAGTCGGTCGCATAGGCCGCGACCAGTTCGATGCCGTTCGCATCGTCGGTGAAATCCACCGCGTAGTCGAAGCGTGCGGCGAGATCGGGGCCCGGCGTCGCAACGGCCGTCGCGCCCGGCAGCACGCTGTCGTGCCGCGCGTCGAACTGCTGCGCGAATTTCACCCGCAGCCATTCGTCGCCGCGCTTGACCGGGGGCTTCACCGCATCGACGACGCGCTCGAACGGCACGTCCTGGTGGGCGACCGCGTCGAGCGCCGCCGTGCGCGCCGCATCGACGAGCGCGCGGAACGGCAGCGTCGGCGCCACTCGCACGCGCAGCGCGACCGTATTCAGGAACAGGCCCAGCAGCGCACGCGTTTCGGGGCGCTGACGATGCGCGACCGGTACCGCGACCACGACATCCGTTGCGCCGGTCAGGCGCGACAGCCATGCGTCGAGCGCGGCCAGCAGCACCGTGAAGACGGTCGCCTGCGCGTCGCGCGCGAGTTGCCGCACGTCGGCCGCGACCGCGTCGGGCAGCCGCACCGACACGCGCGCACCGTGCAGCGTGCGCGCCGCGCCCGGCTGGCGGTCGACCGGCAGCGCGAGCGGACCCGGCACGTCGCGCAATGCGCCGCGCCAGTAATCGAGCTGACGTTCGCCCTCGCCGCCGGCCAGCATGTCGCGTTGCCAGTCCGCATAGTCGGCGTACTGGATCGGCAGATCGGGCAGCGACGGCGCGCGGCCTTCCGCATACGCGCGATAGGCGGCCGACAGTTCGTCGAACGCGCAGCGCGAGCTCCAGCCGTCGGTGATGGCGTGATGGGCGGTCAGCAGCAGGCGGTGACGGTCGCCCGCGAGCGCGACCAGCGTCGCGCGCAGCAGCGGGCCGCGCGCGAGGTCGAACGGTTCGGCCGCTTCGCGCTCGGCAAGACGCGCGGCTTGCGCGTCGCGGGCGGCGGGCGGCTGGTCGCGCAGGTCGACGTCGGCGATCGACACCGGCAGGTGCGCATGAATCCGCTGCATCACCACGCCGTCGTCGTTGTCGACGAGCGTCGTGCGCCATGCCTCGTGCCGGCCGATCACGTGATCGAGCGCGCGTTGCAGCGCGTCGCGATCGAGCGTGCCGTCGATCGTCCAGTGCGCGGCGATGTGATAGGCGGCGCTCGCGTCACGCGTCTGCGCGAGCACCCAGAAACGTTGCTGCGCGAGCGAGGCGGCGCGATCGACGTACGGCGCGCATGCCGCGGCGGCATCGGCCGCATCAGTCGTCAAACGGCGCGCGGCGATCGCGGCCAGCGGTTCGCCGGTTTCGCGTTCCGCACGATCGACCGCTTCGGCCAGTTCGGCGAGCGCCGGATCGGCAAACAGCGTATCGAGCCGCAGGTTCACGCGTACCGCGGCCCGGATCGCGGCCTGCAACTGCATCGCGGCGAGCGAATCGGCGCCCAGCGCGAAAAAGCGGTCGTCGCGCGACGGTGCGACATCGAGGCCGAGCAGCGTCTGCCAGAGACCGGCGAGCTGCTGTTCGATCGGCGTGCGCGGTGCGTCGCCGCTACCCTGCGTCGTGTCGCGCGCGGCGGCAATCTTCTCGCGCAGCGCGGCACGGTCGATCTTGCCGTTCAACGTGTACGGCAGCGCATCGCAACGCACGAACCGGTGCGGCTGCCATGCGGCCGGCAGTTGCTCGGCCACGTGCGCCTTGAGCGCCGCATCGTCGGCCGCCGCGCGCAGTGCGACGCACGCGATCAGGCGCGTCGGCCCGTTGCCGGTTTCGGCGACCACGGCCGCGTCGGCCACGGCCGGATGCGAGCGCAGGCACGCGGCGATTTCGGCCGGCTCCACGCGCACGCCGCGTACCTGGACCTGGTCGTCGAGGCGGCCGAGATAGTCGAATGCGCCGTCGTCGCGCAGCCGTGCGAGGTCGCCGGTACGGTACACGCGCGCACCGGGTTCGCCGTCGGCATCCGGAACGAAACGTTCGGCCGTCAGCGCCGGGCGGCCGTGATAGCCGCGCGCGACGCAGACGCCGCCCAGCAGCAATTCACCCACGCCGTCGCCCTCGCCACCGTCGACGCGCGCGACGCGCGGGCCGATCACGCGACCGATCGGCAACGACGCATAGGCGTCGTCGGCGGCCAGCGCGGGCGTCTCGCCCGGTTCGACCGGCCACAGCATCGGCGAAATCACGGCCTCCGTCGGCCCGTAACCGTTGATCAGGCGTACCGACGGGAAGGTGCGGCGCACGAATTCGAACGCCTGCTGCGGCAGCGCTTCGCCGCCGAACGCGAGCACGCGTAGCGCCGGCGGTACGCCGTCGCGTGCGGCCACCGCGGCGAATTCGCGCAGGTATGCGGGCGGGAACGCCGCCACGTTGACCGCCTCGCTCACCATCAGCGCATGCGCGGCATCCGGCGCGAACGGCTGCGGCGGTGCGACGACGATGCTCGCGCCGGTCGCGAGCGGCGCGAGCCAGCACTCGTGCGCGGCGTCGAAATTGACCGACGCGAAATGCAGCAGGCGGTCGCCGGCCTCGATCGGCAGCGCGGCCGCGAGCGCGTCGCAGTGCGCGGCGAGCGGCCCGTGTTCGACGACGACCGCCTTCGGCGTGCCGGTCGAACCCGACGTGTAGATCATGTAGGCGGCCGCACGCGGGTGGACGGTCGCCGCTTCGTCATCCTCGGCGACCTCCTGGCCATCCGCTGCCTCGGCTGCCGCGTCGAACGCGTGCTCGAACGGCGTGCCGAGCGCCGCGCGGCCGGCCGCGTCGACGATGCCGTGCCGCAGCCGGGCATCCTGGACGATCCAGTCGAGGCGCGCGGCCGGATGGCGCGGGTCGAGCGGCACGAACACGCCGCCCGCCTTCAGCACGGCCAGCAGCGCGACGAACAGTTCGCACGAACGCTCGACGCACACGCCCACCCGCACTTCCGCGCCGACACCGGCCGCGCGCAGTTGCCGGGCCAGCCGCGACGCCCGCGCGTCGAGCGCGCCGCGCGACAGGCGCAAGTCGTTCTGGAAAGGTGCCGCGATTGCGGGTGCGTCGGGCGCGATGCGCGCCAGTTCGCGGATTCGGTGATGCAGCGCAGTCGGGAAACTCGTCATGTGCGTGAAGTCCTTCGGTCCGGCCGCTTCGGCCAAGTCTCGGGGCCGCTTGGGGCGGCTTCACTGGTGTGACGAACGGCGCGGCCGATTTTTTACCGTTTTGTGCGCAAAGTGCAGGCGGACGCTTTTTTTTGAACGCGCGGCTAAATATTTGCGCGGCCCGTTCGTCTATCAGGGAGGAAAGCCGCAACGGGGCCCCGCCTCGCCCGCCGCTTTCGCGCCAGTTTTGCCGTTTTGGCGTTTTCGCCTGCCTTCCCTTTACCGACGTTGCCGATGACAGCTGCCCACGAGCCTTCTTCCCCGCCGTCCCTCGACGCCTCCCCCGCCCGCCCCGCGGCGCGGCTGATCCTCGCGCTGCTGCGCGAAAGCCGCGCGTCGCTCGCGCTGGCGCTTACCGCGTGCGTGCTGAACGGCGTCGCGAGCGTGCTGCTCGTCGCGACGCTGAACCGCGCGCTGTCGCAGCCGGGCGCGGCCGACGCGTCGCTCGCATGGCGCTTCGCGCTGTGCGCGGTGATCGCGCTCGTCACCCGGATCGTGTCGGGCACGCTGTTCGCGCGCCTGTCGCAGGACACGATGGCGCGGCTGCGCGTGCATCTCGCGCGGCGCGTCGGCGCGGCCGAGCTGCGCGACATCGAGCGGATCGGCGCGGCGCCCGTGCAGTCGGTGCTGACCGACGACGCGACCAACGTGTCGATGCTGTTCTTCGCGCTGCCGAACCTGGTCATGCACGGCTCGATCGTGTTCGGCTGCCTCGGCTATCTGGCGTGGCTGTCGTGGCCCGTGTGCCTGCTGGCGCTGGCCGCGATCATCGCCGGCTCGCTCGGCTATCACACCGGCGATCGCCGCGCGATCGCGGCGCTCGAAGCCGCCGGCCAGGCGCAGGACCGCCTGTTCGGCTATCTCGGCTCACTGTTCTCCGGCGCGAAGGAGCTGAAGCTGCACGATGCGCGCGCCCGCCAGTTCGTCGACGGCCAGCTCGGCGCCGCGATCGGCGAAGTGCGCGACCACCGCCGCCGCGCGTTCAGCGCGTACGCGGTCGGGGTCGGCTGGATCATCTTCCTGTTCTACGTGTTCCTCGGCGTCGCGTCGTTCTGGCCGCAGCTCGGCGTGCATGCCGATCCGGCCACGGCGGCCGGCTACGTCGTCGTGTTCCTGTTCATGCTCGTGCCGCTCGACGGCCTGCTGAACAACCTGCCGACCGTCAATGCGGCGCGCGTGTCGCTCGGGCGGATCGAAGGCGTGATGGCCGAATTCGGCGCGCTGCGCACGGTGCCGCCCGCGGCCGATGCGCCCGACGTGCCGCCGGCCGGCGCCGTCACGCTGCGCGGCGTCACGCACGCGTATTTCCACGAACGCGACGAACGGATGTTCAGCATCGGGCCGATCGACCTGACGATCAAGCCGGGCGAGCTCGTGTTCATCGTCGGCGGCAACGGCAGCGGCAAGACCACGCTCGCGAAGGTGCTGACCGGGCTCTACGAGCCCGAGCAAGGCACGATCGAGGTCGACGGCCGCACGATCGGCTGGCGCGAGCGCGCGGCCTACCGGCAGCGCTTCAGCGCGGTGTTCAACGATTTCCACCTGTTCGATGCGCTGCTCGGCATCGTCGACCCCGACGATCCGTCGCGTGCGCAGGCCGATGCACGGGCGAACGCGCTCGTCGCGAAACTCGCGCTCGATCACAAGGTGAAGGTGGTCGACGGCGCGTTCTCGACGCGCGCGCTGTCGACCGGCCAGCGCAAGCGGCTCGCGCTCGTCGTCGCGTACCTGGAAGATCGCCCGTTCTACCTGTTCGATGAATGGGCGGCCGACCAGGACCCGTCGTTCAAGGCCGTGTTCTACGAGCAACTGCTGCCGGAGCTGCGCGCGCGCGGCAAGGCCGTGATCGTGATCACGCACGACGACCGCTACTTCAACCTCGCCGACCGTCTGCTGAAGCTCGACAACGGGCGCATCGTCAGCGATACGCAACCGGCGCGCCTGCGTGCGCAGGATGGCGTCGATGCGCTGAGCGCGTAACCTGACGATAGTCGATAAAAAACCGCCGGCACGCTGCATGGGCAGTGTGTCGGCGATCGTCGTTTTCAGCGGGGAATTCAGCAGCTGACGTGTGGCGAAAATGAAAGGCGAAAGCCACGCGTCGTCGGGCCGGTCGCGACGCCCTGCCCGTCAACGCGGCATCGCCTGCTGCTCGAAGCACGCCGCGCTCAACGCACGGCCGGCAGCTTCAACATCGTGTCGGTCATCACGTCGGCCAGCTTCAGCGCCGACATCGGCCCGCCGAACCCCCAGATGTTGCGCTCGATCAGCGCGATCCGGTGATCTTTCAGTGCGGGCACGAAGCGCCACACCGGCGAATCGAGTTTCGCCGACAACGGCACGTCCATCCCCGACGCGGTCACGAACAGCACGGCGAGGTCGCGCTGCCGCAGCAGATCGGCCGACGTCACGTACAGCGTGCCTTCCCGCGTCGGCTTCTTCGGCCACGGCTCGAGCCCGAGCGCTCGCGCGAGGCCCGCCGACGTGCTGTTGCCCGTATAGGCCCAGTAACGATCGGGCAAGCCGAGATCCTGCAGCAGCGCGACGCGCTCGCCGTGGCGGCCCGCGGCCGCGAGCCGCGTCGCGTTGCGCGCGATGCCGGCGTCGAGTTGTGCTTCGACCGCCTGCGCGCGCGCGTCGCGCCCCGTCACCGCGCCGATCGTCCGGAAAATCTGCCGCATCCAGTCGAGCTGCGTGACCGGCACGCCGTCTTCCGACACGTTCGGGCTGAACTGGAACAGGATCGTCGGCGCGATCCGGTCGAGTGCGTCGAAGATCGGCGCGTGCCGGAAACCGACGCCGATGATGAGATCCGGCTTGACCGCCGCGATCGCCTCGAGCCCTGGCTCCTGCCGCGAGCCGATGTCGGTCACGTGCGCGAGCTGCTCGCTCCGATAACCGAGCCAGCCTGGGTAGAACGCCGTATCGGCCATCCCGACCGGCACGAGGTCGAGCGCGATCACGCTTTCCGCGAACATGAAGTCGAGCGCGACCACGCGCTGCGGCCGCACGGGCATCTTCGCGCTGGCCTGCGACACGACGGGATTGCCGGCCAGCGACACGGCGCGTTGCGAACCGCCCGCGCCCCCGGCCACGGAGGCGGCCGCCGCCGATGCGGAAAACGCGCCGCAGCACGCGGCGCCAAGCGCTGCCGCGAGTGCACCGAGCGCGTGCCGGCGGCCGGCGTGCGTCACCGGATCGCGTCCTGCTCGGCCAGCGCCGCGTCGTCCATCGTCAGTAGCAGGGGGCAGCTTCCACACAGTTGCGTTTCTCCAGGAATTTCGTAGCGCAGGCAGCACACGCGGCGCGCGCGAAACGGCGTCGGCAGCAGCGGCGAGCGCGGCACGGCATCGCGCACCGGCATGCGCAGCGGATTCGATTCGCCGCGCACGCAGGTCGAACCGAACAGCCAGTTCGCGTCCCCCACGGGATCGGCCGCGCACGGCAGCGAACGATACGTCTCGAGCAGATAGTCGAGCAGGTTGCCCGCGTTGCTCCACAGCACGCGCGGCGTGACGCGGCCCATCGCCGCGAGCAGGTCGATCACCGCGCCGAGATGGGCGATGAGCCCCGCATAGCGCGGCGCGGGATCGTCGCACGGCGCGCCGAGCGCGTCGCTCGCGAAATACAGCGCGGCCGGCATCCCGTCGTCGAGCGCGACGAACGTGCGCTCGGGCGTCATGTCGAGCGGCCGGCCGAGCGTCAGCGCGGCGACGACGCCGGCCGGCGCCGCGCGGCCGAAATAATATTTGCTCCATTGCGACATCAGCGCGCGCGCATGCTGCGCCGGATCGCCGCCGTAATGGTCGACCATCGCGCCGAGCATGGCGTCGCGGTGCGCGGGCAACGCGCTGACAGGCACGACGACGCGGCCCGGCGCGTGCACATCGTCGGGCATGCCGAGCCAGACGATGTCGAGGTGCTCGGCGAACGGTTGCGGCGCGAACGCCGAAAAGCGCGTGGCGCGCGCGCCGTCGAGCGCCGGCGTCATCGCCCCGCGCGCCGGGCGCGGCGCCCCTCGAGAATCAGCAGACCGAGCAGGTACGGCGCGCCGATCAGCGCGGTCAGCACGCCGGCCGGCACCTCGCGCGGCGCGACGACGGTGCGCGCCGCGAGATCCGCGACGCCGAGGATCAGCGCGCCGCACGCCGCCGCGAGCCACAGCCGCGTGCGATGCCGGCGCGCGCCGAGCATCGTCGCAACGTGCGGCGCCATCAGCCCGATGAAGCCGACCGGCCCGACCGCCGCGACGGCCGCGCACGCGGCGAGCGTCGCGATCGTCAGCGCGAGCGGCCGCAGCGCGGCCACCGGCAGGCCGAGCGCGGCCGCCTGGTCGTCGCCGAGCGCGAGCATGTCGAGCGGTTTCGCAAGCCACGCGAACACCGGCACCGCGAGCACGCACCACGGCAGCAGCATCGATACCTCGCCCCAGCTGCGGCCATACGTGCCGCCGACGAGCCACACGACGAAACGCGCGGGTTGCACGCTTTCCTGCGTGATCAGCCATTGCGCGAGCGTGGTCCACAACGCGCCGATCACGATGCCGGTCAGCGCGACCGCGAGCGGCGCGTAGCGATGCCGGTGATTCAGTGCGAGCGTGATCGCGAGCGACAGCCCGCCGCCGATCAGCGCCGCCGCCGCAAGCGTCACATGACCCATCAGCGGCCACGTCGACAACGCGAACAGCGTGACGAGCCCCGCGCCCTGCGTGACGCCGAGTACTTCGGGGCCCGCGAGCGGATTGCGCACGACGCTCTGCATCGCGACGCCGCTGACCGCCAGCAACGCGCCGGCGAGCAGCGCGCACAGCAGGCGCGGCATGCGCAGGTCGATCAGCATGCGCGCGAGCGGATCGTGACCGGACAGCGCCGCCGACCAGCGCGCCGGCGACAGCCACTCGGGGCCGGCGGACACGCCGACGAAAACCACCAGCACGCCCGCCATGACGAACAGCACGGTGCGCAGCGGCCAGCCGAGCCGTTCGAGCCAGCCGACGAGCCGCGTCGAGCCGCCGCCCGCCGTACGTTCGGCATCCGCATGCAGCACGCCCGACCACGCGGCGCCGCGCCGGATCATCGCGAGCATCAGCGGCGTGCCGACCAGCGCGATCGCGACGCCGGTCGACAGCGTCGCGTCGAGGCCCGACGCGAGCACCGCGCTGTCGGTGACGAGCACGAGCGCGCCACCGGCAAGCGCCGACAGCGGCACCAGCACGCCGAGCCGGGCCGCGCGTGCGCCGCGCACCTGGCGCAGCAGGTTCGGCGCGACGAGCCCGACGTACGACAGCGGGCCCGCGATGCTGACGGCCACGCTCGTGAATGCGACCGCGACGATCGTCGCGGCAAGCCGCGTCGCATCGACGCGCACGCCGGCCGCGGCCGCCGCATCGTCGCCGAGCGTGAGCGGATTCAGCGGCCGGATCACGAACGGCAGCGCGGCGAGCGGCACGACGAGCCAGCGCGCGGCGAGCACGAGGCCCGTCGCGCCCGGCTGGTACAGGCTGCCGTTGGTCCACAGCGCGGCGCCCGCGATGTTCTGCTCGAAGAACGCGAGCACCAGTGTCGACAGCGCGGCGAACAGCAGCATGCATACGCTGCCCGCGAGCACGAGCCGCAACGGCGTCGCACGCCAGCCGCCCGCCGCGACGATCGCGCACGCGGCCGCGACGAGCCCGCACACGAACAGCAGCGGCACCGTCGCGACGCCCGCCAGCGCCGGCACCAGCATCGCCGCGAGCAGGCCGAGCTGGGCGCCGCCCGTCACGCCGAGCAGGTCGGGCGACGCGAGCGGATTGCGCGTGAGCGACTGGAACAGCGCGCCGGCGATGCCGAGGCAGCCGCCCGCGACGAGCGCGGCCGCCACGCGCGGCAGATTGAGGTCGAACAGGAACACGTGCGCGAGCGACGCGGCATCGCTGCCGGGCGCCGCGTCCCACCACACGCGCAGATCGGGGGCGATCCGCAGCGCCGCGAGCAGCGCGGTCAACGCGACGAGGCCGAACGCGATCGCGCCGGCTCGCCCGCGGGTCGCCCCTCTGCCCGTCGCCGCGAGGCGCTTGCGCATCGCGAACGTCGTCATACGGCGAGATCCCGATCGAACACGCCGGCCGCCTGCGGCGCGGCGTCGGTCGACGGCCCGTAGGCCGGTACGCACATCGGCGCGCCCGTCTGCGGATGCGCGAGCTTCAGCATCTCGACGCCGAACGCCGCGCGCAACCGCGCCGGGTCGAGCATCGCGTCGGGCGTGCCTTGCGCGACGAGACGGCCCGCGCGCATCAGCACGATCTCGTCGCTGTACGCGGCCGCCTGGTTCAGGTCGTGCAGCACCCACACGATCGTCAGTCCGCGCGCGCGGTTCAGCGCGCGCAGCGCATCGAGGATGTCGAGCTGGTGATGAATGTCGAGATAGGTCGTCGGTTCGTCGAGCAGCACGATCGGCGCCTGCTGCGCGAGCGCCATCGCGATCCACGCGCGCTGGCGTTCGCCGCCCGACAGCGCGCCGACGTCGCGCTCCGCGTCGCCCGCGAGGCCGCTCGTGTCGAGCGCCTCGTCGATCGCCGCCTGATCGGCGCGCGACAGGCCGCGCAGGAAACCGCCGTACGCATAGCGCCCGTACGCGACGAGCTCGCGCACGGTGAGCCCCGACGGAATCTGGTTGAACTGCGCGAGCATCGTCAGCTCGCGCGCGAGCGCGCGACGGCGAAACGACGCGAGCGGCTGGCCGTTCACTTCGACATGGCCGGCACGCGCGGGCTGCAGGCCGGCCAGCGTGCGCAGCAGCGTGCTCTTGCCGCAGCCGTTCGGTCCGCACAGCGCGGTTACGCGGCCGGCCGCGATCGACAGGTCCAGCCCGTCGATCACGACATGGTCGCGATATCCCACCGACAGCCCGCGCGCGGCAAGCGCGGCGGTACTACGCGTCATCAATCCTCCGTTCGGTCGCGCGGGACCGTATAACTCTGCGCCATCGCGACGACGACCTTGCGCGGCCCCTCGAACGGGTCGCGCGCATGCGCGGTCAGCATGTTGTCGAGCATCAGCACGTCACCCGTGCGCCACGGGAACACGATGCGCTGCTGGTCGAGCACGCCGCGGATCTCCGCGAGCGCGTCGGCTTCGAGCGGTTCGCCGTCGCCGTAATACACGTTGCGCGGCACGTTCTCGAGCCCGACCGCGTCGACGAGCGCTTCCTGCATGTCGTCGTCGAGCGCCGACAGGTGAAACAGGTTCGCCTGGTTGAACCACACGCGGTCGCCGGTGCGCGGATGGCGCGCGACGGCCTGGCAGCGTTCGCGCGTGCGCAGCAGCAGCTCGCCGTCGTCATCGGTGCGCCACGCGCATTCGATGCCGCGCGCCGCGCACATCCGTTCGACCTCGGCCGGTTCGTCGGTGCCGAACGACTGCTGCCACGGCAGGTCGAGCCCCTGCCCGAAATTGCGCACGTACAGCAGCTCGCGCTTTTCGAAACGCGCGACGAGCGCCGGATCGAGCGCACGATACACCGCACGACTGTCCGCGATCGGCGTCGCCCCGCCCTTCGGCGCGGCGAGCGCGCAGTGGAACCAGATCCGCAGCGGCCATTCGCGCGTATACGACTGCTCGTTGTGCAGCGGAATCGCGCGGTGCGGCGGGTACTCGGTCGACGTGTAGACGGCGCCCTCGACCTGGCTGCGCGGTGTCGATGCGTATTCATAGCCGATCAGCGGATCGCCGAACGACGCCGCGAACTGCTGGAACGCGTCGATCGACGGCACGTGAAAACCCGTGAACAGCACACCGCCCGCCCGTTCGAGCGTGTCGGCCGCGATCTCGCGCGCCAGCGGCGCGACGTCGTCGATCGACATCCCGTCGCTGCCGCGCGGCGACACGACGGTGGGCAGCCCCGGCTCGATACGCAGGTCGTCGAGCGTCGGCAACGAAAGCAGGGTCATGCAACGTCCTCTTCAGGTGGCGCGCCGCCCACGCGGCGCGGCGGGTCACGACGCGCGCGATGCGCGCTCGCCGTCCATCGCGCGGCGCAGGCTTGCGGGGCGCATGTCGGTCCAGACGGTCTCGATGTGCGCGAGACAGTCGGCTTTCGGGCCGCTCACGCCCACTTCGCGCCAGCCGGCCGGCACGGGCCGGAACGTCGGCCAGATCGAATACTGTTCTTCGTCATTGATGACGACCGTATAGACGAGATCGTCGGTGTCGGCGGAAGGCGTCGTGGCTTGCGTCATGATCGGAAATCGCTGAGGCGGTTGAAAGTGGCAAAGCGGATGGCAAAGCGGCGGTTTCGGCCGCTCCTGTCTGATAGACGATTGGCCGGCGCGTTTTTTTACCCGCGCTCACCGGCGCCGCGTGCGGCCGCCGAGGAACACCGGGCACGCGACACCGCGATGGCATGCGTCGAGGCATTCCGCGCAGTGGCGCTCCGCGTCGCGCACCATGAAATGCACGAGCGTCTGCGACACGTTCAGCGCGCGCGCCGCGGTCTGCAGCGTCTCCTCGCGCAGCCGCACCATCTCGAAGGCCGCGCGGCTGCGCGCCGGCAGGTCGTCGAGCGCGGCCCACACGCGCCGCAGCGTATCGCGCGTCAGCAGTGCGGCTTCCGGCGTCGGCTCGGGCGACGGCACGTCGAAGCCGTCGTCCTCTTCCGTGTGATAGACGTTCTCGAGGTTTTGCCGGCGGCACGCGTCGATCGACGCATTGCGCACCATCCGCGTCACGTACGCGACCGGCTGGCGCACCGCATCCTGGTTCGGGAATTCGACGAGCTTCACGAACACGTCGTGCACGACGTCCTCGGCACGGCTCGCGCAGCCGACGAAGCCGCGCGCGACGTTCACGAGCATCGCGCGATGCGAGATCAGCACGTCGAGCAATGCGCCCTGCGCACGGGGCTCCGCGGCGCGGCGCGCACGCGGCGGCCGGTCGGGATGACTGCCGAGGAACGGGTTCGCCGCTGCCGCCGCCGGTCGGTCGAGCACTTCCGCCATCGCCATCGATCTGCTCCGTCAAATTCCGAGATAGCGCAATTTAACGTAAACGCAAATCATTCTCAATCTGATTACCCAATGACCCTTTCAGTCGACAGGATTTGTCTGAACAATTGACGAAATCGTTGCCCGCGTGGAGGGGACGCACGTCGGCTGGTTCGGTACGTGGTCATCGGCTAATCCGAACGGCGCGACCGGCCTGCGACCCACCGACACGACCTTTCACGCGTCTGACAACGCGCCTGCACGTGTCATGTGCGGTAGCAACTTCTTACTACGTGAAATTTTGGGGGCTCGTACGATCGGGGGGCTGTTTCCAAGGGAGAAAACCATGAAATCCATCGTGTTGTCCGCTGTCATGGCTGGCGCGCTGTCGAGCGTGATGCTGACCGGGTGCGTTGCCTATCCCGCCGGTCCGGCTCAGGTCACGATCGGCTGGCATGGCGATCGTTACTGGGACGGCAATCGCTACTGGGAGCGCCGCGACTGGGAAGCGCAGCATCCCCGCGGATATGACGACCGCCGGGACGACCGACGCGATGACCGTCGGGACGACCGACGCGACGATCAGCGGCCGCAGTGGTAAGGCGTTCCCGCTTCCCGTGATTCACTTTTCAACGATCAGGACTGCAACATGAAAACGCTACTGAAATCGCTCGCCGTCGCGGCGCTTGCCGCTGCCGTGCTCGTGCCGGCCATCGCCGAAGCGCATCCGCACCGCGTGTGCCACTTCGACCATCACCATCACAGGATGTGTCGCTGGGTGCGGTAAACGAAACAAGGCGCCGGAAAACCGGCGCCTTGTTTCGTCGCTTCACCTGCGTGCGACCACGCTCGTCAGCGTGCGGCCGGCAACCGCGGCAGGCATCGCGCGAGCTGCGCCGGGCTGACGGGCATGCGGCAGGCACCTCGCTGCATCGCGGCGTTCGGCTTCGCTACCAGCATGCGTGACGCCGCCTTGCGCGGCGAAGCCCGCACCCGCAATGCGTCGGCGCCCGGGCTCGCCGGCTGCAACGCACGCAGGGTCGCCGCATCGATGTGCACTTGCCAGAACTGCGGCCGATAGTCGGGATCGCCGTCGCGATAACCCTGCCCCGTGATGGTCTGCCCGTCGGGGCTCACCCCGATCACGTTGGTCAGGTTCAGCGTGCCGACCGACAGGCCGGCCGCTTCGAGCAACGCAACGAGGCTGCGCATGCCGCTTTGCGGCGTCCACACGAAGACGCGCTCGGCACCGGTCTGCCCGTTGCTCGATGTGCCGATGACGACCCGCCCGTCCGTGCTGATCGCTTGCGCGTAGCTGCTGTCGTCACCGTTGAGAAAACCGAGCCGCTGAATGCTGTCGCCGCCGTTCGTCCACAGCACGGCCTCCGAGTCGACCCGTTGTCCGTCCGGCGTGACTACCAGGGTGCCGAGCGAGCCGACGATCGTCCGTTCGTCTTCGGTCACACCACTGGCCAGATCCATTCTGGCCACGCCCGCGTTGATCGTCGGCAACAGTCGTTCGCCGAATCGTTCGGTCCACAGGAGCGCACGCGTGCCATACACGCCATCGACATTGCCGGCCAACCCTGCTGCCGCATTCCCGGACGAGGTCATCGACAGGAGCTGCACGATATAGTCGCCGCCCGGCGGCAACTCGCGGAAACCCCTCGGCTGGTCCCAAATGAACCGTGCATTCTGGCCGCCTTTCGCCGTGAAGCTGCCCGTCATCCTCGTGCCGGCGAGGTTCGCGACTTCGACCGATGCGTCCCGGCCCGCCGTATCCGGAACGAGTTTCTGTGTGCGACCGTCGCCGGGCCATCGCACCGCCCATCGATCGACGTTGCTGCTTTCCGCCTGGCGCGCACTGATCGAGCCGCCGATCACCTGCCCGTCGCCCGACACCGTCTGTGCCAGCGAGTCATAGGCGTTCGCCGGCGCGGCCAGCCGCTGCCAGCCCGTCGCGGCCGACCACGAGAAGGCCATCGAGTTACCGGGCTGCGCTTCGCTCCAGTAGGAACCGATGATCGTCTTGCCGTCGGCGCTGACGGCATTCCCGTTGTACCGCATGTCGCGCGGACCACCCAGGTCACCGATCACGGTCAGCGAATACCCCCCCGCCGATACCGTCTGTGCGTGAGCCGCGCCCACCGTCGAAGCAACGAACAGTGTCGCTGCCATGGTGCCCTTCAGATGCATTTTCATCTCCCCCAATAAGCGCTCGATCGTCGCCCTGCCAGGGCCTCGCGCGCGTCAGTAAATAAACAAGCGGATCGTCGCCGTTGCGTCGAACCTTCCGATCTTTGGTGGTCCGAACGACTTCAGCACCGCGTCCATCAATACGCTCTGGTTCATGACGTTCGACGGGAATTGCGCGAGCGTGAACTGTTCGTTGAATGGAATCGCCTTACCCTGGCTGTCTTCGATGCCGATACCGAAATTGCTGTCCGACGCGGGCACCAGCAAACCGTTCCGAACCGGAAAGCTCGTTTCGAAGTACCCATCGACCTTCACCGCGACATTGCATTTCTTGGTTAGCGACAACGAGAAGCGTTTGCGCGGCACCGCCGGTAGAAAGCCATTGCCGACCGACTGTACCTGCCCGAAATTGACAATGCCCGGTTCGGGCGTCACCAGCACGTCGACGAAGCACGGTGTCGGCTTGAGATTGCGCATGCCGCTCAGGCGGTACTGGAAGCTCGGGTGGATCGCATTCAGCCCCTTCGCTCCGTCGAACTGGAATACCGTGTAGATGTCGCTCGGCGGTTGCGTCCACGAGCCGCGCTTGCGGACGACCACCTGATAGGAAATGTCGATAGGCACCTTCGGGCATTGGCCCCATGCCAGTTTTTCGTCACTGCACGGCGGTACCGTCTTGCCTGTCGCCACACCGGTGCCAGGCTGACTCCCCGCGCCAAAGTGGTCCTGTCCCAGGTACCGGATGCCGATTTCGAGCCCCCAGGCAGCCGGGTTCTGCTTGTTCGGATTCGCGTAGAAGGAGATCGGATCATCGATGTCGATGTTGCCCTTGCCGCCCAGATCCTTGAAGCAATACCCCGTCGTCGTGCGAACCGGCGACACCCAGATCACGTAGCCGTCAGGTGCGTCGGTCGGATAGGAGGCGACACCGCCGATCGATTCCGTCATCGACGTCGCACCGCTGCTGGTCACGCAGCGTACGGCAAACGCCGGCTGCATGGCGGCGACCAGCACCGCGAAGATCGCCAGGCGCAGCCACGACGCCATCGTCAACATGCGGGGGGCCTGTCGTCCGCCCCCGCTCATTTCTTCACGCTCTTGCAAGCACCGGCCTCGCACGCATACTCGACCGCCACCTGGCCGCCGTAATCGTCGATGTGCGTGACGAACAGCGTCGCGGGCGTCGCGGCCTTGAACGGCACGTCGGCCGTGCTCATCGGGCTGACCATCACCGGCTCCAGCGGCACGTGCGTCTTCTGCGCACCCGCCGCCACGTCGACGATCGTGATGTGATACGGCGTCGGATTGTCGAACACGAGCTTGTGCGCGGCCGCATCGACGCGCAACGTCATCGGCAGCGACCAGTCCTCGTCGCGCGCGGGCTGCACGGCCTTCGGCCGGTAGAACAGCTTCATCTGCGTATGCAGCGCGATCTGCAGCGTGTTCGGCGTATCGGTCTTCGGCGGCACTTCGCGGATGTTCAGGTAGAACACCGATTCGCGATCGGCCGGCAGCTCGGTGCCCGGCAGCTTCGCGATCCGCAGCACGTTGCGCTCGTTCGCCTCGACGCGCTGCAGCGGCGGCACGACCATCAGCGGCGACGTGATCTTGTTGCCCTTAGCGTCCTCGAGCCACGACTGCACGAGATACGGGTACGTCGTGCTCTTGTTGGTGATCGTGACGACCGCCGCCTGTTCGCCTTCGTTGAAGATCACACGCGTGCGATCGGGCACGATCGCCGCCTGCGCGGCGCCCGCGAGGAGCGCACCGGCGGTCGCGAGCACGCACCATGCGCGCCGCGGAAAGGAAAGGGAGAAGGAGTTTTTCATCGCTGGATCCGTGAATTCATCGTTCGACCCGTGCGGCCGCTGCATGCGACTCGCCGGGCGTCTGGCACGTCACCGGAATCGGCGTGCCTTCGAGTTGGAGCTGGTTCGGCAGCGTGTCGATCGTGCAGAGCGTGCGTTCGCCCGCGCGCACCGCCAGCGTGGATTTCGGTTGAACCTGGGTCAGGAACGCCGCGCCGCCCTCGCCGACGATGCCGAGTTCCTTGCCGTTCGCCATGTCCTGCACCGATGCGCCGAACGGCAGCGGCTTGCCGACCGGGTCGGTCAGTGTCAGGTACAGGTTGCTGCCGCGCGCGGCGGAGAACTTCACGAAGCCGATCGCGCCGTCGGTCAGCACCATGCGCTGGATCGGGTTCGACACCTGCACCTCGAGCGGCAGCTTCTCGACGTTGACCGTCGCGTCGTAGACGTTGTACGGCGAGATGCCGTCGAGCACCGTATAACCGCGCGAATCGGTATGCGAGAGCGTGCCGGACAGCGGCACGTCGGGCACGCCGTCGGTCGACACCAGCAACCGCGTGTCGCCCGCGTTGCCGTTCGCGTGCGCCGCGACGCCGTATTGCGTCGCGACGAACGAGCCGTCGACTTCGAGCGACGCGGCCGCATACGCATTGGCGAGCGTCGACGCCTGCGCGGTCAGCTGATACGCCGACGAGCGCTGGCGGTAGCTCGCGTTCGCCGACGCCCGTCCGTCGGTCGCGCCCGCGTTGACCTGGTAGGTGCGGCCATCCGGATCGTCATAGATATAGCCGGCGTTCACGCTCGTGCTGCCGCTGCCCGTCGTCAGGTTCGACGTGACGGTGTGGCGGCCGCCGATCGGCAGCGTCGCGGTAACCGAGACCTGGTTGCCGCTCGCGCCGGCGCTCTGCGTGCGGAAGGCCGATACGCTCACGTTCAGGTTGCGCAGCGCGCCGATCGAGAACGCGCGCGTCAGCGTGAGGCCGACGCGCTGCTCGTTCGCACGTTCCCAGTAGGTCGTCTGGTCGTACGAGAAATAAGTCGACGTGTCGCCGAAACGCTTCGACAGCGTCGCCGAGTAGCGCTGCTTGCTGTTGGCGAGGCCGTATGCGGTCGGGTCGCCCGAGAACTGCGCGAAGTTCGTGTATTCGCGCTCGGAGAAGCGATAACCGAAGAAACGCACGTCGGCATCGAGCCCGTCGAAGTGCTTCGAATAATTGATGCGGTACGAGTTGCCGTTGCGCGTCGCGCCGCTCCACCACAGGCGTGCCCGCGCATGCGTGACGTCGGCCGACAGCGCGCCGAACGCGCCGAAGTCGCGGCCCACGCCGAGCGCGATCGACGTGTAGCCCGACGCGGCGATGAAACCGCCATACGCCGTGACGTCGAACGGCAGGCCGTAGGCGATTTCACCGAAGCCGAAGAACGGCGTGATGCCGGCGCCGCCAAAGAGCCGCGGCTTGCCGACGGCGGCCTTGTAGCGCAATTGCCCCGCGCGCGCGAGGAACGGCACGGCGGCCGTCGTCACCTGGAAGCGCTGCACGCTGCCGTCCTCTTCCTCGACTGCAACGTCGAGCGTGCCCTGCACGCTCGTATTGATGTTCTGCAGCGCGAAGGCGCCCGGCGACACGCGCGTCACGTACAACACGCGGCCCGCCTGGGACACGGTCACGGTCGCGTTGGTGCGCGCGACGCCCGAGATCAGCGGCGCATAGCCGCGCAGCGAAGGCGGCAGCATGCGGTCGTCGCTGCGGATCGACGCGCCCGTCAGCGCGAACGTGTCGAAAATATCGGACGTCAGGTAGTCGTCGCCGAACGTCACCGTCGACTGGATCGACGGCAGCGCGCGAAATGCATAAAGCCGGCTGAAGCGGAACGTGCGGTCCGCGTAGGCCGTATTGCCCACGTTCGACTGCGCCTGGTAGTCGCCGCGAAAGCGCCATGCATCCCAGTTCGCGCCAACCGTCCCGTAGGCCTGGATCGAATTCGTTTGCCCGCCGCCCGTGCCGAAGTTGCGGTTCGTGTTCGCGATCACGCGATAGTCGAGCATCGCGCCGGGAATCCCTTCCGACCAGCGCTCAGGCGGCAGGTAGGTCGTATCGCTGAACTCGAGCGCAGCCTGCGGAATCGTGATCTTGAGCCGCCCGTCGCTTTTCAGGTAGCGCACGGTCGCCCCCTCGATCGCGCCGAGGTCGACGCAACGTCCGCCCTGGAAGCGCGGCAGGTCCTTCGCGAGCGACGGTTTCAGCCCGAACTGCGCGACGAGTTCCGGGCGCAGGCACGGTTTGCCCGCTCCCGACGCGTCGACGGCGATGAACTCGATCGCCTGCAGCCCGTAGAACAGGTCGTTGACCTGTACGTCGAGCATGTACTCGCCGGGCAGCGTGAAGTCCGCCTGCGAGAACTGCGACAGATCGACGTTGTTCGAGCCGTCGATGTTCAGGAACGACGAATTGAATTCCGTCGCATGGCTCTGGCTGCCGACAACCAGCACGGAGACGCAAAGGAAGGAATGTCTGATTCGCACGCGGCGCTACCGGAAGTCCAACGAAGGGGGGAAATGAGGAAAAACGAACGAGGAAGGGTGCGCGCACCCTTCCCCGGTACGGCGGCTTACTGGTAGCGGACGGTGAAGTTCGCCACGCCTTCGGCGGTACCCGGCGTCACGCCGGCTGCGGTCGCTTCGTACATGGCCGCGAAGCGCGCGACGTTCGTGCCGTTTTGCAGCACGGTCGGTGCCTTCTGCTCGGCGCCGTTGTCGAGGTATTCGCCCGACGCTGCCTGCAGGCGGATGCCGACGTTGGTTGCCGAACCGATCGTGGCGAGCAGCTTCGGCTGGCCCGCGCTCGACGTGCCCGTGAACGTGAAGTACGCGTTCTGCGCGACGCTCGTGTCGCAGTCGGTCAGCTTGATGTCGAAGTTGGTCGGCGTGGACTTGTCGCCAGCCTGCTTGAACACGTTGGTCGGCACCTTGCCGAGGTTCACGGTCTGGTTGACCGAGCCCGAATCGATGCCGCATGCGCCCGCGACGATCTCGCCCGTGAAGTTGATCGTGCCGGTGCCCGCTGCGAAGGCCGAGGTCGACAGGGCCGCGAGTGCGACAGCGGTCAGGATGGATTTTTTCATGACGTTTCCCGAAAGGACTGCAAATGGAATAGATGACGTGGCGGACACAAACGGCAGCGTGTGGTGGCTCCCGTCCGTCACGAGGCGGCATTATCGAGATAATCATGAAAGTTTTCTGTAAATCATTGTCAAATGCATCTGACAATGTCCGATTTACCCCTCCAAGCCCGCACTATTTCCTGTCAATATTCAATCCGGAAATTTTTATCCGCAGTCCTTTTTTATTCATCGGAAGCAATTGAAGATTAAGGAAATTTCCGACCGACAACCGAAACCATCCCGCTCACCCTTGCCGGCATTGGCTCAGGCAAATCATCCGCGAAAAGGACAAAACATTGTCCAGAGCCGCCATCGTTGCCCGACGACAACGCCAATATCAAATCATTTTCAACAAACAGGAAATTAACCGGCGATTCAATCAATACAACCTTTTCGCGCAAACGATTGCGACATGAATACAAACGTTTTACCGCGACACTTTGCCGCCCTCATTATTTCCGATATATGGTTAATTCGCCATTCAATTCCGGATTGCAAATCGCACGCATCAGCGGCCGCCGGAACCCGATATCGGAACCTCGTCGCATGGGAGAAAGAAGTCAAAATGACCCGCACACGTTTGCGCGGAATTGCGACACGAGCGGTCGCAAGACGACGGCTGTTCCGGCACGCGCACGCACGCGTTGCCGCAGGATGAAAAACGTCCCGGCCGGCCTGTCGATGGGGAAAGATATCGCTGGAACCAGCGGTATGGATCGAGGGAAGCGGCGGCAGCACGTCGAAACGTACCGCCGCCGTCATGCTGCCCGACGCGCTGCGGCGTCAGGCGGCGGGCATTACGCGGAAGCCGCGGCCTCCGCCGACGCCGGCGACCAGCCGCCGCCGAGCGCGCGGTACAGCGCGATCGCATTCGCGAGCCTGAGCTGCTTGAGCCGGATCAGTTCCTGCCCCGACTCGTACGTGCTGCGCTGCGCGTCGAGGAGTTCGAGATACGTCGCGACGCCGCCCGCGTAGCGGCGCTCCGCGAGCTTCAGCCGCGCGCCGTCGGCCGCATACACGTCCTGCTGCGCGGCAAGCTGGCGATCGATCCAGTCGCGCGCGGCGAATGCGTCGGCCACTTCGCGGAACGCGGTTTGCACCGTCTTCTCGTAATCGGCAACCGCGATGTGCTTGCGCGCGTTCGCGACGTCGAGGTTCGCGCGGTTGCGTCCGCCCGCGAAGATCGGCAACGTGATGCGCGGCGCGAACGTCCATACGCTGGTGCCGCCGGCAAACAGGCTCGAGAACGCATCGCTGACCGAGCCGTAGTCGCTCGTCAGCGTGATGCGCGGAAAGAACGCCGCGCGTGCGGCGCCGATCTGCGCGTTGGCGGCCTTGAGCCGCGCCTCCGCCTGCCGGATGTCCGGCCGCCGTTCGAGCAGCGCACTCGGTGCGCCGGGCGCCACGGGTGCGATCGACAGCCTGTCGAGCGCGGTCGTGTCGCCGGGCACGTTGCGCGCGAAGTCGCCCGCGAGCAACTGCAGCGCCCGCACCGACTGCGCATGCTCGCGCTGCAGCGCGGCCTGCGATGCGCGCGCGGATGCCACCAGCATCTCGGCCGAGCGCAGCTCGATCGCGTCGCTCGTGCCGGCCGCATAACGACGCTGCGTGAGCGCGGCCATGCGTTCGCGCGCGTCCAGCGTGCGCTGCGCCAGCGCGAGCTGCTCGTGCAGCGAGCGCTCCGATACGTACGCGCCCGCCACGTCGGCGATCACGCCGATGCGCACCGTGCGTTGCGCGTCGGCCGTCGCGAAATACTCGGCGAGCGCCGCGTCGGACAGGCTGCGCACGCGGCCGAACAGGTCGAGCTCGTACGCGCTGACGCCGACACCCGCACGATACAGCCCGCTGATCGCGCTTTCGCGCACGACCGGGTCGTACTGGCGCGCACGCTCATAACCCAGATTCGCATCGACCGACGGCATCAGGTCCGCGCGCTGCACGCCGTACAGTGCGCGCGCTTCCTCGAGCCGGCCGGCGGCGACCCGCAGGTCGCGGTTGTTCGCGAGCGCCGCGTCGATCCACGCCTGCAGCGCGGCATCGGTGAAGTACGCGCGCCAGTCGTCGAGCAGCGCGGCATCGGCGGGCGATGCCGCGGCCGCCGCGGGCGCGGCACTGCCGTCGACCGGCGCATAGGTCGCCGGCACGGGCGCCGCCGGCCGCTCGTAACGCGGTGCGAGCGTGCAGCCGGCCAGCGCGAGCGCGGCGGCCAGCGCAACCTGAACCCGCAGCGCTGCCTGTGCATTCAGCGCAAACATCATTGAGAACCCTCCATCGCCGCCGGCTGCGCTCCGCCGCGCCGGCGCGGGCCGACGTCGAACAGGCGGCCGACGATCACGAAAAACAGCGGAACGAGGAACACCGCGAGCACGGTCGCCGTGATCACGCCGCCGAGCACGCCGGTGCCGATCGCCATCTGCGCGCCGGACGCGGCGCCCGACGCGAACGCGAGCGGCAGCACGCCCACGCCGAACGCGAGCGACGTCATCACGATCGGCCGCAGCCGCAGGCGCGCGGCCTCGAGCGCGGCGTCGACGAGCGACATGCGCTGCGCGACCAGGTCCTTCGCGACTTCGACGATCAGGATCGCGTTCTTCGCGGACAATCCGATTGTCGCGATCAGTCCGACCTTGAAGTAGATGTCGTTCGGCATCATCCGCAGCGTGACGCCGAGCACCGCGCCGATCACGCCGAGCGGCACGACCAGCATCACCGCGAACGGAATCGACCAGCTCTCGTAGAGCGCCGCGAGCGCGAGGAACACGACGAGCACCGACAACGCGAACAGCATCGGCGCCTGCGCGCCCGACAGCCGTTCCTCGAACGACTGCCCCGACCACGCATAGCCGGTACCGGCCGGGAGCTTCGCCGCGAGTTGCTCGATCGCAGCCATCGCCTCGCCGCTGCTGTGGCCCTGCGCGGCCGAGCCGTTGATTGTGAACGACGGAAAGCCGTTGTAGCGCGTGAGCTGCGGCGGCCCGAGCGTCCAGTGGAGCGTCGTGAACGCCGCGAGCGGCACCATCTCGCCATGCGAGTTGCGCACGCGCAGCTTCTTCACGTCGTCCGGATCGAGCCGGTGCAGGCCGTCGGCCTGCACGATCACGCGCCGCACCTGCGTGCCGTGCATGAAATCGCCGATATAGTCGGAGCCGAACATCACCGCGAGCGTCGTGTTGATCTCATCCATGGACACGCCGAGCGCGGACGCCTTCGCGCGATCGATGTCGAGCTTCAGCTGCGGCGCGTCCTGCGTGCCGGCGAACATCAGGTCGGTCAACGCGGGATCCTTGCGGCCCGCCCCGAGCAGCTGCTCGCGCGCGGCGCTGAACGTCGCGTAGTCGAGCCCGCCGCGGTTCTGCAGCCGGAAGTCGAAACCGCTCGACGAGCCGAGATCGGGCAGCGCCGGCGAGTTCATCGCGAACACCGTCGTGTTCGGCGTGCCCGCGAAGCGCTCGTTGATGCGCGCGACGATCGCCTGCACGTGCGCGTCTGCGGCCTTGCGCTCCTTCCAGTTCTTCAGCGTGACGAAGATCATCCCGCCGTTCGGCCCTTCGCCGTACAGGTTGAAGCCGCCGAGCGCGAACGTATACGCGGCCGGCTCGTCATGGCGGATGTACGACTCGACTTCCCGCACGCTCTGCATCGTTTCCGCGAGCGGCGTGCCTTGCGGCCGGATCACCATCACCATGAAGTTGCCCTGGTCCTCGTCCGGCAGGAACGCGGTCGGCAGTTGCGTGAGCATCAGCCCCGCGGCCGCGGTCAGCGCGCCGTACACGACGAGCCAGCGCACCGGCTTCTTCAGCATCTTGCCCACGCGCGTCGCGTAGCGCTGCGTCGAACGCGCGACGAAGCGGTTGAACCAGCCGAAGAAGCCGCGCTTCTCGTGATGTTCGCCGGACACGGGCCTGAGCAGCGTCGCGCACAGCGCGGGCGTGAGCGACAGCGCGAGGAAGGCCGAGAAACCGATCGACACCGCGAGCGACAGCGCGAACTGCCGGTAGATGTTGCCCACCGCGCCGCCGAAGAACGCCATCGGCACGAACACCGACGTCAGCACCACGGTGATCCCGACGATCGCGCCGCTGATCT
>Ga0209147_100092_pt1 | contig 167476 bp, 159 predicted proteins | sample AraplaCol_mLB_r2_FD_184278 | JGI IMG/M metagenome (GOLD analysis project Ga0209147, IMG submission 184278) | Arabidopsis root microbial communities from North Carolina, USA - plate scrape CL_Col_mLB_r2 (SPAdes) (version 2) | ecosystem: Host-associated > Plants > Roots > Endosphere | place: USA...
CGGCAACAGAGGCTTCAGACTAACAATACGAACCTGCGTCGCTGCGCGACGACTGCCTGTCCAAGTGAGCGTGGAACGACTGTCCAAATGATCGTGGAATGAGTGTCCAAGTGGCGTGGAATACGCAAACAGAAGACGTACGCATCCCCTGACGGGAATGGACGCCCCGCCAGGGTTGGTTTAATTGGAGATCCGTTACAGCTGGATCTCTAGGTTATTGAGACAGGTTCACTCAGAGTTCATGCGACGAAAGACCACGCAGAAGTCTGCCCGGTTTCCCGTGGAGCAATGTCCCAGCCCCTATCCGAGCCATTACAGCCCGACTTTCGCTTTCTCTGCGATCCCATACCCGCACAGCCAACAGATCACCTTACGGCTCACCTGCCCGAAGGCAGCCATACGGGCTTACCACGTTCCCTGCCTGTCACACGACTGGGTTAGAGCCTGCCTATTCGCCGGCGACCATATATGACGACGTGTTCCGACCCTTGACCAGAACAACCGGTCGCATCACCTTTTTGGTTAATGCCTATCAGCAGCTTAGGCACCGTAATGCTGACGACGTTTATTAGCAGTTCACTTGTGTTGCCCATACCAGTCAGCCTAGCGTCTCAACCCGGCGCTGCTCCGAGCATCTGCGTTCTGCCTCACAGCAGAATCACACCCATACGGGGACTACATTGTCAGAAAAGCTTCACACCCCACCGTTACCAGTGACGCATGTTTTCCTAGGCTATCGTTGGTCGTACAACGAGTCCGCTACCATCCCCAAAAAGCAATGGGTGGACAATGACAGACAGAGCTTTCGCTCATGTCTCCGGTTTGATGTGAGCAGGGACTGTCGAAACAGCATGCTCTTAGAAAAGTGTTACCTCCTGTTTCAAAGACAGGAAATAACCCCAGCGGGGATTATCTCCCGCATGGGCTAGCCGTAAGGCTGGATGTGTAAGATGCACTCCAAGATCGGGGGTACCGATCCTGCGGCCGTGCTTCCGAGAGCTAAACGACCTTAGGGTTTTGCCACCGCCGCTGCGGCAAGTCCTTGTAGGCAATGGACTTCTGGGTTGGTTTTGATTCCTGGGGCTGGCTACCCAGGCTCTCAGCTTTCTTCCGAAAGCCCTTCAAGATGACTCTACACCTCGAAGTTTAGGAGACACGCCACGCGTGTCGCACCAAGGGCATGCATTCTAGTGGGTCAAACTCAAGAAGTCACCCTACTGAAAACACAGCGGAAAACAGCCGGCAATTTATCGGTACGAAAGCACTGAAGTACCTCGCCCCGGTGACAAATACAGCCAAATTGCGCCAGGGCTCTGCGCCGCCCCTCTCTATATATAGAAGGAACACGCATCCATCTCCCTGACGGCCCGCCCTGCGAACAGAGCGAGCAAGCAACGCGGCATCATCGAGATACACAAATACGACGACACGCCCTGCCGGGGCAGCCCAGCACCTGCGACCACCCAATCTCAAACCGCCAAAACCAAAAAAGGCGCCAGACTGTTAAATCTGGCGCCTTTCGAATATGGGGTGGACGAAGGGGATCGAACCCTCGACAACGGGAGTCACAATCCCGTGCTCTACCAACTGAGCTACGCCCACCATATTGCGTTAACAAAGAAACCAAACCACTTCTTTGTTGAGCCCTGCCCCGCCTGACGACCGGGAAAAGCTTTAATTGGTGCGGATGAAGAGACTCGAACTCTTACGCCTCGCGGCGCTGGAACCTAAATCCAGTGTGTCTACCAATTCCACCACATCCGCGCTTGAAGCTCTTAAAGCAAAGGCGCCAGACTGTTAAATCTGGCGCCTTTTCAGAATATGGGGTGGACGAAGGGGATCGAACCCTCGACAACGGGAGTCACAATCCCGTGCTCTACCAACTGAGCTACGCCCACCATATAGCGCTACTTGTGCCAAAGCTGCCTAATGGCGCACCCGGCAGGACTCGAACCTGCGACCATCCGCTTAGAAGGCGGATGCTCTATCCAGCTGAGCTACGGGCGCCTTATTAATCTGTACTCTTGGAGGATTACAAACTAAGTGCTTCCAGCCTTGCAGTACAACTATTCTGCTCGACCTTCTTAACCAGTGCTAGGCTGTGCCCGACAAGTGCGACGAATAGTATAGATGCCCCGGAAACCCGTCAAATCTTTTTTGAAAAAAACTGATTTTATTTAAGGGGTTAGGGCAATTTGCAGACCAAGCGCCTTTGCCCTCGCGCCTTGGCATGCGAGAATGCGCGCACTTTTCTTCCCCCTCTCGATGGTTAATCACGCGTAATGACTGCACAACTTATCGACGGCAAATCAATCGCCGCCAGCCTGCGCCAGCAGATCGCCAAACGAGTCACCGAGCGCAGCCAGCAAGGCCTGCGCACGCCTGGCCTCGCGGTGATCCTGGTCGGCAGCGATCCTGCCTCTCAGGTTTATGTCTCGCACAAGCGTAAAGACTGTGAAGAGGTCGGCTTTATTTCCAAGGCCTATGACTTGCCTTCGGACACCACTCAACAGGCCCTGACCGACCTGATTGACAGCCTCAACGATGACCCGAACATGGACGGCATCCTGCTGCAACTTCCACTGCCCGAGCACCTGGACGCCTCCAAGCTGCTGGAGCGCATCCGCCCGGACAAAGACGTCGACGGTTTCCACCCTTATAACGTCGGCCGCCTGGCCCAACGCATTCCCCTGCTGCGCCCATGCACCCCCAAAGGCATCATGACGCTGCTGGAAAGCACCGGTGTCGACCTGTATGGCCTTGACGCTGTGGTCGTGGGCGCATCGAACATCGTCGGTCGCCCGATGGCCATGGAGCTGCTGCTGGCCGGCTGCACCGTGACCGTCACCCACCGCTTCACCAAGGACCTGGCCGGCCACGTCGGCCGCGCTGACCTGGTGGTAGTCGCCGCCGGCAAGCCGGGCCTGGTCAAGGGTGAGTGGATCAAGGAAGGCGCCATCGTCATCGACGTGGGCATCAACCGCCAGGAAGACGGCAAGTTGGTGGGCGACGTGGTGTATGAAACCGCCCTGCCCCGCGCTGGCTGGATCACACCAGTGCCAGGCGGCGTCGGGCCCATGACCCGGGCCTGCCTGTTGGAAAATACCTTGTACGCAGCGGAAACCCTGCATGGTTAATAACCAGGCGTAATGAAAAAGCCCTGCCTTAGCGCAGGGCTTTTTATTGCACGTAAAAAAACCGTTTTTTCTTAGTTTTTAAGCACTTTCGTCTGGTTCTAGAAGAACATTCGACAGTTCTTCATCCATACTCCTAAAATGTAACGCCATTTGTCACAAGATCCGTTCTACAACGGCATTTCCTTACTTTTTTAGCGAGTTCATCCGCGTGAAAATTCGTCTTTCTATTGTCAGCCTGTTTTTTGCTTTGGCAGGTACCTTCGCCCACGCCGCCGAAACCACCCTGGCCCCGCGTGACGCCTCCAAGCTGCAGATCGCCTCCGGCAGCGCCATGCTGGTCGATTTGCAGACCAATAAAGTCATTTATTCCAGCAACCCCGACGTGGTGGTACCTATCGCCTCGGTGAGCAAGCTGATGACCGGCCTGATCGTCCTCGAAGCCAAGCAGAATATGGACGAGTACATCGACATCAACATCACCGACACGCCCGAGATGAAAGGCGTGTTCTCCCGGGTGAAGATCGGTAGCCAGATGCCGCGCAAGGAAATGCTGCTGATCGCGCTGATGTCTTCGGAAAACCGCGCCGCCGCCAGCCTGGCCCACCACTATCCAGGCGGTTATTCGGCCTTCATCGCCGCGATGAACGCCAAGGCCAAATCCCTGGGCATGACCAGCACCCACTACGTGGAGCCCACCGGTCTGTCGATTCATAACGTCTCGACCGCCCGCGACCTGAGCAAGCTGCTGGCCTATGCGCGCAAGTTTCCGATGCTCAGCCAGTTGAGCACCACCAAGGAAAAGACTGTGTCGTTCCGCAAGCCCAACTACACCTTGGGCTTCTCCAACACCGACCACCTGATCAACCGCGCCAATTGGGATATCAAGCTGACCAAGACCGGCTTCACCAACCAGGCCGGCCATTGCCTGGTGCTGGTGACGAGCATGGGCAATCGCCCGGTGTCGCTGGTAATCCTGGATGCCTTTGGCAAGTTCACCCACTTTGCCGATGCCAGCCGTATTCGTAGCTGGGTCGAGACCGGCAAAGGCGGCGCCGTGCCGGATGTGGCGCTGCGTTACAAGGCCGATAAGAACCTCAAGAATCGAGCGACTGCTACGGAAGTACGTCGATAAACAGCGATTTTAGTGTGGGAGCGGGCTTGCTCGCGAATGCGGTGGGTCAGCCTAAGCATTCAGCGACTGACACTGCGCCTTCGCGAGCAAGCCCGCTCCCACATTTGAGTTTCACTTCTTCTCTGCCAACACCTTGAGCGCTTGGGCCGCCGCTTGCTCCTGCCCCGCCTGCGCCGTGGCGTTGGCCGCATCGCGCCAGCGCTGCGCATCCACGTTGGCCGGCAACTGGCTCGGGCGCTGGGTGAGGATGGCCCAATGGCCCGCGCCCTTCCACGCCGAATCGAAGTCGCTGAAGCTCATGCTCAATCGACGCTCCTTGCCTGAGCGCAACAGCACGGTACTTTTCTGCTGGTTGAACCCCACCACCACGACATAACGCTCCCCGGACCAATAGCTGGCGTTGATCCGCGCCATCACCGGGTAACCCGCCGCTACCTGGGCAAACACGGCGGTCAGCTTGGCGTCCAATGGGTACACCATCAGCCCATACTCACGCGCCAGCACCTGCATGTTGCGTTCAAGGTCCGCCTCGGCGCCGGGCAGGCGCAGTGGTTTATCAAGCAAACCCGGTGTCATGACAATGCCTTGTTGCGACAGCATGCTGGCAAGTGCCGCAGGACCACTCTGATAAGCCTCGCTGCGAAAGGTTGGCACGCCATTGAGTTCAACGCGCTCCGGCAAGCCTGGCAGTTTCGACGGGGTACTGGAACAGGCCGCCAGCCCAAGGGCAACGGCCAGCAGCAAGGAAGTTTTAAGGTTCGACCGTAAGCGCAATTTTTTCACTCTCTTGATCAACTGCCGGTAAAGGCCCCGATCATAGGGCGCCCCGCCCCGCCGGTATAGCCCACTGGCCCAGTAAAGCGGCGCTGATAGAGCAAACAAGTTGGACAGACTCGACCATTGGTCAATAGCAGGCAACCGCCGGCTGGCTAGACTGTCCATTGAGAAGACTGTGTGTGCCCCAAGTGGGCGAAAGGAGGCCCGAATGAGCCTTGCGACAACGATTTTCCTGTTGATCTGTGGTTGGCTGGCCGTCGCCGCCGCCATGCTGTGGGGGGTCATGCGCGTGACGCGCCGGCATCATCATCCCCACGTCAAACCTGCTGAACCCGCCGAGCCACGCAAGACGACGGCGCATCACGCCTAGCCAGGCATGCAATTGAAGTCCTGGGTGGCGGCAATTTCCTTGCCGTGGCCGTCCTCAAGGGACGCACGCACCGTGGTGCCCAGGCTCGACTCCACCAGGGTGTAGTGCTCACCTGCCTTGAAATGCTTGTACTCAATGCGGCCCTGGCAGTCCTGCTGGTTGTCATCACCCGGCTCGTCTTCAAATAAAGTCACGTCCAGGCGATGGTCCCCCGGGGTCACCTCAAAATAGCGCCCATCGTCCACCCGCTTACCATCGACACGCTCGGCCATCAGGTCATTCGGCGCTTCTTCCTGCAAGCCGATCCAGGCTTGGCTGGGGTCCGCCTTGGGGATCGGACCGGCGCACGCCGACAACAAACAGACAAAGCCAAGGACGGGAACTAACAACAGTGGTTTAAGTGACATGACAGGGCTCCAAAGGGCAGATGTAAAAAGGGCGTATCCGATGGCTGACAAGCTTGATCAGCCGCCCTTCCTGGAACAAATGAATCCCTATGAAAGTATCTTCAGCCCTTGACTAAAACTTCCTTCACCTGGCTGAAAGGTGCGTGTTAGGTGGGTCGGTCAAGACTGCCGGGGTTTGCAATCCTGCTCTTCTCGGAGACTCACGCATGCTCGGGCTGGTAAAGACCGCACTGCACAAGCCGTACACCTTCATCGTGCTGGCTATATTCATCTGCATCATCGGGCCGATGGCGGCCCTGCGCACGCCCACGGATGTTTTTCCCGATATCGGCATTCCCGTGGTCGCCGTGGTCTGGCAGTACAACGGCCTGTCCCCGGACGCCATGGCCGGCCGGGTGATCTACACCTACGAACGCTCCCTGAGCACCACCGTCAACGACATCGAACATATCGAGTCGCAATCGCTGCCCGGCATGGGCATCGTCAAGATCTTCTTCCAGCCTGGCGTCGATATCCGTACCGCCAACGCCCAGGTCACGGCGGTGTCACAGACTGTGCTCAAGCAAATGCCACCGGGCATCACCCCGCCGCTGATCCTCAACTACAGCGCCTCCACGGTGCCGATCCTGCAAACGGCGTTTTCCAGCCCCAGCCTGTCGGAAGCCAAAATTCGCGACCTGGTGCAGAACAATATCCGCCTGCCCTTGAGCGCCCTGCCTGGCCTGGCCATGCCTACACCGATGGGCGGCAAGCAACGGCAGATCACCCTCGACCTCGACCCTCAGGCGCTGGCCGCCAAAGGCTTGTCGGCCCAGGATGTGGGCAATGCCCTGGCGCTGCAGAACCAGATCATCCCGGTGGGCACCGCCAAGCTGGGCCTCAACGAATACACGATCCTGCTCAATAACAGCCCCAAGGCCATCGATGAACTCAACGACCTGCCGATCAAGACCGTTGACGGGGCGCTGATCACCATCGGCCAAGTGGCCCACGTGCGCGACGGTTCACCGCCGCAAACCAATATCGTGCGGGTCGACGGCCATCGCGCCGTGCTGATGCCGGCGCTGAAAAACGGCAGCATCTCCACCCTGTCGATCATCGACGGTATCCGGCAGATGCTGCCGCGCATCGACGAAACCCTGCCGCCGTCGCTGAAAACCTCGCTGCTGGGCGATGCCTCGGCGTTCGTCAAGCAGTCGGTGGGCAGCGTGGCCCAGGAAGGCATCATTGCTGCACTGCTCACCAGTGCGATGATCCTGCTGTTTCTCGGCAGTTGGCGCTCGACCTTGATCATCGCCGCGTCGATTCCCCTGGCAGTACTGTCGGCCATCGCGCTATTGGCTGTCAGTGGGCAAACCCTCAACGTCATGACGTTGGGCGGGCTGGCGTTGGCGGTGGGCATCCTGGTGGACGACGCCACGGTGACCATCGAAAACATCAACTGGCACCTGGAGCAAGGCAAGGCGGTGAAGGCCGCGATTCTCGACGGCGCCGCGCAAATCGTCGGCCCGGCGTTCGTCTCGCTGTTGTGCATCTGCATCGTGTTCGTGCCGATGTTTTTGCTGCAAGGCATCGCCGGTTACCTGTTCCGGCCAATGGCGCTGGCGGTGATCTTTGCCATGGCCAGTTCGTTCATTCTCTCGCGCACCCTGGTGCCGACACTGGCGATGTTTTTGCTCAAACCGCATAGGCCGGAGCCAGGCGCGGGGCATCATCCGGAAGATGCATTCATCAATCACCACGAGGGTGAACAACACCCGAAACCACGCAATGCGTTGCTGCAATCGGTGCTGAATTTTCAACAGGGATTCGAGCGGCACTTTTCCAATGTCCGCGACACCTACCATGGCCTGCTGACGCTGGCACTGGGCGCACGCAAGCGCTTCGTTGTCGGGTTCCTGGCCTGCGTACTCGCATCGTTCCTGTTGTTGCCGAGCCTGGGCCAGGACTTTTTCCCGGCCACCGATGCGGGTGCCTTGGCCCTGCATGTGCGCTTGCCACTGGGCACGCGCATCGAGGAAAGCGCCGCGGCGTTCGACCGCATCGAAGCGCGGATCCGCGAGGTCATCCCCGCCGAAGAGCTGGACACCATCGTCGATAATATTGGCATTCCGCTCAGCGGCATCGACATGGCCTACAGCAGCAGCGGCACCATCGGCCCGCAGGATGGCGATATTCAAGTCAGCTTGAAAACGCACCACGCGCCCACCGCCGACTATGTGAAAAAACTGCGCGAAGCCCTGCCGCAAAGTTTCCCCGGCAGCCACTTTGCGTTCCTGCCCGCCGACATCAGCAGCCAGATCCTCAACTTCGGCGCCCCCGCCCCGCTGGACGTCAAAATCTCCGGGCGCAATGACGCAGAAAACCGCGCTTATGCCGTCGAGCTTGAACGGCGCTTGCAGCATGTACCGGGGATTGCCGACCTGCGCATCCAGCAGTCCACCGGCTACCCCTCGCTGCAAGTAAACGTGGACCGCATGCGCGCTAACGGCCTGGGCATTACCGAGCGTGATGTTACCAACAGCATGGTCGCCTCCCTCGCCGGCAGCTCGCAAACCGCGCCGACCTTCTGGCTCAACCCGGCCAATGGCGTGTCTTACTCCATCGTCGCCGCTACCCCGCAATACCGTCTCGACAGCCTGCCGTCCCTGGAAGCGCTGCCGGTGACCGGTGCCGATGGGCAGGCGCAAATTCTCGGCGGCGTGGCGACTATTTCCCGGGTACAAAGCCCGGCCGTGGTGACCCACTACAACATCGAACCGACCCTGGACCTGTATGCCAACGTGCAAGGTCGCGACCTCGGCGGTGTGGCCCGCGATGTGCAAAAGGTGCTGGATGACACAGCGTCCATGCGCCCCAAAGGCGCGACCATCAGCCTGCACGGGCAGATCGATGCGCTGCATGAGGCGTTCAGTGGTTTGAGCTTCGGACTGCTCGGCGCGGTGGTGCTGATCTACTTGCTGATCGTGGTCAACTTCCAGTCGTGGGCCGACCCCTTTGTGATCATCACGGCGTTGCCGGCAGCATTGGCGGGCATCGTGTGGATGCTGTTCCTCAGTGGCACCTCGTTGTCGGTGCCAGCACTCACCGGTGCCATCTTGTGCATGGGCGTGGCCACCGCCAACTCGATCCTGGTGGTGAGCTTCTGCCGTGAGCGCCTGGCCGAACACGGCGATGCGTTGAAAGCCGCGCTGGAAGCCGGCTACACACGCTTTCGCCCGGTGTGCATGACCGCCCTGGCAATGACCATTGGCATGTTGCCCCTGGCGATTTCCGAGGAGCAGAACGCCCCGCTCGGCCGAGCGGTCATCGGTGGCCTGGTCTTCGCCACCGTCGCCACTTTGTTGTTTGTTCCCGTGGTCTTCAGCCTGGTCCACGGTCGTCATCCTACTCGCGCAACTGCTGGAGAAACGCCCCATGTCGCCTGATCAAAAACCCTCGCGCAAGCGCCTGATGCTCCTGGGTGTCGGTGGCCTGACGTTGGCTGCCTTGCTGGTCGCCAGCGGCCTGCACGCGCGTACGCTGCACGAGCAATCGGTCACTGCCTGGACCGAAGCCGCCGCCGTCCCCCAGGTGATGGTGTTCCAACCCAAGCCAAACGCCGGCGGTGACACCCTGCGCCTGCCCGCCCACCTGGAGGCGTGGAGCAAGGCGGCTATCCATGCGCGGGTGAGCGGCTACTTGAAGGACTGGAAAGTCGACATCGGGACCCAGGTCAAGACCGGGCAAATCCTCGCCGAAATCGACAGCCCCGACCTTGACCAACAACTGGCCCAGGCCCATGCCCGCCTGATCCAGCAACAAGCCAATGCACGCCTGGCAGCCACCACGGCGACCCGCTGGCAAAACCTGCTGGCCAGCCATTCGGTATCGCGCCAGGACGCCGATGAGAAAACCTCCAACGCCGCAGCCGCCAAGGCCAACACCGAAGCCGCTGCAGCAGACTATGCGCGACTGTGCGCCCTGGAAAGCTACAAGACCCTGCGCGCGCCGTTCGCCGGCACCATCACCGCCCGCAACACGGACATCGGCCAGTTGATCAAAGCCGATAACGCCAGCGATCCAGAACTGTTCAACATTGCCGACACCCACCAATTGCGCTTGTACGTGCCGGTGCCGCAGAACTATGCAGCGGTCATTCATGCGGGCCTTGAGGCCGAACTGACCGTCCCCGAGCACCCCGGCGAGCATTTCAAGGCACGCCTGATCGGTGACTCCACCGCCATCGACCGCCGCTCCGGCACCCTGCTGGCCCAGTTCGTCGCCGACAACCCCAACGGCGAACTGCTGCCGGGCGACTACGCCGAAGTCACCCTACCGATTCCGGCTGACACCCATGGCGTAAGCATCCCGGCCAGCGCCTTGATCTTCCGCGCCCAGGGCACCCAGGTTGCGGTGCTGGACGGGCGCAATCATGTGCACCTGCAAGACATTCATATTGGCCTGGACCTCGGCGAGCGCCTGGTGATCGACCAAGGCCTGAAGCCTGCTGACCGCATCATCGACAACCCGCCCGACGCCCTGCGCGAAGGCGACCCAGTGCAACTGGCCGCCGCCTCGGGAGGTGCGCATGCGCCCAAGGCTTAAGTCGCTGGCGGCACTGATGGTGCTGGCGTTGCAGGGTTGCTCGATGGCGCCCACCTATACGGTGCCGTCGATTGACCTGCCCGCCCACTACCGCGAACAAACCAGCGATGGCCCCTGGCACAGCGCGCAACCGTCAGACCAACTGGCGCCCCAGTGGTGGCAGCTCTACAACGATTCGCGCCTGAACGCGCTGCAGCAGCAACTGCTCAAGGCCAACCCGGACCTGGCCGCAGCGCTGGCGCACTTCGATGCGTCCCAGGCCTATGCCAGTCAACTGCACGCGGGCCTTTTCCCGCAAATCACCGCCAGCGTGCAACCGCTGCGCCAGCGTCAATCGGATTCACGACCGTTACGCGGTACTACACAGCCGTCGGTGTACAACAGCAATACCGCTGGGTTCTCCCTGGGATACGACCTCGACCTGTGGGGCAGAATCCGCAACCAGGTCGCCGCGGGCGATGCCCAGGCACAAGCGTCCTTTGATGATTTGGCGGTGGTGCGCTTGAGCCTCCAACAGCAGTTGGCGAGCCTGTATGTGCAGCTCAATGGGCTGGATGCGCAGCGCCGAATCCTGAGCACTTCGTTGCAAGACTTCAGCCAGGCGCTGCAACTGACCCGCAGCCGTTATGAAGGCCAGATTGCCTCGGAATTGGACCTGACCCGCGCGCAGAACCAACTGGCCGAAGCCAAGGCGCAGCTGGACGAAGTGCGTGGCCAGCGCAACCTCGCCGAACATGCCATCGGCGAATTGGTGGGCGTGACGGCCAGTGAGTTTTCACTGCCGCCCAGCTCGCAGTTAATGGCGTTGCCAGGCATTCCGGCGCAGTTGCCCAGCCACCTGCTGCAGCGTCGTCCGGACATTGCCGCAGCTGAACGTCGCGTGTTTGCGGCCAACGCAACGATCGGCGTGGCCAAGGCAGCGTGGTTTCCGGATTTCAGTTTGACCGGTGTGCTGGGCGGGCAGACCCAAGGTGTTGGCAACCTGCTGTCCGCCGGCAACCGGTATTGGGCACTGGGGCCGCTGATGAACCTGCCGATCTTCGACGGCGGGCGCTTGAGCGCCAACGAGCGCCAGGCCAAGGCCGAGTTCGAGGAGGCCGCGGCACAGTACCGTAGCCACGTATTGAAAGCCGTGCGCGAGGTGGAAGATAACCTCGCGCAACTGCGGGATCTGCAGCAGCAAGCCGAGGACGAGCAAGCGGCGGCAGAGGCGGCGCAACATACCCAGGCCTTGGCGATGAACAGCTATCAGGCCGGGGCAGTGAGCTATCTGGATGTGGTCACCGCCCAAACCGCCGCGTTGCAGGCACAGAGAACGTTGCAGGCGGTGCAGACCCGGCAGTTGCAGGCGAGCGTAGGGCTGTTGACCGCACTGGGCGGCGGCTGGCAGCCGGGTTAATGATCGTTCCCACGCTCTGCGTGGGAACGCCGCTCAGGACGCTCTGCGTCTGCCTCTAAAATCGTGACGCGGAGCGTCACAGGGTGCATTCCCACGCGGAGCGTGGGAACGATCAGGCCGCGAGCTGGCCGCTGGCGATGGCTGCTGAAGCGGCCACCATCGCCCGCAACAACACCGCACACCCCGCCGCCAGATCATCCGGCGCGGCATTTTCGATTTCGTTATGGCTGATGCCGCCTTCACACGGCACAAAGATCATCCCCGCCGGGCCAAGCTCAGCGACGAAGATCGCGTCGTGCCCTGCCCCGCTGACGATGTCCAGGTTCGACAAGCCCAAGCCATTGGCGGCATTGCGCACCGCCTCCACGCAGCTTTTGTCGAAGTACAGCGGCGGGAAGTCCGCCGTAGGCTGCATGTCGAAACTCAAGCCATGTTTGGCGCAGGTGTCTTCGATCACCTGACGCACCTGGGTAATCATGGAATCCAGCCGCGCCGGTTCAAGATGACGAAAATCCAGAGTCATGCGCACTTCACCGGGAATCACGTTGCGCGATCCCGGATACGCTTGCAGGCACCCCACCGTGCCGCATGCATGGGGCTGATGCGCCAACGCCGCCGCGTTCACGGCGACCACCACCGCTGCCGCGCCGACCAGGGCGTCCTTGCGCAAGTGCATGGGTGTAGGGCCGGCATGGGCCTCAACACCGCGCAGCTTCAGGTCGAACCACTTTTGCCCGAGGGCGCCGAGCACCACGCCGATGGTTTTGTGTTCATCCTCCAGAATCGGCCCTTGTTCGATATGGGCTTCGAAATACGCGCCGACCTTATGCCCGCTGACCGGCCGCGTTCCCGCATAGCCAATCGCGTTCAACGCCTCCTCCACGCTGACGCCGTCCGCATCGACCTTGGCCAGGGTATCGGCCAGGGTGAACTTCTCGGCAAACACCCCTGAGCCCATCATGCACGGCGGGAAGCGCGAGCCTTCTTCGTTGGTCCACACCACCACTTCCAGCGGTGCCTCGGTTTCCACCTGGAGGTCGTTGAGGGTGCGCAGCACTTCCACACCGGCCAGCACGCCGAAGCAACCGTCGAACTTGCCGCCGGTGGGCTGGGTGTCGATATGGCTGCCGGTCATTACCGGTGGCAGGTCGGGATTGCGACCGGGGCGGCGCGCAAAGATATTGCCGATGCCGTCGATGGTCACGGTGCAACCCGCCGCTTCACACCACTGCACGAAGAGGTCGCGAGCCTTGCGGTCGAGGTCGGTGAGGGCCAGGCGACACACACCGCCCTTGGGCGTGGCGCCGAGTTTGGCCAGGTCCATCAGCGACTGCCACAGACGGTCGCGGTTGATGTGCTGATGGGGCGATTGCAGAACGTCGAGGGCAGCGTTCATGGGGGGGTCTCCTCAGGCTACAGGTTCTTATGAATTGACGCGGTCAACTGTGGGAGCTGGCTTGCCTGCGATGGCGGTGTGTCAGGCGACACGGCTTTAACTGATAGTCCGCTATCGCAGGCAAGCCAGCTCCCACCTCGACCGTGCTTTACAACGGCGCCTTGGCGGTGATCGGGCTCGCCCCGCGCTTGGCGTTCAAGCCGTAATACAACACCCCGCCCAACGCCGAGCCGGTGAACCAGCCGTAGCTGTAGAACCAGCTGAACGCATCGCTGCCCAGCGACAGCAGCGTCAGCACCACCGGTACGCCAAAGGCGATAAAGCCGCTCCAGTTCCAGGCCGGGTACACGTCGTCGCGGTACAGGCCGGCCAGGTCCAACTGTTGTCTGCGGCTGATGAAATAGTCCACCACCATGATCCCGGCAATCGGCCCCAGCAGGCTCGAATAACCCAGCAGCCAATTGGAATACACGGTTTCAAGACTCACGTCCGAGACGATCAGCCCGAGTTTTTTCAGCAATTCATGGGCCATCAGCGCCAGCCCTACCAGGCCGGTGAGGATCACCGCCGTGGTGCGGTTGATCAGCTTGGGCGCAATGTTCTGGAAGTCGTTGGTGGGCGAGACGATGTTCGCCGCGGTGTTGGTGGACAAGGTTGCGACGATGATCAGCGCCATGGCGATGGCCACCCACACCGGGCTCTGGATATGCCCGATCAGACTTACCGGGTCGGAGACGCTCACCCCCACCAGTTTCACCGAGGCGGCGGTCATCACCACGCCGAGGGCAGCGAACAGGAACATGGTCAGCGGCAAGCCGAAAATCTGCCCCAGAATCTGGTCTTTCTGGCTCTTGGCGTAGCGGCTGAAATCCGGAATGTTCAATGACAATGTGGCCCAGAAACCCACCATCGCCGTGAGCCCCGCCATGAAGTAACCGGTGAGGCTGGCGCCTTCGGGGCGCTTGGGTGGGATCGCCATCAACTCGCTGAGGGACACGTTGGGCATCGCCCATACCAGCAGCCCAACCCCCACCGCCACCAACAACGGCGCCGACAAGGTTTCCAGGCGCTTGATCGACTCGGCGCCACGCAGCACCACCCACAGATTCAAGCACCAGAACAGCATGAAACCGATCACCTCTCCGGTACCGCCGAGGGCTTTCCAGCCGTCGAAAATCGAGCCCAGGAACAGGTGGATCGCCAGCCCGCCGAACATCGTCTGGATACCAAACCAGCCGCAGGCCACCAGCGCGCGGATCAGGCACGGTACGTTGGAGCCGAGGATGCCAAAGGACGAACGCAACAGCACCGGAAACGGAATGCCGTACTTGGTGCCGGGAAACGCGTTGAGGGTCAGCGGGATCAACACCACGATATTGGCCAGCAGGATCGCTACCAGCGCCTCCCCCACCGACAGCCCGAAATACGCCGTGAGCACCCCGCCCAGGGTGTAGGTGGGCACGCAGATCGACATGCCGACCCATAGCGCCGTGATGTGCCATTTGTTCCAGGTGCGCTCGTGCACTTTGGTGGGTGCCATGTCGTGGTTGTAGCGAGGGCTGTCGAGGACGTCGGGGCCGGCGTCGAGTTCGTACAGGCCGTTGCGCTCGATGACTTGCGATCTGTTCTGTTGCATGGCCGCTCCACGGTTTTTTTTAAATTATTGTTGCTCACCTGCACGCCAGGTTCAGGTGGCCGGAGTACCGCATCGACAACATGACATCCAGGGTTCCGGCCAACTGCCCGTGCACTCAATAACCGTGCCGACAACCGCCTCTGAACCCGCACCGCTTATATAACGTGCTGATGTTTATCAGCTTTCCAATTGAACCTGCGGTACTTGCCGCATGCGTCAGGCTAAACAATACGCAAGTTGCCAGAACCTTCAGGTCTCAATCTGGTGCATCACAATTATTTTTATTTCTCGACGGCGTCAAGCGGCATATCTCAAGCGCCTGATTTGCAATAAGAAATATTGATCAGATCAAGAACCTGTCAAGTGCGTCAAAACAGGGTGGGCATGCTTCATTTTGGTGAAAATATGATTTTTCTTATAAATATCAACAAGATGAAACACACAAAAGTTTGCGAAAAATCTGCTTGCTCATTCGAAAAACTCTGGCTAGTTTCTATTCCTGTCACCGATGACAGGAATTAACCGACCCTCGGTGCGCAGTATTACAACACTTAGAACTGGCACAAGCCGGTCAAGCCTGTGAGGAACTCGACATGTCGCTGTTGATCCGTGGCGCTACCGTTATTACCCATGATGAAAGTTACCGCGCCGATGTGTTATGTGCGGAGGGTCTAATTCGCGCCATTGGCACGAATCTGGATATTCCCGCAGGCACTGAAATACTCGATGGCAGCGGCCAATACTTGATGCCGGGCGGCATCGACCCCCATACCCATATGCAACTGCCCTTCATGGGCACGGTGGCCAGTGAAGACTTTTTCAGTGGTACGGCGGCAGGCTTGGCCGGTGGTACCACGTCGATCATCGACTTCGTGATTCCCAACCCGCAGCAATCGCTGATGGAAGCTTTCCACCAGTGGCGCGGCTGGGCCGAAAAGTCCGCCGCCGACTACGGGTTTCACGTAGCGATCACCTGGTGGAGTGAGCAGGTACGTGAGGAAATGGCCGAGTTGGTCAGCCATCACGGCATCAACAGCTTCAAGCATTTCATGGCCTACAAGAACGCGATCATGGCGGCCGATGACACCTTGGTCGCCAGTTTCGAACGCTGCCTGGAACTCGGCGCCGTGCCCACCGTGCATGCCGAAAATGGCGAGCTGGTGTATCACCTGCAACGCAAACTGATGGCCCAGGGCATCACCGGGCCGGAAGCCCATCCGCTGTCGCGCCCGTCCCAGGTGGAAGGCGAAGCGGCCAGCCGTGCCATCCGGATTGCCGAGACCATCGGCACGCCGCTGTACCTGGTGCATGTGTCGACGAAAGAAGCCTTGGATGAAATCACCTATGCCCGAGGCAAAGGCCAGGCGGTGTACGGTGAAGTGCTCGCCGGCCACCTGTTGCTCGATGACAGTGTGTACCAGCACCCCGACTGGCAGACCGCCGCCGGCTATGTAATGAGCCCGCCATTCCGCCCACGCGGGCATCAAGAGGCGCTGTGGCACGGCCTGCAAGCGGGCAACCTGCACACCACCGCCACCGACCACTGCTGTTTCTGCGCCGAGCAAAAAGCCGCCGGGCGTGACGACTTCAGCAAGATCCCCAACGGCACCGCCGGCATTGAAGACCGCATGGCGCTGCTGTGGCACGAAGGGGTCAATACCGGGCGTTTATCGATGCAAGAATTTGTCGCGCTGACCTCCACTAACACCGCGAAGATTTTCAACCTCTACCCCCGTAAAGGCGCGATACGCGTGGGCGCCGATGCCGACCTGGTGCTATGGGACCCCGAGGGCACGCGGACCATTTCCGCCAAGACCCACCATCAGCAGGTGGACTTCAACATCTTCGAAGGCAAGACCGTGCGCGGCGTGCCCAGCCATACCATCAGCCAGGGCAAGCTGGTGTGGGCCGATGGTGACCTGCGCGCCGAGCGAGGGGCCGGACGGTATGTGGAGCGGCCGGCGTATCCGTCGGTGTTCGAGCAGTTGAGCAAGCGGGCAGCGCTTTGCAAGCCAGTGGCCGTGAACCGCTGAGTCCAAAAAAAGCGGACGCGGAGCGTCCAGTGAGGCATTCCCACGCAGAGCGTGGGAACGATCGCCCATCAGAGGCAGCACCTCAATAACCGTGAGGCCAACACCGTGATCCAGACCCTGACCCACCTCCCCCACCCCCGCGAAGACGGGGCCACCCTCGCCAGCCACTTCACCGACCTGGCACCGCCCCTCAACGCACGCCAGGCCCAACTGGAAGCCTCGCGCTGCCTGTACTGCTACGACGCGCCTTGTGTGAATGCGTGCCCCAGCGAGATCGATATCCCCTCGTTCATCCGCAATATCCACACCGAAAACGTGCAGGGGGCCGCGCAAAAAATCCTCTCGGCCAACATCCTCGGTGGTAGTTGCGCACGGGTGTGCCCGACGGAAATCCTTTGCCAGCAAGCCTGCGTACGCAATAACGCCGAAGAATGCGCCCCCGTGCTGATCGGCCTGCTGCAACGCTACGCCATCGACAACGCGCACTTCAGCGAACACCCGTTCCAACGCGCCGCGTCCACCGGCAAGCGTATCGCCGTGGTCGGCGCCGGGCCTGCCGGTTTGGCCTGCGCTCACCGCGCCGCCTTGCACGGTCATGACGTGGTGATATTCGAGGCGCGGGAAAAAGCCGGCGGCCTGAATGAATACGGAATCGCCAAATACAAACTGGTGGACGACTTCGCCCAGAAGGAACTGGATTTCCTCCTGCAGATTGGCGGCATCGAGGTTCGCCACGGCCAGCGCCTGGGTGACAACCTGACCTTGAGCGAACTGCACCAGCAGTTCGATTCGGTGTTCCTCGGCCTGGGGCTCGCTGCCAGCAAACAGCTGGGCCTGCCCTTTGAGGACGCCCCCGGCCTGCTCGCCGCCACCGACTATATCCGCGAACTGCGCCAGGCCGACGACCTCACCCAACTGCCCCTGGCCGACCGCTGCATCGTGCTCGGCGCCGGCAACACCGCCATCGACATGGCCGTGCAGATGGCCCGCCTCGGTGCCCGCGATGTCAACCTGGTGTACCGCCGTGGCCTGGCCGACATGGGCGCAACCCACCACGAACAGGACATCGCCAAGGCCAATCAAGTCCGGCTGTTGACCTGGGCCCAACCCGACGAGGTGTTACTCGACGACCAAGGCCGCGTACGCGGCATGCGCTTTGCCCGCACCCGCCTGGAAAACGGTCGCCTGCTGCCTACCGGGGAAACCTTCGAACTGGCCGCCGATGCGATCTTCAAGGCGATCGGGCAAGGCTTCGACAACGACGCCCTGCACGATCCGCTGGCCCAGCAACTGCATCGCGTCGGCGAGCGCATCTTCGTCGATGAGCAACTGCGCACCAGCATCCCAGGGGTGTATGCCGGCGGCGACTGCGTCAGCCTCGGCCAGGACCTAACCGTTCAGGCGGTACAACATGGCAAGCGGGCCGCCGAAGCCATGCATGCCCAACTCATGCTGACTGTGGAGGCTGCGTAATGGCCGATCTCTCGATTGTATTCGCCGGTATCAAAGCGCCCAATCCGTTCTGGCTGGCCTCCGCGCCGCCCACCGACAAAGCCTACAACGTGGTGCGCGCCTTCGAGGCCGGCTGGGGTGGCGTCGTGTGGAAAACCCTGGGGGAAGATCCGGCGGCGGTGAACGTGTCGTCGCGTTACTCCGCGCACTATGGCGCCAACCGCGAAGTGCTGGGCATCAACAATATCGAACTGATCACCGACCGTTCCCTGGAGATCAACCTGCGGGAAATCACCCAGGTGAAAAAGGACTGGCCGGACCGCGCACTGATCGTCTCGCTGATGGTGCCTTGTGTCGAAGCGTCCTGGAAAAACATCCTGCCCTTGGTAGAGGCGACCGGCTGCGACGGCATCGAGCTGAACTTCGGCTGCCCTCACGGCATGCCCGAACGGGGCATGGGCGCCGCCGTCGGCCAGGTGCCGGAGTACGTGGAGCAAGTGACGCGCTGGTGCAAGACCTATTGCTCGATGCCGGTGATCGTCAAACTCACGCCGAACATCACCGACATCCGCGTGGCGGCGCGAGCGGCCTATCGCGGTGGCGCCGATGCGGTGTCGCTGATCAACACCATCAACTCCATCACCAGCGTGGACCTGGAACGCATGGTCGCGCTGCCGGTGGTCGGCACCCAGAGTACCCATGGCGGTTACTGCGGCTCGGCGGTGAAGCCGATTGCATTGAACATGGTCGCCGAAATCGCCCGGGACCCACAGACCAACGGCCTGCCGATCTGCGGCATCGGCGGCATCGGTACCTGGCGCGACGCCGCGGAATTCGTCGCCCTGGGCTGCGGCGCGGTGCAGGTGTGCACGGCGGCGATGCTGCATGGGTTTCGCATCGTTGAAGAGATGAAGGACGGCTTGTCGCGCTGGATGGACAGCCAGGGCCATGCCAACCTGCAGGCGTTTTCCGGGCGGGCGGTGGGCAATACCACCGACTGGAAGTACCTGGACATCAACTACCAGGTCATCGCCAAGATTGATCAAGAGGCGTGCATTGGCTGTGGGCGTTGCCATATTGCCTGCGAGGACACCTCGCACCAGGCCATCGCCAGCTTGAAGCAGGCCGATGGCACGCATCTGTATGAGGTGATCGACGATGAGTGCGTGGGCTGCAACCTGTGCCAGATCACTTGCCCGGTGGCCGACTGCATCGAGATGGTGCCGATCGATACCGGCAAGCCGTTTTTGAACTGGACGCAGGACCCGCGCAATCCTTACCGGGAAGCGGTGTAATCCTTGCCCCTCGTTCCCACGCTCCGCGTGGGAACGCATCCTGTGACGCTCCGAGTCACCCTGGCAAGAGCGGACGCAGAGCGTCGAGGGTGGCATTCCCACGCGGAGCGTGGGAACGATCAGCTCAGGGTTCCAAGCCAATCCCGCGCAAAATCACACCGGTCACCGTCTGTATCGCCTTCTCGAACTGCCTGTCCGACAACGGCTGGTGATCATTCAAAATCTTCACTTGGTGGTCGAAGTCGGCATAGTGCTGGGTCGAGGCCCAGATCATGTACAGCAGGCTCGAGGGCTCCACCGGCAGGATGCGTTTGTCTTGCACCCATTGGCGAATCTTCGCTTCCTTCATCTTGGCCCAGTCGTACAGGCTTTCATCCAGGGCCTCGCCGAGTGTGGGCGCGCCGTGGATGATTTCATTGGCCCAGACCTTGGAACCATACGGACGCGTGCGCGAGCGCTGCATCTTGGCGCGGATGTAGCTGCTGAGCACCACACGGGGGTCATCAAAGGTTTCAAAGCTCAGGGCGTCCTGCTTCCACAATTCCAGCAGGTCGAACAGCACCGCGCTGTACAGCTCGCTCTTGGTGGTGAAGTAGTAATGCAGGTTGGAGCGCGGCAGTTGCGCTTCTTCGGCGATGTCGGCCATGGCGGTGCTGCCATAGCCTTTGTTGGCGAAGACCTTCTCCGCCGCCAGCAGGATTTTCTCGACGTTGACCCGACGAATTCCGATCTTGTGATTGCCCATAAGGGCTCCCTGACAACAACACGGCCTAAAGACTACCACCGGCTCTAGATCGGGGCGACAGGCCAAGCCGAAACTTCGTACACTGCCGGCTCCTATCCTCTGATCGGTGTTGAACAATGTTGCTCAAGAAGTCCCTGACCGCTGCTGTCCTGTTCACTGCCCTGCTGGGCGCTTGTGCCGCGTTTGCCCACGCCCACCTCAAGAGCGCGCAGCCTGCGGCTGACAGCCGCGTCGCCGCCCCCACAGACCTGCGCCTGACCTTCAGCGAAGGCGTCGAAGCCACCTTTACCAAGGTCTCCCTGAGCAAGGACGGCACCGAAATTGCCATCAAGGGCCTGGAAACCCCGGACGCCGACAAGAAAACCCTGGTGGTCACGCCTGCCGCTCCGCTGGCAAGTGGCACGTATAAGGTCGAATGGCATGCGGTGTCCGTCGACACTCACAAAAGCGAAGGCACTTACAGCTTCAAGGTCGGCCAATAACCCATGGCAACCCTGCTGGTGCTGTGCCGCTTCCTGCACTTTTGCGTCGTGTTGCTGATGTTCGGGGCCTGGGTGTTCAGGCCCTGGCTGCTCGGCGCTCACGTCGTGCAGCCGACACTGGACCGGCAATTGCTGCGCATCACCCGTGGCCTGGCCGGCTTGGGGCTGTTCACCGGGGTTGTGTGGTTGCTGTTGATCACCGCCAGCATGGCCGGCAGCTGGGACTCGGCGCTGCAACCGGCCACGGTGCAGTTGGTGCTGGGCAAAACCTTTTTTGGCCAGGTATGGACCTGGCATCTGCTGTTTAACCTGCTGCTGGTGTTAGTGCTGATCCTCAGGCATGCGCAAAACCATCGCCTAAAGCCGATTTTGCGCCGCTTCAGTGGTGTGGGATATGGCCTGGTCGCCGGCCTGTTGGTGACTGGCTTGATCAATGTGCGGGTGCTCACTGGGCAACTGTGGCCCACGCCGCTGTTCCAAGGGTTTGCCTTGATTTTGCTGATCAAGGTGGGGCTGGTGCTGGGCATGCTCGGGTTGGCGCTGTTGAACCGGTTGCGTATCAAGCGCTGCGAACAGCGCCTGGGCAGTTTGAGAGCCAGTGTGATGATGGAGTGGCTGCTGGGCCTTGCAGCCGTGGCGGCAGTTTCCCTGCTTGGCACCCTGCCGCCGATGGTCATGGCTGGCTGAAAAGTCTTGTGCAATGCAATCAATGTGGGAGCTGGCTTGCCTGCGATGGCGGTGGATCAGTGACTGCATACTGTCTGATTCGCCGCCATCGCAGGCAAGCCAGCTCCCACACTGACCGTGCCCCCATCAGTTGAATCGTTTCACCCAGGTCATCGTATAACTTCTGCTTGACACGCCCTCAAAACCTCGCAAATATCGCGCTCAATGTTGTACGACAACGTATAACAAATAATAAAAACAACAAAACAAAGGGAGCCTCACTGTGAGTCAATCCGCCCGTCATTCTTGCACGCGCCTGGGCCTTCTCGGTCTCGGCAGCCTGGCCGTCACCCTGCCGCTGGGCGTCAACGCCGAAGGTTTTATCGACGACGCCAAGGCCACGCTCAACCTGCGTAATGCCTACTTCAATCGCAACTTCACCAACCCGACCAACCCCCAGGGCAAGGCCGAAGAGTGGACGCAGAATTTTATCCTTGATGCCAAGTCCGGCTTTACCCAGGGCACGGTCGGTTTCGGGATTGACGTGCTGGGCCTGTATTCGCAAAAGCTTGATGGCGGCAAAGGCACCGCCGGCACCCAACTGTTGCCGGTGCATGACGATGGCCGCCCCGCCGACAATTTCGGGCGTCTGGGTGTCGCGCTGAAAACCAGGCTGTCGAAGACCGAGTTGAAGGTTGGCGAATGGATGCCGGTGCTGCCGATCCTGCGTTCCGATGATGGCCGCTCCCTGCCCCAGACCTTTCGTGGTGGCCAAATCACCTCCAATGAAATCGCCGGCCTGACGCTCTACGGTGGCCAGTTTCGCGGCAACAGCCCGCGCAACGACGCGAGCATGGAAGACATGTTCATGAACGGCAAAGCCGCGTTCACTTCGGACCGTTTCAACTTCGGCGGCGGCGAATACACCTTCAACGACAAACGTACCCAGGTCGGCCTGTGGTACGCCGAACTGACTGATATCTACCAACAGCAGTACCTCAACCTCACCCACAGCCAGCCGCTGGGCGACTGGACTCTGGGCGCCAACCTCGGGTTCTTCAACGGCAAGGAAGACGGCAGCGCCCTGGCCGGCGACCTCGATAACAAGACCCTGTTCGCTCTGCTCTCGGCCAAATACAACGGCCACACCTTCTACGTTGGCCTGCAAAAACTCAGCGGCGACAGCGCCTGGATGCGCATCAACGGCACCAGTGGCGGCACCCTGGCCAACGACAGCTACAACGCCAGCTACGACAACGCCAAGGAAAAGTCCTGGCAGGTGCGCCACGACTTCAACTTTGTGGTGCTCGGCGTTCCAGGGCTCACCCTGATGAACCGCTATATCAGCGGCAGCAATGTACACACCGGAGCGATCACCGACGGCAAGGAGTGGGGACGTGAGTCGGAGTTGGCCTACACGGTGCAGAGCGGTGCGCTGAAGAACCTCAATGTGAAGTGGCGCAACTCGACCATGCGCCGGGATTTCAGCAATAACGAGTTCGACGAGAACCGGATTTTTATCAGCTATCCGATTTCGTTGTTGTAGCTCCAAAGGCAAATCCGATCTCTAAGGTGCGACATATCCATGTGGGAGCTGGCTTGCCTGCGATAGCGGTGGGTCAGTTACCACATCCTTTTCAGACTCACCGCTATCGCAGGCAAGCCAGCTCCCACCTTTGATCTCATGTGCCTGGAAGGACGTTGACAACACCAGGAATCCCTAACACTATTTCCCCATAGTCATACGACAACCTACAACAAAAATCTGGAAGGCCCATGACCACCACCACCCCCGCTCCCTTCAACCGTCTGTTGCTAACTGGTGCCGCCGGCGGCCTGGGCAAAGTCCTGCGCGAACGCATGCGTCCTTATGCCCAGGTGCTGCGCCTTTCGGATATCGCTGAAATGGCCCCCGCCACCGATGCTCGCGAAGAGGTACACACCTGCGACCTGGCCGACAAACACGCCGTGCATCAGTTGGTAGAGGGCGTCGACGCCATCCTGCACTTTGGCGGCGTTTCGGTGGAGCGCTCGTTCGAAGAAGTACTGGGCGCGAATATCAGTGGCGTGTTCCATATCTACGAAGCCGCCCGCCGCCACGGGGTCAAGCGGGTGATCTTCGCCAGTTCCAATCACGTGATCGGTTTCTACAAACAGGGCGAGCAACTTGACGCCCATTCCCCGCGCCGCCCGGACAGTTACTACGGCCTGTCCAAGTCCTACGGCGAAGACATGGCCAGTTTCTACTTCGACCGTTATGGCATCGAGACCGTGAGCATCCGTATCGGCTCCTCGTTCCCGCAACCGCAGAACCGAAGGATGATGCACACCTGGCTCAGCTTCGACGACCTGACCCAACTGCTCGAACGGGCGCTGTACACGCCCAACGTCGGCCATACCGTGGTGTACGGCATGTCGGCCAACCTCGACACCTGGTGGGACAACCGCTACGCCGCGCACCTGGGCTTTGCCCCCAAGGACAGCTCCGAAGTGTTCCGCGCCCAGGTCGAAGCCCAACCGCCCGTGGCCGCCGATGACCCGGCCAAGGTCTACCAGGGCGGTGCGTTCTGCGCGGCGGGGCCGTTCGGTGACTGAGTGCCCAGCAACCCAAGGGAATGACTATGCCTGCTGAATTGATTGTCGATGCCCGCAATGCCGTGGGCGAATGCCCGGTGTGGGTGCCTGAAGAAAACGCGCTGTATTGGGTGGATATCCCCAACGGTGGCTTGCAACGCTGGAACGCCGCCACCGGCCATCTGGCAGCGTGGAAAGCCCCAGAGATGCTCGCCTGTATTGCGCGCACTCAAGCAGGCAATTGGGTCGCCGGCATGCAAACCGGCTTCTTCCAACTCACGCCCCACAACGACGGCAGCCTCGACACCGTGCCGCTGGCCAGCCTCGAGCATTCGCGCAAGGACATGCGTTTGAACGATGGCCGCTGCGATCGCCAGGGCCGTTTCTGGGCCGGCAGCATGGTGCTGGACATGGGCTTGAACGCCGCCGATGGTGTCCTTTATCGCTATGGGTCAGGGGCTGCGCCCCACGCGCAACTGGACGGGTTCATCACCCTCAACGGCCTGGCCTTCAGCCCCGATGGCCGCACGATGTACGCTTCCGATTCGCACCCGAAGGTGCAAAAGGTCTGGGCGTTCGACTACGACATCGAGACCGGCACACCGTCCAATCGCCGCCTGTTCGTTGATATGAACGACTTCCCCGGGCGGCCCGACGGTGCAGCCGTGGACGCCGAGGGCGGCTACTGGATCTGCGCCAACGACGCCGGGTTGGTTCACCGTTTCACCCCGGACGGTCGCCTGGACCGCTCCCTGAGCGTGCCCGTGAAAAAACCCACCATGTGCGCCTTCGGTGGCAGCCGCCTGGACACCTTGTACGTCACTTCCATCCGTGACGACCCGAGTGAGCAGTCGCTGTCTGGTGGCGTGTTCGCCCTCAACCCCGGCGTCCAAGGGCTGCCCGAACCCCGCTTCATCGTTTAATCGCTGTGCCTTGAATACAACAATAACAAGACAGGAGTGACTTCCATGGACTTCAAACGCACCTTGCTCGCCGCTGCAATCTTCACCCTCAGCAGCGCCGCCCACGCGCTGGAAATCAAGTTCGCCGACATCCACCCCGCTGGCTACCCCACCGTGGTCGCCGAAGAGAACATGGGCAAGGCCCTGACCAAGGCGAGCAACGGCGAGCTGACCTTCAAGTACTTCCCCGGCGGTGTGCTGGGCTCCGAGAAGGAAGTGGTCGAACAGGCCCAGGTCGGCGCCGTGCAAATGACCCGCGTCAGTCTCGGCATCGTCGGCCCGGTGGTGCCGGACGTGAACGTGTTCAACCTGCCGTTCGTGTTCCGCGACCAGGCCCATATGCGCAAGGTCATCGATGGCGAGATCGGCGACGAGATCCTCGCCAAGATCACCAACTCCGAGTTCGGCCTGGTGGCCCTGGCCTGGATGGATGGCGGCACGCGCAACCTCTATACCAAGAAACCGGTGCGCAAGATCGAAGACCTCAAGGGCATGAAGATCCGCGTGCAAGGCAACCCGATTTTCATCGAAGCCTTCAACGCCATGGGCGCCAACGGCATTGCCATGGACACCGGCGAGATCTTCAGCGCCCTGCAGACCGGGGTCATCGACGGCGCGGAAAACAACCCGCCGACCTTGCTGGAACACAACCACTTCCAGAACGCCAAGTACTACACCCTCACCGAACACCTGATCCTGCCTGAACCCATCGTGATGTCGAAAATCACCTGGAACAAGCTCGACCCCGCCCAGCAGGACATGGTCAAGGCCGCTGCCAAGGCCGCCCAGGCTGATGAGCGCGTGCTCTGGGACGCCAAGTCCGCCAGCAGTGAAGAGAAACTCAAGAAGGCCGGCGTGGAGTTCATCACCGTCGATAAAAAGCCCTTCTATGAGGCCACCGTCCAGGTGCGTGCCAAGTACGGTGCGCCGTATGCGGACATGATCAAGCGCATCGACGCGGTTCAATAACCTCCCCTGCCCCTGCATAAGGCCCGGCGCGGTCGGCATCGACGCGCCCGGTCACGGTGAACGCCATGAAGACTTTACTGCTGCGCTTCAACGACCGCCTCTACATGACCTGCATCTGGGTCGCCGGCCTTTCGGTCCTGGGGGTGGCCTTGATCATTCCCTGGGGTATCTTCGCCCGCTATGTACTCGGCACCGGTTCCAGCTGGCCAGAGCCCACCGCCATCCTGCTGATGCTGGTGTTCACCTTTATCGGCGCCGCCGCCAGCTATCGTGCCGGCGCGCACATGTCGGTGGCGATGGTCACTGATCGTTTGCCACCTGCCCAACGCCGTCTCATCGGCATTCTCTCGCAACTGCTGATGGGCACCATCTGCGTGTTCATGACGATTTGGGGCACCAAGCTGTGCCTGTCCACCTGGAACCAATTCATGAGCGCCATCCCTACCCTGCGCGTGGGCATCACCTACATGCCGATCCCGATTGGCGGCGTGCTGACCCTGGTGTTCGTGGTCGAAAAGCTGCTGCTCGGTGATCAGAGCAACCGCAAGGTGGTGCGTTTCGATCTGGTTGAAGAAAACGAAGGGGCCGCCTGATATGGACGCATTGATTCTGTTGGGCAGCTTTGTTGTATTGATTCTGATCGGCATGCCGGTGGCCTACGCGTTGGGGCTGTCGGCGCTGATTGGCGCGTGGTGGATCGACATCCCGTTCCAGGCCCTGATGATTCAGATTGCCGGTGGGGTGAACAAGTTTTCGCTGATGGCGATTCCGTTCTTCGTGCTGGCCGGGGCGATCATGGCCGAGGGCGGCATGTCGCGGCGCCTGGTGGCCTTTGCCGGGGTGCTGGTGGGCTTTGTGCGTGGCGGGTTGTCCCTGGTCAACATCATGGCTTCGACGTTTTTTGGCGCGATTTCCGGCTCATCCGTGGCCGATACCGCGTCGGTCGGCTCGGTGCTGATTCCGGAAATGGAACGGCGGGGTTATCCGCGCGAATTCGCCACCGCCGTGACCGTCAGCGGTTCGGTGCAGGCGCTGCTGACGCCGCCCAGCCATAACTCGGTGTTGTACTCACTGGCGGCGGGCGGCACGGTCTCCATCGCCTCGCTGTTCATGGCCGGTGTGGTGCCGGGCTTGTTGATGAGCGCGTGCCTGATGGTGCTCTGCCTGATCTTCGCGAAAAAGCGCGACTACCCCAAAGGCGAAGTCATCCCCTTGAAGCAGGCGCTGAAGATCGCCGCCGATGCGCTCTGGGGCCTGATGGCCATGGTGATCATCCTCGGCGGCATCCTCTCGGGCATCTTCACCGCCACCGAGTCGGCGGCGATTGCGGTGTTGTGGGCATTCTTCGTGACCATGTTCATCTACCGCGACTACAAATGGCGCGAGCTGCCCAAGCTGATGCACCGCACGGTGCGCACCATTTCCATTGTGATGATTCTGATCGCCTTCGCCGCCAGCTTCGGCTACATCATGACCCTGATGCAGATCCCGGCGAAGATCACCACGCTGTTCCTGACCCTGTCGGACAACCGCTACGTGATCCTGATGTGCATCAACGTCATGCTGTTGTTGCTGGGCACGGTGATGGACATGGCGCCGCTGATTCTGATCCTCACGCCGATCCTGATGCCGGTGATCCTGGGCATCGGCGTCGACCCGGTGCACTTTGGCATGATCATGCTGGTGAACCTGGGCATCGGCCTGATCACCCCGCCGGTGGGCGCGGTGCTGTTCGTTGGTGCGGCGGTGGGCAAGACCAGTATCGAGAAAACCGTGAAGGCACTGCTGCCGTTTTATGCGGTGTTGTTCTTGGTGCTGATTGCGGTGACCTACATCCCGGCGTTGTCGCTGTGGTTGCCCCACTTGGTGCTGTAAACCTTCTTTCAGAAACAAAAGTGAGCAGCTGTGGGAGCTGGCTTGCCTGCGATAGCGGTGTATCAGTCACGGATGCATTGACTGACAGGTCGCTATCGCAGGCAAGCCAGCTCCCACACTTGCATCCTCAGTGTTTGTTTTGACTTCATCAGGCAGGTCAATCGTGATTGAGCTTTCGGATCAATTCACCCATCTGGTGCTCGCCCCCGCCATCGGCGGCAGCCTCGTCAACTGGACGGTGCGCGCCACCGGGCAGCCGCTGTTACGGCACAGCGATGCACAGGCGATCAATACCGGGCTGCCGGGCAAGCTGGGTTGCTATCCCTTGGCACCCTGGTCCAACCGAATCGCCCAAGGCGGGTTCGACAACCCCGGTGGTTGGCTGGCACTGGCAGCTAATAGCCTCACTGATCCTTTACCGATTCACGGCTCGGCCTGGCAGCAGGCATGGCAGGTGGTGAGCCATACCACGCATGAAGTGGTGCTGGAATTGGAATGCGCCACACCCTTCGCCTATCACGCCCGCCAGCGGTTGCGCTTGAACAACGGTGAGTTGAATATTCAATTGTGTGTAACTCACTTGGCCGAGCAACCCGCGTGGCATGGGCTGGGCTTGCATCCGTACTTACCGCGCCGGCCGGGTACGCGGCTGCAGGCCAAGGCTGGGCAAGTGTGGATGAGTGATGCAGCCAAGCTGCCCACCGAGTTGGCACCGGTTCCCGAAGCCTGGGATTTCCGGCAACTCAAAGGATTGCCAGAGGGGCTGGTGGACAACGGCTTTTGCGGCTGGGATGGGCACTGCCTGATCGAACAACCGGAGCTTGGCTACCGTCTCGAATGCCAGGCCAGCGGCGCCGATTATTTCCTGTTGTACTGCCCGCCGGGGTTGGAGTTTTTCTGCATCGAGCCGGTGAGCCATCCAGTGAATGCCCATCACCTGGCGGGCAAGCCTGGCCTGAAGCTGTTGGAGCAAGGCCAGTCAACCCACCTCAATTTCAACCTGAAATACACGCCAAGCGTGCCAGTGTCAGGGCGGTGAATTTTTGAGACGCCCTGCCGTGTCGATACTCACCACCACCGACAACCCCGGCCGCAAGCGCTCACTCTCGGCTTGATCCGGATCCACGGTGATGCGCACGGGCACCCGCTGGGCGATCTTGACGAAGTTGCCGGTGGCGTTGTCCGCCTGCAACAGGCTGAACTCGGAACCGGTGGCCGGGGAAATATGCTGCACCGTGCCATGGAATTTGCGGTGGTTCAGCGCATCCACGGTGAACGTCACCGGCTGGCCGACCTGCACATTGTCCATCTGGGTTTCTTTCATATTGGCAATCACCCACAACTGCTTGGGCACCAGCGCCATCAGTTGCGCGCCGGAATTGACATAAGCGCCCAGGCGCACGCCAATCTGCCCCAGCTGACCATCCCGTGGCGCCGTGATGCGGGTATTGGACAGGTCGATGCGCGCCAGTTCCACCGCCGCCTCGGCGCTCGCGACAGCTGCCTCCAGGGAGCCGCGGTTGACGATCACCGTCTGCAAATCCTGGCGCGCAATTTCCAGGCTGGCCTGGGCCTGGGCCACGGCAGCGATGGTCTGCGCGTTGGCGGCACGGGTCACGTCCAGTTCGCGTTTGGACACCGAACCATCGCTGATCAGTTCTTCATTGCGGCGCAAATCCGCAGTGCTCTTGCGTGCCTGAGCCTGACTGTCGACCAACGCGGCCTGGCGCAGCTTGATGGTCGCTTCGGCGCTGTTGCGTTGCTGCACCACGTTGGCCAACGAGGCCTTCTGCACCGCCAGTTGTGCCAGGGCCTGGTCGAGGCGTTGCTTGTAGATACGGTCATCCAGGCGCACCAGCAGGTCGCCGGTCTTGACGTACTGGAAGTCCTGCACCGGCACTTCGAACACATAGCCACTGAGTTGCGGGCCGATAATCGTCACCTGCCCACGCACCAGGGCGTTTTCGGTGGTTTCCACCGCGCTGCTGAACGGCGGCAGTTGCCAGGCGTACAACACGATCAGCACACCGATGATGGCGATGGCGGCAAAGCCCAGGGACGAGATGATCCGCACGCGCAAGGACCGCAGTTGGGTGGGCACCGCGCCCGGTGGCGTGCTGCCTTCCGGCGTGGCGGCAATGGCAGTCGTGGTGGTGGTTGAAGGTTCAGTCATGAAGTCGCGCCGCTGGGTTGAACAGGAGGAGTTGCCTTGGTAGTGCTCATCAGCCACAGGCTGCGGGTGAAGATCCACAGCATGGTCAGGATCGCGATAATCGCGATCAGCATGAAGACATCGTTGTAAGCCATGACGTTCGCCTCACGGGTGGCCGCCGTGGCCAGGCTGCGGATGCCCATGAGGTTGCGCAGTTCCGGGTCAGCGACGATCTTGCCATAGGCCGTCCCACCACTCTGCACCCGCGCCGCCACAAGCGGATCGATCAGGGTCAGGTGCTCGACGATCATGCTCGAATGGTACTTCTCGCGCACAATCTGGAAGGTGCCCAGCAACGCCGCGCCGATCAGGCCGCCAAGGTTCTGGCAGATCCCGAACATCACCGAGAAGCTCACCAGGTTGCGCGGGTTGGTCAGTACGTTTTTGGTGCCCAGCACCATGGTCGGCCCCAGGAAGAATGTACCGCCGAAGCCTAGCAGGAACTGGCTGATATAGAGGTTCTGCGGACGGGTCAGGTTGCTGGAAAAACTGTCCATCACCGAACCGGTAGCCATCAGCGCCAGGGAGATGATCAGCGGCATCAGCAAATGCGCCGGGTTGATCGTCAACGCGCTGACCACCAGCCCGGCAATCGCCCCGGCCAGCATCACCACGTACAGGGTGTGCATCTGCTGGTAGCTCATGTTCAACATCTGCATGAACCCCACCGCACCGGTGGATTGCTCGGACAGCACCATGCGAATCAGCACCACCGCCAACGCCAGGCGGATCATCACGCCGCTGCCCAGCCAGCGCGTCATCAGCATCGGGTTGCTGCGGTTATGCTCGATGGCGAGCCCCGCCATGATCAGCACTAGGGAGCAGGCGGAGGCCACGCCGATCCACGGCGCTTCCAGCCACCAGTCAATACGCCCCAGGGACAGCACAGCGCAGAGCAAGGCTACGCCGCTGGCGAGGATGGCAAAGGTTAGAAAATCGAGTTTTTCAAAGGTCTTGAAGCGATCACCCGGCGGCAGCTTGAGCAGGAACACGCAGCCCAGGCAGATCAGCGCCAGGCCCAGTTCGAACAAATACAGCCCGCGCCATTCAGCGATTTGCAGCAAGTCTTCGGAAAACAGCCGCGCCAGCGGTAACGCCAACTGCGCGGTGCCCAGCCCCAGTACCAGCGCTTTCAGCCGCCACTTGGCCGGGAATGCCTGGATCATGTAGTACAAGCCCAACGAACTGAGCGCCGCACCCACCATGCCATGGGCGGCCCGTACCGCAATCGCCGAACTGAGGTCATTGACGAACAAGTGGCCGAAGGTCACCAGCGCGTAGAGCACCAGGAACACCTCGGTAAACGCACGCAGGCCGAACTGCTGGCGAAACTTCACCAGCAGTAGGTTCATGCACACGTTGGTCATCACATAGGCGGCGGGCAGCCAGGCCATTTCCGCGGTGGTCGCGCCCAGGGCGCCTTGCAGGTATTGCAGGTTGGCGATGACCAGGGCGTTACCCAAGCCGCCGGTGATTGCCACCAGCACGCCGACCAGCGCGAAGAGCCAGCGCTTATGCGTAGGGTGCAGCGGCGTCGACGGCGAGCCAGGCAGGCTCGGCCGCTCGTGGGGTTGCCAGGTGTGGGGTGTGTATTTATCCATTCGGTGACCTTGGTAAGCCGGGGTGCAAGGCCGGTGAATCCGTTACACAGAGGAACAGTAACCTGAGAGGCGTTCATCTTGCCATCTCGTGGACGCATTTGATCCCCAGGCAGACACAGCTAAATGTGGGAGCGGGCTTGCTCGCGAATGCGGTAGATCAGTTGCTGATGCATTGACTGACACGACGCCTTCGCGAGCAAGCCCGCTCCCACACTGCAATCCATGCCGTTCTTAGAGAGAGGCTTTAAGCAACATACCGACTGCCACCACCACACACAGGCTAGCAAACCCCACTTGCAAGGCCCGCGCGGGAATCACCGAACACAACCGCCGTCCTGCCAACATGCCGACGATACTCGCGCCGATAAACACCCAGCCCACCGGCTCGATACTCACGCCCGCATGAAACGCACCGGCCACGCCGATCAGCGACAGCAGGCTGACCACCATCAACGACGTGGCGACGATGCCACGCATCTGCACATCGGTGAGCTGCTTGAACGCCGGTACGATCAGGAAGCCGCCGCCCACGCCCAACAACCCCGACACGGCGCCGGTCACCGCACCCAATGCGGCCAGGGTGGCGCTGCACTTGGCGGTCCAGGCCAGGCGCCCGGTCTGCTGGTTGAGCATGCAGTTCTTCTGGCCCCACGACGCCGAACCATGGTCACTCGGCCCGGCCTCGCGCTTTTCCCGTTGCAGCATGCGCCAGGCCACCAGCACCATCAGCGCGCTGAACAGTCCCATCAGCACCGGCTCCGACAGTTGATGGGCGAGGAACACACCCAACGGCGAAAACAACGCGCCAAGCAAGGCGATCAGCAACGCCGCGCGATACCGCACCAGGCCATGGCGCAAGCCATCAATGGCCCCCACCGCTGCCGCCGCGCCCACCGCGAGCAATGACACGGGCGCGGCCTGGGTCATGGTCAAGCCCAGCCCCAGCACCAGCGCCGGCACCCCGAGGATGCCGCCGCCCGCGCCGGTCAGGCCCATGACCAGGCCCATCAATACACCCAACACACTGGCCAGCAGCATTCAGTCCACCTTGCTCAGACGGGTCAGCCACTCGCGGCCCTTGAGCATACCGTTCCAGTAGAACCACGGCAGCAGCGTGGCCTTGAGGAACCACATCGAACGGCGCGCCTGCGTGGGATCGAGGGGAAAAGTCGGCAGCAATTTGCCGCCGTAGCCAAACTCGGCCAGCACCACCTTGCCCTTCTCCACCGTCAGTGGGCAGGAACCGTAGCCGTCGTATTTGAGCGGCAATGGCGCCTGTTTGCGCAGGGCCAGCAGGTTTTCCGCCACCACCACGATTTGCTTGCGCACCGCCGCAGCCGTCTTGGCGTTGGTGGTGCCGCACACATCGCCAAGGCCGAAGATATGTGGGTAGCGCAGGTGTTGCAGGCTGTGGGGGTTCACTTCGCACCAGCCGGCGGCATCGGCCAGCGGGCTCTGGCGGATAAAGTCCGGGGACAACTGCGGCGGTACGACGTGGAGCATATCGAAGGTTTTCTCTTCGACCGTCGCGTTGCCTTCGGCGTCTTTGACTTCAAACCAGGCTTTGCGCGCCGGGCCATCGACTTTCACCAGGTTGGAATTGAACGCCAGGCGCGCGTTGTATTTCTCCACGTACTTCATCAATGGCGGCACAAAGGTTGGCACACCGAACAACGCGGCACCGGCCAGGTTGAATTCGACGTCGATGTGTTTGAGGTCGCCCTGCTTGAGCCAGTGGTCGCAGGACAGGTACAGGGCTTTTTGCGGCGCGCCGGCACATTTGATCGGCATCGCCGGCTGGGTGAACAACGCCTTGCCACCCTTGAGTTGCTGCACCAACTGCCAGGTATACGCGGCGTGCTCGTAGCTGTAGTTGGAGGTGACGCCGTGTTGGCCCAGGGTGTCTTGCAGGCCTTCGATTTTTTCCCAGGCCAGGCGCAGGCCGGGGCAGACGATGAGGTTCTTCCAGGTGACGCGCTGGCCGCTGTCGAGCACCAGGGTGTTTTCATCGGGCAGCACTTCGCTGACGGCGGCCTGCACCCAGCTGACGCCATTGGGTAGCACATCGGCCAGGGGCCGGCGGGTCTTTTGCAGGTAGTAGGCGCCGCCGCCGACCAGGGTCCAGGCGGGCTGGTAGCAGTGGTAGTCGTTAGGTTCGATGAGGGTGATGTTCAGCTGCGGGTCGCGCTTGAGCAGGCTGGCCAGCAGGCCGATGCCTGCCGAGCCGCCGCCGATGACTACGATATCGCCACTGATGGTGGGTCCCCAGTGTTGTTCGGTCATTGTCTACTGCCTTTTTGAGTCAATGCACACAAGGGTCGCTGCCGGATGGCGTCACGCCCAGCTTTTTATGACCGCGCCGCAATACAGCCCGGACAGGGTCTTCATCACTTGAATCACTTCATGGCTGGCCAGCCCGTAGAAAATGTATTTGCCTTCCCGACGGGTGGCGACCAACCCTTCATCGCGCAAGATGCCCAACTGTTGTGACAGGGTGGGCTGGCGTACCCCGGTCAGGGCTTCCAGCTCGCCGACGTTGCGCTCGCCCTGGGTCAACTGGCACAGGATCAACAAGCGGTCTTCATTGGCCAGGGCCTTGAGCAAGGCACAGGCCTTGGACGCCGATGCACGCAGCTGGGCGACCTCGCCCTCACTCAACGTAGATTCCATTTGCCTCGGGTCCTTTAAGTCACTTAAGCTCAAAACATTATGTGTAAACGTAAACTGATTGTAACCACTTTTTTCTTCAGCAGAGACAGCCGCCATGCCAGCGTTGATTCAAGCCTTTCTGGATGACGCATCGTCGACCTACACCTATATCGTCTATGAAGCCGATGGCGGCCCTTGCGCCATCGTCGACTCGGTGCTCAATTACGACCCGGCGTCCGGGCGCACCGACACGACGCAAGCCGACAAGGTGATCGCCTTTGTGCGCGAGCATGGCCTGCACGTGCAATGGCTGCTGGAAACCCACGCCCACGCTGACCACCTGTCCGCCGCGCCCTACCTGCGTCGCACCTTGGGCGGCAAGATCGCGATAGGCGAATCGATCAGCAAGGTGCAGGGCGTGTTCAAAAACCTGTTCAACCTCGAGCCGGAATTTCGCGTGGACGGCTCGCAGTTCGATCACCTGTTTGCGCCGGATGACATCTTTCATATCGGCAACTTGAAGGCCCAGGCGTTGCATGTGCCCGGACACACCCCCGCCGACATGGCCTATTTGATCGATGGCCGCTTGATCCTGGTGGGCGACACCCTGTTCATGCCCGACGTCGGCACCGCCCGTTGCGACTTCCCCGGCGGCGATGCGCGACAGTTGTACGCGTCGATGCGCAAGCTGTTGGCGTTCCCTTCAGACACCAAGCTGTACGTGTGTCATGACTACCCACCCGAGGGTCGAGAAGCCAAATGCCAGACCACCGTGGCGGAACAGCGGGCGGGCAATATCCATGTGCATGACGGCGTGGATGAAGCGGCGTTTGTTGAGATGCGCACCCAACGCGATGCTGGATTGGGCATGCCGACGTTGTTGCTGCCGGCGATCCAGGTGAATGTGCGAGCGGGGAATATGCCGCCGGCGGAAGAGAACGGCGTGACGTACCTGAAAATCCCCCTCAACCAACTCTAGAAACACCGATCCCCTGTGGGAGCTGGCTTGAACTGCGATAGCCATAGGTATCTACACAACTTTTTAGGCTGTCGCAGCAAACGGTAACCACGATGCGAAGCGAGCCGCTCTTGATCTTGATCTTGATCTGCTGTTGATCTTAGGCGCCCCGTTAAACCACGATGGCCGGAATTCGACAGGGATTTGGGGGGTAAACCGGCAGGGATGCCGGTTTAGCCGCCCCGCGCCATGGATGGCGCGTGGCGGCGGCCCCCCAAATCACTGGCGGATTACGGGCACACCGAGCCTGGGCGAGGTGCCGAGTGGTGGGGCAAGAGCCCTTTTGGTTACTTTTGGGGCTCTTTTCCAAAAGTGACCCGCTGTAAAAGCGGAACCCTAGGTGGCCGTTACCGCAGGAATGGATATGTACACAATCCAACTGTGTCGCCTGCCAGGCCGCCTTCGCGAGCAAGCCCGCTCCCACAGTTGGATTGCGGGGGTGTCAGGTAGATATGTGTCGCCTGGGAGGCCGTCATCGCAGGCAAGCCAGCTCCCACATTTGGACTGCGGGGGTGTCAGGTAGATTGGCGTCGGCTGTCAGGCCGCCATCACAGGCAAGCCAGCTCCCACAGTTGGATCGTTGGGTGTCAGGTAGATTGGCGTCGGCTGGCAGGCCGTCATCCCAGGCAAGCCCCACATTTTGTCCCGTGTTGAATCAGGAACCGAGGCTGATGCCGTTGGCCGGCAATGGCAGTGCGGTTTTGTAGCGCACTTGCTTCAAGGCAAAGCTGGAGCGAATGTTCGCCACCCCCGGCACCTTGGTCAAAAAGTCCATCATGAAACGCTCCAGCGACTGAATCGTGGGCACCAACACCCGGATCAAATAGTCCGGGTCGCCGGCCATCAGGTAGCACTCCATCACCTCAGGCCGATCCGAGATCGCCCCTTCGAATTGCTGCAGCGCCAACTCGTTCTGTTTTTCCAGGCTCACATGGATGAACACATTGACGTGCAGCCCCAGCAAATCAGCATCCAGCAGCGTGACCTGCTCACGAATCAGCCCCAGTTCTTCCATCGCCTTGACCCGGTTGAAACACGGCGTGGGCGACAGGTTGACCGAGCGGGCCAGGTCGGCATTGGTGATCCGGGCATTCTCCTGCAGGGCGTTGAGAATGCCGATATCGGTACGGTCCAGTTTGCGCATGAGACAAAATCACCTGTTTATTATGTTTATGCAGTTTTTTTATCCGCAAATGACCGTGAGCGCAATGAAACACAGATAAATATTCTTCTACGCCACGCCTATGATTGTTGTAGGACAAGATTTCTTCTACCCGAAGACTGACTGTCAGCTAGCGCGCCCACTACAAGAAATTCACAAGATAGAGCGTAGAAAGCCATGACCCAGCCGTATGCACCGCTGCGCCTGCATGTTCCCGAACCCTCGGGCCGCCCAGGCTGCAAGACCGACTTTACCTACCTGCGTTTGACCGACGCCGGCCTGGTACGCAAACCCGCCATCGACGTAGAACCGGCCGACACCGCCGACCTGGCCAAGGGCCTGATCCGCGTGCTCGACGATCAGGGCCAGGCCCTTGGCCCGTGGGCCGAGGGTGTCTCCACCGAGATCATGCGCCGCGGCATGCGCGCCATGCTCAAGACGCGCATTTTCGACAACCGCATGGTGGTCGCCCAGCGTCAGAAAAAAATGTCGTTCTACATGCAAAGCCTTGGCGAAGAAGCCATCGGCAGCGCCCAGGCCCTGGCCTTGAATATCGACGACATGTGCTTCCCCACCTATCGCCAGCAAAGCATCCTGATGGCCCGCGAGGTGCCGCTGGTGGACCTGATCTGCCAACTGCTGTCCAACGAGCGCGACCCGCTCAAGGGCCGCCAGTTACCGATCATGTATTCGGTCAAGGAGGCGGGCTTCTTCACTATTTCCGGCAACCTTGCCACCCAATTCGTGCAGGGCGTGGGCTGGGGCATGGCCTCGGCGATCAAGGGCGATACCAAGATCGCCTCGGCCTGGATCGGCGACGGCGCCACTGCTGAATCGGACTTCCACACCGCCCTCACCTTCGCCCACGTGTACCGCGCGCCAGTGATTCTCAACGTGGTCAACAACCAGTGGGCGATTTCCACCTTCCAGGCCATCGCCGGCGGTGAAGCCACCACCTTCGCCGGACGCGGCGTCGGTTGCGGCATCGCTTCCCTGCGCGTGGACGGCAACGACTTTATCGCCGTGTACGCCGCCTCGGCCTGGGCGGCCGAGCGTGCGCGCCGCAACCTGGGGCCCACCCTGATCGAGTGGGTCACCTACCGCGCCGGCCCACACTCCACCTCCGATGACCCATCCAAGTACCGTCCCGCCGACGACTGGAGCCACTTCCCCCTGGGCGACCCGATTGCCCGCCTCAAGCAGCACCTGATCAAGATTGGCCAGTGGTCCGAAGAGGAACACGCGGCGGTCAGTGCCGAACTTGAAGCCGAAGTGGTCAAGGCGCAGAAGGAAGCCGAACAGTACGGCACCCTCGCCGGTGGCCAGATTCCAAGCGCCGCGACCATGTTCGAGGACGTCTATAAAGAGATGCCGGAGCACCTGAAGCGCCAGCGTCAAGAGTTGGGGGTGTGACATGAACGACCACAACAACAGCATCGAACTGGAAACCGCCATGACCACCACCACCATGACCATGATCCAGGCCCTGCGCTCGGCCATGGATGTGATGCTTGAGCGTGACGACAACGTGGTGGTGTTCGGCCAGGACGTCGGGTACTTCGGCGGCGTGTTCCGTTGCACCGAAGGCTTGCAGACCAAGTATGGCAGCTCGCGGGTGTTTGACGCCCCCATTTCGGAAAGCGGCATCGTCGGCGTGGCCGTGGGCATGGGCGCCTATGGTTTGCGCCCGGTGGCCGAAATCCAGTTCGCCGACTACGTCTACCCCGCCACCGACCAGATCATCTCCGAGGCGGCGCGCCTGCGTTATCGCTCGGCCGGCCAGTTCACTGCGCCCTTGACCATGCGCATGCCCTGCGGTGGCGGCATCTATGGCGGCCAGACCCACAGCCAGAGTATCGAAGCGGTGTTCACCCAGGTCTGCGGCCTGCGCACGGTGATGCCGTCCAACCCCTATGACGCCAAGGGCCTGCTGATCGCCTCCATCGAAAACGATGACCCGGTGATCTTCCTCGAACCCAAGCGCCTGTATAACGGCCCTTTCGATGGCCACCACGACCGCCCGGTAACGCCGTGGTCCAAACACCCCCAAGCCCAGGTGCCGGACGGTTACTACACCGTGCCGCTGGATGTGGCCGCCATCGTGCGTCCGGGTTCGGCCGTGACCGTGCTGACCTACGGCACCACCGTGTATGTGTCGCAAGTCGCCGCTGAAGAAACCGGCATCGACGCCGAGGTCATCGACCTGCGCAGCCTGTGGCCGCTGGACCTGGAGACCATCGTCAAGTCGGTGAAAAAGACCGGCCGTTGCGTGGTGGTGCATGAGGCCACGCGCACCTGCGGCTTTGGTGCCGAGTTGGTTTCGCTGGTGCAAGAGCATTGCTTCCACCACCTGGAAGCGCCGATCGAACGCGTCACCGGTTGGGACACCCCCTACCCGCACGCGCAGGAATGGGCGTATTTCCCAGGGCCGTCCCGAGTGGGCGCGGCGTTGAAACGGGTCATGGAGGTCTGAATGGGCACGCACGTTATCAAGATGCCGGACATTGGCGAAGGCATCGCGGAAGTTGAATTGTCGGTATGGCATGTAAAGGTCGGCGACCTGGTGGTTGAAGACCAGGTGCTGGCGGATGTGATGACCGACAAGGCGATGGTGGATATTCCCTCGCCGGTCCACGGCAAAGTGATTTCCCTCGGCGGCGAGCCGGGTGAGGTCATGGCAGTGGGCAGTATTTTGATCAGCATTGAAGTAGAAGGCGCAGGCAATACCAAGGATGTACCCGTGGTTGCCGAGCCGGCGAAGGCCGCGCCGCCTGTGGCCGAAGCCAAACCGGTACAGGCGCCGGTAGAAAGCAAGCCCTCTGCAGCAGTGAAAGCGCCGCAAGCGCCCGTGGCCCGTGAAGCCAGCGAACGCCCATTGGCCTCGCCTGCCGTGCGCAAACACGCGCTGGATGCCGGGATTCAACTGCGCCTGGTCCAGGGCACAGGGCCTGCCGGCCGAATTCTGCATGAAGACCTGGAGGCTTACTTGCGCCAGGGCACGGCAACGGGCGCCAGTGCCGCCAACCCTTACGCCGAGCGCAACGACGAACACCAAATCCCGGTGATCGGCATGCGCCGCAAGATCGCCCAGCGCATGCAGGACGCCACCCGGCGCGCCGCGCATTTCAGCTACGTGGAAGAAATCGACGTCACCGCCCTCGACGAGTTGCGCGTGCATCTCAACGAGAAGCACGGTGCGACACGCGGCAAGCTGACCCTGCTGCCGTTTATCGTGCGGGCCATGGTGGTAGCCTTGCGCGACTTCCCGCAGATCAATGCGCGTTACGACGACGAAGCCCAGGTCATCACTCGCCTCGGTGCCGTGCACGTGGGCGTCGCCACCCAGAGCGACGTGGGCCTGATGGTGCCGGTGGTACGTCACGCCGAAGCCCGCAGCCTGTGGGGCACTGCCAAAGAAATCGCGCGTTTGGCCAATGCCGCACGCACAGGCAAGGCCAGCCGTGAAGAGCTGTCCGGTTCCACCATCACCCTGACCAGCCTTGGCGCCTTGGGCGGCATTGTCAGCACGCCGGTGCTGAACCTGCCGGAAGTGGCCATCGTCGGCGTCAACCGTATCGTTGAGCGGCCGATGGTGATCAAGGGCCAGATTGTGGTGCGCAAGATGATGAACCTCTCCAGCTCCTTCGATCACCGCGTGGTCGATGGCATGGACGCGGCGCAATTCATCCAGGCCATTCGCGGCCTGCTCGAACAACCCGCCAGCCTGTTCCTGGAGTAAGGGCATGACTCAGACATTGCATACCACGCTGCTGATTATCGGCGGCGGCCCCGGCGGTTATGTGGCGGCGATTCGCGCAGGCCAACTGGGCATTCCCACCATCCTGGTGGAAGGCCAGGCACTGGGCGGCACCTGCCTGAACATTGGCTGTATTCCCTCCAAGGCGCTGATCCATGTGGCCGAGCAGTTCCAGCAAACCGTGCACCATAGCCAGGGCTCGCAACTGGGCATTGAAGTGGATGTACCGACCCTGGACATCCGCAAGAGCGTGGAATGGAAAGACGGCATCGTCGACCGTCTGACCACCGGCGTGGCCGCGCTGTTGAAGAAGCACAAGGTGCAGGTGATCCATGGCTGGGCCAAGGTCATCGACGGCAAGACCGTCGAGGTGGGCGAGCAACGCATCCAGTGCGAACACCTGCTGTTGGCCACCGGCTCGACAAGCGTCAACCTGCCGATGCTGCCGATTGGCGGGCCGATTATCTCGTCCACCGAAGCCCTGGCACCGACCCATGTACCCAAACGTTTGATCGTGGTGGGCGGTGGTTATATCGGCCTGGAACTGGGGATTGCCTACCGCAAGCTGGGTGCCGACGTCAGTGTGGTCGAGGCCCAGGCGCACATCCTGCCGGCCTACGACGCCGAGCTGACCCTGCCGGTGGCTGAATCCTTGAAGAAACTTGGCGTGAAGCTGTACCTGGAACACAGCGTCACCGGCTTTGCCGACGGCAAACTGCAGGTGCGCGCCCCCAACGGCGACATCTTGGCGCTGGACACCGACCAGGTGCTGGTCGCCGTGGGGCGCAAACCCAACACCCAGGGTTGGAACCTCGAAGCGCTGAACCTGGACATGAACGGCGCGGCGATCAAGATCGACAGCCGCTGCCAGACCAGCATGCGCAACGTGTACGCCATCGGCGACCTCAGCGGCGAGCCGATGCTGGCGCACCGGGCCATGGCCCAGGGAGAAATGGTTGCCGAACTGATCAGCGGCAGGGCCCGCGAATTCAACCCGGCGGCAATTCCGGCGGTGTGCTTTACCGACCCGGAACTGGTGGTGGTCGGCAAGACCCCGGACGAGGCCAAGGCTGCCGGCCTGGATTGCATTGTGTCGAGCTTCCCCTTCGCCGCCAATGGCCGGGCCATGACGCTGGAGTCCAAAGCCGGCTTCGTGCGGGTGGTGGCGCGACGTGACAATCACTTGATTGTTGGCTGGCAAGCCGTGGGGGCCGGAGTGTCCGAGCTGTCGACCGCGTTCGGCCTGAGCCTGGAAATGGGTGCGCGCCTGGAGGATGTGGCCGGCACCATCCATGCCCACCCGACCCTGGGTGAAGCGGTGCAGGAAGCCGCGCTGCGGGCATTGGGGCACGCGTTGCACCTGTAAAACCGTGGCGTGGCTATCGCAGGCAAGCCAGCTCCCACACTTGGAATGCATTCCAATGTGGGAGTCGGGCTTGCCCGCGATAGCGGTGGATCAGCCAATGCAGAGGTTGAATGGTCCGCCGCCCTCCTCCCACACCGGCCAAGAATGCAGTATTGTTGCGCCCATCCAGAAAAAAAATCCGACTTGACCAGAGATAGAGGGTGTCATGGGTAACGAGAGCATCAATTGGGACAAGCTGGGTTTTGACTACATCAAGACCGACAAGCGGTTTCTCCAGGTCTGGAAAAACGGCGAATGGCAAGCTGGCACCCTGACCGACGACAATGTGCTGCACATCAGCGAGGGCTCCACTGCCCTGCATTATGGCCAGCAATGCTTCGAGGGCCTGAAGGCCTATCGTTGCAAGGACGGTTCGATCAACCTGTTCCGCCCGGACCAGAACGCCGCCCGCATGCAGCGCAGCTGTGGCCGCCTGCTGATGCCACAAGTGCCGACCGACGCGTTCATCGACGCCTGCAAACAAGTGGTCAAGGCCAACGAGCGCTTCATCCCGCCGTACGGCAGTGGCGGCGCGCTGTACCTGCGCCCGTTCGTGATCGGCACCGGAGACAACATTGGCGTGCGTAGCGCGCCGGAGTTCATCTTCTCGGTGTTCTGCATCCCGGTCGGTGCCTACTTCAAGGGCGGCCTGGTGCCGCACAACTTCCAGATCTCCGGCTACGACCGCGCCGCGCCGCAAGGCACCGGTGCCGCCAAGGTCGGTGGCAACTACGCCGCCAGCCTGATGCCCGGCTCGGAAGCGAAGAAATCCGGTTTCGCCGACGCGATCTACCTGGACCCGATGACCCACTCGAAAATCGAAGAAGTCGGCTCGGCCAACTTCTTCGGGATCACCCACGACAACCAGTTCATCACGCCGAAGTCGCCTTCGGTATTGCCAGGCATCACCCGCCTGTCGCTGATCGAACTGGCCCAGACCCGTCTGGGCCTGGAAGTGGTCGAGGGCGAAGTGTTCATCGACAAGCTGGATCAGTTCAAGGAAGCCGGCGCCTGCGGTACCGCTGCGGTGATCTCGCCTATCGGCGGCATTCAGTACAACGGCAAGCTGCATGTGTTCCACAGCGAGACCGAAGTCGGCCCGATCACCCAGAAGCTCTACAAAGAGCTGACCGGTGTGCAGACCGGTGACGTGGAAGCGCCAGCGGGTTGGATCGTCAAGGTCTGACAGCCACAAAAGCCAGCGACACCACAAAACCCCTGTGGGAGCTGGCTTGCCTGCGATAGCGATCTGTCAGCCAGCATATGATCGTTCCCACGCTCCGCGTGGGAATGCAATGCATCCCCTGACGCTCCGCGTCACCTGTTGTCCGGCGGGACGCGGAGCATCCCAGGCGGCATTCCCACGCAGAGCGTGGGAACGATCAAAGGCCCACCGCTATCGCAGGCAAGCCAGCTCCCACACTGGTTTCTACGCCTTCAAGAGCGTGGCGCAATATTCTCGGCAATCTTCTTCCCCATACTGATCCTCGGCTCCACCCCATACCCCAACGCCTCATAAAACCCCACCACCACGTCATTGCCGCCGGTGATCTGCAGGTTGATCTTCATGCAACCCAGCGCCGTCAACGCCTGTTCGGCATAGCGCACCAGCGACGATCCCAGGCCATGGCGCCGATAGTCGGTATGCACCGCCACCGAATACAACCAGCCACGATGCCCGTCATAGCCGGCGAGAATGGTACCGATCACGGCTTTGTTGTCGGTGGCAACGAAGAACAACCCGTCGTTGACCGCCAGTTTCTTATCAATCGCCAGGCTCGGCAGGTTATGCGCGGTGTCATAGCCAAACGCCTGCTGCCATAACTCAATCACCTGGGCACGGTGTTGACGGTCGCGATAAGGCCCTATGGGGTGGCGGGACAACAGCGTTTTTTCCATCACCAACGTGCGCTCATTGCCGTGGTACACGTCACGCACGTTGTGAAAACCCAACTTGGCGTAGAAGGCTTGCGCCGTCAGCGAGGACGGCACGCTCAAGACCGTCACGCCGGCTTCACGGGCGCGCAGTTCGATCTCGATCATCAACAATCGGCCAATGCCCTGCCCTTGCAGCGCTGGGTTGACGAACACCGAGCGCACCACATTGCCATCCAGTGAGGCCGTAGCGACGATCAGTTGAGCCTGAGTCGCCACCAACACTACCCGCCGCTGGAGCAATGCCAGCACAGCGTCGGGGGTGAAGTTGCTGGCAACCCGCGCAATCACATCCGCGGGGTAATCACGTGCGTTGCTGCTGTGCAGCGCAGCCAGGATGACGTGGCTGATACCTTCGGCATCGGACGGTTGGGCAAGGCGAACAGCGGTAGACATGGTTCCTCCTGGCTGACACAGCGATAACAATCACCACAATACCAATGTGGGAGCTGGCTTGCCTGCGATAGCGGTGGGCCAGCCAGATGAATGGGGCTGACACACCGCTATCACAGGCAAGCCAGTTCCCACAGTTTGATCGTATTTCAATCTGGCAGCCGATTCGGCTGCGCCACTCCCGTTTTCAGCTTTCTTGGCTGAACCACCCCGCCGTTTCAGCCGGGATCCTTTCCCCGCAACGCACACAATAGCGGCACAAGATCCCCAACGGACCCGTGCCCCCATGCAAACCACCAACACCGTCCTGATGATCCGCCCGGCGCGCTTTGCCTTCAACCCGGATACCGCGATCAACAACCGTTTCCAACGCCCGCCGCTGGACCCGCTCAGTGCACAGCACAAAGCGCTGGAGGAGTTCGACGGTTATGTCGACACCTTGCGCCAGCACGGCGTGGAGGTGCTGGTGGTGCAGGACACGCCGGCGCCCCACACGCCCGACTCGATCTTCCCCAACAACTGGTGGAGCAGCCATGCCGACGGCAGCCTGGTGCTCTACCCCATGGAAGGCCAGAACCGCCGACTGGAGCGCAACAAGGGCGTGCTGCAAGTTTTGGAGCAGCGCTTTGCGATCAACACCACCATCGATCTCAGCCACCTGGAACAACAGAACATCTTCCTGGAAGGCACCGGCAGCATGGTACTCGACCGCCAGCACCGCATCAGCTACGCCTGCCATTCGGGGCGCACCCACCACGCGGCCCTGCGCCAGTTTGCCGAACGCCTCGACTACCAACTCTGCGTGTTCCACGCCCTGGACCGCCACCAGGCACCCATCTACCACAGCAACGTGATGATGAGCGTTGGCCGCGACCTCGCGGTGGTGTGCCTGCAGGCCCTGCCCGACGACCGCGAACGCCTGGCCCTGGAACGCTCCCTGCGTGATACCGGCAAAGACATCCTCAGCCTGGACTTCGACCAGCTGGAAGCCTTCGCCGGCAACATGCTGGAAGTCCACGACCGTGACGGCCAGCCGTTGCTGGTGATGTCCGCCAGTGCCTGGGGCGCCCTGCATCCGGCGCAGCGTCAGCATGTGGAACGCCATACGCGGCCGGTGGTGGTGAATATCGACAACATCGAACGCATCGGCGGCGGCAGTGCCCGCTGCATGCTGGCCGAAGTGCATCTGCCGGCCCGTCCCTCATTTCAATAAGGAGTCTTGCCATGACCCGTTATATCGACGTCAACGACCTCAGCTACCTGGTTTCGCAAAAAGGCCTGCAAACCTGCATCACCGAAATGGCCGACTACATTCGCGCCGACTACCTGCGCTGGCAGGATTTCGAGAAATGCGCGCGCCTGGCCAACCATTCACCGGATGGGGTGATCGAGCTGATGCCGGTGTCCGACGCCTCGCTGTACGCCTTCAAGTACGTCAACGGCCACCCGAAAAACACCCTGGCCGGCATGCTCACCGTGATGGCGTTCGGTGCCTTGGGCGACGTCGACACCGGTAAACCGGTGCTGCTGGCGGAAATGACCCTGACCACTGCGATCCGCACCGCCGCCACCTCGGCCCTGGTCGCCCGCTACCTGGCCCGCGCCAACAGCCGCAGCATGGCGCTGATCGGCAACGGCTGCCAAAGCGAATTCCAGGCCCTGGCCTTCCACGCCATGCTCGGTATTACTGAAATCCGCCTGTTCGACATCGACCCCCAGGCCACCGCCAAGCTCGCCGCCAACCTCAAGGCGTTCCCGGCGATCAAGGTGATCCTGGCCGCCAGCGTCGCCGAGGCAGTCAAAGGCGCGGACATTGTCACCACCGTGACTGCAGACAAAGCCTACGCCACCATCCTGACTGACGAGATGATCGAGCCAGGCATGCACCTCAATGCCGTGGGCGGTGACTGCCCGGGCAAGACGGAGCTGGACCGCCGCATCGTCGAGCGCGCCCGGGTGATCGTCGAGTACGAACCGCAAAGCCGCATCGAAGGTGAAATCCAGCATATGCCGGAAGATTCGCCGGTCACCGAGCTGTGGCAAGTGATCAACGGCCAACAGCCGGGCCGCGAAAATGACCGCCAAATTACCCTGTTCGACTCGGTGGGTTTTGCCATCGAAGACTACTCGGCCCTGCGCTATGTATTGGACGTGGCCAAAGCCTTGGATGTGGGCAGCGAGCTGGAGCTGGTGCCGGACCTGGCCGACCCGAAAAACCTGTTCGCACGCCTGGCCCAGCAACCTGTGGTACAGCATAAAAAGCGCGCCTGAAACCGCTCTGGCCTGCCGCTTTGCGACCAGGGCAGGCCAGATTCTAGTGGGTTAAAAGCCGATTTTGCCGGTGCCGCAGCCGATTCCGCTGCATTGCTTGTTTTAACAGCGCAATTTGTGCTTTGCGCAGGGGGTAAACGACACAAAAAACGCACCACCATGAAGCATTCTCTGCTCCCAGTTATTCACTGCCCCTGACATCAATTACAAAATATAGGGACCGACACATGACTCCTCTGCGATCACTCTTCGCTGCGTTGCTGTTGCCACTGTGCGCCACCGCTGCCCACGCCCAGGACTGGAAAGAAATCCGGTTTGGCGTGTTCCCCGAATACCCGCCCTTCGAATCTGTCGCCGCCGACGGCAGCCTGCAAGGGTTCGATATCGAACTGGGCAACGCTATCTGCGCCAAGCTCGAAGTGAAATGCACCTGGGTGCACAACGAATTCGACGGCATGATCCCGGCCCTGCGTGCGCGCAAGTTCGACGCGATCATGTCCTCCATGGCCGTGACCCCGGCTCGTGAGAAAGTCATCGACTTCACCGACCGCCTGTTCCTCAGCCCCACCTCGGTGATCACCCGCAAAAACGCCACCTTCGGTGACACCCCCGAGTCGCTGAACGGCAAGCACGTTGGCGTGCTGCAAGGCTCGTTGCAGGAAGCCTATGCCCGCGCACACCTGGCCAAGCTCGGTGCACAGATCAAGGCATACCAGTCCCAGGAACAGAACTACGCCGACCTGCAAAACGGCCGCCTCGACGCCACCCTGACGGACAAGCTCGAAGCCCAGCTCAACTTCCTGTCCAAGCCCGAAGGCGCCGACTTCAAGACCGGCCCGGCCTTCAAGGACCCGACCCTGCCGCTGGACATCGCCATGGGCCTGCGCAAGAACGACCAGGCATTGCGTGAGCTGATCAACAAGGGCATCGCCGCCGTCCAGGCCGATGGCACTTACGCACAGATCCAGAAGAAATACTTTGGCGATCAGGACATCTACAACGAGTAACCGGCAACCCGTGCCCCTGTGGGAGCGGGCTTGCCCGCGATAGCGGTGCTTCAGGCACCCACGCCGTGACTGCACCACCGTTATCGCAGGCAAGCCAGCTCCCACAGTAAATCCGTGCACTCCTTCGAGATCTTCCCCATGAACGACCTCCTCAACCTGCAAGGCTACGGCCCCATGCTGGCCCAGGGTGCCTGGATGACGCTCAAGCTGGCGTTCCTCGCCCTGGCTCTGAGCCTTACGCTGGGCCTGGTCGCCGCTGGCGCCAAACTCTCCAGCGCCAAATGGCTGCGCGTGCCGGCCACGCTCTACACCACGTTGATCCGCAGCGTGCCGGACCTGGTACTGATCCTGCTGATCTTCTACAGCCTGCAACTGTGGCTCAACGACCTGACCGAAGCGTTCGGCTGGGACTACGTTGAAATCGACCCGTTTACCGCCGGGGTGATCACCCTGGGCTTTATCTACGGTGCGTATTTCACCGAGAACTTCCGGGGTGCGATCCTCAGTGTGCCGGCGGGCCAACTGGAAGCCGCCACCGCCTACGGCCTGAGTCGCTGGCAGCGCTTTCACCTGGTGCTGTTCCCGCAACTGATGCGCTTTGCCCTGCCTGGCCTGGGCAATAACTGGCTGGTGCTGCTCAAGTCCACGGCGCTGGTGTCCATCATCGGCCTGTCAGACCTGGTCAAGGCCGCGCAGAACGCCGGCAAGTCCACCAGCGAGCCGCTGTACTTCCTGATCCTCGCGGGCCTGGTGTACCTAGTGATTACCACCCTCTCCAACCGCATCTTCAAGCGCCTGGAACGGCGCTATAACCTGGGCATCAAGGGGATGGCGCGATGATCGAACTGTTCCAGCAATACGGCCTGGCCTATCTGTTCAGCGATGGCAGCGGCCTGTCCGGTGTCGCCATGACCTTGTGGCTGTTCATTATCTCGGTGGTGCTCGGCTTTGGCCTGTCGATCCCCCTGGCGCTGGCACGCGTCTCAGAGCATTTCTGGCTGCGCTGGCCGGTGGAGGTTTACACCTACCTGTTCCGTGGCACGCCCCTGTATATCCAACTGCTGATTTGCTACACCGGGCTGTACAGCCTGGAAGTGGTGCAGGACAACGCCCTGCTCAACCAGTTTTTCCGCAACGCGCTGAACTGCACACTGTTGGCGTTTGTGCTCAACACCTGCGCCTACACCGTGGAAATCTTCGCCGGGGCAATCCGCAACATTCCCCATGGCGAGATCGAAGCGGCACGCGCCTATGGCCTGCACGGCTGGCGGCTGAACCTGTTTGTGATCGTGCCCGCCGCATTGCGTCGCGCCCTGCCGGCCTACAGCAATGAAATGATCCTGATGCTGCACGCCACGTCACTGGCGTTTACCGCCACCGTCGCCGACATCCTCAAGGTCGCCCGCGATGCCAATGCCGAGACGTTCCTGACCTTCCAGGCCTTCGGCATTGCCGCCCTGCTCTACATGCTGCTGTCCTTTGCACTGGTGGGCCTGTTCAGGCTGGCCGAACGTCGCTGGATGCGCTTTCTTGTTCCTACCCGAGGCTAACCCATGAATCAGTCCGCGCAGGCCCTGGCCGCTTATCCAATGGATGTACCCGTCGGCAAAACCGCCACGGCGGCCATCAAGCTGCAAGTCGAAGGTATCCATAAACGCTACGGCGAACACGAAGTGCTCAAGGGCGTGTCCCTCAACGCACGCCAGGGCGATGTGATCAGTTTGATCGGCGCCAGCGGCTCGGGCAAAAGCACGATGCTGCGGTGCATCAACTTTCTGGAACAGCCTGACGCCGGGGTGATCACCCTGGACGGCATCAGCATTGAAATGCAACCAGGCCGCGCCGGCACCCGTGCGCCGCACCAGGCGCAACTGCAAAACCTGCGCACGCGCCTGGCCATGGTGTTCCAGCACTTCAACCTGTGGAGCCACATGACCGTGCTGGAAAACATCACCATGGCCCCGCGCCGGGTGCTGAACGTGAGCGCCGCCGAAGCCGAGAAACGTGCGCGGTTGTACCTGGACAAGGTCGGCCTGCCGAGCCGCGTGGCGGACCAATACCCGGCGTTCCTGTCCGGTGGCCAGCAGCAGCGCGTGGCCATTGCGCGGGCGCTGGCAATGGAACCGGAGATTATCCTGTTCGATGAACCCACCTCGGCCCTGGACCCGGAACTTGTAGGAGAAGTGCTCAAAGTCATACAGACGTTGGCCGAGGAAGGTCGTACCATGCTGATGGTCACCCACGAAATGGGCTTTGCCCGCCAGGTGTCCAGCCAAGTGCTGTTCCTGCACCAGGGCCGAGTCGAAGAACACGGCGGCGCCGAGATCCTCGACCATCCCACCAGCGAACGCTTGCAGCAATTTCTTTCCAACCGTTTGAAGTGAACTCATGGATACCAAGGCCCACGGACCCCATTCTTCCCCTACGCTGGATCGCATCGACGAAGCGATCATCGACGTACTCAGGCATCAGGGGCGTATTACCTACGAAAAGCTCTCGTCGCTGGTACACCTCACCCCCAGGCCCTGCCTGGAACGGGTGCGCAAGCTGGAACGACGCGGGGTGATCCGTGGGTATGGGGCGATCATCGATGTGCAGATGGTCTCACCGGGGCTGTCACTGCTGGTGCTGGTGGCCTTGTCCAACCAAAGCGGGCGCTCGGCGCAAAAGGCCTTCGAAGCCTGCGTGAAAGCCTGCCCGCAGGTATTCGAATGCCAGTTGATCAGCGGGCCATTCGACTACAGCCTGCGCATGCGCTGCCGGGATATGGAACATTACCGGGTGCTGACCGAGACCTGGTTGAACAATGATGAGTTGCACATTGATAAGCTGGTGGCGCATCCGGAGTTGGCGGTGGTCAAGAACACCGCGACCGAACTGGCCTGATCCAGCTGGCTCGTTCCCACGCTCTGCGTGGGAATGCATCCAATGACGCTCCGCGTCACAACTTCAAGAGCAGACGCGGGGCGTCCAGGGTGGTATTCCCACGCAGAGCGTGGGAACGATCAACCGAACTGGCCTGATCCAGCTAGCTCGTTCCCACGCTCTGCGTGGGAATGCATCCAATGACGCTCCGCGTCACAAAACTTCAAGAGCAGACGCGGAGCGTCCAGGGTGGCATTCCCACGCAGAGCGTGGGAACGATCATTCACCCCTGCCCACTTAATATTCTTTTGCCTGGCTTGGCACCCACCAGCTTCGCCTGCCCATCTTTCTGCTTGCCCGTGCGGGCTTCACTGATCAGCCCCGGAATCAACTTGCCCTCCGGCAAATTCTTCCAGAAGCGGCTGGGCAAATGCCCTTCCATCACTTTGGGATTGAGCCGTGCCGGGTTGAAGATGTGGCTGTAGTAGGTCAGCCACATGGCGCTGTGGGGATCTTCAACATTCTGCGCCAGTTGCTGCCAGGCCTCGGGGCACTGGCGCTGATGAATCAATTGCTCACCGTCGTAATAGACCCCGTCCAGGGGCGTGGCGATCATCCAGCGATGGCGGCCCATGCGCCCGATAAAATGCTCGCTGGCGCTCTTGAGAATGTCATGGGCCGGCTCATGCCAGGCCACGTACTCCGGCAGTTCCGGCCCTGCCTCGGCCGGCAGCGCGATGAAGCGCACAAACGCGTGCAAGTGGTGGGCCTCCCGGCTGACTTGCTTGATGCGCCGCTGCAACTCGCTGCCAAGCTTGTCACCTGCCAGCATGGCCGTGCGATCACCGTGGCTGACCCGCCATAGCACTTCATACAACAGGCTCCAGCGCTGATCACCTTGATAACAGGCAGCGGACTCCAACAATTGCAACAACGCCTTGGGTATGCGCGCCTGAAACGGCCCCATCCCTGGTGGGATAGGTTCATCGGTAGCGAACAGGTCCGCCGCCTGCACCTCGCCCCAGCTGACCTGGCTGGGGTCGACCTGATGGCTGAGCAACCAGCGGGCCTGTTCGCGCCAGGTGCTGAACAGGTTGTCGCACTCCAGGCTGATCATCCCCACAACCCCATCTGTTGCGGCTGCGGACGGTCCCGCAATTGTTCGCGCAACAACACACTGGTGCTGTCGGCCTGTTGCGGGTGGTAGTCGCTGGTGATGAAAAACGGCTTGGCCTTGGCCAGCACGCAGCGCATGCGCGCCAGGTCTTCGAAGCGGATCTTGCGCTCACGGCGCAGGTCGACCAGGCGCTGGGTGGTGCGCAGGCCGATGCCGGGGATACGTGCGATCAGGGTCGGCTCGGCGCGGTTGAGGTCCAGGGGGAACACCTCGCGATGCTCCAGGGCCCACGCCAGCTTGGGGTCGATATCCAGTGCCAGGTCACCGGGGCCGGCGAACAGCTCATTGGCGCTGAAACCGTAGCTGCGCAGCAGGAAATCAGCCTGGTACAAGCGGTGCTCGCGCATCAAGGGCGGCGCGGCCAGGGGTACGCTTTTCGGGCTGTTGGGGATGGGGCTGAACGCCGAGTAATACACGCGGCGCAGCTTGAAATTACCGTACAACGCCTCGGCACCGTGCAGGATGGTGCTGTCGTCGGTGTCGTCGGCACCGACGATCATCTGCGTGCTCTGCCCGGCCGGGGCAAACCGTGGCGCACGGGGTTCGTTGAGCACCGTCTGTTCGCCGGTGTAGATGGTCTGCATGGCCTGCTTGATCGAGCCGATCTGCTTCTCGGGCGCCAAGGTTTGCAGGCTGGCGTCGGTGGGCAGTTCGATATTCACACTGAGGCGATCGGCATAACGGCCAGCCTCGGCGATCAGGGCCGGGTCGGCATCGGGGATGGTCTTGAGGTGGATATAACCGCGAAAGTCATGCTCTTCGCGCAGCAGTTTGGCGACCCGCACCAGTTGCTCCATGGTGTAGTCCGACGAACGGATGATTCCGGAGCTGAGGAACAGCCCGCTGACGCAATTGCGCTTGTAGAAATCCAGGGTCAGGGTGACCACCTCCTCCGGGCTGAAGCGCGCACGGGGCACGTCGCTGGAGCGGCGGTTGACGCAGTATTGGCAGTCGTAGAGGCAGAAGTTGGTGAGCAACACCTTGAGCAACGACACGCAACGGCCATCGGGCGTGTAGCTGTGGCAGATGCCCATGCCATTGGTGGAACCCAGCCCCGCCTTGCCCTCGGAACTGCGCTTGGGCGCGCCACTGCTGGCGCAGGACGCGTCGTACTTGGCGGCGTCGGCGAGGATGCTGAGTTTTTCGATCAACTGCATGGAGGGCTACCGATACTGGTTTTTTGTACAGTACCAATAGCCACACTTTGTCACAAGTGCCGTCTGTAGGAGCAAGCTCTGGCCACAATAAGCGGATCGGTCAGCTGGCGGTGGCCAGGAGCAGGTCCTGCACCGAACGCGCCTTGCCACGGTGATGGTCCAGCGCATAGAGCGACGCCGCAATCTCATCCGCCCGAATCGGCAACACCGACAGCAAGGTATCGCTCAAGCCATGGCTGGCCTGGCTGAAGCCCTGGATGTAGATGCCAGCCTTGCAGCGCTCGTCGGTGACGATGCGGTAGTCGCGGGCCACTTCAAAGTCGCCCATGTAGGCTTGCAGCGGCGCCAGCAGTTCACGGTGCATCTGGCGCTCGTAGCCGGTGGCCAGGATTACCGCGTCGTAATGGTTGAGGCTGGTTTCGCCGGTGGCGGTATTGCGCAGGGCCAGTTCGATGCCCAGCGGGCCGGCGGTGGCCTTCTCCACTATGGTCAGGGTGCGGAACGCCTGGCGGGCGATGCCGGAGACTTTCTGGCGGTAGAAAATCCCGTAGATGCGCTCGATCAGGTCCAGGTCCACCACCGAGTAGTTGGTGTTCTGGTACTCGGCGACCAAACGCTCACGCTCGGCACCGACTTGCTGGAACACCAGGTCAGTAAAGGCCGGCGAGAACACTTCGTTGACGAACGGGCTGTCGTCGGCCGGCTTGAGCGCCGAGCCGCGCAGGATCATGTCGACCTGCACCGACGGGAAGCTGTCATTGAGGTCGATAAAGGCTTCGGCCGCGCTCTGGCCACCGCCGATCACGGCGATGCGCATCGGCTTGCCGTCTACGCACGGCTGGCTGGCCATGCGCTCCAGGTACTGGGAATGGTGAAACACCCGGCTATCGCCCTTGAGCGCCTTGAATGCCTCGGGGATGCGCGGTGTGCCGCCGGCGCTGACCACCACCGAACGGGTGGTGCGCACATGCTGCTCGCCCTGGGCATCACGGGAGATCACGCGCAACGCCTCGACCTGCTGCTGATGCAGGATCGGCTCGATGGCCAGCACTTCCTCGCCGTAGTTGGCCTGGGCCTGGAACTGCCCCGCCACCCAGCGCAGGTAGTCGTTGTACTCCATGCGGCAGGGATAGAAGGTGCCCAGGTTGATGAAGTCCACCAAGCGTTCGTGGGCCTTGAGGTAGTTGACGAAGGAGTACGGGCTGGTGGGGTTGCGCAGGGTCACCAGGTCCTTGAGGAAGGAAATCTGCAGTTCGCTCTGGGTCACCAGGGTATTGCCGTGCCAGCGGTAGTCGGCTTGTTTGTCGAGAAACAGCACGTCCAGCTTGCCCTGGGCCTTTTCACGCTCCTGCAGGGCGATGGCCAGCGCCAGGTTCGAAGGGCCGAAACCGATCCCGATCAGGTCATGAACCGCGGGCGAAGCAATTGCCTGTGTCATTCCAGTGTCCTCTGGATAAGCCCCATGGCGGTGGGGCGGGAATACCTTCATGGCCTGAACAACAGGCCGTGTGTTGATAGGAAACGAGGACAGTGAAATAAAATTTAACTAACAGCCGATCAGTGCGCTTCCCACTCGCGCATGCGCACCCGGCAGTGCTTCATCGCATTGACGATGTGTTTTTCCACCAGGCTGCGGGAAATGCACAGGCGTTCGGCGATTTGCACGTGGGACAGGCCTTCGAGTTTGCGCAACAGGAAACTGTCGCGACAGGCCGCTGGCAACTCGGCCAAGGCGCGCTCGAGCATCTCCAGGCGCTGGCCCTGGTGGTGGCTGGCGTGGGGGGAACAGGCGGCGAAGCGCTCTTCGCTGTCCAGCACCTCAAGAGGCTCGGACTGACGCAAGGCATTACGCCGATGGCCGTCGATCACCAGGTTCAGTGCCGTGCGGTAAAGAAACGCGCGAGGCTGCTCGATTGGCGTATCGCTTACGCGCTCCAGCACCCGCACATAGGCGTCATGCACCACATCTTCGGCCACCTGGCGGTTACCCAGCTTGGCGTTCAGGAAACACACCAGCTCGCGATAGTAGTTTTCCAACATGACTCCTGAGCACCTCCCGGTGGTGTTGATCCTGTAGGAGCGTGCTTGCTCGCCAAGAACCTGAGGGCACATCGTTTTATCTGGATGCACGCGTTATCATTGACGTTTTCGCGAGCGAACTTGCTCCCAACAGACAGCCATCGATGATGGCAGTTTGAGTACGTGCAATTTATAGTAATTCTCATCTACTTTTAAAGAAGTCTTGCTCCCACGTATGGTTTTTTTCGCCGACGCAGCTGTTACTGCGTATGTAAACGCCTAAATATTCGCGCAATTTTCTCGTATAACAGTCAGCTCTTCGCCACTCGGCCCCCTTTCCCTGGCTGGAACCAAAGCATGAAACGCCCTCGCCCCGCCCGCCTCGCCCTGCTTGCTGTGGTGTGCCTGATCCCCCTCCTTGCAGTGGCAGCCTGGCAGCTGTTGCCGCCAGGTCGAGATAGCTTGCCCACGGTCACTGTCGTGCGCGGCGACATTGAGAGCAGTGTCACCGCCCTGGGCACCCTGCAACCGCGACGCTACGTAGACGTCGGCGCCCAGGCCTCCGGACAGATCCGCAAGATCCATGTCGAGGCCGGTGACCAGGTCACGCAAGGCCAGCTACTGGTAGAGATCGACCCTGCCACGCAGCAGGCCAAACTCGACGCCAGCCGCTACGCCATCGAAAACCTCGAGGCCCAGTTGCAGGAACAAAAAGCCCAGCACGAACTGGCGCGCCAGAAGTATCAGCGCCAGCAGCGCCTGAGCGCCGGGAATGCCACCCGCGAAGAAGATGTGCAAACCGCCAAGGCCGAACTGAGTGCGACCCAGGCGCGGGTGGACATGTTCAAGGCCCAGATCCGCCAGGCCCAGGCCAGCCTGCGCAGTGACGAGGCCGAACTGGGCTATACGCGGATTTACGCGCCGATGAGCGGCACCGTAGTGGCGGTAGATGCGCGAGTCGGCCAGACGCTCAACGCCCAGCAACAGACGCCGTTGATCCTGCGCATCGCCAAACTGTCGCCGATGACCGTATGGGCCGAAGTGTCCGAAGCCGATATCGGCCACGTCAAACCGGGCATGAGCGCCTATTTCACCACCCTCGCCGGCGGCACCCGGCGCTGGACCAGCACCGTGCGCCAGATCCTGCCGATCCCGCCCAAGCCCCTGAACGAAACCAGCCAAGGCAGTGGCAGCCCCAGCAGTACCAGCAAAACCGGCAGTGGCCGGGTAGTGCTATACACCGTACTGCTGGATGTGGACAACGCTGACAATGCGTTAATGGCCGAAATGACCACCCAGGTGTTTTTCGTCGCCAGCCAGGCCAGGGACGCTCTCACCATCCCGGTCGCAGCGCTGCTCGGCAGCCAAGGCACCGACAAGCAGATCGCGCGGGTCGTGACCAAAAACGGCGCCATCAAGGAGCGAGAAGTACAGCTGGGTATCAGTGACCGCCTGCGGGTTGAAGTGTTGGATGGCCTGGACGAAGGCGATCACCTGTTGATCGGCCCAGCCAGCGGCAGCGGGGGTTGATGTGACCACGCCACTGATCGAACTCAAGAACATCCGCAAATCCTACGGCGGCGGCGACAGCCCGCAGGTCGACGTATTGCGTGGGATCGACCTGTCGATCCATGCAGGAGAGTTCGTTGCCATCGTCGGCGCCTCCGGCTCCGGCAAATCCACACTGATGAACATCCTCGGCTGCCTCGACCGCCCCACCGTGGGCGACTACCTGTTCGCAGGGGAAAACGTCGCGCACCTGGACAGCGACGCACTGGCCTGGCTGCGCCGCGAAGCCTTTGGTTTCGTGTTCCAGGGCTACCACCTGATCCCGTCCGGCTCGGCCCAGGAAAACGTTGAGATGCCGGCGATCTATGCGGGTATCAGCGCTGCCGAACGCCATGCCCGTGCCAAGGCTCTGCTGACCCGCCTGGGCCTGGCCGATCGCACCAACAACCGCCCGCACCAGCTCTCCGGTGGTCAGCAACAGCGCGTCTCGATTGCCCGGGCGTTGATGAACGGCGGGCATATAATCCTTGCCGACGAACCCACCGGGGCCCTCGACAGCCACAGCGGTGCCGAGGTGATGGTGCTGCTGGATGAATTGGCGAGCCAGGGCCATGTGGTTATCCTGATTACCCACGACCGCGAAGTCGCGGCGCATGCCAACCGCATCATTGAGATCAGCGACGGCCGGATCATCAGCGATTCGGCGTTGAGTACCCCCCACGTGCCCGTCACGGCCGGCAGCGACGCATTGCAAGCCGTGGACCTGCGCCAGCGCCTGGCCGACGGTGCCGAACACAATGGTGCCTGGAAAGCCGAGCTGCTGGACGCGGTGCAGGCAGCCTGGCGGGTCATGTGGATCAACCGCTTCCGCACCGCGCTGACGCTGCTGGGGATCATCATCGGCGTGGCGTCGGTGGTAGTGATGCTGGCGGTGGGCGAAGGCAGCAAGCGTCAGGTCATGGCGCAGATGGCGGCCTTCGGCTCCAACATCATCTATCTGAGCGGCTTTTCGCCTAACCCGCGCACACCGGCAGGTATCGTGACCCTCAATGATGTGGCGGCATTGGCTACATTGCCCCAGGTCAAGCGCATCATGCCGGTGAACGGCACCTACGCCGGCGTGCGCTTCGGCAACGTCGACTACATGGCCTATGTGGGCGGCAACGACACCAACTTCCCGGACATCTTCAACTGGCCAGTGGCCCAAGGTAGCTACTTTACCGAAGCCGACGAACGCGCCGGGGCCACGGTGGCGGTGATCGGCCATCGCGTGCGCGAAAAACTGTTCAAAGGCCAGCTAGACCCCATCGGCCAATACATCCTGATCGAAAACGTGCCCTTCCAAGTGATTGGCGTGTTGGCGGAAAAAGGCTCCAGCTCCGGGATGCAAGACAGCGACGACCGTGTCGCCATTCCCTATACCGCCGCCAGCGTGCGCCTGTTCGGCACCTATAATCCCGAATACGTTGTCATTGCCGCCGCCGATGCACGCAAGGTGCAAGAGGCCGAGCAAGCCATCAGTCAGCTTATGCAAAAGCTGCACGGCGGCAAACGCGACTTCCACCTGACCAACGACGCAGCGATGATCCAGGCCGAAGCACGGACCCAGAACACCCTGTCGCTGATGCTCGGCTCGATTGCAGCGATTTCCCTGCTGGTGGGCGGCATCGGCGTGATGAACATCATGTTGATGACCGTGCGCGAACGCACCCGTGAAATCGGCATCCGCATGGCCACCGGGGCACGCCAGCGCGACATCCTGCGCCAGTTTCTCACCGAGGCGGTGATGCTCTCGGTGGTCGGCGGCCTGTTTGGTATTGCCCTGGCATTGCTGGTAGGCGGCGTGCTGGTGCTGGCTGAAGTGGCGGTACAGTTTTCCCTGGTGGCGGTGCTCGGCGCGTTTGGCTGTGCGCTGGTCACCGGCGTCGTATTCGGCTTCATGCCGGCCCGTAAAGCTGCCCGGCTTGATCCGGTTAAGGCGTTGACCAGTGAATAAACGATCTCTCACGCCACAACTGTCAGCGCTCAGTGTGTGCCTGTTGCTCACGGCCTGCGGCACTAACCCGCCCGCCATCGACAGTGGCCTTGCTGCGCCCGCCGCCTGGCATTTTGCCGAACGCGAAGCGACCCAAGCCATCAACCAACGTTGGTGGACGCAGTTTGGCAGCCCGGCGCTGAACCGCCTGATCGACCAGGCCAGCCGTGACAGCTTCGACGTGGCGGCGGCCATGGCGCGTGTCCGCCAGGCCCAGGCCACGGCGGTAATTGCCGGTGCACCGTTGTTGCCGGAACTGAAGTTCAACCTCAGCGCCAGCCGTCAACGGCTGTTGCGCGGCAGCGGCAACTCGGAGCTGGACGCCACCGAGAGCAACAGGACTGTCAACAACTATGACGCCAACCTCACGGCCAGCTACGAAATCGACTTCTGGGGTGGCCGCGCCGCTGCCCGCGACAGCGCCGTACACAGCTTGCACGCCAGTGAGTTCGATCAGGCCAACGTGGAGCTGACCCTGCTCAGCAACGTCGCCGACCGCTACGCGCAAACCCTGGCCGCACGCCAGCGCCTGCAGATTGCCGAGCTCAACCTGGCGAATGCGCGCAATGTGCTGAACCTGGTGCAGACCCGCCACGACGCAGGTTCCGCCACGGCCCTGGAACTGGCACAACAGAAAAGCCTGGTAGCCGGTCAGCAACGGCAACTGCCGCTGATCGAGCAATCGGCCGAAGAATCGCAGATCACCCTCGCCGCCTTGCTCGGCCAACCCGTGCAGGCCCTGGAGCTAGGCACAGAACCCTTTCAGGCATTGACCTGGCCAAGTATCGGGCCTGGCGTGCCCAGCCAGTTATTGAGCCGGCGCCCCGACCTCGCCCAGGCCGAGGCCCAGTTGGCGGCGGCCAGCGCCGACGTCACGGTGGCCCGTGCGGCCATGCTGCCGACGGTGACATTGGGCGCAACGCTCGGCTCAGGCGCGTCCAAGGCTGAAGAGATCCTGCGCAGCCCCTTCTACACCCTGACTTCGGGCCTGATGGCGCCGATTTTCAATAATGGCCGGCTGAGCGCCGAGCGCGACAAGGCTCGGGCACGCCAGGATGAACTGCTGCAAACCTACCGTGGGGCGATCATCAACGGCTTTGCCGATGTGGAAAAAGCCCTCAGCAGCATCACCCGCCTGGACCAGCAACGCCAGTGGCAAACCGAAGAGCTGCAACAGGCGCAGGCCGCCTTCCAGATTGCCCAAAGCCGCTATGAAGCCGGCGCCGAAGACCTGCTCACGGTACTGCAAACCCAGCGCACCCTGTACGACGCCCAAGACCAGAACGTGCTACTGCGCCTGTCGCGCCTGCAAGCCAGCATCGCCCTGTACAAGGCATTGGGCGGTGGCTGGAACACCGATATCTGATAAACGAAACTCATATTTCATACACGAGTTGTTTCTTCACCTTACATTTTCCACCCCAAGGTCCTTGGTAAAAAAGCCGTTATCACACGGATGCCCAGGACCTCATGATGAAACCCAGCGCTTTTGTAAACGGCCTGGCCTGCATCGGCTTTTGGCTGATACCAAACCTGGCGTTGGCCGAGCCCTTGATCGCCCCCACCGCGATCGACTGGTTGCTGGACTGCCCACTCACTGCAACAGCGCGCCTGGACCCCGAAGTGGTTGGCCGCACCCAATGCGGCCTGGTCAGCGTGCCCCGCGACCATGCCGCCCCCCAGCGCGGCCGCATTCGCCTGAGCGTGACACGGGTAGGCGCACGGCAGCCGCTCAACCGTGAAGGCGTGGTGTTCATCCAGGCCGGCGACCCCCAGCGGGTCAAAGGCGCACCTTTCGTCCTTCACTTGGCCAGCCGCTGGGAGTCGCTTGCCACCACCGCCTATCGCACCCTGGTCGACCGCTACGACGTGATCGAGCTGAGCACCCGCGACCTGCGCCAGGGCAATGCCGTGGAACAGGCCGCCCGGGACATGGAGTACGTGCGCGGGCAATTGGGCGAGGCGCGCCTCAACTACCTGGGCAACGCCGCTGCCACGCGCCTGGGCAACCGCTATGGCACGCTGTTTCCCGAGCGCGTCGGGCGCATGGTGCTGATCAATACCGAGCCTGGCGAAGCGCTCGCCGCCGGTGTCGAGCAGCTCTTGCTCAAGGAGTCGGCACACGCAGGCGCTGACGGCTGTGTGAGCCGCTGGCTAGGGGATTTTCTCGCTTATGGCAAACAGCCGCCGGCGACCGCACGCTGCCTGGATTTGGGCGCCTGGGAATAACCTGCGCATTTACGACCCCTATTCACCGAAAACGACCCCTTGCGTTGACGCACCTGCCCAATCGTTATTAAGTGCTATTTATCCGCATTAATACGATAAATCACCGCCATGTTGAGTCGTCCGTTACGCCGCAAACGCCAGAAGCTGTCCGATGTGATTGTCGAGTCGGTCAAGCGCTCGATCGTCACCGACGCCTTGAAGCCCGGCGATCGCCTGCCCACCGAACGCGAGCTGATGGAAAGCTTCCAGTGCTCCAAGGGTTCGGCACGCGAAGCGCTCAAGGCGTTGGAAGTGGAGGGCCTGGTGAGCACGCGCACCGGCCCCAGTGGCGGGGCGTACTTGAACCAGGCCGGCACCGAGCCGGCCAGCCGCGCCTTGCGCAATTACCTGCACTTCCAGCACCTGGACGGCGAGCAGGTCTACCAACTGCGCAAGGTCATCGAAGTGGAGCTGGCGGTGTCGGTGCTGGGGCGTTTGAGCGAAGACGACTACCTGGCCCTGCAAGCCAACGTGGATTTTTGCAGCGCCCCCGAAGACAGCGAAGCCGGCCAGCGCGAACAACGCCTGGCGGAACTGGAGTTCCACAACCTGCTGGCCCGGGCCTGCCCCAACCCGCTGCTGAGTTTCATGGCGCAGTTCCTCAATGACTTGCTGCGCGACCTGGTGGTGCTGAAAAAGGCCTACAAGCCCAAGCGCAAGCAGTTCGATGCGGCCAACCTCGACTATCACAAGCAACTGCTGATCGCCTTTCGCGCCGGGGATGAAAGCGCGGTGCGCAGCTTGATGCATGAACACATGTGCGATGCCGAACACCACATGACCGCGCTGGAAGGCCAGGTGAGCCCGCACTTCCTCTTGGAGTTCGACCACTCTTAAACACACCAACCATTCAATGTGGGAACCCGTTCAATGTGGGAGCTGGCTTGCCTGCGATGCGGGCGCCTCGGTGTTACAGAGGGACCGAGTAGATGCCATCGCAGGCAAGCCAGCTCCCACATTTGACCCCGTTCCCCCGCGAAATCGAGTTATCCAATAACAAGCCTGCCCACAGGCCCTTGCTCCACCGTATCGCCCTTGCCGCTCCTGCCAATAACTAAACCAGGGAGTCACCCCATGCAGCGTCGTACGTTATTGAAAGCCAGCCTCACCGCCGCCGCCGCCCTCAGCCTTCCGCTGAGCGTGCGTTCGGCATTCGCCGCCGAGCCCTTTACCTTTTACGGCCTCAAGTCCATGTCTGGCGCCTTTGCCAGCTATGGCAAATTTGCCGACATGGGTTCACGCCTGGCGGTGCAACAACACCCCGACTTGCTCGGCCGCCCGCTGAACTACAAGGTCATCGATACCGAAGGCAACGCCGGCAAGGCGGTGCGCAAGGTGCAAGAGGCCATCGCGCAGGACGGCGCACGGTTCTTCCAGGGCTGCACGCTGTCGTCTTCCGCCCTGGCGGTGGCCAAGGAAGTGGACAAGGTCGGCGGCGTGTTCATGACCCCGGTGGGCGCCGATGAAGTCACAGGCAAGGACTGCAACAAGGCGACCTTCCGCTGGTCAGTGCCCACCTACGGTGCGATCCGCGAAACCATGGTGCCGCTGATCAAGTTGCTGCCGGACGCCAAGCGCTGGTACACCATCACCCCGCAATACGTGTTCGGCGAAGCCTTGCTCGAAGGGGCCAAAAACGTGCTCAAGGAACATAGCCTGGAACACGTGGGCAACAGCTACCACTCACTGCAGGAACAGGAGTTTTCCGGTTACCTGACCAACGCCATTTCCACCAAGCCCGATGTGCTGGTGCTGCTCAACTTTGGCAGCCAATCGTCCAACACCCTGCGCCAGGCCGTGAACTTCGGCATCAAGGAGCGCATGAAGGTATTGCTGGTGTGGTCTGCCGGCCTGGATCAGTTCCAGGAACTGGGCAGCGATGTGCTCGAAGGCGTGTACCTGGGCGCGCAGTACTGGCACCAGGTCGACACCCCGCTCAATCGTGAGTTGGTCAAGCTGACCCAGGCCACATACGGCATCAACCCCACCTACCCGCTGGCCGCCGACTACATCAGCACCAAAGTCATGCTCGACACCATCATCGCCACCGGCAGTTTCGACGGCCCGACCGTAGCCAAGGCCCTGCAAGGCTTGAGCTACGAAGGCCCGACCGGCAAAGAGTCGATCCGCGCCGGCGACCACCAGGTGATCAAGGATTACTACCTGCTGATCGGCAAGGCCAGCGGTGACATGGCCGACAAGGACGACCTGGCCAAAGTGCTCAGCGCTGGCCAGTCGTTCCCCGCAGTCGAGGCGACGGGCTGCACACTCGGCTGACCGCTTAACTTTTGTCGCGCAGGGCCGCGCAAGCGGCCACCTGCGGAGGGTGCCTGCATGCTTAATCTGTACCTGTTCCAGATCCTCAACGGCCTTGGGTTAGGGATGATCTACTTCCTGATCGCGGTGGGGCTGACGATCATTTTCGGCCTGCTCAACTTCGTCAACTTCGCCCACGGCGCGTTCTTCCTGCTCGGCGCCTACATCTGCTACACCGCGGTAAGCCTCACCGGCAGCTTCTGGCTGGCGTTGCTGATCGCGCCGTTGGTGGTGGCTGCGTTGGCCTGGGTGATTGAGCGCTTGTTGATCCAGCGTATCTACCACTTGCCGCACATGTTCCAGATTCTGGTGACCTTGGGGATCGCTCTGATCATCCAGGAAGCCAGCGTGATGATCTGGGGCCCGGTGGGCAAAAGCGTCGCCGTGCCGGAACTGTTGCGCGGCGTGCTGGTGGTGGGTGATTTCGTCTACCCCTACTACCGCCTGTTCCTCATCATGTTTTCCGGGCTGGTGGGCCTGGGCCTGTGGCTGCTGCTGGAGCGCACGCGCTTCGGTGCCCTGGTGCGCGCCGGCAGTGAAAGCACCGAAACCGTGTCGCTACTGGGCACCAATATTTTCCGCCTGTTCTCCATGACCTTCGCCCTCGGCGTCGCCCTGGCCGGTGTCGCCGGGGTGTTGTTCGCGCCCTTGCGCGGCGCCCAGCCCTTCGTCGGCCCGGAGATTCTCGGCATCGCCTTCGTGGTGGTGGTGATCGGCGGCATGGGCTCGTTCAGCGGTGCGCTGGTCGGCGGTTTGCTGGTGGGCGTGGTGCAAAGCCTGATGACCACACTCTGGCCCCAGGGTGCGAGCCTGATGATCTACGGCGCCATGGCCGTGGTGATCCTGGTACGCCCTTACGGCCTGTTCGGGAGAGCCTGACATGAGCGAGAAAAACCCCCTGCCGTTTGCCAAGACCCAATCCAGAGCCATGTTGCTGTGGGTGCTGGCCGTGCTGATCGGCCTGCCGCTGGTGTTGCCCTCGGCGACCCTGGCCACCGAGATCCTGATCTTTGCCATGGCCGCCCTGGCCTGCAACCTGCTGCTGGGCTATACCGGGCTGCTGTCCTTCGGCCAAGGCATCTTCTTTGGTGCCGGAGCTTATTGTGCGGCGCTGTTGATGATCCACCTGCAACTGGGCCTGTTCATGGCGTTGCTGGGCGCGGCGCTGGCCGGTGGCGTGCTGGCTTTTCTGGTGGGTGCCCTGGCGATTCGGCGCACGGGCATTTACTTCGTGATGCTCACGTTGGCGTTCAGCCAGATGGCCTACTTCGTCGCCTACACCCTGAGCGACTGGACCGGCGGCGACAACGGCCTGCTCAGCGTGCCACGCCCGGAAATTCGTGTGGGTGACACCGTGCTGCTGTCCCTGGCCGATGCCCGCGCCTTCTACGGTTTTGTCGCGGTGCTGTTCCTGCTGATTTTCATCGGCGCACGCCGGGTGATCGCCTCGCCGTTCGGCAGCACGCTGATGGCGATCCGCGAAAATGAAACCCGCGCCTCGGCCATCGGCTACGACACGCGTCACTTCAAGATCCTGGTGTTCGTGCTGTCCGGCGCGGTCACCGGGATTGCCGGGGCGCTGTACGCCATGCTGTTGCACTTTGTGCCGCTGTCGAATATCGACCTGGCGATGTCCGAGAACATCCTGATCATGACCATCGTCGGCGGCACCGGCTCGCTGTTCGGCTCACTGCTGGGCGCCGGTTCCATCGTGCTGCTGGGTGACTTTCTCTCCGATCTGTGGCCGCGCTGGCTGATGCTGCTGGGGGTGATCCTGATCCTGGTGGTGATCTTCATGCGCGGCGGTTTGTGGGGCGGCTTGGCGTCGCTGTTCGAAAAGCTGCGCGGCGTCGCCAAGGAGGACGGGCTATGAGTATCTTGCTGGAAACCCAGAACCTGGAGCTGGCCTACGGCGCGTTCCATGCGGTCAATGGCGTCAACCTCAAGGTCGAAGCCGGCACCATCCACACCATCATCGGCCCCAATGGCGCCGGCAAGACTAGCCTGTTTCATTGCCTGACGGGCGAACGCCAGGCCACCGCCGGAGCGATCCATTTCGACGGCAAGAACCTGATGCGCAAGCCCGCCCACGGCCGCGTCGGCCTGGGCATGGCGCGTTCGTTCCAGCTCACCAGCCTGTTCCAGAACCTCAGCGTGCGCGAAAACCTGCGCCTGGCCGCCCAGGGCCGCGATGGCTCGCGTGCCTTGAACTTCTGGCGTCGGGTGGACAGCCAGCGCGAACACCTGGAGATGGCCGACCAGGTGCTGGAACGCCTGCAACTCACGGCCCGCGCCGACACCCTGGCCGGTGAGTTGTCCCACGGCCAGCAACGGGTGCTGGAGGTGGGCATGTCGATCTGCTCCAAACCCAAACTGTTGATGCTCGACGAGCCCACCTCGGGCATGGGCATCGACGATATCCCGATCATGACCCAACTGATCAGCGACCTTGGCCGCGACCATACGGTGCTGTTGATCGAACACAACATGAGCATCGTCATGTCCATCAGCCAACGCATCACGGTGATGAGCCATGGGCAGATTCTGGTGGAAGGCACGCCGGCGTTCGTGCGCGCCGATGAACGTGTGCGTACTGCCTATCTTGGGGAGGCTGCCTGATGCTGATCGTCGAGAATATCCATTCCTACTACGACAAGAGCCATGTGCTGGAGGGCGTGTCGCTGAGCGTCAATCCTGGCGAACTGGTGACCCTGCTGGGCCGTAACGGTGCCGGCAAGACCACCACCCTGCGTAGCATCCTCGGCATCATCTGCCCGCGCCAGGGCCAGATCCACTTCAACGGCCAGGCGTTGGTGGGGCAGAAGATTTTCGAAATTGCGCGCCAGGGCTTGGCGCTGGTGCCGGAAAACCGCGGGATTTTCCGCCTGCTGACGGTGGAAGAAAACCTGCGCATCGCCGCCCGCAAACACAGCCGCTGGCAACTGGAAGACGTGTACGCCATGTTCCCGCGCCTCAAGGAGCGGCGCAAAAACGCCGGCCATGCGTTGTCCGGCGGCGAACAGCAGATGCTCGCCATCGCCCGCGCCCTGCTGAACGACCCCAAGCTGCTGATCCTCGACGAACCCACTGAAGGCCTGGCCCCGGTGATCGTTGACGAGCTGGTGAAGATCCTGCGCAAGGTCAAGGACGAGGGCCTGCCGGTGTTGCTGGTGGAACAGAACCTGATGGTCTGCGACAAGCTCGCCGACCGCCATTACGTGCTCGAACAGGGCCGCGTGGTGTACGAAGGCAGCGCCGCTGACTTCCGCGCCGACCCGACGATCAAAAACCGTTACCTGGCCTTGAGTGCCTGAGTGGAGATTCCTGATGAATAGTCTTGCGCAACCGCTCCAGAGCAATGCCCCGCTGATCAACCGCGACCGCTTGTGGCAGTCGCTGATGGACCTGGCCCAACTCGGCGCCACGGCCAAGGGCGGCGTGTGTCGCCTGGCCCTCACCGACCTGGACCGCCAGGCCCGCGACCTGTTTGTGCAGTGGTGCGAGGCCGCCGGGTGCAGCATCAGTGTGGATGCCATCGGCAATATCTTCGCCCGCCGTCCTGGCCGCAACCCCGCCCTGCCCCCGGTCATGACCGGCAGCCATATCGACACCCAGCCCACCGGCGGCAAGTTCGACGGTTGCTACGGGGTAATGGCCGGGCTGGAAGTGATCCGCACGCTCAATGACTTGCAGATCGAAACCCAGGCGCCCATCGAAGTGGTGGTGTGGACCAACGAAGAAGGCTCGCGCTTCCCGCCGTGCATGATGGGCTCCGGGGTATTTGCCGGGAAGTTCGACCTGCAGGACACCCTCGACAAGCGCGACGACCAAGGCCTGTCGGTAGGCAGCGAATTGCAGCGCATCGGCTATGCCGGTTCGCGTGCGGTGCTGGGCCATCCGGTGGGCGCTTATTTCGAAGCGCATATCGAGCAAGGCCCGGTGCTGGAGGACCAGGCCATTACCCTGGGCGTGGTGATGGGCTGCCTGGGCCAGAAGTGGTTCGACCTGACTCTCACCGGTGTAGAGGCGCATGCGGGCCCTACGCCCATGCACCTGCGCAAGGATGCCCTGGTGGGCGCTGCCGAGGTGGTCAGCGCGGTCAACCGTATCGCCCATCAGCATCAGCCTCACGCCTGCGGCACCGTCGGCTGCCTGAACCTGCACCCTGGCTCGCGCAACGTGATCCCCGGCCAGGTGCACATGACCATCGACCTGCGTCACCTGCACGCCGACAAGCTGCAAGCCATGGTCGATGAAGTGCGTAGCGTGATCGAGGACTCCACTGCCCGCAACGGCTTGACATTTGAACTGACGCCCACCGCCGACTTCCCGCCGCTGGACTTCCACCCAGCCTGTGTCAATGCCGTGCGTGAAGGTGCCAAAGCATTGGGCTTGAGCCATATGGACATTGTCAGCGGCGCCGGGCATGACGCGATCTTCGTCGCTGAACTGGGCCCGGCCGGGATGATCTTTGTGCCGTGCGAAGGCGGCATCAGCCATAACGAAATCGAAAACGCCGCGCCGGATGACCTGGCGGCGGGTTGCGCGGTGTTGCTGCGCGCCATGGTCAAGGCGGCACAGGGGGATGTGGCATGAGTGAGATTGGCCAACTGACAGCGGTGCAACTGTTGCAGCACTTTCGCGACAAGACCTTGTCACCCGTGGAGGTCACCGAAGACGCGTTGCTGCGCATCGAGCGCTATAACCCGGTGGTGAATGCCTACTGCCATGTCGACCCGCAAGGCGCCTTGGACGCTGCGCGGGCGTCGGAACAACGCTGGCTCAAGGGCGAACCCTGCGGGGCGCTGGATGGCGTGCCGGCGTCGATCAAAGACCTAACGCTGTCGGTCGGTATGCCCACGCGCAAAGGCTCGCGCACCTCCAGTGCCGAGGGCCCGTGGGACGTGGACGCGCCCTTCTCGGCCTTCATGCGCAAGGCCGGCGCGGTGCTGCTGGGCAAGACCACCACCCCGGAATTCGGCTGGAAAGGCGTCACCGATAACCCGCTGTATGGCATCACCCGCAACCCGTGGGACACGCGCACCACCGCCGGTGGTTCGTCCGGGGGCGCCGCTGCGGCGGCGGCATTGAACCTGGGCGTGCTGCACCAGGGCAGCGACGCCGGTGGCTCGATCCGCATTCCCTGTGCGTTTACCGGCACCTTCGGGATCAAGCCGACTTTCGGCTATGTACCGCAATGGCCGGCCAGTTCCATGACGATTCTGTCGCACCTGGGCCCGATGACGCGCACCGTGGAAGACAGCGTGCTGATGCTGCAAGCCGTGGCGCAGCCGGATGCGCGAGATGGCTTGATCGGCGCGCCAAGGACCAGGCCCTGGCTCGCTCCAGGAACGGACTTGAAGGGGTTGCGTATCGCCTATAGCCCCACGTTCGGCTATGTGAAAGTCGACCGGCAGGTCGCCAGCGTAGTTGCCCAGGCTGTGGAGGGCCTGGTGCAACTGGGCGCCCATGTCGAGCAGATCGACCCCGGTTTCAGCGACCCGCTGGAGGTGTTCAGCACCCTATGGGCTGCCGGCGCAGCACGCCTGACCGGCACGATGAGCGAGGCGCAAAGGCAACTGCTGGACCCAGGGCTGCTACGCATTGCACAACGGGGCGAGCGCTTGAGCCTGGATGATTTCAACGCAGCCCTGGAAGCCCGGGCGGCGCTGGTCGCACGGATGGCGGCTTTCCATGAGCATTACGATGTGCTGGTGTCACCGATGATGCCGATCACCGCGTTCGAAGCCGGGCACAACGTACCGCCGGGTTCGGGAATGACTGAGTGGATGGAATGGACGCCGTTCACCTACCCGTTCAACCTCACCCAGCAACCGGCGGCGTCAGTGCCCTGCGGGTTGGCGGCAAATGGCTTGCCAGTGGGCTTGCATGTGGTGGGCGCGCGGTTTGCCGATGAGCAGGTACTTAGGGTGTGTCACGCGTATGCACAGGCATTCCCCACAGCGCACTTGCACACACCGAAAATCCCGACCTGAAATACCTACAACTGTGGGAGCTGGCTTGCCTGCGATAGCGCTGGTTCAATCAGCACATTGGCCTCTGACACACCGCCGTCGCAGCTTCTACACAATTTTGTAGGTTGTAGCAGCCAACGGTAACCACGATGCGAAGCGAGCCGCTCTTGATCTGCTTTTGATCTTGATCTCAGGCGCCCCGTTAAACCACGCTGGCCGGAATTCGACAGGGATTTGGGGGGTAAACCGGCAGGGATGCCGGTTTAGCCGCCCCGCGCCATGGATGGCGCGTGGCGGCGGCCCCCCAAATCACTGGCGGATTACGGGCACACCGAGCCTAAGCGAGGTGCCGAGTGGTGGGGCAAGAGCGTTTTGCTTACTTTGCCGCTTTTGCAAAGTGAGCCGCCGTCAGGGCGGAACCCTAAGTGGCCGTTACCTAAATAACGGATATGTACGCGCTCTGATCCAACATCCCAGTTGACTGTCAGGCCGTCCTCGCAGGCAAGCCAGCTCCCACATGGATCGCATTCCAATCCTGCATCGCTCTACAATGCCCCTATTCATCCTCGGGGGCTTCATGGACATCGAACTGGCACGCACCTTCCTCGAAATCACCCGCTGCGGCAGCCTGGCCGCGGCGGCCGAGAAACTGCACGTCACCCAGACCGCCATCACCGCTCGTGTCAAAAACCTCGAGAACCAGCTCGGCTGCACGCTGTTTGTACGCAACCGTGCCGGTGCGCGGCTGACCGCCGACGGCGAGGCCTTCGTGGTGTACGCCAACCAGTTGCTGCAGACCTGGGAAGCGGCGCGACGCGACCTGCCGTTGCCCGATGGCTATCGCAATGTGCTGCATATCGGCGGAGAGGTCAGCCTGTGCAACCCATTGATGCTCGGCTGGGCCAAGGCGCTGCGCGAGCACATTCCGGGGCACGCGCTGCGCACCGAGGTGCGTGAAGGCGAGTACCTGCTGCGCCAACTGGAGTTGGGTGTGCTCGACGCCGCCTTGGTGTTCCAGCCGCAATACTGGCCGGGCTTGCAGGTGGAGCAGGTGCTGGAAGAAAAACTGATTCTGGTGCAACTGGCGAGCAAACCCTCGCCCTACGTGTATATCGACTGGGGCCAGGGTTTTCGCCAGCAACACGACGCCGCCCTGCCCGACCGTGCGCGTGCCGCGCTGAGTTTCAACCTGGGGCCGCTGGCGTTGCAGTACATTCTGGAAAACGGCGGTGCCGGCTACTTCCGCACACGGGTGGTGCAAAGCTACCTGGACAGCGGCGTGATGCAGCGCGTGCCCAAGGCGCCGGAATTCAGCTTTCCGACCTACCTGGTGTACTCGCGGGCGCGGGATTCGGCGGTGTTGCAGCAAGCCCTGGAACTGCTACGCGCGGTGGTGAAGGCCGAAGGCGACTGGTCGCAACGCTGGGATCCGCTGATTTGAATCACTCTACATCTGCGCACATGCTAGCCTGCTGGTGTTTCCTCTCGCAGCCTTACCGATGAACAAGAAAAAGTCCGTCACCATCAGCGACATTGCCAAACGGGTCGGCATGACCACCATTACGGTGTCCCGGGCCCTGAGCAAACCCGACCTGGTCAAACCCGCCACCCTGGCGCGCATTCTTGAAGTGGCTCGCGAGCTCGACTACGTGCCCAACGCCTTCGCCCGTGGGCTCAAGCGCAGTGAAAGCCTGATCCTCGGGGTCATCACCGCATCGGTAGACAACCCGTTCTACAGCGAGATGATCAAGGCCATTTCCCGCGAGGCGAAAAAGCACGGCTACACCATCATGCTGGTGGACACCGATGAACTTGAAGAACTCGAAAGCAAGGCAGTCGATACCCTCCTGGGCTACCGCGTGGCGGGGATCATCCTGTCGCCGGTTTCCGACGAGCCAAGCTACCAGCCCGACTACCTGGAGCGCCTGGGCAACGGCAAGACCCCGGTGGTACTGCTCGATCGCACGATCCACGACAGCCCGTTCAGCCGCGTGGTGCTCGACAACTACCACAGCGGCCTGCAAGCCGCGCACTACCTGTTACGCCAAACCCCGAACCTCAAGCGCCTGCTGGTGCTGACCGGCCCCGAGCACTCGCGCATCAGCGTGGAGCGCCTCAAGGGCCTGCGCGAAGTGCTGGCCGAGCACCCCGACATTCAGGTCGAGGTGCAGGCGGGCGACTACACGCTGATGCCGGCTTATTTACATACTGTCGACTACCTGGCCGCACACTCGGCGCCGGATGCGATCATGGGCTTCAACCAGTTGATCACCCTGGGCGCCCTGCGCGCCTTGCGCATGCACAACATCGCCCATGACAGCCTGACCATCTGTGGCATCGACCGCCTGCCCTTCGCCGATATCTTCGGCGTGCCCATCGCTTGCGTAGCCCATGATGCATCCCTGGCCGGCAGCAGTGCCGTGCGCCTGCTACTTGACCGCCTGCAAGACCCGCACAAGCCACGGGACAAAGTGGTCATCGCCGGGCAGTTGGAAAACGGCTAGCGGCTGGTGTAGCCGCCGTCCACCGGCAGGCTGACGCCACTGATCATGCTCGCCGCGTCGCTAAGCAAAAACAGCACCGGTAGCGCCACTTCCGCCGGTTGCGCAAAACGCCCCAAAGGAATCGCTGCCAGCGCCGGGTCGCGCTTGGCCGGGTCGGACCAGGCCATGGCCGCCATCGGCGTCAAGGTCACGGTGGGGTTGACGCTGTTGACGCGTATGCGAAAACGGCCCCACTCGGCGCATTGCACGCGGGTGATCGCATCCAGTGCAGCCTTGGAGGCGCAGTAGCTCAGGTGATCGTCCAGCGCCACCAACGACGCCTGACTGGAGACGTTGACGATGCTGCCCGCCATGTTCGCTTCGATCATCTTTGCCGCGACCCGGCTGGCCACTTGCGCAGCGGCGCGGGCGTTGACGCTCATCACCTGGTCGAAGGCGCTGGCGCTGATGGCCGCGGCAGGCTCCAAGCGTGAGATACCGGCGCAGTTGACCAGACCGTGCAGAGGCGGCAAATCTTGCAGGGTTTTGTCGAGGGCGACGCTGTCAGCGATATCTACGCACAGGGTGTGGCACCCCAATGCAGCCAACGCCTGGGCATCGCGACCGAGAGCGAAGACTTCAGCGCCGCTGGCGATCAGTTGCTGGGCAATTTCGCGACCGATGCCGCTGCTGGCACCAGTGACGAGGATGCGCTGGTGCGAGAAGTCGAAGGTGGTGGTCATAAATAAAGATCTCAAAACCAATGAAGACCCACTGTGGGAGCTGGCTTGCCTGCGATAGCGGTGTATCAGCTCCCGATAAGGAGACTGACACTCCGCTATCGCAGGCAAGCCAGCTCCCACATTTTTGGACTGTGTTGAATCAGGTGGCTTGCAGGTTGTGCATGACCGGTTTCAGGGCCGGATACAGCTTCAGGTACTCGGCAAACGCCCGGTCATAGGTCATGACATTCTCCCGCTTGGGCTGCGCCCGCAGTTGCAACTGCACCCAACCCGTGTCCATCTGCCCATCACTCACCAGCCCCACCGTATGCGCCGCCAACAACGCCGCGCCCAGGGCCGCTTCTACCTCTTGCACGATGGTGTACACCGGATAGCGTGTGACGTCGGCGATGATCTGCATCCACAGGTCCGAATGGCTCGCCCCGCCCACCACAATCAAGCGCGGATCCAGGGAATGCGCGCCCTGGCTGCCCGCTTCGATATTGTGGCGCAGGGCAAAACTCACGCCCTCCAGCACCGCGCGGTACAGGTGAAAGCGACTGTGGTAGAGGTTGAGCCCGACAAAACTGCCGCTGGCGCGGTCATCCCACACCGGGCTGCGCTCGCCCATCAAGTAAGGCAAAAACACCACGCCTTCGCTGCCTGCCGGAATCTTCATCGCGCTCTGCTCCAGCAGCGCCAGGCTGTCTTGCCCCGTGGCCTGGGCCTGCTGTTCTTCGGCCTGGCAGAACTGCTCGCGAAACCAGCTGACCGAGGCCCCGGCGGTGATCGCACCGCCGAAGATGTACAGGTCGCGGTGGCCGTTGTAGACGTGGGGCATGCTCACCAAACCGTGACGTGCATCCACCTGCTGGTTCAGATAGCCCCAGCACATGCTGGTGCCGATCATCGCCACATGATTGCCTGGCTGAGTGACACCCGCCGCCAGGGTCGCCATGGCCGCGTCCACGCCCCCAGCGAGGATCGGCGTGCCCGCCTGCAAGCCCAGGCGGGCAGCCCAGTCTGCAAGCAAACCACCCACCACCTCGCCGGAATACAGCAACCGCTCGGGCATCATCGACTGCGCGATACCCAGCGCATCCAGCATCTCGCCTGACCAGTTGCGCGCCGCCACGTCGTAGACACCACCGATATTCCCGGCGCTGCTGTGGTCCACCGCCAACTCGCCGGTCAGGCACCAATTGATGTAGCTGTTGGGCGGCAACAGGTAACGGGTATCCGCCCACACCTGAGGCTGGTGCTGCTTGAGCCAGAGCATCTTGGTGAAGCCGTAGTAGCTGTCCACCGAGTTGCCGGTGATGGCGAACAAGCGCTCCAGGTCCACATGCTCACGCACCCAGGCCACCTGCTCGCCGGCGCGGCGGTCCATCCAGATCAGGCACGGGTACAGCGGCGTCATCTGCGCATCCACAGCAATGCCCGAACCACCGTACAAACTGCTGATGCACAGCGCCTTGACCTGCGGCGCCGGCACCCCGGCCTTGGCCATGCACTGGGCCACGCAAGTTTCGACAGCATCCAGCCACACCTGCGGCCACTGCTCGGCCCAGCGCACTTTCGGGGTGTCCACCCGGTAGCCGTGGCTATGCTGGGCGATGATCGTGCCTTGGGCATCCACCAGCAGCGCCTTGGTGCTCTGGGTGCCAATGTCTACACCGATGACGTAGTCCATCTCAGAGCACCGGCTTCAACAGCACCTTGATCGACTTGGTCGAATTGGCCAGTTCAAACGCCTCGGCCCAGTCGTCCAGCGGGAAATCATGGGTGACGATGCCTTGGGAGGTGACCAGGCCACGCTCGAACAGGTCGATGGCGATCGGGTAGCAATACGGGCCCAGGTGCGCGCCGCGCACGTCGAGCTCCTTGCGGTCGCCGATGATCGACCAGTCCACACTGGTCTCGGCGCCAAACACGCTGAACTCGACAAAGCGCCCGAGCTTGCGGATCAGGTCCAGGCCCTGGGTGACGCCGGCCGGTACGCCGGTGGTTTCGATATAGACGTCACAGCCGTAGTTGTCCGTCAGCCCGTTGATGATCTCGCGAGCGTTGTCACGGGCGGGGTTGATCACCACATCGGCGCCGAACTTTTTCGCCAGTTCCAGGCGCTCGTCGACCATGTCGATCACCACCAGTTTTTTCGGGGTCTTCAGCGCGGCGACCTGGACCATGCACAGGCCAAGGGTACCCGCGCCGGCAATCACCACCACGTCGTCGAGCTGGATATCGCCACGGTTGACGGTATGGATCGAGCAGGCCATCGGCTCCACCAGCGCCGAGTCTTCAAGGGACACCGATTCGGGGATCTTGTGCACGATGGCGGTCTTGGGAATGCGCATGTACTGGGCCATGCCGCCTTCGGCCACTTCGCGCTGGAAGCCGAAGATGTTGTGCACTTCGCACATCCAGTATTTGCCTGATTTGCAGAAGCGGCATTTGCCACACGGCACGATCTGTTCGGCGATGACCTTGTCACCGACCTTGACCTCAAAGTGCTCCTCGGCGCCCTCGCCGGCTTCGACCACGTAGCCGAAAAATTCGTGGCCCGGTACTACCGGCGCCTTGACCCAGGGGTTGTCGCCGCCCCAGAACATCGCCGCGCCCGAGTGGCACTTGCAGTCACTGGCGCAGATGCCGCAGGCGGCGATACGGATCACCAGCTCATTGGTACGCGCCTGGGGTTTGCCGATGCGCTCCAGGCGGTAGTCTTTCGGGCCGTGGCAGACGACGGCTTGCATGTGAGTGTGCTTGTCCATGTGTTCGGTCCTGTGTAGTGAAGTATTAACGATGGCGCTGACGGCTGATGAAAATCGCCAGCAAGATGATCCCGCCCTTGATCACGCTCTGGACGTAGGGCGACACGCCAAGCATGTTCAAACCGTTGTTCAACACGCCCAGCAGCATGGCGCCGAGCAAGGTGCCGATGATCACTCCGCGGCCGCCGGCAATCGACGCACCACCCAGTACCACGGCGGCAATCGCATCCAGCTCGAACGACACGCCGGCATTCGGCTGGCCGCTCATCAAGCGCGAGGTGAGCACCAGCCCGGCAATCGCGGCGGTGAAGCCGCTGATGCCATACACCAGCAGCTTGAAACGCGCCGCTCGCACCCCGGACAAGCGCACCGCTTCTTCATTGCCGCCGATGGCGTAGATGTAGCGGCCGATGCGGGTGTGTTGCAGCAGCACATAGGCCGCCAGGTAGGTGATCAGCATGATCAGGATCGGCACCTGCAGGCCAAACACACTGGCGCGACCGAAGAATGCGAACCACTCTGGCAAGCCGGAAATCGGATAGCCGTCGGTGTACATCAGCCCGAACCCACGGGCGATGCCCATGGTCGCCAGGGTGACGATGATCGGCGGCATATGCAGGTACGCCACGAACAGCCCGTTGCCGATGCCGAAGGCCACGCCCACTAGTAGCCCGACGCCAATCGCCAGGCCCGGCGGCAACCCGGCGACCATCAGCCCGGCGGTCAAGGTGCCGGACAACGCCATCACCGGCCCCACCGACAAGTCGATACCGCCGGTGAGAATCACGCAGGTCATGCCCACCGCGATGATGGCGTTGATCGACACCTGGCGGGCGATGTTGGAGAGGTTGCTGGCGGTGAGGAAGGTGTCGCTGGCGAGGATCATCACCAGGGTCACCACCACCAGCCCGACAAAGGGATAAAACGCCGGCGAACGCAGCAGCCGCGCCAGGTTCAGGCGCAACCGGCCGGTGCCGGCGGTGTTAATGGATGTATTCACTTGAGCCCCCTGTTGCATGGCGCATGACCTCTTGAGGATTGACGGCGGACGCTTCCAGTACTTTGACGATGGCGCCCTTGTGGAACACGGCGACGCGGTCGCACATGCCGATGACTTCGGGCAGCTCGGAGGAAATCATGATGATCGCGTAGCCCTGTTCGGTGAGGCTGCGCATCAACGCGTAGATCTGCGCCTTGGCCCCCACATCGATGCCGCGTGTCGGTTCGTCGAACACCAGCACGTCGCAGTGGTGGTTGATCCAGCGGGCGATCACGACTTTTTGCTGGTTGCCGCCGCTGAGGTTCACCACAAGGCTTTCGCCACTGGGCGCCTTGATCGACAGCTGGCGCATCAGCGCTTCGACGCTGGCGCACTCGCGGGCCTTGTCGATCAGGCCCGAGGCGTGCTGATACTTGGGCAAATTGTTCAGGGAGATATTTTCGCGAATGCTGAAGGCGGTGATCAGCCCTTCGCTCTTGCGGCTTTCGGGGAGCAGGCCGATGCCGTGGGCCAGGGCTTGAGCCGGGTCATCGAGGCTGACTTTTTCCCCGCGCAGCCACACGTCTTTGCTCATCGTGGGCAGCGCGCCCATCATGCCCAGGGCCAGCTCGGTGCGGCCCGAGCCCACCAGGCCGGCGAAGCCCAGGATCTCGCCTTTGTGCAAATTGAAACGGTTGTGGGGGCCGTTGCGCACCAGCTGGATATCCTTGACCTCCAGCAGCAAGGGGCCGCGTTCGCTGCTGGGTTTGGGCGGGAAACTGCATTCCAGTCGGCGGCCGACCATCATCTCGACCAAGTGATCGATATCGCTGTCGTCCACTTCGGTAACGCCTGCATTGCTGCCGTCGCGCAGGACGCTGATGCGGTCGCAGACCTGGAAAATCTCTTCCAGATGGTGCGAGATAAAAATCACCGCCACGCCTTGGCGCTTGAGTTCGCGCATGATCTCGAACAGCAACTCGGCCTCACTGGGAGTCAGTGTCGCGGTCGGCTCATCGAGCACCAGCAGGCGTGCATCCAGGGCCAGGGCCTTGGCGATTTCGACAAACTGCTGCTCGGCCACGCTCAGGTGCTTGACCGCGCAGTGCAGGTCAATGCTGACCCCGAGGCGCTGGAACAACGCCTGCGCGGCCTCGGCCATTTCGCGTTTGCGCAACAGGCCGAAGCGGTTGCTCAGCTCATGGCCAAGGAAGATATTTTCTACCGCCGTGAGGTAGGGAATCAGGCTGAATTCCTGGAACACAATGCCAATCCCGGCGGCAATCGCATCCCGATAGGTCGCAAATTGTCGGGCCTGCCCATCGATAAGGATCTGCCCTTCGTCCTGGTGCTCGACCCCGCCCAGAATCTTCATCAAGGTGGATTTGCCCGCGCCATTTTCCCCGAGCAAGGCGTGGATTTCGCCGCGCTCCACTTGCAGGTTGATGGCCTTGAGGGCCTGCACCCCCGGGTAACGCTTACAGATGTTTTCCAGCTTCAGAAGACTGCTCATACCGCCGACCTCGCACTCAGAAGGAAGACCTGGGCCCCACGATCTACGCGGGGCCTGGGGGGTTTACCAGCTGAAGTCCTTGGCCTTGGCCTGGTCGATCAGGGTGATGTCCACCGGCACGCTGGCCGGTACTTGGGCGCCCCACTTCTTGGCCAGGGCGATGCCCAGGGCGAGGCGGATCTGGTCGCGGGGGTATTGGGCCGAGGTGGCGATGAAATGGCTGCCGGGTTTCTGGATCGCCTTGATCGCTTCCGGCGCACCGTCGACGCTGACCAGCTTCACGTCCATACCGCTGGCTTCGATGGCCGACAGCGCGCCGAGGGAGCCATTGTCATTCACGCTGAAAATGCCCTTGAGGGTAGGCTGGGCCTGCAACATGTTTTCGGTGACGGTCAGGGCCTGATCGCGTTCCTGTTTGCCGTTCTGGATGCTGACAATCTTGATGTCCGGGTGCTTGGCCACCGCCTCTTTGCAGCCGCGCACACGTTCGAGGATCGGCACCACGGCGATGCCGTCAAGGATAGCGATATTGCCTTTGTCACCGATGGTTTTAGCCAGGTACTCACAGGCCTGGAAACCAGCGTCGAAGTTCTTCGAGCCCACGAACGAATCCAGCGGGCCATCTGCCTGGGCATCCACCGCCACCACTACGACGCCGGCAGCATGGGCCGACTTGACGGCCGATTGCACGCCGACGGAGTCAGTGGGGTTGATCAACAGGATGTCGATGCCCTTTTGCAGCATGTCTTCGACATCACTGACCTGCTTGGACACGTCGTGGCGGGCGTCAGTGATGATCAACTTGGCACCGATGGTCGCGCCGGCTTCTTCCAGGGCGTTTTTCATGGTGACGAAATAGGGGTTGTTGATTTCCTGGAACGAGGCGCCGATGCGGATGGGCTTGGCGGCGTCGGCAAACGCGGGGGTCGCGCTGCCCAGGGTGATGCTGGCAGCCAGTAAACACAGGGTTTTTGGGAGCATTTTCATGGCGTGGGTCTCTGTTTTGTTTTTATTTTTAGAGCAAATGTTATCGTTAACATTTTGCCAGAAGCTAACAATTAATTCAGACCTGTGCAAGTCTCCACTGGTCGGCCTCGGGCAAAAATATGTGAGCTGGCTTGCCTGCGATAGCGCAGTGTCAGTCTACTGATCTGGCCCTGATACACCGCCATCGCAGGCAAGCCAGCTCCCACAGGGCGATGAGGTGGTCAGTAAAAACTCGCACATCCGCTTACGCCAACTAAGCTCAGCCTCAAATAAAAACACAGCGAGCAGCCGGCCATGCCCCACCCGACCGAGACTTTCCGCGACCGTTACCGCGCAAGCGTCAACCCGCGTTACAACCCCTGGCTGCACGCCGCATTCGTGCTTGGCTACGGCATCGCCTGCATCACGCTGGCCTGGTCCTCCACCGCCGATATCACCGCCCTCCAGTGGCTGACCGTGCCCTTGAGCCTGCTGTTTTTCAACCTGTGTATCTATCTCGTGCACCGCCACCTGGGCCATCACAAACATGCCTTCGCCCGGCTGTTCTACGCACGCCACACTGGCGACCACCACAGCTTCTTCACCCCTGATCACATGACTTACGACAGCCCCCGGGACTGGCGCGTCATCCTGTTTCCAGCCTGGCTGATCGTGCTGCACAGCCTGGCCATCACCCTCCCCGCCTGGTGGCTGCTCAGCCAACTGAGCCCCAACGTTGCCGGGTTGTTTGCAGGCTGCATGATCCTTGGCTACCTGCTCTACGAAGTGTTCCATGCCTGCGAACACCTGCCTGCTGAACACCCGGTGGCACGCCTACCGTGGATTCGCCAGATGCATCGCCTGCACGCCTTGCATCACCGTCGTGAGCTGATGCAGGGACGTAACTTCAACATCGTGCTGCCGTTGATGGACTATCTATTTGGCACTTTGCATTGGGAACCCGCGGTAAAAAAAAGGGGCAGTCCAACTGGACTGCCCCCCGCTTCACACACATAGATCAATCAGCGCACGATAGTCTGGCTGCAGATGTGGCCGAGGCTGACGTATTGGACGGTATTGCCACCCACGCCCACACCAGGGAACTCCCTGAGCTCGATGCGCCAGCCGCCCTCGTTGAACCAGGTTTCCCAGTTGTAGGTCTGGCCCGAGGCGCTGTCCGGGTAGCGCACTTTGTAGTCCCCAGAGCAGGTGCCCAGCGCGACATTCCCCGAGGCCGCGCCGGTGATGCCAGTCTTGGCCTCATAGTCGACCCAGTTGTAAGTGGCGCCAAAATGCTTGTCGACCCGCAGTACAGGAGTGACGCCGCGCAGGGGCTCGCCAGTGCTGTCTGACCACTGGGTGCTCCAGCTCAGATTGCGAGCCGCCTGGGTGGCCAGTTGGAAGATCGAGCTGGGAATCCGCACCACGTTATCGCCGTTCACATTGTGCTGGTTCAGGCGTGGCGCCGAGCCGAGGGTCAGCTTGTATTGAGCCTGAGGGTTCAATGCCACCGCCGGGTTGGCCCGCACGCGCACCTTGACCGTGTAGCCCGGCGTCAGGTTGGGATAGGTAGAAGTAGAGCCCTGCGGGACTTCCACCCACTGGGTGCCATCGAACCGTTCGAAGATCCACTGGTTACGCGTGCCCGCACCGTCATCGCCCAGGAACATGCCCACACCTTGGCCACGCAACGAGACGAAGGAGAAGTAATCCACGTCATTGACGCTGTCGAGGTTACCGGTCACCTGGTTCAAGGCATCCGGCAGCGCGAACGCGGTTTGCTCAGTGTCGTTGGGCTCGTAGGCATCAATATTGCTGTCCACTGCCACACCGAAACTGAACTGCGAGTTGCTCGCGGCATTGGCCACCATGAACCAGTAGTAGTCACCAGCCGGCAACACGCCGTTGAGGTATTCATCGGCACTGCCGGGGTTATCCGAGGTGCCCAACGGCGTCAGGTTGCCTTGGCCGTCGTCATGGAACAGCGTCAACGACATATCCGTGCCGGCACTCTGGTTCAGCAGCTGCACCTGGATTCGCGCGTTTTTCGGCAGGTTGAAGTGGTAAGCGATTTGCGCGCCGGTCTCCACACCGGTGAGAGTGTAAAGCGTGTTGATATCCAAGGTGGGAAACAACGGCGTGAAGGCTGCAACCGCGGCCTGTTTCATGTGCGCCGAGTCAGGTTTTTCCAGCTGGCCAACCGGGGAGTCGATCGCCACATTACCGACGGCTGCCTTGCTTTTTTTGACGACGTTGGACTGCCCTGTCTTGGCGGCATTGAGCTTTTGCTTGAGCTCGCCCGAGACGCTGGCCTTTTCCAGCGTACCGCCAGGTTTCAACGCTTTGTCCACGGCCTGCTTGACCGCCTGCGCGCTGAGTTTTGCCGGGGTTTGCTCGGCCAGGGCAAAGGCCGAAACGAAGCAAGAGGCCGCCATGGCCGCGCCCAGAATGAAGGCTTTTTTCGATTTCATTTTTTATCCATCCATAGTTAAAAAATTGAAGCTCAGGTAACCGGTGACATCCGGTCACCTGGGATGGACTGTAGGACAAGACTGTATGCATGTACAGTATTTTTTTAAAAATGTGAGCCCTGAAATTAAGGTTCAGGAAGCGAGAGCACCTCTAAAGCCAGGTACACCAATAGCCCCAACTGATCGCCCAAATCATCGCGAGCCGATAGGGCCATACAGCCCAACGCTTGAGCGCTGGCGGAATGACGGCTAACTCTGCCTCGGTCATGTAACCTTCTTTGACGGAGCGTTCTGGTGCGCGGAGGATATCAATCATGAGACACATGCGATGAAACCTGACGAACCGCTGGTTTCGTCCCCAACGTTGCTGATATTTACGCACCTGCACGTTTTCAATGAAGTAACCTTCCAACTCCTCGAGTTTTGTTCGTTCGACAAAAAGTATCAGTCCTAAAACCACAAACGTCCCGATGATCATCACAGCGGTATAGGCGACAAAAAAATCCACGCTTAAGCCCCCTCTGACTGGAATATCAAATCACCGTTGCGCTCTACAATTTTTCCGCCGAGAAACGCCCCGCCATCCCCGCCCTTCTTACCGCCTATATACCCTGCCGTCGCCCCTCCAATTATTCCGCAGGTCAGAGCACCGGATCCTCTCGTGGCGACACCTAGGAAAATGTGGCATGCCCGGCGTGTTAATTCAGCCCCTATTACCCCTGCGCCAGCCGCCCCTGCCACACCCCCCACCAACCTCCCAGTCTCCACATACTTCGCTCTGTTGCATTGCGCCTCCCTTCCCACCACACACGCCTCCTTCATTTCCAAACCCGCCACGCCTACATCCAACGCCAACCCAAGATATGTCCCTTGCTTTAACCATTTCGACATCTGCGTAATCGTCCGAACCCGCTGCGCATACCCCGCAATCTCGCCTTGATGCAGATAGCTTTTAGTCGAGATCCCGAGCGCTCCCTTCAGCGGTTGATTGCCACGCAACCCCGAGCCAAATCGTGCAGCCCCTTGCAGTTGCATATCCAAAACGCCAAACATCCTTTGACGCTGTCGTATGAACGACTCTCTGTCCAAACCACCGTCCTTCAATTGGCGATGCAGTTGCTCGATTTCCTTCAAAGTCTGTGCAACCGACTGCAGGTGCCGGCTCCAAGCCGACGTCGCGCTGCCGATGCCTATCGAGCCATACCCCAGAATGCTCTGCGCCAAGTCGTAATTTGTGTTTCCTGCTCTATCAAGCGGCACATTCTGGTCCAGTTGGCGACTAATCTCTTCAGCGTGGCGCATCAACCAGGCTTCTTCGATTGAGCAATGGGCACTGGACGTTTCTGGAACGATCACCAACTCACCCGGCCTCACCGTTCCTTGGCGCAGGTGTTTATTCAGCACATCAAAATGATCTGGGCCCTGCAACAAAACTGCGTGCCATAGCCGTGATTTCAAAAATGAGTAGGGTGTAGCCTGTTTATTGATGTAGCCGTACGCCATGTCCTGGATTCCGATACCGAGAGAGATGGCATCGAAATATAAGCAAGCGCCTACAGCCCGAACACAAGCAGGCGGGGGTCAAAAAGTACGTTTGGGAAGTTGCCTACACAGCAAAAAATGAACGCCTACAGAAAGCGCCCCTAATACCCCGTCATCTCCAAATACCCCACCCCACCCTCAAACCGCACCGGCCCTTCCCAATACGGAATACCCAGGTCCATCCACGCCTTCGGGTTGACGGCTTCGGTGGTGATGTCCAGCTGTTTGCCGGGAATTTTCAGCGACCAGCGTGTGGGAATGTTGCGCCCGTCGATGGCCGTGGTGGTCAGCGGTGTGAGTTGGATGTCGCTGTTGTGCAAGGTCTGGGTGTGGCCCTGGGCGTCGATCCAGGTGCCGGTGAGGTAACCGTCGCTGTCTTTCTGCCGCACGCGAAACAGCATCAGTTGCGCGCCGCGGTCCAGGTGCAGGGAGAACCAGTCCCAGCCGGTCTGGCTGGCGGCCAGGGGTTGGCTGCTCCACTCGCGGTCGAGCCAGGCTGGGCCGCTGACCTGGTAGGTATGGCCGTCGAGGCTGACGCTGCCGTTGGCAGTGAAAAACGGCTGGCTGTAGTAGTACGACGCCTGGCCCTGGTCGGATTTGCGGCTGTAGCCATGGTCGCCTTGCAGCACCAGCGGGCGGCTGGAGGTCAGGTGCAGATCGTAGGCAAATTGCGCGCCACTGGCCTTGAGTTGCATGTCGGCCAAGGGGCTGGCGGTGCCGGGGCGGCTGGCGAAGTTCCAGTCGTCGATCCAGGCGTTGAATGGCTCTGCCTGAGCCCCAGCCTGGCCGACGCCACCCCGAGCCAGGCGTTCGGCGGCGTAGTGCCGGGTGGCCGAGGTGACGGCGGCGTGGCCGAGCCACACGGTTGAATCGCGCCAGCCCGGTTGGACGGGACCTGCCTTCAATGCGTTGCGAAACAGCGTCCATTGCACGCCGAAGACATTGCCCTGGGCATCCTTGAGGTTGGCCGTGACGTACCACCATTCGATACGAAAGCCGTCATGGGGCCCGTGGTCCTCGGGAAAACTGAAGACTTTGCCGGGCACCACCAGGGCAAAGTCCGCGGCATCGCTGCCCAGCCCGGCGAAACTGTCCTCGGGTGCGGGCGCCTGGTCGCAGCCGCTCAGCAGTAACCAGGCGATGCACGCCAATGCCTTAATCTTCATGGGCGAACGTCCTCAACAAATCCGCCGGGCGGCTGCGGTACAGCTGCCAGAGGGGCCAGGCCGACGCGAGCAAGGTGGCAAGCATCGCCAGCCCCAGCAATTGCGCAAGCTGCCCGGGGAATACTTGCAACGGCAGGCGCCAGCCGAATGCCTGCACGTTGATCACCGCATCCAGGCACCACGCCAGCAACAGCCCCAGCGGCAACGCCAGGATCAATGTGAGTACCGCCAGCAGCCAGGTCTGGCCGAGGTTGAGCAGCATCAATTGTCGGCGCGTCACGCCCAGCGCCCACAACGGCGCGAGTTGGCCGAGGCGGCTTTGGCTCTGGGTCAGCAAGCTGATGAACAATGCCACGCCGGCGACGCCAAGGGTCAGGCTGTTCAACGCCGCGGTGGCGGCGAAGGTGCGTTCGAAGACTTGGCTGGACCACCCCTTGAGTTGCTGTTGATCGACGATGCGGCTGTCTTCCAGGGCGAACTCACGCTGCACTTCACGGATCAGCGGCGGCACGTCAGCGGGCGCCACCCGCAGGTTGAAGCGCGCCGGTGAGAGCGTCGGCCAATGCGCCAACAGGTGCTGGACATTGACCAGCAGATGGCCCTTGGGGTTGCCGTAGTCGGCATAGATGCCGACGATCTTCGGCGCCCAGGTGCCCTGCGGAGTGGGGATGGACACCGTGTCGCCCAGTTGCACCTTCAGGCGTCGCGCCAGTTGTTCGCTGAGCATCAGGCTGTCGTCTTGCAGCAAGCGGTCCCAGGGCGCGTCCACCGCCTCCAGCAGCGGCCAGTGTTGACGATAAGTGGGGTTGTCGACCACGCCGAACACCTCCGCGGGCCAGCCTTGCAGTTGCACCGCCACCTGCCAGGCGGGCAATACGGCCTGCACCAGGGGCTGACGGGTCAACCACGTTTTCAGTTGCTCGGCCTGCTGCGGATTTTGCGGGTTGAGGTACAGCTCGGCGGTGAGGCGTTGCTCCAGCCAATGGGTGAAGGTCTGGCGAAAGCCCGAGGTCATGGAGCCGGCGCCGATATTCGCCGCCAGGGCCAACAGCAACGCCATCAGCGCCAGGCTCAAGGCCGGCAGTTGTTGGCGGCAATCGGCCAGGAACCACTGGCCCAGCACCGAGCGGCTGCGCCCCAGCACCGCTTTCAATAACCCGTTGAGCAGCACCGGTAACGCCAACGCCGCGCCCAACAGCAAGGCCGCCATCAGCACAAACCCGGCGGCCAGGCTATCGCCCAGCCACAGTGCCAGCAACGCGATCAGCAAGGCGGCGGATGCCACCCAGCCCTGGCGCCGCAGCCAGCGCCCATGGGCTTGATGCCAGGCTTGGGCGTTGGCCAGCGCGAGTAACGGCAAACGCGCTGCGCGCCACAGGCTACTGGCTCCGGCGAGCAACGCGCCGAGCAGGCTCACGCCCAGGCCGGCCAGCCACCACCAGGGGCTCAAGTTCAATTGGCCGGCGACTTCGGCGCCGTACAGGCCGCGCAAACTGGCGGCGACATCCGGCAGCAACAGGCTGGCCAGCAGGTAGCCGCTGGCGATACCGAGCACACCGCTCAACACCGCCAAAGCGCCCAATTCGACGCCCAGGCTCAGGATCAGCATGCGTGCGCTGACTCCACAAGCGCGCAAGGTTCGCAGCAGGCCACGGCGCTGTTCCAGGGCCAGGCCGATGGCCGCATGCACGATAAACAACCCCACCACAAAGGATAAAAAACCCACCGCATCCAGGTTCAGGTGAAAGCTCTCGGTGAGGCGTGACAGGTTGTTGTCCTCGCCCTGCTTGAGTTGCAACGCGGCGGGTGGCGCGGGGTGGCGGGCGGCGAAGGTGTTGTCCAACAGTAAGCGCGACAGGCGCCCGGGCATGTTGAGCAAGGGTTGGGCAAAACCGATATCCGTCAGCAGCAGGCCGGGCGCCATATCCGCTTGCACCTGGAACGGTGGCAGGCGTTGCCCAGTAGAAGTCAGCGGCTGCTCGCCCTCATGCAACCCCAGCGCCTGCAAAGTTTGCGCAGCGACCCAGGTACGCCCCGGCGGCTCGAAGAACGCCAGCATTTGCGCCTGGCTCAAGCGTTGCCCCGCCACGCTGCCGCTGCCGGGCAACGACACAGGGTCGATGCCCATCAATTGCAGACGCTGTTGCTCATGTCCCTTGAGCACCACCCGCCCCTGCACCACCGGGGATACCGGCCAGCCGGCGCGGCGCAGCTCGGCAAACAGTGCCTGGGGGAAACTGGCGGCGTCCGGCGCAACCAGGCTGGCTTGGGGTTCGCCACCGATCAATTGGCTGGCGCGTGCGTAGCTGTCCCGCGCCTGGCTGTTGAGGGCCTGCACGCCGGTCAGTAGCGCGGTGGCCAGCCACAAGCCGGTGAGCACGCTGAAAAATTGCACCGGATGACGCCGCCAGTGGCTCAGCAATGCGCGTAGCGTCCAGTAAAACAGCGCCATTTCAGCGCGCGTCCATTGGCACGACACGGCCACGGTGCAGCACCACTTGCCGGTCAAGCCGTGCGGCCAGGCGCGGGCTGTGGGTGACCATCAGCAGGCTGGTGGGGCTGTCCCGCAGCAGGTCCAACAGCAGTTGCAGCACTTCATCGCTGGTGGCTTCGTCGAGGTTGCCGGTGGGCTCATCGGCCAGCAACAAACCCGGTCGCGAGGCCAGCGCCCGCCCGACGGCAACCCGTTGCTGCTGGCCACCGGAGAGTTGCTCGGGGTAACGCCGGAGCAAGTCGCCCCGTCCCAGGCGCTCCACCAATTGCGCTTGCCAGTGCGGGTCGAAACGCCCTGCCAGCCGCGCCTGGAACGCCAGGTTGTCTTCCACGCGCAAGCTGCCGATGAGGTTGAACTGCTGGAAGACCAGACCGATTTGCGTGCGGCGCCAATGGGCCAGTTGCCCTTCGTTGAGTTGGTCGAGGCGCTGCTCGCCGATGCGGATGCTGCCGGCGTCCACTCGGTCCAGCCCGGCCACCAGGTGCAGCAAGGTGCTTTTGCCACTGCCCGATTCGCCCATCAGCGCCAGGCTGCTGCGCTCACCCAGGTGCAGGTCGACGCCGGCCAGGACGGTCAGCGGGCCTTGCGGGGTCGCGTAGTTTTTAACAACACCTTGCACCTGCAACATAAGAACGCTCATCTGAAGGACCAGCAACGAGAATAACGGCTGACGCTCCTGCCCACGCAAATTTTTCACATGGATTTCACCGTCTGCCCATCCACCGAACTTTAAAGTGCCCGCCAACTCGTGGTGACTCACAACTTATTAGTTAATCCAAGTGACACTCCTAACATGCAAGTGTTCAGCAAAAAGACAGCGGCGCTGTGACAGTCTCCTGCCTCACCAAGGGCAACTGCCCAATCGTGCAGCCTTTTTATAAACACAATAAACAGTGCCGAGGATGAACCGCGTGGCAGACATGATCCTGGCCAACCCCCAACCCAAAAGGTCAAGGTTAAAACGCCTGAGAAAATACCGCCTGCACCTGCTTGGCATCAGCGTCACCGCCTTGTTGTTGACGGGCTTTTTATTCTGGCCCAGCTCGCCCCTGGACCTGGGCGTGGGCAATCGCCTGCTGACCTCCGGGGTGCTCGCCAGTTGGCGCGAGGGTGAGCTGGTGGTGCTGGTGCGCCATGAGGAGCGCTGCGACCGCTCTGCCAACCCCTGCTTCGGCCCTGCCGATGGCCTGACCATCAACGGTACTGAACGCGCCGTCGAACTGGGCAAAGCCTTTGATTCATTGGGCATGGCCCTGACCGACGTACTCAGCAGCCCCACCACGCGAACCGCGCAGACGTCACTGTTCATGTTCGGCAAGACCGAACTGTCCCCCGGCCCGCTGGCCATCTGCGGCGACGCCATGGGCGATGAAATCCTCGGCCACAAACAGCCGGGACGCAACCTGATGCTGATCACCCACAGCGCCTGCATGAGCGACTTCCAGACCAGCCTGGGCTTCCCTCACGCAGCCGCTGCAGAGTACGGCAGCGCACTGTTCGTCAAGGTGCTGCCCAACGGCACCTTCAAGGCCATGGGCACCATGAACAGCGAAGAGTGGACCGCCGCACTCAAACAACTTTAATTACACTTGTTTACATATTAAGCCACAACGTGTTCAGCAAAACGACAGCCCTGTTCTGGCATGTTTAGTCGCGCCTGTTAGTTATGTTTTCCTACAACTACTTAGTGACCCTTACGATGCTTCACCCTATTAAGTTAATACCGCCATTGCCCGTATTTGAACGTTATGGAGCGATGTGCGCATGCCCCGCGTAAACCCTCTGGCCTGGCTATTGCTGGGCGTTGCCGTGTTCATCTTGTTGCCCCTGGGCTTTCACGGTTTATGGACGCCAGACGAAACCCGCTACGCCCAGGTCAGCCAGGAAATGCTGATGAGCGGCAACTGGGTGGCGCCGCACTTCATGGGCGTGCGTTATTTCGAGAAGCCCGCCGCCGGCTATTGGCTCATCGCCCTCGGCCAGACGGTGTTCGGTGAAAACCTGTTCGGTGTGCGCATCGCCTCGGTCCTGAGCACAGTCCTGAGCGTGGTGCTGGCCTACCTGCTCGCCCGGCGCGTGTGGAATGACCCGCGCAAGAGCTTTGCCTGCGCGCTGCTCTACCTGAGTTTTGGCCTGGTAGCCGGGCAAGCCGGGTATGCCAACCTCGACCCGCAATTCACCCTGTGGGTGAACCTGAGCCTGGTGGCGTTGTGGTTTGCCCTGGACTGCCGCACGCCACGCGAACGCTCTGTGCCTGGGCGGTGTTGGGGGTGGCCTGCGCCATGGGATTCATGACCAAGGGGTTCCTGGCCTGGCTATTGCCGGTCTTGATCGCCGTACCCTACCTCGTCTGGCAGCGGCGCGTCGGCGAGTTGATGCGCTACGGGCCGTTGGCGGTGCTGGTCGCCGTGCTCGTATGCCTGCCCTGGGCCCTGGCCATCCACTTGCGCGAACCAGATTACTGGCATTTTTTTTTCTGGCATGAGCACATCCGCCGCTTTGCCGCCGACAACGCACAGCATGCGCGGCCGCTGTGGTTCTTCCTGCCGATCATGGTGGTGGCGTGCCTGCCGTGGGCTGCCTTGTTACCCGGCACCCTGCTAAAAACCTGGCAGGAAAAGCGCCAGCCGGCGATTGCCTTTCTCGCCCTGTGGCTGCTGCTGCCCCTGGGCTTTTTCAGCCTGAGCAAAGGCAAATTGCCGACCTACATCATGCCGTGCCTGTTGCCCCTGGCCTTGTTGATGGGCCACGGTTTGATCGACCTGATCAAGCAAGGCAAGGCCCGCACCCTAGTCATCAACGGCGCGCTCAATTTCGTGCTTGGCATGACGGCCATGGTGGCGCTGATCTACCTGCAAATCACCCGCCCGCTGTACGGCAATAGCCATGCGCAGATGTTCAGCCTGTCCCTGACGTTTATCGTGCTGCTGGGCTGGATCCTCGCCAACCTGCTGCAAGCGGTGCGCCCGCTGACGTTGTGGGCGATGCCCGCCCTGGGCATTGGTTTGCTGGTGGCACTGCTGCCGGCGGGCATGCCGGCCCTGATCGAAGATAACGAGATGCCCGACCAATTCGTGCTGGAACATCTGGACGAACTGCAACCTACCCGTGCTTTGCTGAGCAATGACCTGGGCCTGGCATCGGCCTTGACCTGGCGCCTGCGCCGGCCCGATGTGGCGTTTTATAACACCCAGGGCGAGCTGCGCTACGGCTTGAACTACCAAGACGCGGCACAGCGCAAGGTCACGCCGGACAGCGTCCAGGCCTGGCTGGTCGAGGCACGCCAACACGGGTCGGTCGGCGTGCTGATGCAGGTCAAGAGCACCAGCGAACACCGCGAAGAAGGGCAATTGCCCCCCGGCGGCAAACGCTATCGCAAGGGCAACCTGGTGCTGACGATTTACCCCCAACAACCTTGAATGCAGCGCCTGCCACAGGGACCACCCCATGAGCTTCTGGAAAACCGAACGCGGCGCCCTGGTGTTACTGCTGGGCACCTCGGCCTTGCTGCTCTTGCTGGGCCTGGGCAGCCGCGACCTGTGGGGGCCGGAAACGCGCTGGGCGAATATCGCCTTGCAGATGCTGCAAAGCGGTGACTACTTCGACCCGTATCTCAAAGGCACGCCGTATTACGACAAACCCCTGCCCTCCTATTGGCTGATTACCGGGTTTGCCCACCTGCTGGGCGGCCTCGGCCCCTGGTCGCTGCGCCTGTCATCGGTGGTTGCCGCATGGTTGAGCATCTGGCTGGTGTACCTGATCGGTGAACGCCTGTTTCGCAGAGGCACCGGGCTGATCGCCGGGTGGATGCTCGCCACCACCTTCTATTTCCTGTTCTGGGCTCGCGTGGCCACCGCCGATGTACTCACCGTGTGTGGCGTACTGGCAGCGGTGTGGTGGTATTGGCGTGGGCCGGATGACACGCGGCTGGGGCGCTACACGGTGTTTTTCCTGTTGCTGGCCGCCACCTCGCTGTTCAAGGGTTTGATCGGTGTGGTGCTGCCGGCGCTGGTGCTGTTGCCACACTTGCTCAGCGAACACCGCTACAAACGCCACCTCAACCTGCGCCTGGTGCTGGCCCTGCTCATCGCCGGCGTGGTGTATGCGATTCCCTTTGTACTGTCCCACCGCTACGGCGCCCCCACTTACGGCGAGAGCGGCCTGGAGCTGGTGTTCCGCGAAAACGTGGTGCGTTTCTTCGACCCCTTCGACCATATGGGGCCGATCTACACCTACCTGATTTACCTGCCGGTCTACACCCTGCCCTGGGCACCCTGCTGGATACTTGGCCTGTGGCTGGCCGTGCGCAACTGGCGCAGAGCGCCGCCCAACGTACGCTGGCTGGTGTGGGGCCTGGGCCTGTTGTTTGTATTCTTCACCGCCAGCGGCAGCCGCCGCAGCTACTACGTGTTGCCGCTGGTACCCTTTGCCCAACTGCTCGCCGCCTGGTGGCTGAGTGAACGCCTGCGCAAAAAACCGATGAGCTGGCCGCGCTGGCAAACAGGCTTTGGCCTCAGCGCAGGCCTGCTCTTGCTGGTGCTGGGCGTGATCTACCCTTGGACAAATGGCAACGGCGGCGTTACCCGCTTCGCCGCCGACCTGCAAGCCCAGGCGGAGAAAAGCGCGCCCTGGAACCAATGGCAACTGGTGCTGGTAGAGGTCGACAACAAGCTGCCCATGTACCTGCAAAACCACGGTAAACCTTTCTACTACGTCAGCGAAAGCCAGGACTTCCCGCGCCAGGGCAACAGCGTCGCGTTCATGGCCTGGTTGGAAAAAACCAGCGGCCAGGGGTTTGATCCGCAACGCACGATTATCGTCACGCAGTATTCCAAGGACGAGCCGACGCCTTTGGCGTTCCTGGGGGTGGATCATCAGGTGGTGACGACCCAGCCGGATAATGGGGAGCGGTTGTTCAGGGCGCGTGAGGGAGGGAGTGTGGCGTTTGTTCCGGGGATACGCTGAGGCACTGTACTTGCTGGCTTTTGTCATGGTTTGTAAAGGGCCAGCCAGCCGTGTCCCTGGTTCTGCTGGGTCAGGATGGCAACCGGTGCGCTATCGTGCAGCAGATACTCCAGGCGTTCGGCGGGATGGGACGGGTCCAGCGGCACGTAGCAGGCCTCGGACTTGAGGATCGCCATGCTGCATAAGATCCTTCTCATGGGGGGTCAGGCACTCGCCGCGCAGAGGTGGCTCATTACGCCGAAGTTGCCGGATGGGAGCATGGCCGCCGGGGGGGCTGTCACCCGAAACCCGGACATTCAAACGGAGGGATAGGCCTTGGCCGACGGTGCATGGCTGAAATGATTAAAGCGCTGTAGGAGATTGGCTACATCTGATCGATAGTGGCGTTTTTGATACCTGCTGTTTTTTCTATTTTCCTAATGATTTTCAGTAAGTTAAGCAAAACTAAAAATAACTTATGCCTGTACGTAGCCGGCTCAACTCATGAGAAACGTCGGTTTAATGGCGCAGTTTTTATGGCAGCTTGTGTCCCTCGTTCCCGCTACATACGTAGGACAAAGCCCCATGGCTAAATGAAATTTCGAACGCCGAGTTACGTTCTAGCAGTACGGAGCGCCCTGCACAGGCCCTGGGCAACCGTTGACGGTTTTCGACATCAAGGATGAGATGGCTATGAGTCTGACCCCCAGTATTGGCGGCACCTGCGGCCCGCATTTTTTCTATGCCGAAATGGGCGAGTTGATTTCAAACAGCGGCGACGAACATTTCGCCGCCACGATGTTGCAGTTGGTGGGCAAGTGGGTACCGATTCACCTGGTAGACCTCAGCGAATGGACCCTGGATGAACTGCGCGACCGCGTGCTGGGCATCAAGTTACTAGGCAGCGCCGGGGTGAAAAAGGATTTGTCGGTGCCCCAGACCTTGCATGCGCTGAACGACCACCCGCTGTTGCGGCAGATGCTGCACATGCAAGACCCGCTGCTGATCCAAATGAACGCCAAGGCCAACAGCGCGCATCCGCGCGGCACTTCCCACCAATGCAACCTGGTATCGCGCCAGGGCAATCGACGCTGTGTGATTTCGCTCTACCGTCCGCCGACCCAGCAGGGGTTTTCCCTGGCTGAGTTGTCGTTTCTCAAGCGCCTGTCGGACACACTGTTGCCGTTGATGGAGCGGCACGCCCAGAGCCTGCGCCAGGCTCCACGCGCCGAAACTGAGCCGGCCCATACCCTGCTGGAACAATCGCAGTTGCAGCGTGAGTTCTACAAACGCTTGTCTTTGAGCGACATCACCCTTTCGGCGCGGGAACAGGAAGTGTGCCTCGGTCTGCTGACCGGCGGTACCGTGCCGCAAATCGCGGAGAAACTCAGTGTCAAAAACAGCTCGATCGAGACCTACCTCAAGCGCGCAGCCGCCAAGCTGGGCGTGAGCGGCCGGCATGGCCTGGCCAAATGGATGGTGGGCGCCTGATAAACACACGACGTTAGAGTAACTTGAGCCCAACCGCGGCACGCCGGTTTGCATCGCCGCTTTCCAGTGGTTGTTTGTGCCCGTATTTGTCCAGGAAGCCGCCCACCACGGCCATCGAATGAAAGCCGCTGGTGACCGTGCCGATAGCGCCGTTCAGGAAGTCCTGGAGGGTTGCGGGCGCCACGAAGTCTTTCAAGCCCAGGCGACGCAAGGCCTGTCCCGGATACTCGCCATCATTGACGCTGCGTATGGCTGCGGCAAAACTCTTATTAGCCTCCCCGTCATTATTTTCGAGGTAGGCGCGTTTGGCACTGACGGCATATAGAAAGTGTGCATTGACCAGAACATCGTTGGGCCGGTCGGAGCCGAAGTTGGCGCCGGCCGTGGCCTGCTTCAGTTCGTCATGGGTGATGTGCAGCTTGAACCCATCGCGCGTGACAATACGATAGCCGGTGTCGGTGACCACGATGGATTTGTAAATACCGTAAGGGTTATGGCCGAATCTCATCATCACGGCCTTAATGGCGGATATCGTCACGCAATTACCTTCGGTCAATTGGTAAAAGCTTTTGAAAATATCAGTGGGCTTGATGCCCGTATTCGCAGGCGTACCTTTCAAGAATTCGTCACGATTGACGGTGCGGTTATCGGTGACACTCGCAGGCAAAGGTACTGAATCAACGTCGGGGTTCAACCGAGCGGATAACGTGGCCAACAGACGTTCCAACTCGCCTACCAGGCTACTCAGTTGTTTGGCTTCGCTGGCTGGCGCAGGCGGATTGGAAGAAGATAAAACAACTGGAGAAGTTACAGCATCGCTCGCCCTGGCATGACCAAGAGCAACAGCATTAACGCAAGACACTAACATGTTGGATAACCTCCTGACACTTACCGAACACTTCAAATTACCCGCGAAGGGTGACTACCTTCAATGACGGTGAAACCGGCGTGTTGTATAACTGGCCCTCCATCACGCCCTCAATAATCACGCCGTTCTTGTTTCTCCCGCCCTTGTCCAACGGCACCCCGACCTGCGCCCCCAAAGCACTGGCCTCGATGACCTGCATATGTTCTTTCAGCCCCAGATAGGACAGCGCCGTGTCACCGTCGATGCCGCCTCCGGCCCCCACCAGTACACCCGGATAACTAGCCTCGGCATGGTAAGCGCTGTCTTTTTCATAGTGGCTGAAGAAACGGTCCGCGGCCCTCTCGCGCGCCAGTTCAATGTGCTGGCGCTTGCTCATCACGCCAAACAGAAATTGCGCATCCTTGACCATGCCTTCATCGCCGCCACTGAACTTTGCCGCCCTGGCCGCCAGTTCAAGTTCTTCAACGGTGATTATCAGCTTGAAGCCGTCTCGCATCGTCACGTCATAGTGGTCGCCATGTTTGACGACGTGCTTGAAAATCCCGATAGGGCTTTGCCCGAATGTAGCCATGACAACCTTGATCGCGGCCACGTGCTCCTCTCGGCCCAAGATGCCCAGGTAAGGAAAGTTCTCATACGTGGCACGCAACCCATTGCGCAGGTCGTCAGGCTTTTGCCCTTTGGGTTTTTCAGACATAAACGTAGTGATTGGCTCATAGTTTTTATCTGAAAACATCTCAGCGAGTTCGGTATCAAACGCGCTACGGGTCTTGGCCAGGTTCGGCCGGTTCATGAAGGGCGCCAATTGTTCTTTCCATACACTTTTAACGGTTGGCACGGTGTCAGGTGCAGTCTGCGTATTCATCAGTGGTCTGTGCGGCGAACTCACAACAGGGGTTGGGTAAGCCACAACGGGTGGCTGGGGTTTCGGCGCCTCATTCTCCCTGCTCATCCATGTTTTAAGTGCCACGACTAATGTACCCAACAACCTCAACAGCTCCCCCAGCTCTGCGTCACGGTTTGAGTTAACGCTTGGGCCAATCGGATAATGTGCCGGTGATTGACCCACGGGATTGGGTCGATCTGTAACGGGTTGATCAAGGGTTTTATCAGGCTGTGTAAACGTTGAGTGCGCAGGTGAGTAAGCAGGCTGAGTGTGCGTGAGCATTGTAGGAAGTCTCATTTAATTGAAGGAGGACAAGCGAAAACTATCAGGCGCTACTTGCTCACCGCCGCTGCCGAAAGCCTGCACTGAACAAGTACTCATGCGTGGCCAGGCGGTCGGAAAAGTTCCTGCCAGACAGGTAACAACATCCTTCTCGTTCAACGAACCGCTATCAGAAAATTCCTCAGCGTTGCGCTTTTTCTCCGAACAATCCTCAGCCTATCGCCGACTGACGCACCCGATATTCCCCCGGCGTCATCTGCGCGTACCGCAAGAAAAACCGACTGAAATACGCTGGGTCCTTGAACCCCAGTTGGTAGCAGATCTCATTCGCGGAACTGCCGGTAAACAACAGCAGGCGCTTGGCCTCCTGCATCAGCCGTTCAAGGATCAGGCGCTTGGAGGGCAGGTCGGCGATGCGCCGGCACACTTCATTGAGCCGCGCCTGGGTCACGCCAATACCTTGGGCATAACGCGCCAACGGCCAATGTTCCAGATAGTGGGCTTCGATCAGTTCGTTGAAGCGATGGAAGATACGCAGGTCTTCATGGGCTGTCGGACGTGCGGGCTGGGCGTGGGCGCACAGGCGCAGCAGGCGGATCATGATCAGCCTTGTGAGGCTGTCGAGGGCGGCGGCGCGCCCTGCCCGTTCGGCGTTGATCTCACTGCACAGCGCCTCGAAGAGTTGCTCCAGACCCTCGGCGTCGCCAGTCAAGGCCACACATGCGGCACCGCAAGCAAGGCTGGGGTCGGCGTCGATCAAGCTCCACACCAGTTGCTGGCGCACCGTCAACACATGCCCGTCGGCATCGGCCTCGGTGACAAAAGCGTGGGCCACCGTGGGCGGCGTGAGAAAAAACATCGGCCCCGATTCAACGTATTGGTGGTCATCCAGATATACCCGCACCGCGCCACTCTTGACGTAATGCACCTGGAAAAACCGGTCATGGCGATGCACGGCCATATTGCGCCCGAAAAAACCTGCCAGGTTGCCGAGCTTGTCGTAATGCACCTCGGCGTCGCTGTAGCGCTGGTCGTAGACCTGCCCGATGTTGATGTTGGGAATCGGCTTCACGGGGCTCTCTTCTTGTTGTTGTGAGGCCAGCGCAGTGTGCCACGCTTGACGGTAGTTAACATATTAATTATAACGTTAACAAATTAACGAACGGCCTATGCAGCCGTCGTCACCGCCAGGAGAAACGCATGAGTCGTACCCTGCATGATGTTGCCAGCGGCACCCTGTTCGGCGTTGCGCTGAACTACCAAGGCCTGCTGGACCAGCATCTCGCCGCCTTCCAGCAGGCGCCCTACCAGCAGCCACCGACCAAGCCGGTGCTGTTTATCAAAACCCCCAACACGCGCAATGGGCACGACGGCGTGGTGTTACACCCGCACGGCGAGCGCCTGCAACCGGGCCCGGCGCTGGGCGTGGTGATCGGCCAGCGCGCCAGCCGTGTCAGCCCGGAGAACGCCATGGCCCATGTGGCCGGGTATGTGGTGGTGAATGAATTCAGCCTGCCGGAAGACAGCTACTACCGCCCTGCCGTCAAAGCTAAATGCCGCGATGGGTTTTGCGCCCTGGGCCCACGGCTGGTTGCGCGGGATCAAGTGGCCAACCCCAATCAACTGAGCCTCAAGCTGTTCGTCAATGGCGAGCTGCGCCAGGAAAGCTCTACCGTCCATTGGGTACGCGACATCCCGCAATTGATCGCCGAGATCAGCGAGTTCATGACCCTGTACCCCGGCGATGTGCTGATCACCGGCACTCCGCAAGGCCGCGTGGATGTGCAGCCAGGCGACCAGGTTGAGGTCGACATCACCGGCATAGGCCGACTGAGCAACACCATTGCAGCAGAGGCATCGGCATGAAACGCGCACGTATCCGCTTTGAAGGTGCAACCCACAACGTATTGGTGCAAGCCGACTGCAGCGTGCGCCTGGAGGATGGGCGGTTGCTGGCCGAAGACCAGGTGCAATGGCTACCACCCGCCACCGGCAACATGTTCGCCCTGGGTTTGAACTACGCCGACCACGCCGCCGAACTGGCCTTTACGCCGCCGACCGAACCGCTGGCATTCATCAAATCGGTGGGCACCTACACCGGCCACCGCCAAGTCACCTGGCGCCCGGACAACGTCGCCTACATGCACTACGAGTGCGAGCTGGTGGCGGTGATTGGCAAGACCGCGCGCAACGTCAAACGCGCCGACGCCCTGGACTACCTGGCCGGTTACACGGTGTGCAACGACTATGCGATCCGCGACTACCTCGAGAATTACTACCGCCCCAACCTTCGCGTGAAAAACCGCGACGCCACCACCCCGGTCGGCCCATGGATCGTCGACGTGGCCGATGTGCCCGACCCAGGCAACCTGAAATTGCGCACCTGGATCAACGGCGAACTGCGCCAGGAAGGCAGCACAAAAGACATGATTTTCGATATCCCCTACCTCATCGAATACCTGTCCAGCTTCATGACCCTGCAACCGGGCGACATGATCGCCACCGGCACGCCCGAGGGCCTGGCCGATGTGGTGCCGGGGGATGAGGTAGTGGTGGAAGTCGAAGGCGTGGGCCGCCTGGTCAACCGTATTGTCAGTGAAACGGAGTTTTTCTCCGCGCGCAAAGAGGCTTGAGCACCATGATCAAACACTGGATCAACGGCCGTGAGGTCGAAAGCAAAGACACCTTTATCAACTACAACCCGGCCACCGGCGAGGCCATCGGTGAAGTGGCCAGCGGCGGTGCCGAAGAAGTCGCGCAGGCCGTGGCGGCGGCCAAGGCCGCGTTCCCCAAGTGGGCCAATACGCCGGCCAAAGAGCGCGCGCGCTTGATGCGCAAGCTGGGCGAGCTGATCGAACAGAACGTGCCACACCTGGCCGAGCTGGAAACCCTGGACACCGGCCTGCCGATCCACCAGACCAAGAATGTGTTGATCCCGCGTGCCTCGCACAACTTCGATTTCTTCGCTGAAGTCTGCACCCGCATGGACGGCCACACCTACCCGGTGGACGACCAGATGCTCAATTACACCCTGTACCAGCCAGTGGGCGTGTGCGGACTGGTGTCGCCCTGGAACGTGCCGTTCATGACCGCCACCTGGAAGACCGCGCCGTGCCTGGCGCTGGGCAATACGGCGGTGTTGAAGATGTCGGAACTGTCGCCGCTGACCGCCAATGAACTGGGGCGCCTGGCGGTGGAAGCCGGGATTCCCAATGGCGTGCTCAATGTGATCCAGGGCTACGGCGCCACCGCTGGCGATGCACTGGTGCGCCACCCGGACGTGCGGGCGATTTCCTTTACCGGCGGCACCGCCACCGGCAAGAAAATCATGCAGAGCGCCGGCCTGAAAAAGTACTCCATGGAACTGGGGGGCAAGTCGCCGGTGCTGATTTTCGAAGACGCCGACCTGGAACGCGCCCTCGACGCCGCACTCTTCACGATCTTCTCCCTCAACGGCGAGCGTTGCACCGCTGGCAGCCGGATCTTTATCCAGGAAAGCGTCTACCCGCAATTTGTCGCCGAATTCGCGGCGCGGGCCAAGCGCCTGATCGTCGGCGACCCCCAGGACCCGAAGACCCAGGTCGGCTCGATGATCACCCAGGCCCATTACGACAAGGTCACCGGCTACATCAAGATCGGCCTGGAGGAAGGCGCCACGCTGCTGGCTGGCGGCCTGGAACGCCCGGCCAACCTGCCGGCGCACCTGAGCCGCGGCCAGTTTATCCAGCCGACGGTGTTTGCCGACGTGAACAACCGGATGCGCATCGCCCAGGAAGAAATCTTCGGCCCGGTGGTGTGCCTGATTCCGTTCAAGGATGAAGCCGAGGCACTGCAATTGGCCAACGACACCGAATACGGGCTGGCCTCCTACATCTGGACCCAGGACATCGGCAAGGCCCACCGCCTGGCGCGCGGTATCGAAGCGGGCATGGTATTTATCAACAGCCAGAACGTACGGGATTTGCGCCAGCCGTTTGGCGGGGTCAAAGGCTCGGGCACCGGGCGTGAAGGCGGCCAGTACAGCTTCGAAGTGTTTGCCGAGATCAAGAACGTGTGTATTTCCATGGGCAGTCATCACATTCCGCGCTGGGGCGTGTAGCCCAGGCTCAAACAAGCCTCCTGTGGGAGCCGGGCTTGCCCGCGATGCAGACACCGCGGTCCTTCAGCCGTACCGAGCCGATGCCATCGCAGGCAAGCCAGCTCCCACAGGGACCTCACAGGCCATACAAGAATAATTATTCAGGAGAGTCATCATGGGCGAAGTGGTTCTGGCAGCGAAGATCTGCCACGTACCGTCGATGTACCTGTCGGAACTGCCCGGCAAGCATCACGGCTGTCGCGAAGCGGCGATTGCCGGGCACAAGGAGATCGGCCGGCGTGCCCGCGAACTCGGGGCAGACACTGCGGTAGTGTTCGACGTGCACTGGCTGGTCAACAGCGGCTACCACGTCAATTGCGGCGAGCAGTTCCAGGGCACCTACACCAGCAACGAACTGCCGCACTTCATCAAGAACATGGACTACGCCTACCCCGGCTGCCCTGAACTGGGTGAGCTGATCGCCGCCGAAGCCAATCTGGCTGGCGTGCGCAGCATGGCCCACAACATCCCGAGCCTGGAGCTGGAATACGGCACCCTGGTGCCCATGCGCTACATGCATATGGGCGTGCCCGACGCAGAAAAATTCAAAGTCATTTCCATCGCTGCCTGGTGCGCCTGGCATCGCCTGGAAGACAGTTTTGCCTTCGGCGCCGCCGTGCGCCGGGCGATTGAAAAGAGCGATCGCAAGGTACTGGTGCTGGCGTCCGGCTCGCTGTCCCATCGGTTCTCGGACGACCGCGAGGCTGAGGCGAATATCCACAACTGGACCCGCGAATTCGACAAGCAGGTGGACCTGCATGTCGTGCAAATGTGGAAGCAAGGCCGCTTCAAGGAGTTCTGCGCCATGTTGCCCGACTACGCCGAACACTGTTTTGGCGAAGGCAAGATGCACGACACCGCCATGCTCCTGGGCCTGCTGGGTGGGCCGGACTATGCCAAGCCGGCCGAGATCATCACGCCGCCGTTCGGCAGTTCGGGCACCGGCCAGATCAACGCGATTTTCCCGCTTTAACCCTGGGAGAGCCCCATGCCGCACTTTATCGCTGAGTACACCGACAACCTCGAACAGCAGGCCGACTTGCCCGGCCTGTTTGAAAAAGTCCACCGCGTGCTGGGCGACAGCGGTGTGTTTCCGCTGGGCGGCATTCGCAGTCGCGGCGTACGCCTGGACACCTGGCGCATGGCCGACGGCAAGCATGACTATGCCTTTGTGCACATGACCCTCAAGGTCGGCCATGGCCGCGACCTGACCACGCGCGAGGCCGTCGCCCAAGCGGTGTTCGCGGTGATCACCGCGCACTTCGCCGAGCTGCAGGCACAGCGCTTGCTCGCGTTGTCGTTCGAGATGATCGAGCTGCACCCGCAGCTCAACTTCAAGCAGAACAATGTGCACGCGTTCCTGAACAACGCGGCGAGCTGAAACGACCCCGGCTCCTACAACTACAAGAAGAACACCATCATGAGCACAGCCCATTCCACTGCAAGCCTGCGGCTTGCCGAGCACGACCGCACCCATCGTTTGGTGACCTGGCGCCTGATGCCCTTGTTGCTGGTGTGTTACCTGTTCGCCCATCTGGACCGCATCAACATCGGCTTTGCCAAGATGCAGATGAGCAGCGACCTGCACTTCAGCGACACCGTGTATGGCTTTGGCGCCGGTCTGTTCTTCATCGCCTATGCACTGTTCGGCGTGCCCAGCAACATTGCCCTGGACCGCGTCGGGCCACGGCGCTGGATCGCCTGCCTGATGGTGGTGTGGGGCCTGCTCTCCACCGGCATGTTGTGGGTGGAGAGCGCGCGCGGGTTCTACGTGCTGCGCTTTCTACTGGGGGTGGCCGAGGCCGGGTTTTTTCCGGGGATCCTGGTATTCCTGAACCGCTGGTACCCGGCGCGCCGTCGCGCCCAGGTCACCGCCTTGTTTGCCATTGCCGTGCCTATGGCCGGGGTGTTGGGCGGGCCGATTTCCGGGGCGATCCTGGAGAACTTCCACGACGTCGGCAGCCTGCGCGGCTGGCAATGGATGTTCCTGATCGAAGGCGCGCCCGTGGTGCTGCTGGGGCTGGTGGTGCTCAAGTGGTTGCCGGACAGTTTCGAGTCGGTGCACTGGCTGACTGCCGAGCAAAAACAGCAACTGCGTACCCAACTGAGCAACGAGGAACAGCGCAAGACCATCACCTCGTTCGGCGGCATCCTGCGTGACCCGCAGGTGTGGCTGCTGGTAGCCGTGTACTTTGCGGTGATGCTGGCGGTCAACACCCTGGCGTTCTGGATGCCCACCCTGATCCACGGCGCCGGCATCGGCCGCGACAGCCAGGTCGGCTTGCTCAGCGCCGTGCCGTACCTGGCCGGTTGCTTCTTTATGCTCGGCTGTGGGCGCTCGTCCGACCGCCACCGCGAGCGCCGCTGGCACCTGTGCGTGCCGTTGCTGATGGCGGCGTTCGGTATCGCCGTGGCGGGCCTGGCGCCCGCCAATGCGCTGCTGGTGATGAGCGGGCTGGTGGTCGCCGGCATGGGCGCCAGTGCCGCCCTGCCGATGTTCTGGCAACTGCCGCCGGCGTTTCTCTCCCACACCACCCAGGCCGCGGGCATCGCCATGATCAGTTCGTTCGGCAGCATCGCGGCGTTCCTCGCGCCCTACCTGATTGGCTGGATGCGCGACGCCACCCAGAGCGCCAGCCTGGCCCTGTACGTACTCGCGCTGTTTATCGCCCTCGGTGGCTTGCTGGTGCTGCGCACCCAGGCCGCCATCGTCAACCCAAACTAGAGACCGTTGCCATGCTCGACTCCCAGCAAATCCTCGCGGCCGCCGCCCACCTGGACCGTGCCGAACGCAGCCGCGAACAGGTGCGCCAGTTTTCCCTCGATTACCCCGATATGACGATCGAGGACGCCTACGCCATCCAGCGTGAATGGGTCGCGCAGAAGATCAAGGACGGGCGCACGCTCAAGGGCCACAAGATCGGCCTCACGTCACGGGCCATGCAGGTGTCGTCGAATATCACCGAACCCGATTACGGTGCCCTGCTCGACGACATGTTTTTCGACGAAGGCAGCGACATTCCCTTCGAGCGTTTTATCGTGCCGCGGGTGGAGGTGGAACTGGCTTTCATCCTCGGCAAGCCGCTCAAAGGCCCCAACTGCACGGTGTTCGATGTGCTCGACGCCACCGAATGGGTGATCCCGGCGCTGGAAATCATCGACGCCCGCATCCAGCAGGTCGACCCGCACACCAACGCCACGCGCAAGGTATTCGACACCATCTCCGACAACGCCGCCAACGCCGGTGTGGTGCTCGGCGGCCGCGCCGTGCGCCCCACCGAGATCGACCTGCGCAAGGTGCCGGCGGTGTTGTATCGCAATGGCGTGATCGAAGAGTCCGGGGTGTCGGCGGCGGTGCTCAACCACCCGGCCAAGGGCGTGGCGTGGCTGGCCAACAAGCTGGCGCCCTATGACGTCACCCTGCTGCCCGGCCAAGTGATTCTCGGCGGTTCGTTTACCCGCCCGGTGGCGGCCCGCCCTGGCGATACCTTCCACGTCGACTACGACCTGCTCGGCTCGATTGCCTGCCGCTTCGTCTGAACCCAGGAGTGCTGTCATGGACATGCCTGTCAACCGCTTCAAGCAACGCCTGCACAACCGCGAAGTACAGATCGGCCTGTGGCTCGGCCTTGCCAACGCCTACTGCGCGGAACTGGCGGCCAACGCCGGTTTCGACTGGCTGCTGATCGACGGCGAACATGCGCCCAACCACCTGCCGGGGATGCTCGCGCAATTACAGGCCATCGCGCCCTACCCCAGCCAGGCGTTGATTCGCCCGGTGATCGGCGACACGGCGCTGATCAAACAACTGCTGGATATCGGCGCCCAGACGCTGCTGGTGCCCATGGTCGAAAACGCTGCCCAGGCCCAAGAACGGGTGCGCGCCCTGCGCTACCCGCCCCAGGGTATTCGCGGGGTCGGCAGCGCCCTGGCCCGCGCCTCGCGCTGGAACAGCATCGCCGATTACCTCGACCAGGCCGACGCGCAGATGTGCCTGCTGGTGCAGATTGAGAATGCCGAGGGCCTGGCCAATCTGGACGCCATTGCCGCCGTCGAAGGCGTGGACGGTGTGTTTATCGGCCCGGCAGATTTGAGCGCGTCCATGGGCCATCGGGGTAACCCGGGGCATCCGCAGGTACAGGCGGCGATTGAGGACGCCATCGTGCGTATCGTCAAGGCGGGTAAGGCCGCAGGGATTCTCAGTGCAGATGAAAATCTCGCACGACGCTATATCGAGTTGGGGGCGACGTTCGTGGCGGTGGGGGTCGACACCACGGTGTTGATGCGGGGCCTGCAAAGCCTGGCCGGGAAGTTCAAAGACGTACCGGTGGCTGCCAATACCGGTGGTGTCTACTGAAATCCATGTGGGAGCTGGCTTGCCTGCTCCCACAGTTGACCGGTGGTGGTTCAGTCACTAGGTCAGCGCTTGATGTTCTTCAAGTCATCCAGCAACCCCAACAAGGTCTGGAATTTCTCTTCGCCAAACTGATCCTGCAAGCGCTGGTAGTTGGCCTCCATGCACTGGCTCATGGACTCAAAACTCGCTTTGCCCTTGTCCGCCAGGGTAATCAGCACCCGGCGCTGGTCCTGTTCGGCCTTTCGCCGGTGCACCATGCCGGCCGCTTCCATGCGCACCAGCACGCCGGTCATGCTCGGCTTGAGGATGCAGGCCAGTTCCGCCAGTTGGTAGATCTCCAACTCTCCATGCTGTTCAAGGATGCGGATGATGCGCCATTGCTGTTCGGTCAGGCCGTGTTCATTCAGGGAAGGACGGAAAAAACTCATCGCGGCCTCACGCGCTTGCAGCAAGGCCAGGGTCAGGGATTGTCGAGGTGTGGACATAGGGCTCAGGGTCACGAAGTATTTAGTTAATAGTTTAACGAAACTCTAACATTCCCGGCCGGCGAGCGCGCTATAACTTGTAGGTGCCCTCGCCCGTGGCGCGCTGAATCAAAAAACCGGGCACGCAGGATCAAGACTTCCAGCCCGCCAGGGGCCCTAATGGAGGCATCCGCTTTAGCGCCTTCCTTCACTTTCTCAGGCTGCGCCATGATCAACATCGAAACCCCCACGTACTACACCGCCACCAAGAAATACAACCTCAGCTTCCCCACCCTGGAACAGGATATCGACGCAGACGTCGTGGTCATCGGTGGCGGCTTTTCCGGGATCAACACGGCCCTTGAGCTGGCGGAAAAAGGCATCACTAACATTGTGGTGCTCGAAGCGCGCTACCTGGGCTTTGGCGGCACGGGCCGCAACGGTGGGCAGATCATGGCGGGCATCGGCCATGACCTGGAGAAGATCAAGAAGGACGTGGGCGAAGACGGGCTGCGCCAAGTGTTCGAGATCAGCGACCTGGGCGCCGACATCATCAAGAACCGCATCGCCAAGTACAACATCGACGCGGACTTTTGCCACGGCTACGGCTATATGGGCTTCAACGCCCGCCAGGAAAAAACCCTGCGCGCCTGGGAGAAAGACTTCAAGTCGATCAACAGCCAGCACGAAATCCGCTTTCTCGCCGGCTCCGATGTGCAGCAGATCATCGGCTCCACCGCCTACACCAGCGCCCTGTTGCACATGGGTGGCGGGCATGTGCATTCGCTGAACCTGTTGCTGGGCGAAGCCACCGCACTGGCCAGCCATGGCGTGAAGATCTTCGAAAACAGCCCGGCGCTGGAAGTCAGCTACGGCGAGCGCATCACCGTGCGCACCGGTCGCGGTTCGGTACGCGCCAGCAAGTTGCTGTGGGCCTGTGACAGCTTTCTCAACAAGCTGGAGCCAGAACTGCACCGCTCGACCATCAACACCTACGCGTTCCAGATGATGACCGAGCCGTTGTCCGAGGAGTTGATCCAGCGCATCAGCCCGATCCGTGGGGCCTACAGCGATATCCGCCCGGTGATCGACTACTACCGCGTGACTAACGAAAACCGCCTGCTGTTCGGCGCCGCGACGCCCCTGGTGGAGCACATTCCCGGCGACCTGAAAGCCTGGAACCGTCACCTGATGCTGAAGATTTTCCCCTACCTCAAGGACGTGAAAATCGACTTGGCCTGGGGCGGCCCGATGGCGTGCAGCCCGAACCTGTTCCCGCAAGTAGGCACCTTGCCGGGGCGCAGCAATGCGTTTTTCGTGCAGGGCTATTCCGGCTTTGGCGTCACGCCCAGCCACATCATCTGCAAGGTACTGGCCGAAGGCATGAGCGAAGGCTCGGCGCGTTATGACCTGGTCAGCTCGATTCACCGCCCCACCATCATCGGCAAGGACGCGATTCGCCCCGTGCTGCTGACGGCGGGCAAATCCTGGCACCAACTTTCCGGCTACTGGAATGGGCGCCGCTAACCCTCTTTTCTCACTCACAGGAACCACTGCCATGCCTCTTACCGCCCTGAAACACAACGTCCAGCTGTCGGAACTCGACGCCTGGGGCACCGTGGCCGACCTCGGCTCGCAAATCCTCGAAGGCGACGTCCGCGCCTTCGGCAAGATGACCTTTGGCGCGCCCACCGATGCGGTCAGCAGTGCGTACTTCGGCACGACCCAGGGCAAGTTCCGCATGGTCTACCCCTTCGCCGAGCAAGCCACAGTAGTGACCGGCGAAGTGGTGCTGACCGACGAGTCCACCGGCCAATCCACCCGCTACAAGGCCGGTGACAGCTGGTTCGTGACCAAGGGCACGCCCGTGCTGTGGGAAGTGGTCAGCGAGAGTTTCGTCAAACACTACTTCGCCGTCGTGTAAGGGAGGGGTTGCCATGTCGAATTCATCTGACTGGATCACCGTAGGCGCCCTGGCTGAGGGGTTTGCACCCGAGGCGTTCATCCTGCCGAACCTGGCCGACCTGGCCGGCCAGACCTTCACCCTGCACTTTGCCAATGGCTGGCGGATCGAACACCGCTTCGAGCAGGAGCGCCTGGCCTGGCACGCCGCCGATGGCCACTCCAGCGGCAGCGCCACCTACCGCGCCAGCTCCATTCGCCCGGGCCTGTACCTGGTGGACTTTATCAAGCACGAGGCTGGGCAAAGCTGGTCGATCAGCCTGGTGCTGGACACGCCAACGGCCTCGTTTACCGCGGTGATTGGCCGTATGCCGGAACCGGCGGAGACCCACGAAGGCCTCTACCACCGCGCCCTGGCCGGCAAACCGCTGACCTCGGTACAGGTCGACTTCCTCCACGGCAGCCTCGACCGGCCGTGGCAGGATGGCCACTGCCTGCACGCCCCCACCGACGAGTTGGTCGGCCTGCGCAACCACTATCGCTACAGCCCCAGCGAGGTCTACGAGCACATCTACCTCAACCCGCAATTTTACGCCTGGCAATGCCTTGAGGGCGTGGAGAAAGGCTTGTGCGACACCGACCGCTGCCATTACTACAAGATCGCCGAACAGCTGTACCTGTTCGTCTGGCAGGAGAAGATCGTACCGACCCTCGGCCTGGTGCTGATCGACCTGCAACAGCACCGCAGCGATGGCAAGATCTTCGGCTATGCCGGGGCGTCCTTCGACGCGTTGTCGAACTTCCCGATCAGTTCCTATTGCCAGGTGCTCAACCGCACGGAGTATCCCCGTGACTGAGCTGCGCACGGTGGTGATCACCGGGGCCGGCACCGGCATCGGCGCTGCCTGCGCACGCTTGTACGCACAGGAAGGCGCGCGGCTGGTGCTGATCGGTCGGCGTCGTGAGCCCCTGGAACAGGTGGCGCAGGACACCGGCGGGCTGGTCCTGGTGGGCGATGCCGCCTGCCCGGACACCTGGGACGGCTTTATCCAGCAAATCCGCAGCCACTTCGGGCGCCTCGATGTGCTGCTGGCCTGTGCCGGTGGCCACGGGCTAGGCAGCGCGACCCAGACCAGCCCGGCCACCTGGGAAGGCGCGCTGCGCAGCAACCTCGACAGTGCGTTCTACAGCGCCCGCGCCTGCCTGCCGCTGTTGCAGGAAAGCGCCGGGAACATGGTGCTGATTGGTTCCATCGCCTCATTGGCGGCAGGCCCCGAGGTGTGTGGCTACACCACCGCCAAGCATGCGCTGCTCGGGCTCAACCGCTCGCTGGCCCGTGATTATGGCCCCCATGGCGTGCGCGTGAACGCGGTGTGCCCAGGCTGGGTGCACACGCCGATGGCCGACGCGGAGATGCGGCCGTTGATGGAGGCGTACGGCGAGAGCTTGCAGCAGGCCTATGCACGGGTGTGTGCCGATGTCCCGCTGCGGCGCGCCGCCCGTGCCGACGAGATCGCCAAGGTGTGCCGCTTCCTGGCCAGCGACGACGCCTCGATCATTACCGGCGCCACGTTGGTGGCGGACGGTGGGGCCAGCATCGTCGACGTGCCGACGCTGGCGTTTACGCGCCTGGAGCCTGCCCATGACGAATGACCTGGATTTCAGCGGCCAGGTCGTGCTGGTCACCGGCGGCGCCCAGGGCATTGGCCTGGGCATCGTCCAGGCCTTTGCCCAACGCGGTGCGCGGGTGGTGATTGCTGACCGTCTGCTTGAACAGGCTGAAGCCGTGGCTGCCCGGTTGTGCGCACAGGGGCATCAAGTTGAAGCCGTTGGCGTTGACCTGGCGGATGCCAAAGCGGTGTTTGCTTGCGTCCAAGGCTTGGCGCAACTGGATGTACTGGTGCACAACGCCGGGTACTTTCCGCTGACCGCCTTTGCCGACATCACCCCAACGATCCTGGAGCGCACCCTGGCGGTGAACCTGTCGGCGCTGTTCTGGCTGACCCAGGCGGCGTTGCCGAGGTTTCGCGAGCAAGGCCGGGGCTGCGTGCTGGTGACGTCTTCAGTCACCGGCAACCGGGTGGGTTACCCGGGGCTGAGCCACTATGCGGCGTCCAAGGCCGGGGTGAATGGGTTTATCCGCAATGCCGCGCTGGAGCTGGCGCCGTTGAATGTGCGGGTCAACGGCGTGGAGCCCGGCATGATCGCCACTCCGGCGATGGATAACCTGGGCGATGCGGCCGTGAATGACAGCATCGCCCGCCGTGTGCCGCTGGGGCGCCTGGGCGCGGCGGCGGATATTGCCGGGGCGATGGTGTTTCTGGCCTCTGACCTGGCGGGCTATATCACCGGGCAGACGCTGGTGGTGGACGGTGGCGCGACGCTGCCCGAAATCTGAAACCCGATCATTCCCACGCTCTGCGTGGGAATGCATCCTGTGACGCTTCGCGTCACGACTTCTGGAGCGGGACGCGGAGCGTCCGGGGCGGCGTTCCCACGCAGAGCGTGGGAACAATCACGAGGAGCTGTTTATGCCCCCACCGCCTGCAACCGGCTGGAACGAAACTCCTTGGGCGACACCTCGAACTGCTTCTTGAACGACCGACTGAAATGCGCCGAGTCGGTAAAGCCCCATTTGTACGCAATCGAGGTGATCGACTCACTGCGCAGGAACGGGTTGGTCAAGTCATCCGCACTGCGCTTGAGCCGTGCGCGCTGGATATAGCGGCAGACGCTGTCGTCCTGTTCTTCAAACAGACGGTACAGATGCCGCACCGAAATATTCAGGCGGTTGGCCAGGCCGATCGGGCTCAGGCCTGGCTGGCTCAGGGACTCATCGATGACCTTTTGTACATAGCTGCGCAGGTTATTGCCGTGCAACGCAGCAACGCCCTCGCGACACTCATCGCCCTGCTCCAACGCCGACCCCAACAGCGAGACGAAGGCCGCTTGCAGCGCTTCCACTTGCGTGGCGTCTTCGTCGGTATCGTCCTTGCACAGTTGGTCCATCAGCACATGCAGCATGCGCCCGCAGGCTTTGGTCGAGGAGATCTTGCCGAAGGCCCGTGCCTGGCCGCCCAGGTGCTTACACACCGCACTGCGCGACAGGGACAACGAGGCGTGTTCGATCAGGCCGAAGGGGGTGATTTCGATGGAGCCCACCGAGTCCATCAGCAGCATTTCGCCGGGGGCCAGTTGTACGGTCTGATCGTTCTGGGTGATTTGCGAATAGCCGCTGCGCTGGCTGACCAGGAAACATTCCTGGTCGTTGTCATGGTCGGCTTGGTGCGTCGGGCGTTTGATCAGCCCGGCGTTGGTGCGCAGGATGGCCAGGCCACGCGACAGGTTGTGGATCTCGCCGATAAACAGCGAACGGTTGAAAGCCAGCTGAGTATCGAAGTGGCCGCACGCGGCGCGCAGTTCGCGGTTCCAGCTGTCGAGCCCGTCGGGTGCATGCTGTGGGATGCTCATGGGGTGTCTCCGCAGTGGCGTTATTCTTGTTGTTCTGCGCAATAGTTAACATGTTATCTATATGCACGCAACAACAACCTGTTTGCCCTTTGCAGAAGCACTAATGGTGCCAATCAGAGATTCGACAGTACCCTGTGCAGGCCGACCAATGTGGCGAGCAGATGCTCGCGTTGTGCACGGCTTAGCGCAATGTAGCGCCGAAACGCCGGCATGCGGTTGACCACCTCGCTGCCGCCCATATGCTCCAGGCGAACGCACCATTGCTGGTCGTGCAGCTCGATGCGCAGGCGCTTGAAATCCAGCGGCATTAACGCTTGGAACAACGTGCTGTCAGCCAGCAGACGCGCCTGCAACTCACGGCCCAGTGCCTGATTGCCAGAGCGGCGCCGCACATGAATGCCGCTGCGACGGATCGCGCCGCCATGGTGCACTTCGAAGCTGCCAGCGCCACCCGCTGCCGCAGGAGCGCGCAGGACATATTCGGTCAGCACCAGGTGCATCAACAACTGCGACTCGGTGCGCTCGACAATTTCGAAGGCCACACCGTCCACTTTAAGGGTTGCCAGGCCCAGATCACGCCGCAGGTGGGCCAGGGTCACCCCCGGCCGATACCCACTGGGTGCGCGGTCAGCACGAAACAGCTCAAACAGTTTTTGCCGCAAGGTCGCTATAACTTGCATGGGCGTGCCCCGGTTCGTGATTGAATTCCTTGGCCAACACCTCCTCTACGCAGGCGGGCTTGAAGGGGTTGACCTTCTGCACCACCAGGGTCCAGAACAGCGCGTAGGTGGCCGTCACGCCGAGCATCACGCCAAACGGCACGTAGATGTCCGCCGGGTTCATGCCGGGCGGGGTGATAAACCACATGCCCAACAGAATGCCGATGCTGGAGACGATCTGCGGCAGCGGGAACCACGGCGAGTGATAGGCGCGGGGCAAGTCCGGACGCCGAATGCGCAGGATCACCACCGACAGCGTCACCAACAGGTAAGCGAAACTCCAGGCACACACCGCCGCCAGCACCAGGTGCATGATGTTGTCGGTGTTGCCGCCCAGGTACAGCGCGTGCAGGCACGGGATCAACATGGCCACCAGGATGCACAACAGCGGCGTCTTGAAGCGCGGATGCAGGTAGGTGAACACCTTGGGCAGGGCGCCATCCACTGCCATGCCGTAGAGAATGCGCGGCACGCCGGCCATCAGGGTATTGATGGTCGCAGCGCCAGCGAACAGAAAACCGATGCCCAGCCACAACGGGCCGATCTGCCCCATTACCTGTTCGGCAAACCGGGGGATGGCCATGGGTGTGTCCAACAGGTGCACCCCCGAAGCTGCGTCGAGCACCACGTTCTCCACCTGGCGTTTCATCGCCGCGCCATAGATGAACATGCAGGTGGCCACGCCCATCAGCCCGAGCATCATCGCCCGTGGCATCACCTTGGCCGATTGGCGCAGGTCCGGCGCCAGCGGGGTGACGAACTCGCAGCCCACGAACATGAACATCGCCATGCCCACCAGCGACAGCACGGTAACCAGGTCGGTGCCCACCAACGACTCGCCGAACCAGCCCTCCAACTGCACCGCCGGCGCGGCGATCAGGCCCAGTACGCCGAACACCATCAGGGTGGTCCACATGCCGAAGGTCAGGATGATCTCGGCGCGGCCAAATGCGCTGACGCCAAAAGCATTCAGCACGCCGAACACCAGTACGAAACCGACGCCCAGCAACCACGAGCCGCCGGCCGACTCTGCCAGGGTATTGAGGTGTTCGAAGTTCACCAGGGCCATGACCCCGGCGAGGATAGTTTCGGCGGTGCCGGCGAACACATGCACGATCAGGTAGGCCGACAAGGTCCCGGTGATCGCGAAGAACCTACCCATGCCACAGTTGATGTAGTCGTACACCGAACCGGTGGTAGGCAGTATCGACGCGGCCTCGGCGAAGGTGGTGGCCTGGGCCAGCATCATCACCACGGCGAGCAGCATCGCCAGGGCAAAGGCGCTGCCGCCGATGCCGAAACCCATGGTGGCGGTGAGGATCACCGGGCTGGCCATGATCAGGCCGATGGTGCTGGCCAACGCAGTGGGAAAACCTACCGTGCCCCGGTTGAGGTGTGCGGTGAGTCGGTCGTTGATCGACATGGAGGGGTCCTCGAAGCGGTTTTTTTTAATGTGTCGGCACTCTGCGCCCCACTCCCGTTGATCGTCTTGCCACTGTCTGCCGCCGGTTTTGTTGCTGCCTGCCAGGGCGTGTGGCCTGGCGGCCAGAGTCAATTGCCTGGCACGCAGGGAAAAGACTTGGCCTCATACCGCTCGCCCTAATGCGCCCTCACTCTTAACCAAGATGGGGTCAATAACAATGGAGCACACACTGAAAAACCGCCGCCTGCGCCAGACGGTCGGCCTGGGCGTGGCACTGCTGGTGGGCCAGGCGCAGGCCATCGAGTTGTATGCAGACGCCGACACTCAGGTCACCGGCAACTTCCTCGCCGTGTACGGTATGTTCAATAGCCCGAAGAACTACGATGGGCGCAGCGGCGGCTCCACCTGGCGTGAGGCGTTCATCAAGTACGGCCTGAGCGTTGACCAGAGCCTGGGCAACCTGGGCGGTGTGTATGGCACGGCCAACCTGGTGAGTTCCGGTACCTGGGGCGATGGCGACGCATCCGGGCTGACCAACGGCACCGAGCGCACCACCAAGTTTGACGAAGCCTTCGCCGGCTGGCGGTCCGGGGAGCTGTTCCCGGTGTTGGGCAAGGACGGTGTGGACCTGTCGTTTGGCCGCCAGATCATCATGTTGGGCGACGGTTTTATCCTTAACGACGACGGCCCCAACCTCGGCAACGGTGTGGGCGACGGCGAGTTCAATCGCGGCGGCGCCTACTACATCGCCGCACGCCATGCCTTCGATAAGACGGCGGTGATTCGCCTGGGTGGCAAGGACGGCGTACATGGCAGCCTGATGTGGATCAAATCCGACAACCGCGCCCAGGCCCTCACCGAAATGGCCGCCGGTACCCTGGAATACAGTGCCGCGCCGGGTACCCTGGGGCTGACCTATATTCACGGCATCGATGTGGATGAGCGCTTCGCCACCGACCTGCAGCGCCAGCGCAAAGGCATGAACCTCTACAGCCTGCGCGGCGCCGGCAATGCCGGTATCGACAACGCGCACTTCGCCTTCGAACTGGCGCGCCAAAGCCGTCGTGACGGCCAGGAAAATGCCGGCTACGCCGAAGCCGGTTACACCTTCACCAACCTGCCGTGGTCACCGGACCTGACCTACCGCTACGCCCGTTATTCGAAGAACTGGGACGGCATGTTCTCAGGCTTCAACCGTGGCTACGGCACCTGGGTGCAGGGCGAAGTAGCGGGCAACTATTCCGGCCCCTTCAACAGCAACACCGCCGTGCAGCACGTGGCGCTCAAGGTCAAGCCACTGGAGAACGTCACGCTTGGGGCGCTGTTCTTCGACTACAACACCGTCAGCACCCGCGGCCAATTGAACCTGGATGGCCGCGAACTGGACCTGTATGCCGAATGGGCCGTCAACGAGCACCTGATCATCACGCCGCTGCTCGGCCTGTACAAACCGAATAAATCAGCCGAAAACGGCGGCAATCAGATCGGCGGCAACGGCACCAATGTCTACAGCCAACTGGTGGTCGCCGTGCCGTTCTAAACCGCCTCGGGCGCGCACGGAGGCAGCGCCCGGACCTCGGCATAGGCGCCCTGATGATAGAGCAGCGGCGCACGGCCAAAATCATCAAAGGCCACCACCTTGCCGATCATGATCCAATGGTCGCCGCCGTCCACCTGCTGGTATTTCTCACAGTGAAAACGCGCCGAGCAATCGGCGAATACCGGCGAGCCACCCTCTCCCGGCTCGTATTCGATCAGGGCGAAGCGGTCTTCACGGGGGCGCGCGAAATTGTTGGATAGATGCACCTGGTCCGCCGCCAACACATTCACGGCAAAGTGGCTGGCCTCCTCGAACACGGCATGGCTGTTGGAGCGCTTGTCGATGCTCCACAGCACCAGCGGCGGGTCGAGGGATACCGAGTTGAAACTGTTGGCCGTCACGCCCACCTTGCGCCCGGAGACGGTGGCGGCGGTGACCACGGTCACGCCAGTGGCAAAATTGCCCAAGGCGCGACGAAAGGCCCGTGGGTCGAATACGTCAGACATGCAAGACTCCCGGGTGGCCTCTATGGGCCGCCCTGATTGTTGTAGGGAAAACGCAGCTACACCATGCTCGGGTCGGGTTCCAGGCCCATCAGCTCACGGCCAAGGATCTGCGCGCACACGTCATAGTCGGTGTAGGCATGCGCGCCGGTCATGTGGGCATCGCGGAACAGGCGCTGCATTTCGTTGTGTTCGAACCAGGCATTGCCACCGGCGGCGGCGAACAGCCGGTCTACCGCTTCGATGCACATCTTGGTGGCGTAGGCCTGGTTGGTGCGCCAGAACGCCAGGGTTTCTCGCGCTGGGTAGCGGTGGGCGGCGCTGTGTTCGGCGTGGTCTTGCCAGGTCTTCTCCAAAAACGCCCGAGCAGCGGCCACCTGGTGGGTGGACTCGGCCAGGCGCATCAGCGCCGGGGTCGCTGCGCCGACGGCGGCACCGGTATAGGCGCGCACACGGTTTTTGGTTTTTTCGCGGAACACCTCCAGCATGCGCTCGGCCACGCCGAGGCTGACGGTGGAAAAACCACTGGCGAAATACGGCCGGTACGGCGCGTAGAAAATCTGGCTGTCTGGGTAGAGACCAAAGCCTGCGGACTTGCCTTCCATCATGTCCTTGGCCTTCTGGATCCGGTGCTCAGGCACCCAGGCGTTGTCGATGATCAGGGTCTTGGTGCCACTGCCTTTCATGCCGGCCGCGAACCAGTCATCGCGGATCTGATAGTCACTGCGCGGCAGCACGGCAAAGCAGTAATCCTGGGTACCTTCGGCATTCTGGCGACGGCAGCCGACAATCGCCCACTCGCCATGGTCACAGCCGCTGCTCCAGCCCATCTCGCCACTGAAGTACACGCCACCCTCGCCCTCGGTCACCCGGCCGAACGGCGCAATACTGCTGCTGGCCGTGGCATCCGGGTTGGCGCCCCAGATCTCCTCCTGCAACTGCGCCGAGAACAGCGCCAGTTGATGGCTGTGGGTACACAACAAACTCATGGCCCAGGCGGTGCTGGCGCAACTGCCGGCGAGCAAGGCGATGCAGTCGGCGAATTCGGGCAGCGACAGTTCCAGGCCACCGAATGCCTTGGGCTGGAAGGCGCGGTGCAGGCCGATGCTTTTGAGCAGCGCGATATTCTCATCCGGCACCTGGCGCAGCTGTTCGGCACGGCTGGCGTTCGCGGCAATGGCAGGCAGAAGAGGCTTGAGGTCTTCGAGGAGCGGGTTTGGCTTTTTCATGGACGGCCCTGCTTATTATTGGAAGTCCGGCAGGCGCTCCGAATCGTGGAACGGCGCGGGATGCAGGGCCAGTATCGAACGGCTTGCGCCGGCACAACATGCACGTTCGGCAGGCAAGGTTGTACTTTTCACAGGCACGGCAGGCACAGGCATAAAACCTGGCAGGCACAGTCAAGCCGCGTACCTGCGCGTTGGTTAACCTCGGGGTTTCTTTTGTGAACTGCCAGGAACCTGCCATGAGCGATATCCCGCTGCTGCCTCACGTCGAAGCCTTTTTGCGTCGCCGTCATGGGCTGTTTATCGACGGCGCCAGTGTGCGCAGCCACGCCGATGCACGCCTGAGCGTGACCAACCCCGCCACCGGCCAGGTGATCGCCGACGTGGCCGACGCAGACCTGGCGGATATCGACGCCGCGGTCGCTTGCGCCAACCGTGGTTTCCAGCTGTGGTCCCAGACCGCTCCCGCCATCCGTGGCAACGTGCTGCTGAAACTGGCCGACCTGCTGGAACACCATCGCGAAGAACTGGCGCAGATCGAAACCTGCCAGTCGGGAAAAATCATCCAGATTTCCCGCGCCTTTGAGGTCGACCAGGCCGCGCACTTCCTGCGCTACTACGCAGGCTGGGCCACCAAGCTCAGCGGCCAGACCCTCACGCCGTCGCTGCCTTCGTTCAATGGCGAGCGCTACACCGCCTTCACCTTGCGCGAACCGGTGGGCGTGGTGGTGGGCATTGTGCCGTGGAATTTCTCGACCATGATCGCCATCTGGAAGCTCGCCTCGGCACTGGTGACCGGTTGCAGCATCATCATCAAGCCCAGCGAATTCACACCGCTGACCCTGCTGCGCATCGCCGAACTGGCCATCGACGCCGGGTTGCCGGCGGGGGTGCTCAATGTGCTGACCGGCGGCGGCCAAGTCGGCAAGGGGCTGGTGGAACACCCCGGCACGCACAAGGTGTCCTTCACCGGCTCAGTGCCCACCGGTATTGCAGTAGGCCGCAGTGCCATGGGCGCCGGGCTGACCCGCGCGACCCTGGAACTGGGTGGCAAGAACGCCGCCGGCTTCCTGCGCGACATGGATGTAGACAAAGCGGTGGATGGCATTATCGAAGCGGGTTTCCTGCACTCGGGGCAAATCTGCGCAGCGGCCGAACGTTTCTTCGTGCACCGCTCGCAAATCGACGCCGTGCTGGAAAAACTCAAGGCGCGTCTCAGCCGCCTGACCATCGGCTCGCCCCTGGATGAACACACCGAATTCGGCCCGGTGACCCACCAGCAACACCAACAAAAACTGCTCGGCTACTTCAACCAGGCCCGCGCCGAAAACAACACGATCATCCACGGCGGCCACCTCATCGACCGCCCCGGCTGCTACGTCGAACCCACCGTGATCCTCGCCAACCACCTGCACGACACCCTGCTCAACGAGGAGACCTTCGGCCCCATCGCCACCTTCCTGCCCTACGACAGCGAAGACGAACTACTGACCATGATGAACCACGGGGCCTACGGGTTGAGCGCCAGCCTGTGGACCAATGACCTGGGCAAGGCCCTGCGCATGATCCCGGCCGTCAAGGCCGGCACCCTGTGGGTGAACATGCACACCTTGCTCGACCCGGCAGTGCCGTTTGGTGGCAGCCGGTCTTCGGGATTAGGGCGGGAGTTTGGCAGTGCGTTCATTGAGGACTACACCGAGCTTAAGTCGGTGATGGTTCGGTATTGAGCCTATTCGCCGGCTGCGAAAAGCCTGCGCCACACTCGCTCCTACATGGGGTATTCGGCGTACCCGCAACGGCGCGGTTGTCAGACCGCTCTTACACAACTTTCGGGTTGCGTCCGATGAACCGCACCGCTAACCATCACGGGTGTTGTGTTGGCTGCTTTGTGGCGGCTGTGCATGGGAGGCTTCGGCCCGCCGGGTTTCTATGACCGGTCTACCACCCCGTGTACAGTCGCCTCCTTACTTCGTGTGGTAGCGAAATGCTGGAGTCCACGACTGTCTGTGCCGAACAGCTTGACGGTCACGCCCGCAAGCAAGTGCTGGCGGTGGTGCAGATGATCGAGATTGCGCAGTTGCTGTAGATGAAGCATTGAACCGTGAGTGCCCGGTGGCCTGATGAAAACGCGCAAACCCAACAGGCAATGACATTCCCCTGTGGGAGCCGTCGAGCTTTAGCGAGGCCGCGATGGCGGTGGGTCAGGCAATGAATATGTTGACCGTGCCGCCGCCATCGCAGCCTCGCTGGGGCTCGACAGCTCCCACACTGGATAGGCTGCGCCTGGGAGAGTGCATCAGGCTACCAGGTGCCCATCGCCAGGCTGTGCGGTGAAAATTCAGCGAATTGCCAACGCAAGGCCAACGCTGCCGGGCGGCGGACCACATGTTCCACCGTCACCGTCCACAAGCGCTGCGCGCCTTCGAACTCAGCTACTTGCGGCCCGCTCAGGATCAACGAAGTACGCCCGGCCACTTGCAGCACGTCACCCGTCTCAAAATCAACAAACAACAACCCCGCCACCGGGTTGGCGTGCAGGTTGCCGAGGGTGTTGAAGAACAGGTTGCCGGCAAAATCCGGGATGGTCAGTACGTTACCTTCCACTCGCACAAATCCCGTATTGCCGCCTCGGTGGGAGACGTCCACCGAACGTTCGCCGTGCAGTTCGACGTAGCTGGCGACGAAGAAAGTGTCGGCGTGGCGGATCAGTGCTTGTGCGGCGTCGTCCAGGCGGCAGCTGCGCTCGGCCAGGTTGCCGGGTTTGCGTGCAATGCCAGCGACGGGCCGCAGTTGGATGTACTTGGGGCAATTGCCGAAGGTGTGCACTACGTCCACAGTAAAGCCCTCATCCTCAAGCGATCCGATCCGGCCATTCATGCGATTGCGGCGGCGGGTGTTGAGGTCGATGCCCAGCAGGCCGATCGCCGCGCCATCCGTTATCCCAGCCCAGGCGGGATCGCTTTTGGCGGGCAGGCTGTCGATCTGCAGCGTGTGTGGGTCCGGTGAATGCGCAAACCCTGGAGCGCCTTCCAGCATCGTTGCCCAGGGGATGCCTTGTTCGTCCACCACACCCGCGATCAAGTACGGCAGCAGCGGATAAAAATCGCGGTGCTGCTCAGGCAGATGATCACGAATGACCTTAGGCCCGATCATGGCCATGCGTTCAGAGACGCCGGCACTTTCCTGCATGTGTCGTTCGCCGACATGCCAAGGGGTTGGTTCAATCGAGTGCATGGCGCTCACCTCCGGTTAGATACTGAAGATGCTGCACCCACACCGCGATGGAGAGAATGCCCACCCTGGGCAATCCACTATTACGCCAACTGAAACGCCGGATGCTCGAGCAACGCGGTGACGCAGTAGTCGACAAAGCTGCGCACGCGCATCGACGCATGACGACCTTCGCGGTAAACCACATACACCGGCTGCGGCGGCAACTCAAAGGTAGGCAATAGGCGCTGCAACTGGCCGCTCGCCAGGTGTTCGTGCAGGGGGTAACTCAAGGCTCGAATCACGCCCGCCCCCTGCACCGCCGCATTGATCGCACCTTGGACAGTGGCGCAACGCAGCCGGGCGCGAGCCTTGAGGGTGTAATGCGGGAAATCCCAGTGCACCGGGTCGGTGCTGGTAATCAGATGATGCTGCTTGAGGTCGGCCGGATGTCGGGGTTCGCCCCGGGTCGCCAAGTAAGCGGGGCTGGCGCAAAGGACAGTGCCCACCTGCCCGACCTGCCGCGCAATCAGCGACGAACTGGGCAATTCGCCGACCAGCACCGCCACATCCAGCCCTTCTACGTGCAGGTTAGGGAAATAATCGTGGTAGTGCGCGATGACACGCACCGCCGGGTAGCGATCCGCATAGCCGGCCAACAACGGCGCCATGACATAGCGGCTGAACAGCAACGGCAGGAATATCCGCAGGTCGCCCTGGGCCTGCACATGCAAACCGTTGGCCGAAGCCTCGGCCGCGTCCACCGCTGCCAGCAGACGCACACAGTCGGCAAGGTAAGCCTGGCCTGCATCGGTCAGGCTGACCCCACGGGTGCTGCGTTGCAGCAAAACCACGCGCAGGCGTGCCTCTAGGCGCGCAACCGCTCGTACCAGCGTCGGGCCGGAGACCTGCGCATGGCGCGCCGCCGACGCCAGGCTGGGTTGCCCGGCCAGCGCGGCAAACAGCTGCATATCGCGAAAACGCTCCATCAGGCGCGCTGCTTCGTCGCCGCGTTCAGGGCCGGGTCCTGCCCGAGGCGATGGCTGAGGAAATCCACAAACGTATTGACCTTGGCCGGTATGCGGCCGTTTTGCTGGAACACCACGTGGATCGGCAGCGGCGCCGGTTCGAAATCCTCCAGCACCAGCTCCAACTCACCCGCCGCCACCGCTGCCGCGACTTGATAAGACAGTACCCGCGTCATGCCCCAGCCCAGGCGGGCCAGGTTGATCGCGGCATTGTTGGCGGTGACCACCAGGCGTGGCTCGATCGGTACCTTCAGCGGCTGGCCGGCGTCGATGAATGTCCACTCACTGACCAGTTGGCTGGACGATGAGGTGACGAGCTTGGCCTCACGCAACTGCTCGGGGCGCTGGGGCCGCCCGTGTTGGTCAAGATAAGCCGGCGATGCGCACACCACCCGGCGTACTTCGCCGACCTTGATCGCTTGCTGCAAGGATGGCTGCAGGTGGCCGATACGCACCGCCACGTCAACACCTTCGTCGGTCATATTGACCACCCTATCGACCAGCAAGGCGTTGATACTCACCAAGGGAAAACGGTCCAGATAATCCCCCAGTACCGGCGCCACATACAGCTCGCCAAACAATACCGGTGCGGTCACCGTCAACTGGCCGCCCGGGATGGAGTAGCTGCCCGCCGCCGCTTCCTCGGCTTCGTCCAGCTCGGCAAGGATGCGTCGGCAATCGTCCAGGTAACGCTGGCCGGCTTCGGTCAAGTGCAGGCTGCGGGTGGTGCGCGTCAGCAACTGGGTGCCGATGCGTTGCTCCATGGCGGCAATGGCGCGGGTCACACTGGGCGGCGACGTGTTCAGGCGCCGGGCGGCAGCCGCGAAGCCCTCCTCCTCGGCCACGGCCAGGAACACCTGCATTTCATGAAAACGGTCCATCGGTGCCCCTTGGTTGTTATTGCGATTGCAGCCCCACCGCCGTGCGCGGCATGCCAACGAAACCCGGCAGTGCTTCGATGCTAGCGAGCCAGGCGCGCACCTTAGGGTAGTCGGCCAGGGACACATTGCCTTCCGGCGCGTGGGCCACATAGGTGTAGAAGGCGATATCGGCAATGCTGGGCTGTTCACTGGCGAGGAAACGGCTCTGGCTCAGTTGCTGCTCCATCACGCTCAGCAAGGCATGGGCGCGGTTGATTGCGCTGACAGTGTCCACCTCGGCGCCAAACACCGTGGCCAAGCGCGCCGTGGCAGGCCCGGCATGGAGTGGGCCGGCGGCGGCCGAGAGCCAACGCTGCACCTTGGCTTGCCCGACAAGGTCGCTCGGCAGCCATTGGCCGCTGCCATAGGTGCTGGCCAGGTAAATCAGGATCGCATTGGAGTCGGCCAGTACCGTGCCGCCGTCATCAATCACCGGCACCTGGCCAAAGCTGTTCAGGGTGGTGAGGAACTCAGGCGTTTTATGCGCGCCTTGCTTGAGGTCCACCAGGATAAATTCACTGGCCAGCCCCAGCAGGGACAACATCAGCTCGACCCGGTGGGAGTGGCCGGACAGGGGAAAACCATAGAGTTTGATCGCAGGCTGGGTCATGACAGGCTCCAAATGAGTGGGTATCGACGCCAGGGATGTTCTACCGCTGCCCTGTCTGGCGGAATGACCAGGATTCACAATCCAGCATTTCATCCAGCGAAACAATCTTCATTGACGTCATGCCAAGACGGGCGCGAGGATTTCACGAAAAAATTCAAACTATCGCCGCCCCCATCGTTCACACCTTCACGTGCAACGTTAAGTAGGAGGCAACATGCAGTATCGACAACTGGGTCATTCCGGCCTGCTGGTATCGGAAATCATCCTTGGCACCGTCCCTTTTGGCGGTCGCGCAGAATTTGAAAAATGCGGTGCGGTGGATGTGCCCCTGGCCAAGCGCATGTTCGATATGGCGTTCGACGCCGGGGTGAATATGGTCGACACCGCTGATCTCTATTCCCACGGCTTGGCCGAAGAAGTGGTGGGCAAGGCGCTGGGCGACAAGCGTCACGACATTCTGCTAGCCACCAAGGGCCGCAGCCCGGTGGACGACAACCCCAACAACTCCGGCTCATCGCGCTACCACTTGATCCGCGCGTGCGAAGCCAGCCTCAAGCGCCTGGGTACCGACCACATCGACTTGTACCAACTGCACAACTGGGACGGCATGACGCCAATCGAAGAGACCCTGGAAGCCCTGCGCCTGTTGGTGGGTTCGGGCAAGATCCGCTATTTCGGCACCAGCAACTTCACCGCCTGGCAGATGATGAAAACCCTGGGCAAGGCTGAACTGCACGGCATGCTCAAGCCGATTACCCAGCAGATCTACTACACTCCGGAATCCCGCGAGGCCGAGTACGAGTTGCTGCCGTTGGCCCTGGACCAGCAGGTCGGCACTTTGGTGTGGGGCCCGATGGGCGAAGGCTTGCTGACCGGCACAACCCGCCGCGGGCACAAGCCACCGGCCAATACCCGCCAGGGCAGCGGTTGGCCGGAACCCTACGTCCACGACCAGGAACGTGCGCTGGACATTATCGAGACCCTCGCCGCCGTCGGCGATGAACACGGCGTCTCGGTCGCCCGCACCTGCCTGGCCTGGCTCAAGGATCGCCCGGGGATCACCTCGCTGATTGTCGGCGCCCGTACGGAAGCACACCTGCGCGATAACCTGGCGGCCACCGAACTGAAACTCACCGACGAGCAGTCGGCGCGCATCGAAGCCGTCACTCGCCGTCAGCCGTTGTACCCCTACTGGCACCGCTTCACCGCCGGGATTGATCGTTTTGATCCAGCGGAGCAACCCTTCCTGGCCGAGCATCAAAAAACCCTGGCTGCGCGCCAGGACAAATAAAACAGCACCCGCTCCAATGCCGATGAATTAAGCGAACGCAATGTACGAAGATTCAATGTGGGAGCTGGCTTGCCTGCGAAAGCGGTGGTGCAGTCACAGATGCAGCGACTGACCCACCGCTTTCGCAGGCAAGCCAGCTCCCACAGTTGGAACACGGGTCGTCAGGTAGATATGCGCAGGCTTTCAGGGCGTCACGGGAGCAAGCTCCCTCGCCACAGGTTCGGCATCGCCATCTACACAACTTTTTTGGGCTGTAGCAGCAGACGGTAACCACGATGCGAAGCGAGCCGCTCTTGATCTGCTTTTGATCTTGATCTCAAGCGCCCCGTTAAACCACGCTGGCCGAGCCTAAGCGAGGTGCCGAGTGGTAAGGCAAGAGCCCTTTGGTAACTTTGGGGCTTTTCCAAAGTGACCCGCTGTCAGAGCGGAACCCTAAGTGGCCGTTACCGCAGCAATGGATATGTACACAATCCAGCTGTGTTGACTGTCAGGCCCTCTTCGCAGGCGCTCGCTACATTACCCGCCAAGGGTGAAGCCTGGCTTTAAGACGATTGCGAAACGGCAACGAGCCGCGAGCATCGCAAGTGATTAGACTGGCGTGCTGACCACGCCACCACGCTCTTCGAGACCCAGCCCATGCGCAACCTGTTCTTTGCCAGCCTCTGCTTGCTCACCACCGCCCTCGCAGGCTGCCAGCAACACCCGCCGGCCAATGACCAACTCGACGCCGTGCTCTGGACCCAGACGTCCATCGAGCACGAACTGATCTACCGCCAGCTCTTCGCCAATGCCACCCGTCAACTGGACGTCGCCCTGGCCGACCCGAGCTGGGACGCCCTGCCTTTTGCCCCACGCAACCTGGCCGGCCTGCCCCCGGCGGTGGTGGTGGATATCGACGAAACGCTGTTGGACAACGTGCCCCTCAACGCCCGCGACATCATCAATAATCAGGTCTATTCCTATGATCGCTGGAACACCTGGGTCGACCAGGCCAAGGCCCAGGCACTGCCAGGCTCGGTGGCGTTCCTGCAGGCGGCCCGGCAAAAAGGCATCCAGGTTTACTACCTCACCAACCGAGAAAACAGCCAGGTCGCGGCCACGGCCAAAAACCTGCGTTTGCGCGGTTTCCCGATTGAGAGCGACGCACAGATCCTGGCGGCCAGCACCCCCATCGGCCACTGCGAGAGCGCGGGCTACGGCAAGCAGTGCCGCCGTCAGTGGGTCGCCAGGCATGCCCGCGTGCTGTTGATGGCCGGAGACTCCCTGGGCGATTTCGTGCAGGCCGAGCACAACACCCTGGAAGCACAGCGCAAGGCCGTCGAACCCTATGTGAATTGGCTGGGCCAGCGTTGGTTCCTGCTGCCCAACCCGAGCTACGGCAACTGGTACAGCGCACCGTATGGGGATGATGAGAGCTTGCCGTTTGCGCAGAAACGCAGGCTCAAGCAGCAGGCGTTGCTGTTGCAGCAATAGGGTGACGCCCTGCCGTGATGATCGTTCCCACGCTCTGCGTGGGAATACATCCTGTGACGCTCCGCGTCACGTTGTGCAGATGGGACGCGGAGCGTCCAGGGCGGCATTCCCACGCAGAGCGTGGGAACGATCAATGTGGGAGAGGGCTTATTGGGCGGGTCGCAACAACTGCATCTGCTGGCGATAATCATCCGTCACCTGCCGCGCCTGGCTGCTGCTGGTAATCACCCTCGGCGTAATCAGCACAATCAGCTCCGTGCGGTCCTTGGACTTGCCGGTATTGCCAAACAACCAGCGCAACCCCGGTATCTTCGCCAGGTAAGGCACGGCACTGACGCTCTCGGCATTGTCCTGCTTGATCAACCCGCCGAGCAACACCGTCTGCCCACTCTGCACCGCCACCTGGGTGGACACCGAGCGCGTGGAGATACGCGGGTTCACCGGCGTCTCACTGTTCCCCGTCGGGTTCTGGGCATCACTGACCTGTTGCTGGATATCCATGTACACCAGCCCACCCGGATTGATGCGCGGCACCACATCCAGAATCACCCCCGTCTGCACATATTCCACACTGCTCAAGGTGGTGTCGGCGTCCCCGGTATTGACGGTGGTCTGGCTGATGGGAATGTTGTCCCCCACCTGGATCTGCGCCGGCTGGTTGTTCATCACCACCAGCGATGGCGCCGATAGCACCTGGGTGCGGCCGTTGATCTCCAGGGCGTGCAGGGCCACTTGCAGGTTGGAACTGACGAAGGAGTAGAACAACGAGTCCGCCGCCCCCAGCCCTGCCCCGCCACCGCCCAAGGCGCCTTGGCTGCCGGAAGCATTGGCCACCGTGGTGCTGGTGGAATTGCCGGCCAGGCGGCCCAGGTACCACTGCACCCCCAGGTCCAGTTCGCCGGTGAGCTTGACCTCCAGGATGCGCGTCTCGATCTGCACTTGCAGCGGTGGGTTGTCGAGGCGTTTGATCGCCGCTTCGATCTCTTTCCATTGCGCCGGGCGGGTGCGTACCAGCAGTTGGTTGCTGCTCTTTTGCGCGGTGATGCGCGTGCCCGCTTCGAGGTCGCTGGTGGGCGATGCCTGGGTGTTTTCGGCAGGCTCGGATTCAGGTTCTTCGGCTGCGGGCACCGGGGCGCTCGCCTGCAAACCGGCACTGGTGGACGAGGACAGGGTGGTGGTACGCAAGCCCGGTGCTACCTTCGCCGGGGCGTCATCCTTGATCGCGCCATTACCGTAGATCTGCCGCAGGTACTTGGCGAGGTCGGCGGCCTTCATATTGCGCACGTCGTACACATACATCTGCGGCTCGTTACCGCCGCCCTCGTCGATGGTGCGGATCCAGTCGCCCACTTCGCTGAGGTACTGGGGCTGGGAAGAAATCGCCACCACCGAGTTGGTGCGCTCGACCGGCAAGAACCGCAGCATGCCGGCCAGGGGTGTGCCACTGTCCGCGCCGAACATGGCTTGCAGCTCGGGCATCAGCTCGGCCACCGAGGCGCGTTGCAGGCCGAACACCGCCACCGACATGCCCTTGAGCCAGTCCACGTCGAAGGTGTCGATGGTGTCCTGGTAGTTGGCCAGTTCGTCGGGCGTGCCGGCCAGGCTCAGGACATTACGCGCCGGGTCGACCAACAAAAAAGCGTTTTCACGGGCGAAGGGTTTGAGCAGTTTCTGCATCTCGGTGGCCGAGATATAGCGCAGTGAAAACAGACGTGCCGAGAGGCCGCTGGCCGGTTGCGCCACGCGCATCTGCGGCACCAGCTTGCCCGCCACTGCCTGGTTGGCCGGCAGGATCACATAGCGGTTGCCCTGCTTGATCATGGCGTTGTCGGTCCAGGACAGCAGGGTTTCGAGAATCGACAGCGCCTGCTGTTTGTCCACGGGTTTGGAGGTGGAGAAGCTGACAGTGCCCTTCACGCCCTCGGCGATGCTGTAGTTCTCGTGCAACAGGTCGCCCATCACGCTGTTAATCACGGCCTCGATGGGCTGGTCGGCGAAGTTGAACACGATGTCGCCCCCCTGCTGCGGCACGTTTGCCGGCGCTGCGGGCTGGCGCACAAACGCTTGATTGCCACGAATCAGCTGGCGCTGCGGCGGAGCCTGGGTGGCAGGTGGAGGGCTTTCGGCCACAGGCGCCTGAAGCGCCGGGCGTTGTGTGCCGGTGCCCTGCAGGGCCTCGTGCAGCAGGTCGTCGTCCGGGTCGAGGGTGTCGGGCAAAGAGCCACAGCCGCCCAGGGAGACGGCGGTAGCCAGGCAAAACAGCGAAGTGCGCATATCAATCAAGGGAGAGACTCGCGGGGATGTGAGATCAGGGGTAACCGCTTACCGTAGAGGCTCAGGGTCTGGGTGCGCCCGTCCAGGGCAAAACGAGCGTATTGCGGGGTCAGGTGTTCCAGGCGCCAGCCGTTGGGCAACGCCTGGCCCAAGCGCACCGTGAGCGTTGGGCCACCGGCTTGCTTGAGCATGGCCATTTGCAGGTTGCCGGTGATCATGATGCCGCTGAGGGTCAGGTTGGCCAGGCTCGCCACCTGGGTTTTACCCACCTCCCGGTCCGGGCGGCGATCCGGGCTGAACAGCGGCGCTTGCCAGGTACCGGCAAGGTCTCGCAACGCCGGCGTGGGAGCGGCGTGCACCTGGAAAGAGGGTGGCGCGTGCACCGGCGCATCGGGTAACCACCGGGGGGCATCGCCGATGCTGCTGAGGATCATCGCCATCAACAATCCCAAGAGCCCGGCCACGCCGAGCCAGCCCCATTCAAGAGGACGCAAGGGGCCGATCATGGTGCCACCCGCGCCGGTTGCAGGTAGCCGCGCACCAGCAGTTGCACCGCCAGCTTGCCTGCTCCACCACTGGCTGGCGCCTGTTTGTCGCGACGAATATGCAGCTCATCGACGAACAGAAAAGGCGGCTGATATTCCAGCCCATGCAGGATCGCGGTCAGCGGTTCGATCGCGCAATTGAGCGTGAGGCTGACCTTGACCTGACGATAGGGCTCGCTGTCGTTTTGTTCAGGCGTGATCGGCTTGCGCTGGGTGAGGTTGCAGCCGCCGCCGAGGTTGGCGTGGCTGTTGATCAGGTCGGCAAGACGCTGCATCAGGTCGGCGGCGACCACGTCCGGGTCGTCCCCCGGCAACAGGCTGGCGCTGCTGGCCGGGTCTTGCTGTGCCTGCGTCAGCTGTTCGCGCAAGGCATCGCCCTGGCGTATGACGCTGGCATAGCGCTGCTGCTGTTCACGCAACTGTTCGGCCTGTTCACCCATGGCCCGTAGCGGCCCGGCGAACCAGCTGTCGATCAACAGCCAATAGGCCGCGCCGAGCACCAACGCCAGGGTCAACAAGGCGGCGCCGCGGCGTTCACGGCGTGTGAGGGGTCGGCGCATCGGCGGCCTCCTGGCGTAAGTGGGCACGCAAGGCAAACTGGTCCTTGCCGGTGCGTGCGTCGGGTTGGATCACCCCTTCGAACTGTGCGTTGTCCAAGCGCTGGCAGCCTTTGATGCGGCTGATCAGGCCACTGGCCTTGGCGCTCTGGCCGGAAAAGCTCACCTCGCCGTCCTTGACGTCCAATTGGTCGAGCCAGGTGTCGGCGGGCAGACAGCTGGTCAAGTCATTCAGTAGGCCGGCCAGGGGGGGTTGCGCCCGTTTGCGCTGGGACAGGTACTGCGCCGCACCACGGGTGTTGAGCAGTTGCTGGCGCAGGGCGTGCACCTGCGCGACCTCGGCTTTTTGCTGTTGAACAGTGGCGTGCATGCTGTCGAGTACCCGCTGGCGATCGTTGAGCCACAACAGCATCGCCGCAATCAGCAACGCGCCGCACAACCACGGCAGGCTGCGCTGCAATTGCTTGCCGGCAGAACGTGAGCGCGGGCGCAACGGCGCGGGCAGCAGGTCGATACCCAGGCCCGCCGCGTCCACACGGTGTGGGTAAAGGCCGAGGGCGGCACAGTCAGTGAGGACCTGGTCCAGGCGCTCGCGCAGGATCGCCACCACCCTCACCTCCAGGTGGCTGGGCGTGCGCCGCTCCAGGCGGGCGACAAAGTAGAGCTGGTCGGCGTTGAACGGGGTATAGCGGTCCAGTTCATAGCCAACCACCTCCACGAGGTTGCGCGCGGCAGCCAGAGGCAGTTGCACGCTTTGCTGCAACACAGCATCAGGAGCAAGCATCAGCACCTGGCGCGCATTGCCTGGCACCACCGGTGCCGTGAGCGGCCAGTGATGAACGTGCTCGGGCGGGTCCTGGAACGCCAGCCACTTCGGCACACAGCCGCGTAACTCTGTGAGCCACAGGCGCCAGCCTTGTTGCAGCAGGCTGCCGCGCCAATAGCGGGCAATTGGTTCGAGTTGAATCATTCTTGCCACCGCACCACCCGATAGGGCTGTGCGCTGTCCTCCGCAGGGCTTAATAAAAGGGTCAGTCGCAGGCGTGCCTGATAGCCGCCGGGGCGCTCGGCGCGGCTGTCGATTTCCACGACCTGGCCGGGGTCGACGCCCTCGGCGTCCTGGCGTGGCAGGTTCAGCGCCTTGCGCATCAAGGGGCTGGCGAATGCCGAAGCGGGCCGGTCGAGGTCGCTCCACAAGGTAATTTCCGGCAGTAGTTCGCTGTAGAGCGCCTGGGTCATGCCGGGAAGTTGACGCACTTGCTCCAGTACCCGAAACGGCGCCAGGCCCTTATGGCGCCGCGTCTCAAGGGCCTTGGCCAACTGCTGGGCCTGAACCGGTGTGGCGCCGCAGGCCAGGGCCAGGCGCGTGAGGTCTTGGGGGGCAGCGTTGACCAGGTACAACTTGCCGCGCTCACTGCGCAGACTGACCTGCAAGCGGGCGTCGTCGAAGGTCAGCGCCATAGAACGCCCGTCCGCCACCCACTGCCCTTGCGCCATGACCTGTGCGATACCGGCCTGAGCGGCCAACAGCGTCTGGGTGTGCTGGCGCAGCCACAGCGCCTGGCGACTTTGCAGTTGCACCCACCCGGCCAGGCCACCCAGCAATACGCTGAGCAAGGCCAGCACCCACAACACCAGCAACAGGGCCGCACCGCGTTGGCGCTTCATTCTTCGCTGCTCGCGCTGGACAGGTTCAGACGCAGCGCAACCACCTGGGCGACCCATGGCACCGGCCCGTCGACGGAGGCGTCGATACGCACCGCTGTGGGCAAGCGCCGGGGCCAGGGCCACGGGCTCAACCAGTCGGTGGGCTGGCCCAGTGGCGAGACACCGCGATAGCTGAACTGCAGCGCCTCGACGTTATGCAAAAGCACCTGCGGCTCATCGCGCTGCGCGTTGGCGTGGGAGGCCCTCTGCGAAAAAGCCACCTGCAGATCCTGCCCGACCCGTTGCAGGGTAAAGCGCTGGATCCCCCCGCCCAATACACCGGGCAAGGTCGCCACAAACTGCAGACGCTCAGGCGTGCCGATAAAAAAACCTTCGGCCTGGCTGTCATCGTCAGTGAGCTTTAGCGGCAGCGCCTCGCTGATCGAGGTGCGCAAAAACTGTTGGGCGGCGCGCATTTCATCCAGGCTGACGGTGTAGGCCTGGGCCTTGGCCACCGCCCGATTGGCCCCCAGCAACGCTGCGCTCACCAGCAGCAACAACACCGACAGCAAGCTGAGCACCACGAGCACTTCCAGCAGGGTGAAACCCTGCTCACGGCGCTTCACAGGCGCGCCTTCAAAGTGCTGAAGTGCGCCTGATGCGCGCCTTCACGCACGTTCAGGTCAAGACGAAACAGGTGCGGCTGTTGGCGGGTGCTGGTCAATTGCCAATGGATGCCGTCGAGTTGGCCTTGGCGGGTTCCTTCAATCAGCGGGCCGGCAGCTTCCTGGTCCAGCAGCGTGAGCGCGGCATGGGTAAGGCGGTCACTGCGGGCCACCTGGGACAAGGCGCGCGCGCTCTGGCCGAAGGCAACCAGCAACACGCTGCTGCACACCGCCATCAACGTCAGGGCGGCGAGCATTTCCAGTAAGGTGAAGCCGGCCTGGTGCTTCATGGCAGCGCCTTGGATTGCACACTGCCGGTGAGCCAACCTATGTCGATGCGCCAACGCCGGCTGCCGTTGGCCAGCAGCAGGTTGCCGCCGGTAGAACTGCCGTCGGGATAGAACACCACGGCGGCCCCGGCCTGCTCGGCACTGTGCAAGGTCACTTGCACCTGCGCTGGCCACTGCTGTGACGCACGCCCTGGAGCCTGGAATGTGCGGCCCTGGAGGTCAAACTGAGTGTGCGTCGCCTGGCCGCTGACGATGGCGCTCGCCCGCGTGGCGCGCAGCGCCTCGACCATCTGCGCGACCACCCGCCGCTCCTTGGCCACCTGCAGCCCTTGCCGTACACCCAGCCCCAACAAACCCGCCGCAATGCCGATCAATAGGATGACCACCAGCATCTCCAGCAGGGTAAAGCCTCGCTGGGCCACGGGCGGGTTATTCCCAGTTGCCCAGGTCGGCACTGTAGCCCTCGCCGCCGGGTTGGCCGTCCTGGCCGTAGAAGATCAGGTCGAAGGCGCCGTGCTCACCGGGGAAGCGATAGCCAAACCCGTGGCCGAACGGGTCTTTCAGCTCCGAAGGCTTGGCGTAGGGGCCGGCCCAGTTCGAAGCACTGGCCGGCTTGTCGAGCAGCTGTTGCAGGTTGTTGGGCGGCGCGCCCACGTCCAGGGCGTAGCTGTCGATCTTCATGCTCAAACTGGCCAGTTGCGCCTTGCCCGCGCCGTACTTGCCCTTGTCCACATTGCCACCGACCTGGCGCACCACAATGGTCGCGACAATGCCCAGCAGCACGATCACCGCCAGCATTTCCAAAAGGGTGAAGCCGCCTTGGCGGTGTCGGGTTTTCATCGGTTCTGCTCCTTGAAAGTTCATATATGGCTGGTGAGGCTCATCAGCGGCAGCATGATCGCCAGCATGATCACTGCCACCAGCACCGCCATGACCACGGTCAGGGTCGGCACCATTGCCGCGAGCAAGCGTTCGATGGCGCGCTTGGCCTCGACGTCGAAGATGTCGGCGACCTTGAGCAGCATGCTGTCCAGTTCGCCGGCCTGTTCACCGACTTCGATCATGTGCAGCGCCAGCTCCGGTAGCAGCGGCTGACGGCCGAACGCATCGGCCAGGGTGCCGCCGCCCTTGACCCGTTGCGCTGCCAGCGCCACTTGCGCCTGGAGCGCACGGTTGCTGCAGACTTGCCGGGCGATCACCAGCGCGGGCAGCAGCGCCACGCCATTGCTGAGCAACGTGCCGAGGGTGCGGGTCAGGCGGGCGGCTTGCACCCGTTGCAACAGCGGGCCGATCACGCGGATGCCCAGCAGGTGACGGTCGTAACGCTCACGGCGCAGGGGGTCGCGCAGGCGCGCCGCCAGGATCCACCCACTGATCGACAACCCGGCCAGCACCACCAGGCCATAGGCACCGAGGAACTCGCCAAGCCCCAGGATCATCTCGGTGATCAGTGGAATCGGTACGCCCAGGTCCTGAAAAATCGGCACGAATTGCGGCACCACATAGGCCAGCAACAGCGCCAGGGAACCCAGTACACCCACCACCAGGAACGCCGGGTAGATCAGCGCATTGATCACCTCGCCGCGCAGTAACTGGCTGCGCTCCAGGTAGTCGCTGAGCTGGCGCAAGGTGCCCTCCAGCGCCCCGCCGGCCTCACCGGCGCGCACCATGCTCAGGTACAGCGGGGAAAACGTGCCGCCCTCCTCCTCCAGCGCCGCCGACAGCGGTTTGCCGGCCTTGACCTGGTCGCGAATGCGCTCGATCAAGGCCTGCACCTGAGGATGGCGGGCTTGCTTGAGCAACAGGTTTAAAGCGCGTTCGAGGGGCTGGCCGGCGCCCAGTAGCGTGGCCAATTGCTGGGTGAAACTCACCAGCGCTACGCCCTTCAACTGCCCACGTGCCTGGCGCAACAAGGGGCCGCTGGCCGTTTCGATGTGCAGCAACAACCACCCGCGCTGATGCAAGACGGCGACAGCGGCCGCTTGGTCAATGGCCTGCAACGTGCCGCTCTGGGCCACGCCCTGGCTGTCCAGGGCGCGGAACTTGAACAGGCTCACGCGTCATCTCCGCGGGTGACGCGCAGCACTTCTTCCAGGGAGGTGACACCGGCCAGGGCCTGGCGCAAACCGTCTTCATACAAGGTGCGCAAACCGGCGCGGCGGGCGGCGTGCTCGAGGCTGGCGGCGTCGGCGTGGCCCATCAGCAAGCCACGCAACTCATCGTTCATCACCAACAATTCAGTGAGGGCGCTGCGGCCGTGATAGTCACCGCGGTAAAGCAGGATCGGACGCTGCTCGGTCAGGCGATCCAGGCCATGCTCCTTGATCAATTCCGCTGGGGCCTGGAAGGCTACTCGCGTGGCCGGGTCCAGGCGCCGCACCAGGCGCTGGGCGAGAATACCGCTGACCGTGGAGGCAATCAGGTAGCTTTCCACGCCCATGTCCAGCAAGCGCGTGATACTCGCCGCAGCGCTGTTGGTGTGCAGGGTCGAGAGGACCAGATGGCCAGTGAGTGACGATTGGACGGCAATGCGGCAGGTTTCCAGGTCGCGGATTTCGCCGATCATGATCACGTCCGGGTCCTGGCGCACGATGGCGCGCAGCGCTCCGGCAAAGTCCAGGCCGATGGCCGGCTTGACCTGGATCTGGTTAATCCCTTCAAGCTGATATTCCACCGGGTCTTCCACGGTGATGATCTTGCGTTCAGCGGTATTGAGCTGCGACAACGCGGTATAGAGCGTGGTGGTTTTGCCCGAGCCCGTAGGCCCGGTGACCAACAGGATGCCGTGGGGCCGCGCCAATAGATCCTGGAAGGCCGCCAGGCGCGGGCCATCAAAGCCCAGGCTGGGGAAATCGAATTGCACGGTTTGCCGGTCCAACAGGCGCATCACCACCGACTCGCCGAAGCTGGTGGGCACCGTGGACACCCGCAGATCCAGCGCCTTGCCCTGGATGCGCAGCATGATGCGCCCGTCCTGGGGCAGGCGTCGTTCGGCGATGTCCAGGCGCGCCATTATCTTCACCCGCGAGATCACCGCCGCCGACGAACTGGCAGGCGGTGCTTCGGCGTCGTGCAGCACGCCGTCGATGCGGTAGCGCACCTTGAGTTGGTTTTCGAAGGGTTCGATATGGATATCCGAGGCGCGCTGTTCCACGGCGCGCTGCAGGATCAGATTGACCAGGCGAATCACTGGCGCTTCGGAGGCCATGTCCTTGAGGTGTTCGATGTCTTCCAGCACGCCGCCCTGCTCATCGAGGTTTTCGATCAGGCTGCCCATGGCGGAACGGCCCTGGCCGTAATAGCGCTCGATCAGTGTGTCGACTTCATTACGCGAACCGATGGCCAGCCAGACCGGCACCTCACAGGCATACGCCAGGGCCTGGAACGGATACCACTGCGCCGGGTTGGCGGCCATTACGCGCAACCCGCCCTGATGCCAACCCATCGGCACGACCTGGTAATGACGCATAAAGCGCTCGGTGAGCACGGGAAGCGGGTCGAGCAACGGCGGCGCCGCGTCGGCCAGCAGCAGTGGCGCATTCAGCAAATCGGCCCAGGCGCGAGCCAGTTCGACCTCGGACACCAGGCCCAGGCGCGTGAGTAAACCGAGCAGGTCGCCAGGCTCAGTGGATAAACGCTGGGCGCGTTCCAGATCAGCGATTTTGAGCCCGGCGTGCTGCATCAGCCACGCGCACACCTGGTCGGTATGCGGGATCTGCATTTTGCAAGCATCGATGGGCGCTGACGACATCATTGAGGAATATCTAACGTTGCGAAAAGTATGGCTATTTAGAACTACCGAACAATGCCATTAGTTCGCCATAGCCCAGGCAGGCGTTAGCCGGGTGTATCGACTGGAAGTTATAGCCCTAGTTCCGGACGAGGGGGTAATTAAATACAAAACATTGCCAAATGCACTGAATTAGAGCGTTGACAGCCAATAGCCACTAGTTGCACTTAGCCATAATTAAGTTGTTCAGGTGCTCTCTCGTTCAATTAACTGACAGTGCAAAAGATTCAAGCGCTCAACTTCCTCATCGGTTGCTAATACACCCAGACTTTGCAGGACGCGTGTGGCGGCGAGCACACCGATCTCCAACGCGGGTGGCTGGAGGGTGCTGAGGCTGGGCAACAACATGTGGGCAAACGGGTAATCGCCAAAACCCAATACGGCGCAGTCCTGGGGGATGCTCAGCCCGGCGCGTTGACCGGCCAGCAAACCGCCCGCGGCGAGGTTGTCATTGGCGAAGAAAATCGCATCGGGCGTGATCGCCTGCCCCATCAGCGCTTCCATGGCTTGCTTGCCGGCTTCGAAGGGCGCACGGTCGGCGTCCGGCACAAAGACCCACGGGTGCACACCCAACTCGGAGAGGGTCGCGGTAAATCCATCGCGCCGCTCCAATGCGCTGAAGTCGCCCACTGCACTGTTTTGTACGAAGGCGATGCGTCGATAGCCTTTGCCATGCAAGTAGCGCGCGGCGGTGACGCCCACTTCATAATGAGAAAACCCCACTTGCAACGGCGCGCGTTCCGGCACGTAGTCCCAGGTTTCGACGATCGGTATATCTGCCTCGGCGATCATCTTCTCGGTGCCAGGGCTGTGAAAGCGGCTGGTCAGCACCAGCGCTGCCGGCGACCAACCGAGAAAAGCGCGCACCGCACTTTCCTCCTGCTCGATGCTGAAATAGCTGGAGGCCAGCAACAGCTGGTAGCCGTGACGACTGAGGGTGTCGCTGAAGCCCTGCAGCGTATTGGCAAAAATCGGCCCCGAGATATTCGGAGTCACCATCGCAACGATTTTGCCGCGCGCGGAGGCCAACCCGCCGGCCACCAGGTTCGGCACATACCCCAACTGCGCGACTACCTGGGCGATACGTTCACGGCGCTCGGGTGACACCTGTTCAGGTTGGTTGAAGTAACGCGACACCGTAATGGCCGACACCCCGGCCTGGCGCGCCACGGTATTGAGGGTGACGCGGCCGGCGCCCCGGCGCTTGCGCGGTTTGTGTTCGTTCACGGCAAAAACCTCAAAAAGGAATATAAAACTAATTTTTTAGTATTTGACGCTCTAAACCGACGCCTTCAATAATGCCGATGTTAGCGCTAACAAAGCGCACTGTCTGCTACTCGCTCGAGCGAATGCCCAAGACATTTTCAGGCGCTGAAGGTCGCAGAACCGCAGCGGACCAGGGTATTTTTTCGAGCGGGCACAGCATGCATAACTTTCCACGGCACACCCATTTGTTGCTTCTGGCAGGCCTCTGCGCCTTGCCCGTCTGCGGCGCTGTAGCGGCTGACGAACAGGAACCCACGCTCCAATCCGTGACAGTCACCGCTACCCGCCGCGAAGAATCGCTGCAAAAAGTCCCGGTGGCCGTCTCGGTGCTCGATGGCGAGCAACTGGAGCGTGACAATCGCAACGGGGTGGCGAGCATCGCGCAGCAAGTACCGTCGCTGAACTTTCGCACCGGCGCCTCGAACAAGGACACCTCATTGTTCGTGCGCGGCGTGGGCACCATTTCAACCTCGCCGGGCGTTGAGCCAACGGTGGCTACGGTGATCGATGGCGTGGTCTATGCACGCCCCGGCCAGGCCACACTCGACCTGTTGGATTTGGAGCGCATCGAAGTGCTGCGTGGCCCGCAAGGCACGCTGTTCGGCAAGAACGCGTCGGCCGGTGTGCTGAATATCACCAGTAAGGCGCCGACTGCCCAGACCCACGGTTTTATCGACCAGTCGTTCTACAGCGGCCATGAAAGCCGCACGCGCTTTGGCATCGGTGGCAGCCTGGTGCCGGAGGTGCTCAAGGGCTCGATCAGTACTTTGTTCGGCAGCTACGACGGTAACGTCGACAACCGCCACAACGGCCAGGAGGTCAACGGTTACAACCACAAGGGCATTCGCGGCAAGCTGGAATTCACGCCCAACGATGACGTGACACTGACCCTGATCGCCGACTACATGCAATCCCACGACGACGCGCCCAATGGCGTGGTCAGCAAGTCCCTCAGCCCGGCGTTCAGCAATGCCTTGAGACCGGTGCGCGCCTCAAGTGACAACCGCGATATCAACACCGATACCCGCAGCCATGTGGAAGACATTAACAAGGGCTTGTCGGCGCAGTTGGACTGGAATCTGGGTGACTACACCCTCACGTCAATCACCGCCTGGCGCGGCTGGGACAACACTCAATATCAGGATGGCGACCGTCTGGGCACGGTCACCGCCGCGTTCCCCGGCACCGCTGACAAGGGCGACCTGGCGTTCGACCAGTATTCCCAGGAGCTGCGCCTGGCCTCGCCCAAAGGCGAGTTCCTGGAGTACGTCGGCGGCCTGTTCTACATGCATGGCAAGGATGAGGAGACCTATCAGCGTACCCTCACCACCACGACGCGGGTCGATAGAGGCATTGCCGACTACAGCACCACCAGCGACAGCTACGCGGTGTTCGGCGAGACCACGCTCAACTTCACCTCGCGCTTTCGCGGCATCGCCGGGTTGCGTTACACCCATGACGACTTGCAGTACGACCATCGCCGCGTGTCCACCTCTGCCACTACCGTCAGCGGCATTCAACCGGCGACGTCGAGTTCCGGTTCGGTAGACGAGGATGGTTGGTCCGGTCGGCTGGGCGTGCAGTACGACCTCAGCGACAACATCACCAGCTACCTCACCTACTCACGTGGCTACAAAGGCCCGGCCTACAACGTGTTTTTCAACATGCAGCCGCGCGACACCGACGCGCTCAAGCCAGAAACCTCCAATACTTGGGAAGCCGGAATCAAGGCCACGGCCTGGAACAACCGCCTGACCACCAACCTGGCGGTGTTCCACAGTGACTACGACAACTACCAGGCCAACTTTTTCGACACCGTCGCCGGCCAAGTCGTGACGCGCCTGATCAACGCCGGCAGCGTCAGCACCGAAGGCGTCGAGCTCGATTACGCCCTGCAAGCCACTCAGCAACTCAAGCTCTCCGGCGCCCTGGCCTATACCCGAGCGCGCATCGATCAGTTCGCGTGCCCGCCAGGCGCAGCGGCAACCTGCAACGTCAATGGCAAACCACTGCCGTTCAGCCCGGACTGGAAAAGCTACGTGCGCGCCGACTACAGCATCCCTCTGGATAACGGCCTGGATATCGAACTGGGCACTGACTACAGCTGGCAGAGCGAAGTGCAGTACGACATCAGCCAGAACCTCGACACCAAGCAAGGCGCCTACGGCCTCTGGAACGCCAGCGTGGCCCTGGCCGACTACACCAATGGCTGGCGCGTGGCGCTGTTGGCGAAGAACCTCGCTGACAAATCCTACTCACCGCTGCTGGCCAGCGGCGGCAACTACATCTACCGCGCCGTGCCTCGTGACGATGAGCGTTACTTCGGCGTGCAACTGCGCAAGGATTTCTAGCATGGGCCGTCAACTCAAACTCGGCGCCTTCCTGATGGCCACCGGGCACCATGTGGCCGCCTGGCGCCACCCCGACGTACCGGCGAACGCTGGCCTGGACTTTGCCCACTACAAGCATTTGGCACGGGTGGCGGAAGCGGCGAAGTTCGACGCCCTGTTCGTGGCCGACAGCATTGCCGCCGCCACCGGCGAGGTCGCCAGCCAGATGGCGCGCTCGGATCATTTCGAGCCGCTCACCCTGCTCTCGGCCCTCAGTGCCGTGACCGAACATATCGGCCTGATCGCCACCGCCACCACCAGCTATAACGAGCCGTACCACGTGGCGCGCAAATTCGCCTCGCTGGATCACCTCTCCGGCGGTCGCGCAGGCTGGAACCTGGTGACCTCGGATAACGCGGCCGAGGCGCTGAATTTCGGTCGCGACGAGCACCTGGGGCATGCCGAACGCTACAGCCGCGCACGGGAATTTCATCAGGTGGTGACGGGGCTGTGGGACAGCTGGGACGACGACGCCTTCGTGCGCGACAAGGCCAGCGGGCGCTATTACGAGCCAAGTAAGCGCCATGTGCTGGACCATGTGGGCGAACACTTCCGAGTCAAAGGCCCCCTGAACGTGGCGCGCTCGCCCCAGGGCCAGCCTTTGATCGTGCAGGCTGGTTCCTCGGAAACCGGTCGTGAACTGGCCGCGCAGACCGCCGAAGTGGTGTTTACCGCGCAGACCTCATTGGCCGACGCGCAGGCCTTCTATAGCGACCTCAAAGCTCGCCTGGGCCAATACGGGCGCGAGGCCGACTCGCTGAAAATCATGCCGGGCGTGTTTGTGGTGGTGGGGCAAACCGAAGCCTTGGCCCAGGCCAAATTCGAAGCGTTCCAGGCGCTGGTCGAACCCGAGGTGGGGGTGGCGTTGCTGGGGCGCATGTTGGGTAATTTCGACCTGTCCGGCTACCCCCTGGATGGGCCGCTGCCCGAGTTACCCTTGACCGACAGCGGTCAACGCAGCCGCCAGCAACTGCTGAGTGAACTGGCCCAGCGCGAACACCTGACATTGGCGCAACTGGGCCGACGCATTGCCGGTGGCCGCGGTCATTACAGCGTGATCGGCACGCCGATTCAGATCGCCGATGAACTGCAGCGCTGGTTCGAAGAAGATGCGGCGGATGGCTTCAATATTCTGGTACCGCACCTGCCGGGCGGGCTGGAGGATTTTGCCCGCCAGGTCATTCCCGAATTACAGCGACGCGGCTTGTTTCGTCGCGAATACACCGGCACCACACTGCGCGAAAACCTTGGTTTGGCGCGCCCGGGCAACCGTTACAAGGCGGCTCGATCATGAAGAACACGGCCAGCTCGCCGAGCAAAGGTGGCCTGAGCGATTACTGTTTTGTCGCCAACACGAACCGGTGCACGAGCCCACCAAACACGCCACCGAGCAAAGGCACCACCCAGAACACCCACAACTGGGCTATCGCCCAATCGCCTTGAAACAGTGCCACGCCCGTACTGCGCGCCGGGTTAACCGATGTATTGCTCACCGGAATGCTGATCAGGTGAATCAAGACCAGGGCGAACCCGATGGCCAGCGGCGCAAAACCGGCCGGCGCCTTTTTGTCGGTAACGCCCAGGATGATCAACAGGAAAAACGCCGTGAGTACAAACTCGGTGACCACCACTGACAGAAACGAGAAGCCACCTGGAGAGTGCTCACCATAACCATTAGTGGCAAACCCGGCCGACACATCAAACCCGGCCTTGCCGCTGGCGATCAGGTACAGCACCCCGGCAGCTGCAATCGCGCCCAAGACCTGAGTGAGGATGTAGGGCGCCACGTCCTTGCCGTCAATCCGCCCGGCGGCGAGCAAACCCAGGGTGACCGCCGGATTGAAATGCCCGCCGGAAATATGGCCGACGGCGTAGGCCATGGTTAATACGGTTAAGCCAAATGCCAAGGCCACGCCGACAAAGCCGATGCCCAGCTCAGGGAAGGCAGCAGCCAAAACGGCACTGCCGCAACCGCCCAGTACCAGCCAGAATGTGCCGAAGAACTCGGCGGCTAGACGTTTTGTCATCAGGTAACTCCTTGAAGTTAGGTCAAAGAGTGGGAGCCTAACAACGGGGTACCGGCGTTGGATGTGGGAAATTTCCTTGGTGTGTGGTGATTATGAAAAATGGCGACGGATGCTGGGAAGGGCATTTCTTCCCTGAAAAAGCCCAACCGTCACCGATTGGGCTAATTCATTGAATAATATGGTCGGGACGGAGTGACTCGAACACCCGCCCCCTGGCGCCCCATGCAAGCGGACACCTCTGCTGGTCTCGGTCGTCGACTGGGCGATTTCAACGGAAAAGGCCGCGCTGAGAACAGAGTTGATGCCGATCTGCACGCCCATCCGTATGAACCCGGAGCCGAAAGCAGCCCCGCCCGGTAAAGGCTATGGATTACCTACCAGTCGGGTTGCCTTGAGGCGAAACAATAGCCCGGCGCTGGGCCGGGCTATCGTCATTGCTACCTGCTAAGCCAGCAGGTCTGCGTCCCGCTCCCGCCACAGAGCTTCCAGCTTCGTCAGCCCCATCCCGGTAATCAGCGTCGAGCATGTTGGGATCATGGTTCACCCCGCGCTCAGCCAACCAATGCCGCGCGCCGTTGGTCGACTTTTTCAACCACGCCGCAGCCAAGGGCCTGTGCCCGGACAACCCAGCGGCCAGCACCATCAAACGAGTCGAGAAGAAGCAGCGCAAGCGGCACACCGCTGAGGGCCTGAAGGCTATCAGGGAAAAGTCGCCTGCCTGGCTACAGAACGCCATCGGCCTGGCGCTTATCATCGCTCAGCGGCGGACCGACATCCTAGACATGCGTTTCGAGGGGCAGAAGATCTGCGGGTCATGCGAGCGAGGGCATGACCAAAAAATACCAGCGAGACCATGAGGAAATCATCTGGTCCGAGGCAGTTCCGGACCTGAATATCAGTGAAATCACCAGGTAGTTTTTCGCGGGTTTTGCGCAGGCACAAAAAAGCCGATCTAGCTGATCGGCTTAAGTGTCTGATTTTACTCAGGAATAATGGTCGGGACGGAGTGATTCGAACACTCGACCCCTAGCACCCCATGCTAGTGCGCTACCGGACTGCGCTACGCCCCGACTAGGCGTGTTACTGGGTTCGCTTCTTAACGAAGCGAACCGGAATATACCGCAAGCTTTTGAAATGTGGAAGTATTTTTAAAGCTTGAATCATTTTTTCAGCACCACCAGTACATCTTCCAATTCGGAGATCATCTGGCGGATCAGTTGCTTGTATTGGGTGGTGTCGTCTTTGGCTTCATCACCGGACATACGCTGACGTGCGCCGCTGATGGTGAACCCCTGGTCGTACAGCAACGCGCGGATCTGTCGGATCATCAGCACGTCCTGGCGCTGATAATACCGACGGTTCCCGGTGCGTTTGACGGGGTTGAGTTGAGGAAACTCCTGCTCCCAATAGCGCAGCACGTGCGGTTTTACCGCACACAGCTCGCTGACTTCACCAATGGTGAAGTAGCGTTTGCCTGGGATGACGGGTAGCTCGTCGTTATGACTTGGTTCCAGCATAAGCCTCAACTCGGGCCTTCAACTTCTGCCCTGGACGAAAGGTGACCACACGGCGAGCCGTGATCGGGATTTCTTCTCCCGTTTTTGGATTGCGGCCAGGCCGCTGGCGTTTGTCTCGCAGGTCAAAATTGCCGAAACCGGACAATTTGACCTGTTCGTTGTCTTCCAGAGCGTGTCTGATCTCTTCAAAAAACAGCTCAACCAATTCCTTGGCCTCGCGCTTGTTCAGACCCAACTCTTCGTACAGACGTTCCGCCATCTCAGCTTTCGTCAAAGCCCCCATACGTCACTTCCTTAACGTGGCGTTCAACCTTTGTTCGAGCGAGGTGAGGATATTTTGCGTCGTGGTATTCACCTCATCGTCATTAAGAGTGCGCGATGGATGCTGCCAGGTCAAGCCAACTGCGAGGCTTTTTCTATGCGGATCAATGCCTTTACCCTGATAGACGTCAAATAGCCTGAGGTCTGTCAGCCATTCCCCTGCATTTTCACGGATTACATCCAGAACTGCAGTGGCAGCGACTTCACGGTCGGCAATCAGGGCCAGGTCGCGACGCACTTCAGGGAAGCGCGACAACTCGCTGAATTTAGGCATCTTGCCCGACGCAACTTCAGCCAAGACTAGCTCAAACACAAAGACTGGACGGTCCAGCCCCAAGGTTTTCGACAGTTCTGGGTGAATGGCGCCCACGAAGCCTACCAAGCGACCTTCACGCTCGATACGTGCAGTCTGACCTGGATGCAAGGCTGGGTGGCTACCCGGCACGAACGTAAAGGCGTCCAGCGCACCGGCAAAGCCGAGCACCGCTTCCACGTCTGCCTTGACGTCGAAGAAGTCCACGACCTCACGGCCTTGCGCCCAGCCTTCTGGCAGACGGCTGCCGCAAACGACGCCCGCCAGCATCGGCTCTTGCTTCAAACCATCAAGCTGGCCGACGAAACGCAAGCCGCTTTCGAACAGACGCACGCGGTCTTGCTGGCGGTTCAGGTTGTGGGAGAGCGCCTTCACCAGGCCCGGCCACAGCGACGAACGCATGGCAGCCATATCGTTGGAGATCGGGTTGGCCAGCAGCAACGGCTCAACGCCAGGGTTGAACAGTTCGAACTGCTTTGGATCGATGAAGCTATAGGTCACAGCTTCCTGATAACCACGGGCCACCAGCAAGCGACGCAGTTCAGGCAGGTGCGCACGCGCTTCGGCCTTGGGTTGCGGTGCCAGGCGTGCTTGCGGATAGCGAACCGGCAGGCGGTTGTAACCGTACAGGCGCGCCAGCTCTTCGATCAGGTCGACTTCCAGGCTGATGTCGAAGCGATGGCTAGGTACTGCAACCTGCCACTGCCCTTCCCCACCCGCAGAAATACCCAGTCCGAGCGCGGACAGCAGTTGCTCGATTTCAGCCGGTTCGATGACCAGGCCGAGCATTTGCTCAACGCTTTTGGCACGCAAGGTGATCGGCGCAATCGACGGCAGGAACTGTTCGTTGACGGTTTCGGTAATCGGGCCGGCTTCACCACCGGTAATTTCCAGCAGCAGGCCGGTAGCACGCTCCATGGCTTCACGGGCGAGTTTCCAATCCACGCCACGCTCGTAGCGGTGCGACGCATCGGTGTGCAAGCCGTAGGAACGAGCCTTGCCAGCGATCGCGATCTGGTCGAAGAACGCGCTTTCAAGGAATACGTCACGGGTGGTCGCGGATACACCGCTGTGCTCACCACCCATCACGCCGGCAATTGCCAGGGCGCGAGCGTGGTCGGCGATGACCAGAGTGTCGGCACGCAGGCTGACTTCCTGGCCATCGAGCAGCACCAGCTTCTCGCCTTCTTCGGCCATACGCACGCGGATGCCGCCATTGATTTCGGCAAGATCAAACGCATGCAACGGCTGGCCGAGTTCCAGCATCACGTAGTTGGTGATGTCGACGGCGGCGTCGATGCTGCGTACATCGGCACGACGCAGGCGCTCGACCATCCACAGCGGGGTTGGCTTGGACAGGTCCACGTTACGGATCACACGCCCCAGGTAACGCGGGCAGGCGTTTGGTGCCAGTACCTCAATCGAGCGCACTTCGTCGTGTACCGCCGGTACGGCAGCGACCACTGGACGAGTGACAGGTGCGTTGTACAGCGCGCCCACTTCACGGGCCAGGCCAGCCAGGGACAGACAGTCGCCGCGGTTGGGGGTCAGGTCGACCTCGATGCTGGCGTCTTCCAGTTCCAGGTAAGCACGAATGTCCTGACCCACTGGCGCGTCGGCCGGCAGCTCCATCAGGCCATCATTGCCCTCACCCACTTGCAGCTCGGCCTGGGAGCACAGCATGCCGTTGGATTCAACGCCACGCAGCTTGGCCTTCTTGATCTTGAAGTCGCCCGGCAACTGGGCACCAATCATGGCGAACGGGATCTTCAGGCCCGGGCGCACATTAGGCGCTCCGCACACGACCTGAAAGGTTTCCGAACCGTTGCTGACCTGGCACACACGCAATTTGTCGGCATCCGGGTGCTGCTCGGTGCTCAACACCTCGCCCACCACCACGCCACTGAAAACACCGGCGGCCGGCGTAACGCTATCGACCTCAAGACCGGCCATCGACAGACGAGCAACCAACTCGTCGCGATCTACCTGCGGGCTTACCCAGCCACGCAGCCATTGTTCACTGAATTTCATCCTGCTCTCCTAAAGATTCGTTACGACTAGCGAAATTGCGCGAGGAACCGCAAGTCGTTGTCGAAGAACAGACGCAAGTCGTTCACGCCGTAACGCAGCATGGCCAGACGCTCAACGCCCATGCCGAAGGCAAAGCCCGAGAACTCTTCCGGGTCGATCCCGGACATGCGCAGTACGTTGGGGTGAACCATGCCGCAGCCCATCACTTCCAGCCAGCCGGTCTGCTTGCACACACGGCAGCCTTTACCGCTGCACATCACGCATTCCATGTCGACTTCAGCCGATGGCTCGGTGAACGGGAAGAACGAAGGACGGAAACGTACCGCCAACTCTTTTTCGAAGAACACCCGCAGGAATTCCTCGATGGTGCCTTTGAGGTCGGCGAAATTGATATCGCGATCAACCAGCAGGCCTTCGACCTGGTGGAACATCGGCGAATGGGTGATATCCGAGTCGCTACGGTACACACGGCCTGGGCAGACAATGCGGATCGGCGGCTTGTTCGCTTCCATGGTGCGGACCTGTACCGGCGAGGTATGGGTGCGCAGCAGCATGTTGGCGTTGAAATAGAAGGTGTCGTGCATCGACCGGGCCGGGTGATGGCCTGGGATGTTGAGCGCCTCGAAGTTGTGGTAGTCGTCTTCGACCTCAGGGCCTTCGGCAATGCCGTAGCCGATGTGGGTAAAGAACTGTTCGATACGTTCCAGAGTCCGGGTGATCGGATGCAGACCGCCCGAGGCCTGGCCACGACCAGGCAAGGTCACGTCAATGGACTCGGCGGCGAGCTTGGCCGCAAGATCGGCCTCCTCGAGCGACGCCTTGCGCGCATTGAGAACCTCTGTGACACGCTCCTTGGCGACGTTGATCAGCGCACCGACTTGCGGACGCTCTTCAGCAGGCAGATTTCCCAGGGTCTTCATCACCTGAGTCAATTCACCTTTCTTGCCAAGGTAGTGAACCCGGATTTGCTCCAGGGCATTTACATCTTCAGCGCTTTGCACAGCCTCAAGGGCTTGGGCGACGAGCGCGTCCAGGTTTTCCATGTACAGACTCCAGATACAAAATAGGGGAAGAGCTTGAAGGCTCTTCCCCTATTTATGACGTTTACCACCTTGGGCCACAGGAGTAGCCCAGGGTGACTGTCGGGGGTACTTAAGCCAAGGAGGCTTTAGCTTTCTCGACAATCGCAGCAAACACCGCTTTTTCGTTCACGGCCAGTTCAGCCAGAACCTTACGGTCGATTTCGATGGACGCTTTTTTCAGGCCAGCGATGAAACGGCTGTAGGACAGACCGTTAACACGTGCACCAGCATTGATACGAGCGATCCACAGAGCGCGGAACTGACGTTTTTTCTGACGACGGTCGCGGTAGGCGTATTGGCCTGCCTTGATTACCGCTTGCTTGGCAACACGGAATACGCGTGAACGCGCGCCGTAGTAGCCTTTAGCAAGTTTCAGAATTTTTTTGTGACGCTTACGGGCCATGACGCCACGCTTTACACGAGCCATGAGTTACTTCCTCTATTCTTGAACCAAAATTAACGAAGGCGCAGCATGCGCTCGACTTTTGCCACGTCAGACGGATGCAGCAAGCTGCTACCGCGCAGTTGACGCTTACGCTTGGTCGACATTTTGGTCAGGATGTGGCTCTTGAAAGCGTGCTTGTGCTTGATGCCGTTAGCAGTTTTCAGAAACCGCTTAGCAGCACCACTTTTAGTTTTCATCTTTGGCATGTTCGGTACTCCGCATTCAGTTGATAAACATAATCAGAAGGCCTGCCGTGCCCTGTTGATTACTTCTTCTTTTTCGGGGCGATGACCATAATAAGCTGGCGTCCTTCCATCTTAGGATGCTGTTCGACCGAACCGTACTCGAGCAGGTCAGCTTCAACCCGCTTGAGGAGTTCCATCCCCAGCTCCTGGTGGGCCATCTCACGGCCGCGGAATCGCAAGGATACCTTGGCCCTGTCCCCATCACTCAGGAAACGTACCAGGTTGCGCAGTTTTACCTGGTAATCCCCTTCCTCCGTCCCTGGACGAAACTTGATTTCTTTTACTTGAATCTGCTTCTGGTTCTTCTTCGCTGCGGCAACCTGCTTCTTCTTTTCGAAGATCGATTTGCCGTAGTCCATCACCCGACAAACAGGTGGGATTGCATCGGCGGAGATTTCCACCAGGTCCAGCTTGGACTCTTCTGCAATACGAAGCGCTTCATCAATCGAGACGATGCCAATCTGCTCGCCATCAGCGCCAATTAACCGAACCTCGCGTGCCGAGATATTCTCGTTGATCGGGGCTTTCGGTGCAGCTCGTTTATCTTGTCTCATTTCACGCTTAATAATAATTACTCCGAATCTGGGCGACCACGCCGGGAAACCGCTTGCGCGAGGAACTCAGCGAACTGGGCGACGGGCATCGAGCCCAGGTCAGCACCTTCACGAGTACGCACAGCGACAGTCTGCATCTCGACTTCCCGATCTCCGATAACCAAGAGATAGGGAACCTTGAGCAAGGTATGCTCGCGGATTTTAAAGCCGATCTTTTCATTTCTCAAGTCGGACTTGGCACGAAACCCGCTTTCGTTGAGAGTTTTTTCAACTTCAGCGGCAAAATCTGCCTGTTTATCAGTGATATTCATGATCACTGCCTGAGTCGGAGCCAGCCACGCAGGGAACGCGCCCTCGTAGTGCTCGATCAGGATACCGACGAACCGCTCGAACGAACCGAGGATCGCCCGGTGCAGCATAACCGGGTGTTTACGGCTGTTGTCTTCGGAGACGTATTCGGCTCCCAGACGGATCGGCAGGTTAAAATCGAGCTGCAGGGTACCACACTGCCAGACACGGCCAAGGCAATCTTTGAGCGAGAACTCGATCTTCGGACCGTAGAAGGCGCCCTCACCCGGCTGCAGATCGTACGCAAGGCCCGCACTGTCGAGCGCAGCGGCCAGTGCCGCTTCAGCGCGATCCCACAGCTCGTCGGAACCGACGCGCTTTTCCGGACGAGTGGACAGCTTCATCTCGACTTCGGTAAAGCCGAAATCGCGATAAACGTCCATGGTCAGCTTGATGAACGCTGCGGACTCGGCCTGCATCTGCTCTTCGGTGCAGAAGATGTGGGCGTCGTCCTGGGTGAAGCCACGCACGCGCATGATGCCGTGCAGCGCACCCGATGGCTCGTTACGGTGGCAGGCACCGAATTCGGCCAGGCGCATCGGCAACTCGCGGTAGCTCTTCAGGCCCTGATTGAAGACCTGCACGTGGCACGGGCAGTTCATCGGCTTGATGGCGTAGTCGCGGTTTTCCGACTGGGTGGTGAACATGTTGTCGGCGTAGTTGGCCCAGTGCCCGGATTTCTCCCACAGGCTGCGATCGACCACCTGTGGGGTCTTGATCTCCAGGTAACCGTTTTCGCGCTGCACCTTGCGCATGTACTGCTCAAGCACCTGGTACAGGGTCCAGCCATTCGGGTGCCAGAACACCATGCCCGGCGCTTCTTCCTGAAGGTGGAACAGGTTCAGGCGCTTGCCGATCTTGCGGTGGTCGCGCTTTTCGGCTTCTTCGATGCGCTGGATGTAGGCGGCCAGCTGTTTCTTGTCAGCCCAGGCAGTGCCGTAGATCCGTTGCAGTTGCTCGTTCTTTGCATCGCCGCGCCAGTAGGCACCGGACAGCTTGGTCAGCTTGAACGACTTGAGAAAGCGCGTGTTCGGCACGTGCGGGCCACGGCACATGTCGACGTATTCTTCGTGGTAGTACAGGCCCATGGCCTGCTCGTCCGGCATGTCTTCCACCAGGCGCAGCTTGTAGTCTTCGCCACGCGCGGTAAACACGTCGATCACTTCGGCACGGGGGGTAACTTTCTTGATGACGTCGTAATCTTTTTCGATCAGCGCGTGCATGCGCTGCTCGATGGCCGCCAGGTCGTCCGGAGTGAAAGGACGCTCATAGGCGATGTCGTAATAGAAGCCTTCTTCAATGACCGGCCCGATCACCATCTTGGCGGTTGGATACAGTTGCTTGACCGCATGGCCAATCAAGTGCGCGCAAGAGTGGCGAATGATCTCCAGCCCCTCTTGGTCCTTGGGCGTGATGATTTGCAGGCTGGCGTCGCTGGTGATCAGGTCGCTGGCGTCAACCAGCTTGCCGTCGACCTTGCCGGCCACGGTGGCCTTGGCCAGGCCAGCACCAATGGATGCGGCGACCTCGGCTACGGAAACCGGATGATCGAATGAACGTTGACTGCCGTCGGGAAGAGTAATAGTTGGCATGGCGCCTCCTCTCCTAGTGGTGACCCCTACCAAAGGTCACGTGGGTTGGGATGAGCCAGTACAAGATCCAACACCAGGCCGTTCAATGAAGAACGCCTGCCTTACAGCGGCAGGAGCCTTTCGGCCAACCGATAATCGAACCAGAGTGACTGGAGTGAACAAAAAGGACCTGGCAAGGCGGCAAATGGCGCGCCCGGAAATAGCCAGGCAAGGATGCTAGCACAGATGAACGGTCATCGCGTCGGCCAAGCGTTGGGTAAAGAGCAATTCATGGCTTTATAGCTGCGAAAGTGAACTTGAGCTGTACGCAGGGCCTCAAAGCCACTGAGAATCGCCGTTCGTCCTCGACCCAAAGGAGCATCCCATGATGCGTTTTACCTCTACCCTCGCTGTCGCCGCTACCCTGAGCCTCCTTTCCCTCGGCGCGCAGGCTGCAGCGCCTTCCAACTGGCCAGCCGGCGCCCGTGACGCCTTCGTCAACGACTGCAGTGCCGCCGCCAGCCAGAACGTGGACGTCAAGACCGCCAAGGCCCACTGCGAATGCGGCGCTGACAAGATCAATGCCGAATTGAGCACTGCCGAGATCAAGGAATTGATGACCAACCAGAACGCCAGCCCGGAGCTTAAAAACAAAGCGGTCGCGGCTATTTCGTCCTGCAAAGTGGTGAAGAAAAAGTAAGATTGGCTGACGATTCGACGGCCATTTCGCTGGAAAAACAGCCTGAAAACTGCCATTTCACACAAATTATGCAGGTTTTACGGCTTTTTTTAACAGCTGATATTTCGTCGCAAAGCCCCGTAAATCGGGGCTTTCAGCCGAATGATAAATCAAACGCAAAGCGATTGATTAGCAAACAGTGCCTTGGGGGGGCTCCCAAGCCGAACATTTCGACTATGATAGCCCAGTGTGCCCAGTTGGCCTGAGCAGCACAGCACTACTGAAAATATATGTTTCTTGGAGATACACCATGTCTAATCGCCAAACCGGCACCGTTAAATGGTTCAACGATGAAAAAGGCTTCGGCTTCATCACTCCTACAGGTGGCGGTGACGACTTGTTCGTACACTTCAAAGCTATCGAAAGCGACGGTTTCAAAAGCCTGAAAGAAGGCCAAACCGTTTCCTTCGTGGCTGAGAAAGGCCAAAAGGGTATGCAAGCTGCACAGGTTCGCGGCGAGTAATTCTCCGCTGAGCTAAAAAAACCCCGTCCATGTGACGGGGTTTTTTATGGGTGATGCAAAAGCCGTATCAGCCGCAGTTAACCCGGTTGATCACCAGATTGTTGTCGGTGTTCAGGTTCAAGCGGTCGGAGCGATATTCCAGCGTGATCATGTCATTGGGCTTGAGAATGCGTGCATTCTGCGCGCCGGCACGTGTGCGAGCTTGCTCCAGCAACTGGGGCGAGGCCTTCTGGCCGATGGCGAACTCTGCAGCCTTCGACTCACAGCGGCTATGACCGGCATCGGTCGCAGTGGCAGCTTTGCCTGGCTCAGAGGCACCCGGGGTGCTGCAACCTGCCAACGCGAGCGCAGCCAACAAAGTACCGAATGATGCGAGCTTCCAAGGCATGAAGCCTCCTATGATAAAAAGTGGAGAGAGATCGTGCGACATCAGTCAAAGCGATTGGTTTCAAGACGTTAACCGCTTGTGGGCAAGTCTGCCTGACTCACTGCTGGCAAGCGCCCTGTCAATCGTGACTAGATATGAACGCACTTAGTAGATGTCGATATAGTCTGACGTCGCTGTAGGCCAATTCTGCTTCAGCGCGTTAAAAATCTGCATGACCCACACTTCATCACTGGCCGCCACGAGGCCGACATAACCGGAACCCTTGGCCCAGGTCTCCAGGCGAAACAGCAGGCCACCGATATCAGCCCCCCCGACTACGCCGGAAGAAATGTAGGCAACGCCTGCCTTGCTCACCCGCAGCTGGGTATGTTCGTCGTCACTGGCGCTGCCAAGCAGTTGGCGCACGGCCTCCAGCGTCAGGTTGTCGGGGTTGCTCAAATCGATTTGCACGCGGTGTTTCCGGGCCATTTAACAGGCCGACAGTGTCGCACAGCCGCTGCTTCATGCCTAAGTAGCAGTGCCAAATGCCGTACAAAATGCTTAACTGCGCCCCTCTGGAACGGCGTTCCAGTGCACTACCCCGCATTTTCAGCCCGTGAGATTTCCATGACCACCGTAACGCTTCAAGCCGACATCAAAGCCAAGTGGCCCCAAGGGCAAAGCTCCTACAGCCCCGGAAGCCCGGAAGAACTGGCGATCATTGGTATCGATCTGTTGGTCAAGGAACTGGGCACCCAGGCGGCGCAAGCGTTCATCGGCCAGATATTTGAGAAATACCCGGCCGACTACAGGGGCGCCCAAGAGCGCGATTAGAACCGGGCGACGAATGCCGCCCCGCTAACTTACTTCAGACGCGCCAGGCGCTCGGTCAACAGATCGAAGAAGCCCTGGGCGTCGCCATTCTCAACCCAGAACACATTCTTTGGCTGCTTGAGCCCATCGTACCAATCGACGATGGTCTGGCCGAAGGTCGGGCCTTCGCGGCTGTCGACTACCATATTGGCCTCACGACCGCTGAACAGCGAAGGCTTGAGCAGGTACGCCACCACGGTAGCGTCATGGACCGGGCCACCCGGAATGCCGTAGTGCTCCATATCGCCTTTGACGTACTCATTCAGAATACTGCTGACGACCTTGCTCGCGTTGTTGTTCAGGTCCGCAATCTTCTTCAGGCGGGCGTCGCTGGTGAGGACTTTATGGGTCACGTCCAACGGCAGGTAGGTCAACTTCACACCGCTTTTGAGCACGATCTCCGCCGCCACCGGATCGGCGAACAGGTTGAACTCAGCCACTGGGGTGATATTGCCGCCATTGAAGTGGGCGCCGCCCATCACGACCACTTCCTTGATGCCCTGGGTGATTTCGGGCGCTTGAGTCAGTGCCAGTGCCAGGTTGGTCTGCGGGCCGAGCATGGCGATGGTGATGCTGTGCGGCTTGGCGCTGCTCAGGGTGTTGATCAGATAGTCGACCGCATTGCCTTCGGCCAGACCTTTTTTCGGTTCATGCACCGTGACGCCCGAGATGCCTTCCTTGCCATGAATATTCTCGGCGTAGATCGGTTTGCGCAGCAGCGGCGTTGGCGCACCGGCGTACACCGGGATGTCCTCGCGCCCTGCCCACTCGCGCGCCAGGCGTGCGTTGCGGGAGGTCTTGTCCAGGCGCACATTGCCGGCGACGGTGGTCAGCGCACGAATGCTCAACTCCTGCGGCGAGGCCATGGCGAACAGCAAGGCCACCACGTCATCGGCACCCGGGTCGGTATCGATGATCAGGTCGATTTTTTCCGCCGCTTGGGCGCTTGCAGCAGTGAGCGCGGACAAAAGCAGAACACTCCGGAACAGGTTTTTCAGGGTAGGTAGACCACGTTGCATAAAGCACTCCTTGTCATTGGGGGGACGCTAGAACGTTACGCCGGACACCAGCGCGATATTGCAGTACGGCTGGCATTCGCCAGTGCGCACCACGGCGCGGGCATTGCAGCTCAATTGCTTGAATTGGTCATGGCTGAGCAGGCGGCGCTCACCCAGTGCAGCCTGCTCTGTGAGCGCATTTAGCGCGGTCAGCGCGGGCGGTTGCTTCAGCAGGATCTCTTCTGCCAGCACATGGCTTTCCACCTGCATTTCGCTAAGCACGATGCGCAAGGTGCTGATGAAGTCAGGGATGCCCTGAGTCAGTGCCAGGTCGATCAGTTCGACGCCGGGAGGCACCGGCAGGCCGGCATCGCCGATGACCAGGATGTCGCCGTGACCTAGGGACGCGATCACGCGCGACAGGGCGATATTCAGCAAAGGTGTCTTTTTCATGCGGGCACAAAACCTTGTACGTCGTGCAGCGTAGGAATGGAAGGCTGAGCGCCGGCGCGGGTCACTGACAATGCCGCCGCCACCTGGCCAAAACGGATCGCCCGGGCTTCGCTCTGGCCCGCGGCCAGCGCGGCGGCAAAGCCACCGACAAAGGTATCGCCAGCAGCGGTGGTATCCACCGCCTTGACCTTCGGCGCCACCAGGTGCTCAAAGCTCTGGCCGTCGGCAAACAGCGCGCCTTGGGCGCCCAGGGTGATGATGACCTTACCGGCGCCCGCCTGGATCAGCGCGGTCGCGGCGACCTTGGCGCTGTCGAGGGAGTCGACCGTCACGCCACTCAGAGCGCTGGCCTCGCTTTCATTGGGGATCAGATAATCGATCGAGGCATACCAATCAGCGGGCAACGGCCCGCTTGCCGGGGCCGGGTTGAGAATGACCGTCTTGCCCAGTTCGCGCCCCCGCTGGAGCGCATACCCAACAGTCTCCATCGGCACCTCAAGCTGGCAGATGATCACGTCTGCCGCCTGCAGCACAGCGTCGCACGTTCGCAGCGACGCAGGCGTCAGCTCACCGTTGCTGCCGGCCACAATGACAATGGCGTTCTGGCTGCTGTCATCGACCACGATCAATGCCACACCGCTGGAGCCGTCCACCGTGCTGACGGCCTGGCAATCGATCCCTTCCACCAACAGCGCATCGCGCAATTGGCTGCCATAGGCGTCGGTACCGATGCATCCCACCATGGCGACACTCGCCCCCAGGCGTGCCGAGGCGACGGCCTGGTTGGCGCCCTTGCCGCCGGGCACAGTGGAGAACGTCTGGCCGATCAGGGTTTCACCGGCACGCGGCAAGCGACTGGCGCGAGTGACCAGGTCCATGTTCAAGCTGCCTATTACCACTACTTTTGCTGGCATACATCAGTACTCATCAATTCGGTTCAGCGGTATTGGGCGAACACATCAGCCAATGGCGCAGTCGACTCACGCAAAACAATACTGGGCGTCACGATACGTTGATCGATCGGCAGTTGGGGTGTTGCTATTCGTTGCAGTAACAATTCGGCCGCAGTCTCGCCCAATTGCAGGATCGACTGGCCGACCGTCGTCAGCGCGGGGTAGACGTAGCGCCCCATCTGGATGTCATCGAAACCGATGACCGACAGCTCGCCCGGCACCCGCACATTGCGCTCGGCGGCGGCGCGCAGCACGCCAAAACCAATCATATCGTTGCTGGCGAAAATCGCGCTGGGCGGGTGTTGCGATAATAACTCTACGGCTGCGGCATACCCGCCCGTGCTGGTGAAATCGCTTTCCAAGGTACGACTGGCCAACACCTCGATGCCCGCCTCGCGCAATGCACGCTGGTAACCCGCCAGGCGCATCTGCGCCACGCGGGTATGCCCAGGGCCGCCGATACAGGCGATGTCCCGGTGCCCCAGTTCAAGCAAGTGCCGGGTCGCCAGGTAAGCGCCCTCTTCGTGATCGATGCGCACCAGGTCCACATCAATCCCATCCAGCGCCCGGTCGACAATCACCATGGGCGTGCGCACTGCACTCAAGCCCGCGGCAAGGCCACTGTCATCGCCGCCCACGGATGTCACGATCAAGCCATCGACGCGCTTTTCCAGTAACACGCGCAAATAACTGCGCTGTTTCTCTGCGTCGTCATCCGAGTTGCAGAGGATCACGCAATAGCCATTACGCTCGCAGTAATCCTCGATACCCCGAGCCAGCTCGGCAAAATACGGGTTGAGGCTGTTGGGCACCAGCAGCCCGATGGTCGCCGTGGTCTTGGCCTTGAGCGAGCGTGCGACGGCGCTGGGCACGTAGTCCAACTGCTTGATCGCCGCCTCGACCTTGATGCGTACCGGCTCGCTGACTGGGCGCGTCTTGTTCACCACATGGGACACGGTGGTGTAGGAAATACCTGCAAGCGCTGCCACATCCTTGATCGTTGCCATGGTTCAGCCCCGCCGACTGGCGCGCTGGCTGCGGTAAGTATCGAGGACCACGGCAATCACGATCACGGCGCCGGTAATGATACGTTTAGTCGGTTCCGTCGCGCCGATCTGTGCCAGCCCGGCGGCCAAGACCGAAATAATCAACACCCCGAAGAACGTACTGATGACCGAGCCACGCCCGCCCATCAGGCTGGTGCCGCCGATCACCACGGCGGCGATCACTTGCAGCTCCAGGCCCGAACCGGCATTCGGGTCCGCCGCTTCCAGGCGCGAAATCTGGAACAGCGCCGCCACACCGGCCAACAGGCCCATCAGGCTGAACACCAGAATCTTGTATGGCTTGGGGTTAATACCCGCCAGGCGCACCGCTTCTTCGTTGGTACCGATGCCGATCAGGTAACGCCCGAACACAGTACGGGTCAGCACCAACTGGGCCGCAATAATCACCAGCAGCGCAATGATGAACGACGGGGAAATACCAAAAGCAATCGGGTTGGACAGCCAGGCAAATGAGTCACCGATATAAGCGGTGCGCGAGCCCGTCATCTGGTAGGCCACGCCGCGGGCCATCTCCAGCACGCCGAGGGATACGATAAATGACGGAATGCGCCAGGCCACCGTGATGGAACCGGTGATGGTGCCGGCCAACGCCGCGCAGCCCATGCCCAACAGGGCGGCGGGCAACACGCTCCAGCCCCAGCCCAGGATCGCCACGCTGACTGCCGAGGCTGCCAATGCCAACACCGAGCCCACGGACAGGTCGATGCCGCCAATGATCAGGATGAAGGTCATGCCCACCGCGAGCACCATCAGGTCAGGAATCTGGTTGGCCAGGGTGCTGAAGGTGTCATAGGACAGGAAGTGATCGCTGAGCACCGAGAACAGCGCAATCATTGCCAGCAAGGCACCTGCCAGCCCCAGGTAAGTACCCAGGCCATAGAAGTTGCCGCCAGTTTTACCGGGGGAAATGCTTGTTTTCATGGGGTATTCCTAGGCGCGGCTTCGTTGAGCAGCGCATCACGTTTCTGATAGCCGGCAAAGGCGGCGGCGAGCAATTCGTCCTGGGTCCAGCTGTCACGCTCGAAGGTCTCGATCAGCCGCCCGGCGGACAACACACCGATGCGGTCACAGATCAGCATCAGCTCACGCAGGTCACTGGACACCACTACCAGCGCTTTGCCCTGACGGGTCAACTCACCGAGCAAAGCGTAGATGTCGAACTTGGCACCGACGTCGATACCACGGGTGGGCTCATCGAACAGCATCACCGCGCAATCGCGCTCCAGCCAGCGGCCAATCACCACCTTCTGCTGGTTACCACCCGACAGCTCGGACACCAGTTGCGTCGGGCTGGAACTGCGGATACGCATGGCGTCGATCTGGCGCTTGGCCAGAGCGGTTTCGTTGCGACTGTTGACGACGCCACCGCCGGAAATTTCCGGCATGTTGCCCAGGGCGATGTTGGCGCTGATGGATTGGGTCAACAGCAGGCCCTCACCCTTGCGGTCTTCGGTGATCAAGGCAATACCATGACCGACCGCGTCCACCGGCGAGCGAATGCTCACCACCTTGGCCGGCGAACCCAAGGCCACGGTGCCGCTGTCGGCCGGATCGGCGCCGAAGATCAGGCGCAGCAACTCGGTGCGGCCGGCGCCGATCAGGCCGGAAATGCCATAGATTTCACCGGCGCGCACTTCAAAGGACACATCGCGGACCTTGTCCGAACGGGTCAGGCCCTTCACCGTCAAGGCCGGGCCTCCGATGGTGCGCGGGCCCAAATCGATGTGTTCACCCAGTTCGCGACCGACCATCAAGGTCACCAACTGCTCACTGTTGTAATTGGCCATCGGCTCGACGCAGACCAGCTTACCGTCGCGCAATACCGCAATGCGCTGGGCGACACGGGCCAACTCTTCGAGCCGGTGAGAAATATAAATGATCGCCACGCCTCGAGCCTGCAGGCGCGTGATTTGTTCGAACAGCATCTCGACTTCACGAGCAGTAAGCATCGCCGTGGGCTCGTCGAGGATCAGTACATGGCAGTCGCCGATCAGGTTACGGGCGATCTCGACCATTTGCTGGTGACCGATGCCCAGGCTGCCCACCAGCGTGTCCGGGTCGATCGCGTCCAGGCCGACTTGGGCCATGGCTTCGATCGCGGCTTTGCGCAGTTGTTTGCGGCTGATCCAGCCACAGCGGCTCGGCAGGTTATCCAGGAATAGGTTCTCAGCCACGGTCAGCGTCGGCAGCAGGTTGAGTTCCTGCATGACCATGCGCACGCCCAAGGCTTCGGCCTGGGTGCGGCTGGCGGGGCGGTAATCCTGACCATTGAATTGCATGTGCCCGGTAGTGGGCGTGACCAAGCCACCGATGATCTTCGACAAGGTGCTTTTGCCTGCGCCGTTCTCACCGGTCAGCGCCAACACTTCCCCGCGATTGAGCGTCAGGGTGATGTCGGACAGAACCGGTTGGGCATAGGTCTTACCGATACCGCTGACCGAGAGGACAGCGTTCGGGGCGGAAGATGACATAGGAAAATCTCCAGGCGCCCGCTCAGGACGAGCAGGCGCTGTTGGGTACTGCCAGGATTACTGCTTGATGACGAGCTCGACCGGGGTTTCGATCACGCCATCTTTGGCATCGACTTTCTCACCCTTGACCAGCTTCAGCGCGTTCTGGATACCAAACACGGCTTGCTGGGCAGCGGCCTGGTCAGCGGTGGCCAACACACGACCGTCCTTGAGCATTGGTTTGATCGCGTCAATGTTGTCATAACCCACAACCAGCACCTTGCCGGCCTTGCCTGCCGCACGCACGGCGGAAACAGCGCCCAGCGCCATGTTGTCGTTACCGGCCAACAGCGCCTTGATATCCGGTGTTTCGCTCAGCATCGCTGCCGCGATCTTGTTGCCTTGGTCGATTTCCCAGTTACCGGATTGGGTGGAAACAATCTTCATGCCTGCCGCGTCCATCGCATCCTTGAAGCCTGCGGTGCGCTGCTGGGCATTGGTGGTAGTGGGTACGCCCTCGATGATGCCGACCTTGTCACCGGCGGCCAGTTGCTTGGCCAGGTAGTCGCCCACCAGCTTGGAGCCTTTGCGGTTATCCGGGCCTACGAACGGGATATTGAGGTTTTTGCTTTTGAGTACTTCCGGGTCCAGGCGGTTGTCGATGTTGACGACTTTGATACCGGCATCGGAAGCTTTCTTCAGCACACTGGCGAGTGCCTTGGAGTCGGCGGGAGCGATGACAAGCGCATCGACCTTGGCGTTGATCATTTCGTTGACAATGGCGATCTGCGCGCTGGTATCGGTTTCGTTCTTGATGCCGTTGGAGATCAACTTGAATTCTGTTGCGTGCGCTTTCTGGTAGTCCTTCGCACCGTCGGTCATGGTGACGAAAAACTCATTGGCAAGGGACTTCATCACCAAACCCACGGTAGGCGTTTTGGCAGCGTCATCGGCAAATGCAGAAGAGAGAGGCAAAGCGGCGGATGCGGCAGCAAGCACAGCAACAGCAAGAAGACGTCCAGCAAATGGCAGCTTCATGGGTTCACTCCGATCTTATGATTATTGTGAGCAACGCTTGCACCGAAGACCCCTTCGGCAGCCCTCCCACTTGGGCGGCTGATACGAGCTGTCACGATGTGCCAAGGGCGCAGTGAAACATCTCGCAAACGTTTGCGTTGAGCAAACTATGAGAACCTTGTCGAGATTTGTCAACGGTAGCAGCAAGGCTTTCATGGACGCCCTCCAGGCCCTCCCTTCAGCTATCGGCCGCTGATACGTTTAAGCAAGCTCGCCCTCTCTGACCTTCGCTGAAACGACAGCCTGGGTGGCGAATGATCACGCAGGGTGCCTGGACAAATCGTGAACGCTTTTCGGACAACCGAACACCACAGCCCTTCTCGTTCGGAAAGCCGGACAGCACCGCCCCCCACCAAACCGAAATCTTGCTTTAAGTTGTTTTAAATCAATAAGTTAATTTAAAAAAACCAACATGCTCAGCCTGGTACAAATCCTGCTCTTTCTCAGCACCTCGCGGCGTTCAGAACCGCCCGGGTGTTCTAGATGAACCTGCTACAGCACTCATCAAAAACCAGAGAGAAAAATAATGAAATCTGCATTGAAGAACGTTATTCCGGGCGCATTGGCCCTTCTGCTGCTGTTCCCCGTTGCCGCCCAGGCAAAGGAAGTTGAAAGCAAGACCAAACTGTCCAACGTGGTCATCCTCGCCACCGGCGGCACCATCGCTGGCGCCGGCGCCAGCGCGGCCAACAGCGCCACCTACCAGGCAGCCAAAGTCGGCATCGAACAACTGATCGCCGGCGTTCCTGAGCTTAGCCAGATCGCCAATGTTCGCGGCGAACAAGTAATGCAAATTGCGTCGGAAAGCATCAATAACGAAAACCTGCTGCAACTGGGTCGCCGTGTCGCCGAATTGGCCGACAGCAAGGACGTGGATGGCATCGTGATCACCCACGGCACCGACACCCTTGAAGAAACCGCCTACTTCCTGAACCTTGTGGAAAAAACCGACAAGCCTATCGTGGTCGTCGGCTCCATGCGCCCAGGCACCGCGATGTCGGCAGACGGCATGCTCAACCTGTACAACGCCGTTGCGGTCGCAGGCAGCAAGGAAGCCCGCGGCAAAGGCGTGCTGGTGACCATGAACGACGAGATCCAATCGGGTCGCGACGTCAGCAAGATGATCAACATCAAAACCGAAGCCTTCAAGAGCCCATGGGGGCCAATGGGCATGGTCGTTGAAGGCAAATCCTACTGGTTCCGCCTGCCGGCCAAGCGTCACACCATGGATTCTGAGTTCGACATCAAGACCATCAAAAGCCTGCCTGACGTTGAAATTGCCTACGGCTACGGCAACGTGAGCGACACCGCTTACAAAGCATTGGCCCAAGCGGGCGCCAAAGCGATCATTCACGCCGGTACCGGCAATGGCTCGGTATCGTCCAAGGTCGTTCCAGCATTGGTGGAATTGCGCAAGCAAGGCGTGCAGATCATTCGTTCTTCCCACGTCAACGCCGGTGGCATGGTTCTGCGTAACGCCGAACAGCCAGACGACAAATACGACTGGGTCGCCGCCCTTGACCTGAACCCGCAGAAAGCCCGCATCCTGGCCATGGTCGCACTGACCAAGACCCAGGACAGCAAGGAACTGCAACGGATCTTCTGGGAATACTGATCCCTGCTGATTCACCTGTAGATGCTTTTGTGGCGAGGGAGCTTGCTCCCTCGCCATATTCAACCCCTCTCCCCCCGCACCTCAACAAACTTCCTGATTCGCTGTCAGACGAACTTCTTGAAATTTAAGCAGTTGCGAAATTGCCTACAGTTAAATACTGTATGTGCGTACAGCCAATTAAGGAATGTTCTGTGGCAAAGCCCTCTTCCGCAGCCCCTGCATCGCCTGACGCCTACCAGCGCCTGGCTATCCGCGTGCAAAAAATCATCAATTCGACCAACGCCCAAAAAGCCAAGGCAGCGTTGATCTTCCGTTTACCCGATGAACCGGAGACCGATTGGCAACGTTTACTGGAAGAGATTTCGGAAAACGACAACGTCACCCTCGCCTATCGAGATGACGGTGGCGTGCAGATTTTCTGGGTTGTGCCGAAGGAAGATTGATTCAATGAGTGCCCGTTTTATTGCTGTGTGCTGTCTGTTTTTAACCGTCACCGCCAACGCCCAAGCCCCTCGAACCTTCAGCGAAGCCAAGAAAATCGCCTGGAAGCTCTACGCGCCGCAATCCACCGAATTTTATTGCGGCTGCAAATACACCGGTAACCGGGTCAACCTGAAAGCCTGCGGTTACATCCCCCGCAAAAACGCCAACCGCGCCGCGCGCATTGAGTGGGAACACATCGTACCGGCCTGGCAAATCGGGCATCTGCGCCAATGCTGGCAAAATGGCGGGCGAAAAAACTGCACGCGCCATGATGAGGTGTTCAAGCGCGCCGAGGCAGACCTGCACAATCTGGTGCCGAGCATCGGCGAAGTGAATGGCGACCGTAACAACTTCAGCTTTGGCTGGCTGCCGGTGCAAAGCGGGCAGTACGGCTCATGCCTGACCCAGGTGGACTTCAAGGCAAAGAAAGTCATGCCGCGCCCGTCCATTCGCGGAATGATCGCACGTACGTATTTTTATATGAGCAAGCAATACGGCCTACGCCTGTCGAAGCAGGACCGGCAATTGTATGAAGCCTGGAACAAGACCTATCCGGTGCAAATCTGGGAGCGCCAGCGCAACCAGACCGTGGCTTGCGTGATGGGGCGCGGCAATGAGTTCGTCGGCCCGGTCAACCTGAAGGCCTGCGGCTGAACGTGGGCGGGGCTGCCCGCCCACCTGGCCTGCTGCTACTGCGCAGCCTTGTGTTCGGTGATCTCCGACACGGTGTCGTTTTTCTTGGCCCGTGCCATTTTTTCGTTTAGCAGCGCCTGCTTGGCTTCGGCCTCGGCTTTGGTCGCGAACGGCCCCAATAGCACCTCATCCTTGCCGTCGACTTTGACGATATAGAAATTGAAGCCGTGTTCCAGCAACCAGGCGGTCAGGTCGGTGATCGCCTGCAGCTTGTGGTCCGGCGGGCCGACCCGTATATCCCACTCCTGAGCGGCAATCGCACCGGTTTGCGGCAGGCTTTCGGTCACGGCAGGCTTGGCCTTGGGGGCATCGACCGACTTACCTTCACCGCATCCGGCCAACGCCAACACCACAATTGCCATCGCTACTTTACGCACTGCCCTGCTCCTTTGAGGATCAAAGAGGCAACTTTACCATTCACTGTCTATTCTGGCCGTCATAAACGTTGGCTTAAACAATGCGAATCATGTATCACGACCTGTATGATACCGCCATGGGAATTAATGTCGCCTCTATGCGTCCTAGAAAGAGGCAGTCACAGGGAAGCGCTTCGCAGTAAGCTACACACATCCGACACCTACCCTGTCTGAAACATGTGTCCTTAAAAGTAATTCAAGGAGAAGTCCATGCTTATACTCACCCGCAAAGTCGGTGAAAGCATAAACATCGGTGATGACATTACGATCACCATCCTGGGCGTTAGCGGCCAGCAAGTACGAATCGGCATCAACGCCCCTAAGGATGTTGCCGTGCATCGCGAGGAGATTTACCAGCGTATCCAGGCCGGCCTGACTGCACCCGATAAAAACCAGACGCCTTGAAACGCCTCCAGTAGCCAGCCTTTTCGTTCACTGTAACGGCTGGCGAAAACCCAATTGGCCTGCTCGCGTTTCCCCGCGTGACCAGCGCGCCTTGAGCTTTCCCTTCGCTGCAAGATGAAACTGTCAGGGTATCCGGAACTTGTCGCGCTATTGGCAGCCCAATTTCTGACACTTTATCCTGCCATCCGAGTGCATTTCAGGAACACGTCGATGAGGCCAGCCGCGTCGCAATCCCTTGTTTCCAGATCCTGGATGATTGCCCTGTTGATAGGGCTGACCTTCGTGGCACTCGGGTGTGGCCTGAGAATGGAAGTTGAAGGGGCCGATCCCGACACCCATTCCTGGGTGGATCTGGCGCTTCTACTCTGTGGCTACCTGCTTGTGTTCTGCCTCAAGCCCATCCAGAAGGTGATCTTGCGCAAGCTGTGTCAGCGCGCCGCTCATCGCGCCCATGAAAAAGCCGCACGCTGAGGGCGTTTAGCGGTTATCGGATCGCCGGTATTTACACCGCCGCACCACCACCTATCATTGGGCTTGCGTTGCGCAGCTAATCAAAGGTGCAAAAGCAGATGGACACCCTCAACAAATCCCAAATCGAAAAAGCCTTGGCAGAACGCCTGCCGAGCTACAGGGTTGAGTGCACGCTGCATGCCGACGGCACCCTGTCAGCCGTGCTCAGCGGCCCAGAGACCGATCACTTCGCGATTACCGGCATCGTGCGTGCGCACTATCACGGTACAGAGGCCATCAACCAGCTCGCCACCGAGATACTCAGGGAAATGGTGATGTCGCGCCAAGGCATGAAAAACAGCCGGTTGCAGGCGCTATCAGACTCCCTCGACTGCCTGGAAGGCCGAGACCGGTAACGGACTTAAGGACAGCAAGCCATCAGCCCCACGCTCGGCTTTCAACGCACTATATTCCTCGATGCAAGCATGGGCAGTCACCATCGGCGCCATGTGTGTCGAGGTCACCACCATGATATCCGCCCCCGCCGCTTCCCCAGCCTGAATGCCCACTGTGGCGTCCTCGAACACCAGGCAGTCTTGCACCGGCACGCCCAGGCGCTGGGCACCCAGCACATAACAGGCCGGATCGGGCTTGCCCGTCTTTACATCTTCGGCTGTCACCAGTACCGCCGGCACCGGAATGCCCGCCGCTTGCAGCCGGCGCACGGCCAACGCTTTTGGCGCAGAGGTGACCAACGCCCATTGATCGACGGGCAGGCTGGCCAAAAACGCCACCGCGCCGGGAACTGCCACGATGCCTTCGACATCGTCCAGCTCAGCCTCGGTGATCCATTGGGCTTCTACCTGTGGATCGACACCCGGCAACGCCTGGCGGGTGATCGTATCAATCGCGCGGGCACCATGAATGGTGTGCAGGAACGCTTCCACATCCAAGCCATGCCGTGCAGCCCAGATGCCCCACACGCGCTCCGCAGCCGCAATGGAGTTGAGCAGGGTCCCGTCCATATCGAACAGAAAGGCGCGGTAACGCCGGGTAAATACGTTTGGAGTTGGGCTGGACACTGCACGGCTTCCTCATGGGCTGGGCCCCTGCAATCTACGGATCACCTTGACGCTTGTAAACGCCGAGATCTGGCCCGTCAGTTCCGAGGCAAAAATGACGAACTTGTCATGATCCTGTTGGTTGGCTGTTGGGGTCGCCTGGTTACCGTGAGCTCACTACCCACCCGGAACGTGAGACACCACCATGAAACTGATTGCCCTGGGCTTCGCCGCTTTGCTCGTCACTGGCTCGGTATTCGCTGCCGACGCCGCCCCTGCCGCCAACGTGATCCATGACAAGACCGGCTTCTTCGTGCACCTGGATGTCGCCAAGGTGCTGTCGAGCACCGACACCTACGGCCAATGCGGGGTTGTGCCGGCGCAACTGCGCTACCTGGACCACCAAGACCGCGAACATGTGCTGGATTACCAAGTCCAGGGCACCGGTTGCGCCAATGACAATTGATCGGGCTACACTGGCGCAACTTATTGAAGCAGAGCACTTCCCATGAACATCCTTGTAGTCGAAGACGAACCCAAGGCCGGCAATTATCTGCTCAATGGCCTGCAGGAACTGGGGCATTGTGTGAGCCTGGCCCGCGATGGCGTGGACGGTTTGCACCAGGCCCTTGAAACGCCCTTCGACGTGATCGTACTCGACGTGATGATGCCGAAAATGGATGGCTGGGAAGTGCTGCGTCGCCTGCGCAAAGAGGCCGATACGCCGGTGCTGTTCCTCACCGCCCGCGATGACATCGCCGACCGCATCAAAGGCCTTGAACTGGGTGCCGATGACTACCTGATCAAGCCCTTTTCGTTCGCCGAACTGGTGGCGCGCCTGCGTACCCTCAACCGTCGTGGCCCGAGCCGGGATGAAGAGCAACTGCACATCGCCGACCTGCACATTGACGTACTCAAACGTCGGGTCACCCGCGCCGGCACGCGCATTACCCTGACCAACAAAGAGTTCGCCCTTCTGCACCTGTTTGCCACGCACCAGGACCAAGTGCTGTCCCGCTCGCTGATTGCTTCGCGGGTATGGGACATGAACTTCGACAGCGACACTAATGTGGTGGATGTCGCCGTGCGCCGCCTGCGCCTGAAAATCGACGACCCGTTCCAGCTCAAGCTGATCCACAGCGTGCGGGGCATTGGCTACCGCTTCGATACCCAGCCATGAGCCGCCAGCACCCTTACTCCCTGACCCTGCGCCTGGCATTGATCTTCGCCCTGCTCGCCTTCGCCCTGCTGGCAACCCTGGGCGTGGCGCTGTACCGGGAGCTGGAGCGCGAACTGATCCGCCGCGATGACGCCGCGCTGATATCGCGAGTGGATCAGTTGCGCAACCTGCTTAACGACAGCAATACCTTGGACTTGATCAAGACTAAGCCAGAGCTGTTCCAGAACATGCTGGGCAATCGCGAATCCGTGCTGAGCATTGCCGCCCCCGGCAAACAGCCACTGCTGCTGGTAAACCCGGGGAATATTGAGTTGCCGTCGATCCAGCCGCTGCCCAAGGATCACAAACTCATGTTGAGCGACGTGCAACATTTGCCAGGCCTGAACGGCATTCCCTTCTCGCTGGTGGCCGTGGACATCGACTCCGGCGACCTGGGCAGCTTGCAAATCACCAGCGGCCGCCTGATGACCGAGCGCACCGCCGTGCTCGCCAGTTATCGACTCAGCGTCTACATCCTGGCGAGTATCGCCGCGATCATCCTGGCGCTGGTGGGTTACCTGCTGGTTCATCGCGGCTTGCTGCCGTTGCGCCGCCTGGCCCGGCATGCCCAAGGGATCGGCGTCAGCAACCTGGCCGAACGCCTCGACAGCCAAGGCGCGCCGAAAGAATTGCTGCCCATGATCGACTCGTTCAACACCATGCTTGAGCGCCTGGCCAAAGGCTTTGTACAACTGGGCCAAGTGTCCACCGATATGGCCCACGAACTGCGCACCCCGATCAACAACCTGCTCGGCGAAACCCAGGTGGCCCTGCAGCAGCAGCGCAGCATCGAGAGCTACCAGCAACTGCTGGCCTCCAATGTCGAAGAGCTGGAACGCCTGGCGCGAATGCTCGACAACATGCTGTTCCTGGCCCGCACCGACCCCGCCAGCGCACTGCGCCAACGCCAGGCGCTGGACGCGGCGGATGAAGTGGAACGCATCGCGGATTACTTCGAGGGGCTGGCCGGTGATGTGGACATGCACATCACCGTCATGGGCGAAGGGGTGATCTGGGCTGAACCGATGCTGCTGCGCCGTGCCTTGGCCAACCTGTGTGCCAACGCCATCAAGTATGGCGCGCCGGGCTCGGAGCTGAGTATCCAGGCAGTGCCGGATGGCGCGGGCATCAACCTGAAAGTCAGCAACCAAGGCCAGACGATCCCGGCTGAGCACCTGCCGCGGCTGTTCGAACGGTTCTACCGGGTGGATGAATCCCGCGAGCGGTCATCCCAGTCCAACGGCCTGGGACTCTCGATCGTGGCGACCATCATGCAGCTGCATAACGGGCGGTACCGTGTAAGCAGTGAAGATGGCGTGACCTGTTTTGAGTTGTTTTTCCCCGGCCGTGAAGCCTGAGGGCGCTGCGACTCAATCAAACGCGCCGTTCAGAACTTCGTAGATGATACCGGTCGCAATGGCCACCAATATCAAGTCGGTTCCCGCTTGCTGCCATTCGTAACCATCATAACGAGGCAACTGCCCCAGCAAGCGGCCGTCCAGCTTCTTGGCAATACCAGGCGGCAGGGGCTTGCCGCGTGCCAGGTTTTTCTGAATGCCAGGCGGCAAGGCCGGGCCAGGGCGCCAATAATCGCGGTGACCGCCCAATACATTCAGTACTAGACCGCGATCAACGCTGAAGTCATTTCTGGATTGGCCGCCCTTGTCTTTGGCCTTACCCGGCCCGCCCTGGGCATTACCTTTGTTATTACCGTGACCTTTGCCGTTGTCCTGCCCACCATAGGCGTCACCCTTGTTATTGCCTTGGCCTTTGCCATTACCTGGATCTGCAAGGGCAAGGCCACTGGTGACGGACAGTGCAAGCGACAACGCAGCCGATACAAGTTTCGTACGCTTTAACATGGCGACTTTCCGAGGCAAGGGTGTGCTGGAACTGTAGTTGAAATTGCAACACAGCGTACAGCTGTCAGCTGATCTGGCCACCGGCAAGGACGACATCCGCCTGGGTTTGCCAGGCTGCCAGCGCCGCAACCCGCAGCCCTTCCACGGTTGTCGATAGCACCATCGACGGCTCGCTCGATCCGGGCAAGCCGGGAACGTGAATAAACCCACTGCGCACCCCAGTCCCCACCAAGGCGTGCTGCAAACGATAAAACACCTGGTTGCACACAAACGTCCCCGCCGTCTGCGATACCGAGGCCGCAATACCCGCCTCACGCACCGCCTTGACCATGCCCTTGATCGGCAACGTCGAGAAGTACGCCGCCGGGCCGCCCTCCACCACTGCGGTATCAATTGGCTGAGCGCCCAGATTGTCGGGAATACGCGCATCGTTAACGTTGATCGCAACGCGCTCGATGGAAATATCACTGCGCCCAGGCCCCAGGCCCGTAGCGATGACCATTGCCGGCTGCAGTTCGTTGATCAACTGCAGCAAGGTCTCGGCCGCGGTGGCAAATGCGCAGGGCAAGCAACGCGCAACTATCTGCACCCCCTCGCACAACTGCACACCGTCCAACTGGCGCACGGCCTCCCAAGAAGGGTTTACCGCCGCCTTATCAAAGGGCTCGAAGCCCGTCAGCAATACGTTTTGCACAATGACCTCACATCAACAGGTAAAGCAGCACGATATTGACCACCAGCATCATCAGCGCCGTGGGTATCTGGGCCTTGATCACCGCATTTTTGTCCGGCAGTTCCAGTAGCGCCGCCGGTACGATATTGAAGTTGGCCGCCATGGGCGTCATCAACGTACCGCAATAGCCCGAGAACATACCAATGGCCGCCATCACCGCAGGGTTGCCGCCGTAAATCCCCACCAGCACCGGCACGCCGACGCCACCGGTCATCACCGGAAAGGCCGCAAAACCATTGCCCATGATCACGGTAAACAAGGCCATGCCCAGCACATAGACCATCACCGCCACCAACTTGTAGTCCAGGTTGATGTAGGTGGTGGTGACATGAGCGACCGCCGTGCCCACCCCGGCCTCATTGAACAACAGCCCGAGCATCGCCAGCATTTGCGGAAGCACCATGGCCCAGCCCAGGGCTTCGGTCAGGCGACGGGATTCGCGTAACGCTTGTACCGGCGTATCCCGGGTCAGCCAGCAGGCCAGGCCAAGGGCGATCAGGCAACCGATGCCGAGGGAGACAAAGGTCGTGTTCTTCGGGTCCAGCAGCGGTACACCACCGATTTCGGTGTGTTTGAGCAACACTGAGCCAATCACCGTGGTCAGCGGAATCGCCAACGCCGGGATGAACAATTTGTGGCCCAGGCGCCCGGCACTGGCGCGGGACGCCTTGTCGTGCAATTGGGCATGCTGGCCACGACCAACGCCGCCCAAGCCCGCAATCAATGCCATCACCACCACACCCACTCCGATGACCACCGAAGGCAAGCGCTCGCCTATAAGGAACGGTACGGCGAACAACAACCAGAACAGCGCACTGGACCAGCGCTTGGGGTGGGAACGGTCGAGCAGGATCATGCCGGCGGTGATCAGCAACAGCACGCCCGCCAGCCAGTACAGGTATTGAATGGAAATAATCATTGAGCAGCCTCCACTGGAGCGGTGGCCGAGCTCATTTCGCGGGTCAAGCGCCGGTCGAAACGATGCAACCGGATAGCGTGAATGATGAAGGCGCAGATCGCCGTCGGGATGCCCCACACCGCAATGTGCAGCGGCTCCACATCAATCCCCGAGCCAAGCAGGAAGGTGTGCATCAACGCAATCGCACCAAAGGCCACGAAGATGTCCTCACCAAAGAACAACCCGACGTTGTCGGTGGCAGCGCACATGGCCAGTACCTTGTGGCGTAGCTTGTCAGGCAGCTTGCCATAACGTTTTTCTGCGGCGCCCTCGGCCATCGGCGCCAGCAGCGGCCGCACCATCTGCGGATGTCCACCCAGGCTGGTCAATCCCATGGCAGCCGTGGACTCACGCACAAACAGATAAATGATCAGCAAGCGCCCGACCGTGGCGCGTTCGAAGCGTGCAATCCAGTTCTGCGCATGCAGGCGCAGGCCATGGCGTTCCAGCAGGCCAATCACCGCCAGCGGCAATAACAGAATCAGTTGCAAGGCACGGGTCTGAAGGAAGCCATCGCCCATGGTGGCGAGAATTTTTTCCAGCGGGAACTGGGCGGCAAGCCCGGTGGCGATGGCGGCCGCGGTGACCACCAACAGCGGATTGAAGCGCAATACAAAGCCGACCACGATGACAAGTACGCCGATCAACGGCCATAAGTTCACAACAGTTTGCATGGCGAAGAGGTCCTTTAGTGCGCGCTGCGGCGCCATAACAGCAGGATGTGGGCCGAGGGCTCACAGCTTGAAAGTGGCGTGCAATCGGCTCGGTTTTTTATTGTTGACCTGGAAGGTCGAGCGTCAGTGGCGGCAACTTTGCTGCCTGGGGACGGGGGTGTCCAACAAGAAAAATTGTTGCTGCAAACCAATAATTTTTGTGGGGGGATGGCATCGGGGGTACGGCACCATGGAGAGATTCAGCGCAGTTTTTTTGGAAAAGACGTGAGGATGAACTCGCTATGGCGTCGGCAGGGAAAATTCCTGATCTGCACCTATACTCCACGGTGCAGCTGTGTGTACTTGCAGTTCATTCACGGTGTCACGCCGACAATGAGGGTTCCCGCTATGTATGCCGGACAAATGAGTAATATGGCGACCACGCTTGGCGAAATACGCTGCCAGCTGTTCGCCCAGGTAATTTGCCTGCTGGCGGTGGCGACGCTTTTCGCCTGATTGGACATACAAGCCCTGAAAGGACGCCGCCCGGCCTCTTGACTTTCCTTTGCCCAAATTTCAGGCAACAAAAAAGGGCCCACCTTTCGGTGAGCCCTTCCAGACCGCCCAGCAGAGCGGATTTTGTTTGGTAGGCGCGATTGGACTCGAACCAACGACCCCCACCATGTCAAGGTGACCCCGGAACACTCGTAACCTATTGATGTATAAAGCAAACACACCAATTTTCAGAGGTGCTAAAATCAGCGTTTCACGCTATAAGAATCAATAACTTAGCGTTGTATATTCCTACAGTAGTCACCCTCCCCGGCGTCCTGCCAAACGAACACAACTACCCAAAAAACACACCCGCTACTACGCTGTTCACTCTCCGGAGGAACACCAATGCCGAACTCAGATCTACTCCCTTCCCTGCTTTCTAAGCTCTACGAAAACCAACTCGCCCTCGAAGCATCCATCCTGGAGTTGTCCAATTGGGTGGAGCAGCGTGGCTCCGCCGAGGTGGCAGACAATGTGCGAGGCGCCCTCTTCACAATCGGACACAACGAAGAGTTCATCAAACTGACCCTGGCGATCCTGTCGAGTACTGACTGATCGTCAGCTCACCCAGCAG